>OJKC01000648.1_pt1 | contig 27352 bp, 18 predicted proteins | sample 1596401 | NCBI WGS metagenome assembly OJKC01 (sample SAMEA4350162, study PRJEB24818) | metagenome | biome: human; feature: gut; material: faeces | place: Denmark | collected 2013-09 | reverse complement strand
ATGGCCGTATCCAGATTGTGAAAACCACCAATACCGGCAGCCATCTGGGCGGCTGGACATTTCAGGTCAGGGATTCCAGCGGAAAAACCGTTGGCGAATTTACCACAGATGAAAGCGGCTATGCCATTACTGGGAATCTGCCTCTGGGGCGCTACACCGTGACGGAACTTCCCACAGAGGATGTCTACTGGATCGGAGAGCTGGGCTTCCACACGGTGCTTGTCACGGGCGGCAAAGATGCCGTAGACACATGGCTGAACAAGGAACAGGGTATCGGATGGTTCTACAAGAAAACCAATACCGGCGAAAATGTGGAAGGCTGGAAAATCACCATCTATTCTGACCCGGAGTGTACACAAGAGGTGGGAACCATTACCACCAACGAAGAAGGCCGGGGCGGCTATTACCTTGACCCCGGCATTTACTACGCCAAAGAAACCGGGGACGAGTATGGCCGCTTTGAGGATGAATACTGGATGGTGGATGAATCTGTTCAGAAAGTCGAGATTCTGCCCCATCAGGATACGGAGATCACCTTCACCAACGTCCAGTATGGCAAGCTGAAAATCCTCAAAACAATGGAGGATGGCACGGCTGCCGCGGGCTGGCAGTTCCGGGTAACGGACGCAGCCGGGGCGGAAGTGGAAGGTTCCCCGTTTGTTACCTCCGAGGATGGCACCATTCTGGAAACACTGCTTCCCGGCGAATACACCGTGGAAGAAATTCTCCCGGAGGATTCCCTGTACGTCTGCAAAAGCGAAAATCCCCAGAAGGTTTTGGTTGTTCAGGGGCAGATCGCTGAGGTGACGTTCATCAACGGCATCCGCACAGGCAGAATTACCGTTCATAAGGTGGATACCCAAAGGAATCCCTTATCGGGTGCCACGTTCCTGCTGGAATGGAGCGAGGATGGCGCTCTGTGGTGGCCGGTGACGTTCTCCGAAACCGCGATCAAGGGCGGCTGCGCCAATGCCGATCTCGTAGATGGGATGCTCACCAGCGGCGAAGACGGGATTCTGGAATGGACGAACCTTCATCCCGGCCTGCAATACCGCCTGACAGAAGCGAACGCTCCGAATGGCTACAAGCTGCTGCCCGACATAGCTTTCTCCGGGGAATTGCCTGCGGATGGTCTGACCGTGGAGCTTACAGTGGTCAACGCCAGAACTTTCACCATGCCGGAAACCGGTTCTGCCTCCGGCACAGTTCTGAAGGTGCTGAGTTTACTCACGGCTTTGGGCTGCCTGGGGCTGTTGCTTGCCAGAAAACGGAGACCATAATTTGAAATATTGTTATCATGCCAGGGATCAGCCCTGGATTTTTTATGCTCAAAAATTAAAACCAAAATCTAAAAATCACATCAACGAAAGGAAATGTTTTATTTTATGAAAACTATTACAAAGGTTCTTTCCCTGATTCTGGCTCTGACCCTGCTCCTGTCTTTCCCGGTGGCTGCCTCCGCCGCAGAGCTGGCCAATGTGCCCACTATCGATGAATCCAAGACCGGCTCCCTGACCATCTATAAGTATGACCTTACCAACGCCGAGAAGGACGGCATTTGGGATTCCAGCTATGTGTCCACCGGTGTTTATGACGAAGCTGGGGTAAACAACGTCCTAGGTGGTAATGCTTCCTCCACTTTTGGCAACGGTGAAACCGGCTACGGGTACGCCATTAAGGGCGTGCATTTTACCTATGTAAAGGTAGCTGACATCCTCCAGTACGAAGAATCCGAAAGCGACAACCGTACCGACGCTCATGTAGAAGTGCTGTACGCTGTGGATAAGACCAACGGCGCGGATTTTCTGGCTGCTCTGGGTCTGGCGGAGGGCAAGAACCGCTATGAAAATGCGGATGTGCTGGACGAATCCAAATATTTCTACCAGTCCGATGTGCTGATCTCTGCCCTGTCCTCCGGCTTGACTGCCAATGCCACCACCGTGAAGAACGCCATGGAGCGTTACGCTGCCGCCGATGGTACGGCTATGCCCCTGACGGATTCCTACGGCAAGACCAAAGCTGAAAACCTACCCCTGGGTCTGTATCTGGTCGCGGAAACCAAAGTCCCCGAAATGGTCGTGTCCACTACCGATCCCTTCCTGGTATCCGTCCCCATGACCTCCGTGAACGGCACCAACGCCACCGACGGCGGCACCCGCTGGATCTACGACATTACCCTGTACCCTAAGAACCTTACCGGCATCCCCTCTCTGGAAAAGACTCTGCGGGAGAGCAAGAACGACACCGGCAAGACTGATGCTTACGCCCACACAGGCACTGCCTCCGTCGGTGATACCATCGACTACCAGATCATTTCCACCCTGCCCAGCATTACCTCCGAGGCAACCTACCTGTCCTGCTACACCTTCATTGATACCCTGTCCGCTGGCCTGACCTACACCAAGGGGGATGTGACCTTAGAAATCTTCTCCGATGCCGCCTGCAAGAATGCGGTGACTACCTGGAAGGAAGCAGACGGCTATTTCACCGTTTCCTATAACGATGCCCAGAATGGCAAAACCGCTATGACGGTGGAAATGACTGCCAAGGGCCTGGCAGAAATCAACAATTCCCAGGCTGTCTATACCGATGTAAGTATGGTCAATTCCGGCTTCTCCGACTGCACTATGCGCCTGACCTACACCGCGAAGATGGACGGTGACAATTCCCTGGTGGTGGGCGACAAAGGCAACGACAACAAGGTGGTGCTGACCTGGAAGCGTACCAGCGAGACTTTCTACGATACCCTGGTGGACGATGCCCATGTTTATACCTACGGCATTGACCTTACCAAGCTGTTTTCTGACGGCAAGGGCGATTTCTCCAAGGTGGAATTCCTGGTACAGAACAAAACCGATAATTACTTTGTAAAGGCGAATCTTAATCAGGACGAAGGCGTTTACTATGTGACCGGCCACACTGCCAACAAGGAAGATGCCACGCACTTTGTCCCCGTGAAAACCGGCGATACCAAGGGCAGAATCCTGATTAAGGGTCTGGAGGATGACACCTATTCCATGACCGAAGTTCGCACGGACAGCGGTTATGTGCTGCTGAAACAGGATATTGAGGTGGTGATCTCCCAGAAGGAAAGCGCCGACAGCTGCACCGTCTACGCATCCGACACGCTGGGGCTGATTCAGAATGATCCCCGGTACGCCAAAGTCATTCAGAGCGATTCCGATTTGAAGAACATCCCCCAGAAGCATCTGGAACACAAGCTCCTGACCGCCTCTGCCACCGTCAGCGGCAAGAAGGTCAACATGGCGGAGGACAACGGCAGCACCAACGCCGAAGCGCCTCTGACCGTGGTCAACACCCGTGGCTTTGACCTGCCCAAGACCGGTGACAATGGCACCATGATGTTTACTATCGTGGGCATTCTACTTATGGTCGGCGCGGCGGCTGTGCTGTACGCGGTGTCCAGTAAGAAGTCTGCGTAACATGCGAGCCTTGCCTCTGCATCCCTAAAATGGAAAAGTTGTACCATGTCGTAAAAAGTCGCTCGAAAAAGTTGATGCTTCATAGATAAAGTCCCTTGAAAAAGTTTCTCCCTTGTGCTATGCTGTGTATAGACTGGCAGCTGATTGGAGGAATACACAATGCTGAAGCGCAAAATAGAGCGGCAGCTGACGGAATGGAAGAACACTTCCGGCCACAAGCCGCTGATCGTCAAGGGATGCAGACAGTGCGGCAAAACATTTTCTGTGCTGGATTTCGCAAAAAAGAACTACAAGCACGTTGTCTACCTGAATTTCTTTGAAAATCCGGATTACGCATCTGTTTTTGCGGGATCACTGGAAATTGATAATATTGTGATGCTGCTTTCCGCATTGCTGGGCAAGAATGCCGTTTTTGAGGCCGGAGAAACGGTTTTGGTTCTGGATGAAATTCAGGATTGCCCTGAGGCAAGGACCGCACTGAAATTCTTCCGGATCGATGGTCGGTACGATGTGATCGGCACCGGCTCCCTGCTGGGGGTAAAAGGCTACGGCAAGGAGCCAAAGTCGGTCCCCGTGGGTTCGGAAACTGTGATCGATATGTACCCTTTGGATTTTGAGGAATTCTTGTGGGCCAATGGCATTTCGGAGCCGGTAGTTGCAATGCTGCAAAAGGCACTGGACGCTGAAACGCCGGTGCCGGAAGCGCTCCACAGCCGGATGAAGCAGCTCCTGTTGCAATACGCCGTCGTTGGCGGGATGCCCGATGCGGTGCAGACATTTGTGGACAGCAAGCAGATGGATGAGGTCCTCCGTATCCAGCGTGACATTGTGCGCTCCTATGAGGATGACATGGTGAAGTACGCAGAAAAGCAGGATAAGTCCCGCATCAAGGAATGCTTTCAATCCATTCCCCGACAGCTCGCCAAGGAGAACAAGAAATTTCAGTATTCCGTTGTCCGAAAAGGCTCCACAGCCGCCAAATATGCCGGAAGCCTGCAATGGATCGAGGACGCGGGGATCATTGCCCGATGCTATAACCTTTCCATCACCGAACTTCCTCTGGATGGCAATGCCGAGGAGGACACATTCAAGGTGTATATGCGGGATATGGGACTATTTGTCAGTATGCTGGAGGACGGCACCCAATACGACATTCTTCAAGGCAATCTCTACGGCTACAAGGGCGCTATCTTTGAAAATCTGATTGCGGATATTTTCTCCAAAATGGGACGAAAGCTCTACTATTTCCACAAGGATTCTGGGCTGGAAGTGGACTTTGTGATTCGCTATAAAGGCGAGTGTACACTTGTAGAGGTAAAGGCGGCAACCGGAAATATCAAGAGTACAAAGACAATTCTGAACCATCCGGAGAAGTACCATGTAAGTAGCGCAATCAAGCTGGGAGATTACAATGTTGGGCGTATGGGGCAAGTTCTGACGCTTCCACTGTATATGGCGTTCTTACTGAGAACACTGTAAAAAATAACACAATCTGATGATATAAGGCAGCAGGCTGTTTCGTCCTGCTGCCTTGTTTTATCCCCAATGACAGAAATCTCAGGGTATTATTCCGCCAGGTGTCGGAACAAATTACTGCCAATCACCGGAAAAATATTTTGCCAATCGTCGGTTTTTTCTTGATTCTGAGAAATCATAAGAGTATAATACCGGTAGACGAATGGAAACGAGGTGTACCCAATGAAGGTTTATCGAAAAAGAATCGCCGATGATATTCTGAAACGGAAGCTGGAAGGCAAAGGGGCAGTTCTGATTGAAGGTCCAAAGTGGTGCGGGAAAACCACCACAGCAGAGCAGGTTGCAGCTAGTATTCTCTACATGGACGACCCGGAAAAAAAGGAACAGAATATCACCATGTCGGAATTAAACCCCAAACGGCTTTTGCGAGGGGAAACGCCCAGGCTGATTGACGAATGGCAGCTGGCTCCCAAGCTGTGGGATGCAATCCGGTTTGAAGTAGATCACCGGGGGGAATTGGGCCAGTTTGTGCTGACAGGTTCTGCGGTGCCGCCGGACACAAAGGAAATCACCCATTCGGGTACGGGGCGTTTCACATGGCTTACCATGCGGCCTATGAGTTTGTTTGAATCCGGGGAATCCACCGGAGAGGTCAGCCTGAAAGCGCTGTTTTCCCAGCCGGAGGAAATCGATGGGGAATCAAAACTGACCTTTGACCAACTTGCGTTTTTGGTATGCCGGGGCGGCTGGCCCCAGGCAGTGGGGATGCGGGACGAAATCGCGCTGGATCAGGCAATCGACTATTATGATGCCGTTGTTCATGCAGACATTAACCGTGTGGATAATGTCCAGAAAAATCCGGAGCGCGTCAAAAGGCTCATGCGTTCTTACGCCAGAAATCAGGGCAGCCAGATTCCGAATACTGTGATTGCCCAGGATATTGCCGCCAACGATGAAAGCTCCATGGATGCGGAAACTGTTGCCTCCTACCTGAATGCTCTGCGCAAGATTTTCGTGGTGGAGGATATGCCTGCCTGGAATCCGAATCTGCGCTCCAAAACCGCAATCCGTTCTTCTGATACCCGGTATTATATTGATCCTTCTATTGCTGCGGCAGCATTGGGAATCGGCCCGCAGGATTTGGTTTCGGATTTGAAAACCTTTGGATTCCTGTTTGAAACCATGTGTGTCCGTGACCTTCGCGTTTTTGCCGATGCTCTGAATGGAGAAGTTTACCATTACCGGGACAAAGAGGGGCTGGAATGTGATGCGGTTGTTCATCTGCGGAACGGCTCCTACGGGCTGGTGGAAATCAAGCTGGGCGGAGATCGGCTGATTGAAGAAGGCGCTGCCAACCTGAAAACTCTAGGAGGAAAAATCGATACCGACAAAATGAAAAAGCCGTCTTTCCTGATGGTTCTGACAGGCACGGGGGATTACGCATACCGACGCCAGGATGGCGTTTATGTTGTCCCTCTTGGCTGCCTGAAAGATTAAAATTTTATAGGCATGAGCGAGCGCTTGGTTTTGACCAGGCGCTCGTTTTTTGTGGAAGGAGGATATACCAAACGAAATCAAAACGCATTGTCACTATTGTTGCCGCAGCGCTCTTCCTGCTGGCATTTGGCCTGACACTGTACCCACTCATTTCAAGTTATGTCAACCAGAAATACGCCTCTGAAATTCAGACGGCGTATCAGGAGCTTATCCAACAGACAGATGATTCCGTTTTGCAGGAGGCAAAACAACGAGCCGTTATTTACAACCTGGCAATCACCCCTGGTACAGCGGATGCTTACAGCGAGGAAGCCCTCGTGTCTGCCGCCGAGGATTACGATAGCCAGCTGGACATTGCCGGAAACGGGATTATGGGCTATGTGGAAATCCCCAAAATTCAGGTAAATTTGCCCATCTACCACGGCACGGACGCGGAGGTGCTGGACCGTGGCGTGGGGCATCTGCTGGGCAGCTCCCTACCGGTAGGCGGCAAAAACACCCACACCATTCTCTCCGGCCACAGCGGCATGGCAAGTCAAAAGATGTTTACCGACCTGGAACAGCTGGTTCCGGGGGATGTTTTCTATCTGAATATTCTGGGTGAAACGATGGCATATCAGGTAACGGAAATCAACACCGTTCTGCCCTATGAAACAGACCTCTTAGGTATCGTCCCCGGTGAGGACCTGTGTACCCTCGTCACCTGCACTCCCTATGGGATCAACACCCACCGGCTCCTGGTACGCGGCTCCCGGATTCCTTACGAGGAAGCGGCGGTAATGGAAGAAGAAACTGCCAGTGTGGAACCGGCTGCATCCACATGGGAAGCCAAGTATCTGCAAGGGTTGTTGGTCGGGGGTGGTGCCGCTGGAATTGCCGGGTCGCTTATGCTTGCTGCCACACGAATTTGGAAGAAGCACCCCCGGCACCGCAACGGAGGCCGCTATGCGAAACGGTAAACTGCGGGGGCTGCTCATTACGGTTATGCTGCTGGTCTTCCTCGCTGGGTTAGCCTCCATTCTGTACCCCTATATCTGGGGTGCCGCCGTGGACAGCTCTATTGCCAGCACCGCAAAAGACTTTCTTGAACGGGAGGAACCGGAACTGCCCGCTACCACCGTCATTATCGATTCTATTAAGCCGGAGAAAGTCAAACCATACCCGGAGCTTTGGGAAGATATGGTGCGGTACAACCAGAACATTGCGGCCCAAGGACAGTCTGGATTATCCTGCGCCTACGATTATCAGAAAGCCAGTTTTCAGCTTGCGGACTACGGCCTTCCGGATGAAATCTTCGGCGTCCTGAGTATTCCTGCTATTGATCTGGAAATGCCCATCTACCTGGGAGCCACGGAACAGCACATGGCAGACGGGGCCGCCCACTTAAGCCAGACGAGCCTGCCCATTGGCGGCATGGATACCAACAGCGTCATTGCAGGCCACCGGGGCTACAGCGGAGCCAGCTACTTCCGCTATCTGGACAAGCTCCATGTTGGGGATACGGTGTCCGTGACCAATCTCTGGGAAACGCTGAACTACCGGGTCTGTGAAATTCGGATCATCGACCCCAGCGATGTGGAGGAAATTCTGATTCAGTCCGGACGGGAGCTTCTGACACTGCTCACCTGTCACCCCTATGCCTCCGGGGGGCGGCAGCGATATGTGGTCTACTGTGAGCGCTCCGAACTGACCACGTTTCCCACATCTTGATCGATTGGAGGGTACTCTATGGATTTTATCTGGGAAAGTATCACGGATTGGCTGAAAGAAATCCTCATCAGCGGCATTGTCAGCAATCTGTCCGGTATGTTCGATTCCACCAATGAACAGGTGGGCAACATCATCGGCCAGGTGGGCATGACACCCCAGAGCTGGAACAGTGGGATTTTTACCATGATCCAGAATCTTTCCAATACCGTGATCCTTCCTATCGCTGGGGCGATCCTGGCTATCGTTATGACCCTGGAGCTGATCCAGCTGGTCACAGACCGCAATAACCTGAATGACGTGGATACCTGGATGTTCTTCAAATGGGTGTTCAAGTCCGCCTGCGCCGTGGTCATTGTCACCCATACTTGGGATATTGTCATGGGCATTTTTGAGGCTTCCCAAAGCGTTGTCAGCAGCGCTGCCGGAGTAATCGTCGGACAGACCAACATCGACATTTCCTCTGTGGTCGGCGGACTGGAAAGCAGACTGAACGAAATGGAATTGGGACCGCTGTTTGGACTTTGGTTCCAATCTTTGTTCGTGGGACTATGCACCTGGGCCATCACCATCTGCATTTTCATCATTACCTATGGACGAATGATTGAAGTGTTCCTCGTCACCTCCGTAGCACCCATTCCCATGGCGACTATGGTCAACCGGGAATGGGGCCAGATGGGGCAGAATTATCTGCGCACCCTCTTTTCCCTAGGCTTCCAGGCGTTTCTCATTGTGGTCTGCGTGGCGATCTACTCAGTGCTGGTGCAGAATATCTCTGTGTCCGGCGACATCAGCGCCGCCATCTGGACCTGCATGGGCTACACGGTGCTGCTCTGCTTCTGCCTGTTCAAAACCAGCAGCCTTGCCCGTTCCGTATTCAACGCCCATTAAGGAGGTGCATCTATGCCCTATGTAACCATTCCCAAAGATCTGACGAAGGTCAAAACCAAGGTGCTGTTCAACCTGACCAAGCGGCAGCTGGTGTGCTTCAGTGCGGGACTGCTTGTGGGTGTCCCGCTGTTCTTTCTCACGAAAGAGCCGCTGGGGAACTCCACCGCTGCCCTGCTTATGATCCTCACCATGCTCCCTGCATTTCTGCTGGCACTGTACGAAAAGAACGGACAGCATCTGGAAGTCATCATCCGCAATATGGTTCGGGTGCTGTTCCTGCGGCCAAAGGAGCGGCCCTACCGAACCAATAATTTCTATGCCGTTCTGGAACGGCAGGACAACTTAGACAAGGAGGTATACCGGATTGTTCATCCATCGCAAAAAGCGAGAACAGAAAAAAGCGGTGCAGGCCGCTATCTCAAAGGCAAAGCGCACAGATAAAAAGGAGAAGTCTTCTCAGGACAGCATTCCGTATCTGCTCATGCGGCAGGATGGCATTTGTCAGGTGACACGGAATCACTACACAAAAACCATCCAGTTCCGGGACATCAACTACCAGCTCTCGGACAACGAGGACAAGCAGGCCATCTTTGATAGCTGGTGCGATTTCCTCAATTATTTCGACAGCTCCGTTTCCTTCCAGCTGTCCTTTATCAACTTGACCGGCCTGCGGGGCGCTGCCCTGCGGACGATCCCGTTGCGCACAGACCAGTTTGAAAGTATCCAGCGGGAGCTGTCTGAGGTGATCCGGAACCAGCAGGAAAAGGGCAACAACGGCATTGTCAAGACCAAGTATCTGACTTTTGGGATTGACGCGGACAGTGTGCGCTCTGCCGAGCCCCGGCTGGAACGGATCGAGACGGACATTCTCAACAACTTCAAAAAGCTCGGCGTCAGCGCCCAGGTGCTGAACGGCCAGGAACGGCTCAAGGTTTGCCATGACATTCTGCGCATGGACACCCCGGAGCCGTTTTTGTTCCGTTGGGAGGATTTGCCCCGTTCCGGCCTGTCCACCAAGGACTATATTGCCCCCAGCTCCTTCTATTTCGGCAGAGCCAGAGATTTTCGCATGGGCAAAAAATTCGCTACGGTCAGCTTTTTGCAGATTCTCGCCCCGGAACTCAGTGACCGTGTGCTGAAGGATTTCCTGGACATTGTGATAAATGATACCGGGAAGTCAAAATAAGGCTTTCTAAATGCGGGAATCCCCACACCGGACGAACCATGCACTATCCGGTGTGGGGTTCAAAAATACGGAGAGAAAGGAACATTTTATGGCTGACAAGCAATCCAACAAAGAACGTATCAAAGAGATCACCGCCGGAATTGAAAAAGGTATCCAGGAACTTTTTGAAAGTGACCGTTACCGGAATTACCTGACCACCATGAGCCGGTTTCATCGCTATTCTCTGAACAATGTCATGCTGATCCACGCCCAGAAGCCGGATGCCACCCTGGTTGCTGGATTCAACAAGTGGAAAAACAGCTTCGGCCGTCATGTCAAGAAGGGTGAAAAAGGGATTCAGATATTGGCTCCCACCCCCTATAAAATAAAACAGGAGGAGCAGAAGCTGGACCCGGATACCAAGCTGCCGCTGCTGGATGAAAACGGCGAACCAGTTACCGAGGAAAAAGAAATCACCATTCCCATGTTCAAAGTAGTATCTGTGTTCGACATCTCCCAGACAGACGGAAAGCCGCTACCGCAGATCAGCTCTACCCTGACCGGGGATGTAGCTGAATACGAGGTATTTCTGGAAGCCCTGCACCGCACCTCCCCCGTGCCGATCTCTTTTCAGGCTATGGAGCCGGGGATGGACGGTTATTTTGCCCCAAGAAGCAGAAAATCTTTCTGCGAGAGGGCATGAGCCAGGTACAGACCATTTGTGCCGCCGTCCATGAAATTGCCCACTCCAAGCTCCACGATTATGAACACATGACAGAGCTTGCGGACGATGGGGAGACGATTCTTGTTCCGGGGGAAAAGAGTCGGAATACCGAAGAAGTTGAAGCGGAAAGCGTTTCCTATGCCGTCTGCCAGTATTTCGGCATTGAAACCGCCGAAAACAGCTTCGGCTACATCGCCACATGGTCCCAGGGCAAGGAACTGAAAGAGCTGCGGGCCAGCCTGGAAACCATAAACAAGACTTCCTCTGAGCTGATTGCCGGGATTGAAAAGCATTACCGGGAAATCTGTAAGGAACGGGGTATCCAGATAGAAACACAGGAGCAAGATACCGGCCCAGAGGTTTTGCCCCCGGAATCCACACCGGAAGCTGTACCACCTCCGGCACCGCCGAAAGAGCAGGAGCCGGATTATAGGCTTCCACTTCCTGATCCGACCATCACCCCACACATGGCGGAACAGTGCGGGTATACCATCCCGGATATGTACCCGCTATCCAAAGACCGGGCCATGGAGCTGCTGGAAAAGGATGTGGTGATTTTCACGCTGTACCCGGACAAACCGGCTGAAATGGTATTTGATGCCGAGGACATTGTGAACCATGACGGTATTTTCGGCATTACCTGTGAGGATTGGCAAAATATCCATGACACCATTCCCGCCCGTGACGTTCACCGGCGTTTTCTGGAAGCTCCCGGAGATGCCTTTGCCGTGATGCAATTGAAAGGGAGTGCGCCTGCCGAGCTGCGTTATACAGGACTGAACTATCTTTCCCAGCCCCCTTCTCCCAGCAACTACGATATCCTATACACCGGCCCGATTGCCTGCACTCAGAACCAGTCGGCTACTTTGGAGAACCTGTTTGAGATTTTCAACATAAACCGCCCTGGGGATTTTACCGGCCACAGCCTGTCCGTCAGTGACATCATTGCGCTGAAACAGGACGGTGTGGTATCTTACCACTACTGTGACAACGTTGGCTTCCAGGAGCTTCCCGGTTTCATGTCGGAAAATTATCTGAAGGCGGCTGAAATGTCCACAGAAGATGATTACGGCATGATCGACGGCATTATCAACAACGGGCAAAAGCCTACAGTATCTGATTTGGAGCAACAGGTGAAAAATGAGCAATCCATTTCCTTTATGGATTTGGCCGAGGCAGTCCAGCGGGAGAAGAAGCCCTCTGTCCTGAAAAAACTGAAAGAGCAGCCACCGCAGTCGGCAAGCGAACGAAAACCACGAAAAACTATAGAAAAGGAGATTTGACTATGGATTTTACCTTTGAAGAACAGGAGCTTATGGCAATCTACAACCCTGGCACCCGCCTGGGTCTGATTCAGGCGCTCAATGAAATGCGTACCTATCTGGATGAAGATGAGCAGGAACTTAGAACGCTCACGGATAGTGCTGTCTACAAGCTCAGTCGAATTTCGGACGATGCCTTTGAGAAACTGGATTTGATCCCGGAGTTTTGAATGTGATAAACCCGCGTATTACCGGAAAATCCTGCTGCCGTAAATCTGCGTATTGTCGAAACTTCTTGCAATTCTAATATTGCGTATTGTAGAAACCTGTGTTAGAATACCCGTAGAGGTGAACAGTATGCTATTCAAACGAAAGATTTACGACAAGTTCCTGGCCTGGAAAACAGAGTGTGCCGGTAAGAAAGCACTGTTGGTCGAGGGAGCGCGGCGAATCGGGAAGTCCACAGTTGTAGAGGAGTTCGCAAAGAACGAGTACAAAAGCTATATTCTGATCGACTTTGCGAAAGCATCCAGTGATGTAAAGGAATACTTCCAGCTGTACTTGAATGACCTGGACACATTCTTCATGCTGCTGTCTGTCCAGTATGGCGTCCAGCTGCACGAACGGGACAGCGTGATCATCTTCGATGAAGTGCAGCTGTTCCCCAAAGCCAGAGAGGCCATTAAGTACCTGGTTGCCGATGGGCGCTATGACTATATGGAAACCGGCTCCCTCATTTCCATCAAAGAAAACGTGAAGGACATTGTGATTCCTTCCGAGGAACGGCAGATGAAAATGTATCCCCTGGACTTTGAGGAATTCTGCTGGGCATTGGGGGAAAAACCTATGGTCACTTATATCAGAACTTGCTTTGAGAAGCGAGATCCTTTGGAGCGAACCCTTCACAATAAGGCCATGCTCCTGTTCAAGCAATATATGCTGATAGGTGGAATGCCCATGAGCGTTGTTGCGTTCCTGGAAGGGCGGAAGGACTTTGGCAAGGCTGATCTGGAAAAACGGGACATTCTGGCACTGTATCGGAACGACATTATGAAGATTCAGGCGCAATACCGCTCCAAGGTGCTGGCGATTTTTGACCAGATTCCCGGCCTGCTCTCCCGGCACGAAAAGCGGGTCGTATTCAACCGGATTGCCGCCGGTTCTTCTGCGGATCAGTATGAGGAAACCTTTTTCTGGTTGACCGATTCCATGGTCGCCAACGAATGCCGCCGAGCCAGCGACCCCAACGTGGGTCTGTCCCTGACAGAATCGGACACCTATATCAAGTGCTACCTGGGCGACACGGGGTTGCTTGTCAGCCACGCTTTCGACGAAAACGAGCTGTTGGAGGATGAAGTCTACAAGCAAATCCTGGATGGCAAACTGGGGCTGAACGAGGGAATGCTCTACGAAAATGTCATTGCGCAAATGTTGACAGCCAATGGTCACAGGCTGTTCTTCTACACCCATTACAGCGAGGAGAAAAAGCGCAACGACATTGAAATCGACTTCATTATCTCCAACAACAGCAAGACAAAATATAAAATGTACCCCATTGAGGTCAAATCCGGCACACGCTACACAACGGACTCTCTGCTGAAATTCAGGGAGAAATACAAAACCAGGATCGGCGGCTGCTATATCATCCATCCCAGAAATCTGATTGTAAATGATGATATTCTCTGCATTCCACCGTATATGACGATTTGTCTGTAAGTTACCCTCTCGCACCACGCATCCGTATTTTTTTGGATATAACTTGAGAAATACGCCCTGGTCATCTGGTCAGAGCGTATTTCTCGGTACTTCCCATTTTTAGACGGCCTTTGGGTCGCCTTTTTTATTTTCTCAGAAAGGAGAACCACAATGGCATCCGTATTGCAACAATACCACCAGCTGGCGGACCGCATGGCTACCCAGATAACTGGCAGCTACCAGAGCTGGACAGACTTTCTAACCACTGCCGCCCGCCTATACAAGTACCCCTATCACGAACAGCTTATGATCTACGCCCAGCGCCCGGAAGCCACCGCCTGCGCGGATTATGAACTGTGGAACAAACGAATGGGGCGTTATGTTCGCCGGGGTGCGAAAGGCATCGCTCTTATCGACCACTCCGGGGACACTCTGAAGCTGAAATATGTGTTCGATGTGGCAGACACCCGCACCACGGAGCGTTCCCGCAGCCCCTACCTCTGGGAATTCCGCCCGGAACACGAACAAGTCGTTTCCGATTCTTTGGAGCTGCAATACGATATTCGTTATCCGGGCAGCTTTTCTGACCTCTTGGAACAGATTTCTTCTGTGAAAGTCACAGAATACTTTCTCGCCCATGAGCAGGATCTTCTCGCCATCGTTGACGGTTCGTATCTGGAGCAGTATCATGACTATGACAAAGGCGTGGCATTTCTCAACGCCGCTGCCGTCAGCACGACCTATATGCTGCTGTCCCGGTGCGGTCTGGCAGAAAATGCTCACTTTGGCCCGGAGGACTTTATGCCGGTGTTCGACTTCAACACGCCCCAGACGGTAGAAGCTCTGGGAAGTACCGTCAGCGGCATCAGCGAAGAAATCCTCCGCAATATCGAAGTCACTATTAAGAAATACGAACGTGAAAAGCTGTCTGAAAGGAGCTATGAAAATGGACAAACTGACCTACATCCGCAGCGGGGATTATTGGATTCCCAATCTGAGCCTGTCCCAGCAGGAGAACAAGAACCTGGGCAAGTACGGGAGGATGCGGAAGAAGTATCTACAGGAGCATCGCCCGGTGCTGTGGAACCGCCTGATCCTGTCGGAGCAGCTGTATCCCCATCTATGGGAGATCGACGAGACGGCGAACCGGCGCTTGGAGCAGATGATGCCGAAGCTGATGCAGTCGGCGGGGGTGACAGAGGCGCTGAAAGCCAGCGACCCGATGAAGTGGGTGGGGCAGATGAACAACCTGAAAGCCCAGGCCGAGGAAGTGATTCTGACGGAGCTGATTTACGCCTGACGGAAGATTCTCCCGGAGAGCAGTTTTCATTCTTCCCAACGGAAGCCCAGCAAATTGAATCTATCGCAGAAGCGGAGCGTGTCCAGGCGGCACCCTCCGCTTTTTCTATGTTCATTTCCCAGGCTGACATTGACCATATTCTGCGCACAGGCGGCAACGAAGATGACGCACGAATGAAAATTGTTGCCGAGTTCTCCAAGCAAAAACCTTTGGAAGATCGCGCGGCATTCCTGAAAGCACTCTACCACGGCGGAAACGGCCTGATTACGGAAAATGGCAAGATTTCCGCATGGTATGGCGAGGACGGCATTCACATCGCAAGCGGCGATACTGCGCGCTATCTTCCCTCTGCCCAAGTTATCAGCTGGGCAGATGCAGCGGAGCGAACGGAAAAACTGCTGGATAACGGAGCATTCGCCACAAATTTGGAGGTCACGGAAGCATACAGGAATGAGCGTCAGCGTATTGCCACCGAAGTATGGAATCTCTACCATGACATTGCGGATGAGGCCAAATCGCTGGGGCATCTGTCCTGCCTGAGTAGTATTCGCAGCACCAATTATCCGGAGGAAACGGAACGCCTGACGAACGATCTGCTGAATCCGGAGTTTCGGGAAAGGCTTCTGGCAGAATACAAGGTATTCCTTGACGCCCACCATGAAAACCGAGAGCTTCTGCGCTTCCATTACCACCGGCCGCAGGCACTTCTCACCCGGCTGGAAGAACTGTCCCTGCCACGCAAAGAATACCACTCCGACATGGCAATGCTTCCAGAAACCGGGAAGTTCATCACCGAAGATGAAATTGCGGATTCCCTAGCAAACGGGAGCAGCTTTGAGGGTGGAAAGAGCCGCATCTATGCGTTTTTCCAGGCACAGCACTCGCCCAAAGAGTGCGCTGATTTCCTGAAAGAGGAATACGGTACTGGCGGACGCTCCCATGCTGTATCCAAAGAAAGCGGCAGCTTTGAAGAACACGGCAGCAAGGGCATCGTACTGAAAAAGAGCGGCTGTGCGGAGATTCAGATGAATTGGGACAAGGTCGCTTCCCGCATCTCTGAGCTGATCTGGCAGGACCGCTATTTTACACCAGATGAACAGGCGCTTTATGACAAGACGTTGGCACAGGATGCAGCGCGAAACATCGCCTATGATAGCTATAACGCCATAAAGGAAGCACACCCGGACGATATGGTACTGTATCAGGTCGGCGATTTCTTTGAAATGTATGGTGAGGATGCACGTCAGGCGGAATTGCTTCTGGATTTGAACCTTACTTCCCGGAATATCCCGGATGTAGGGCGCGTGACCATGTGCGGTATCCCCGCGCACAGCTTAGAGCAGTATGTAGAGAAGCTGCGCGACAAGTACGATGTGACGATTGCCGCAACGCAAGAGGACAGCAATGAGCGCCACATTTACACGCTGCGCTCCGTTGACCATGAGGCAGAGGCAGCCATCGACGCACAGGAGGCGGAGTTTGGTGCAGACGGGACAAGAGTTTTCCACGATCCCGCTGCCGAGCAGCCGCCCCAGCCCACCGTGCGGGAGCTGTTTGGCGGATACAAGCTGATCGTCGGCAACACACTTTCCAAAGATACAGCTTTTGTCAATGCCTGCCGCAATTCAGACCGCCAGAACGCCTATCTGGAGGGTGCGGAAGCTATCCGCCGTATTGTCACGGCGTCGGATGATCTCCAGCTTGTCCGCCTGTACTTTGATATGCCCGCGTTCCATAACCGGCTGCATCAGGAGCTTTTGGAGGAACTATATCCCACGCTGGCCACAACGGTCGCCCCCTCTCCCTATAAGGTTACGCAAGAGGACATCGACGATGCCTTGCAGAAATGGAACGGCAATCCTCAAAGCAAGCAGGCAGTTGTGCGGTATATGGAGCAGCACGGACGGGAAAAAGATACCGCCTTATGGCTGGCAAAGGAATACGGTGCGGGCGATACTTCCCAGCCGCTTCAGATCTCCGTAGGCAATTCTGAGCCAGTCATCTTGTCTTGGTCGAAGGTGCAGCGGCGATTGGCGCAACTCATCCATGAGGATCATTTCTTCACAGAGCAGGAAAAGCCTGCGTTGGAGCAGAATCCGGACTACCGGCTTTTAGACCGGCTGCGGGCAGACTGCGAATACTTCCTTGACGCAGGCAACCGTGCGGAAAAGCATCTGTGGGCAGGCAGCGTCTGGGCGCAGATCGCCAAAATGCGGGAACTGTACGATACGCTCCCTGAAAAGCCTGAATGGCTGACAAAAGAGGCCATCGACGATTACGCCGAGCGGATGGCACCGCCGTATCAGGTTGTAGCGTATCACCACTTTGAAAATGGCTTTGACGATAAGCTGGACTACCAGACATTGGCCGAAGCGGAAACGGCCGCACAGGGCTATGTGGATGGTACAATGGAAAGCGATGGTTTTGCATACGACGGTGCGGCTATCTATGACCGGCAGACGCGGAAGTATCTGCGCATCTACGGCAATTACCCGGATGAACTGGCGCACGCAGAGACAGCGGGACGTGATTTGATCGAAGAACCGGCAGTGTCTGTGGAAAGCACCATTGCTCCAGCAGACCGTTTCCATGTGGTAAGTCTTGACCAGGGCTTTTATACTCGGTATGCCATATGGGACGATAAGACTGACGGCTACTACGTGGATACAGATGGTGTTACGGAGGAATTTACAAGCGAATGGCAGGCGGAAGAATACCGGCTGAAGCTGCAAAACCAGGCACTTATGGAACAGGCAAAGGGTCTGATTTCTGACTTCTGCCAAAGTGAATACAGTTCCGAAGCGGATTTCAGCGACCCAGCGAAGATCGGTATTGCTTACACCACCATCACCGACGATGAGATTCCTGTTCAAGTGAACATCGACCTCGTAAATTTCCGGTTGGAACGGTATCTGAATGGTGAGCATTTGGAAACCAGGCAGTACGGTTCCCTGCAAGCCCTTATTGCCAACGAGTTGGAAATCCTTGATTTCAGCGACCTTACTCATGTTTCAGATGATGATATAGAGCAATACCGTTGGCACAAGGGCGAGGAAGCGACTGAGAAAGCGCCTGAAACAGTTGAATCTGCGCCCTCAACACAGAAAGGCAATCTCTCCTATTCGGTAGGCGATACCGTCTATCTGGACAACAAGCCCTTTGAGATCACCGAAGTTGGTCTTTTTGACGTGCATCTCCGCGACCCGTCGCAGACATATCCCATCTTTCGTGTGGAATGCAAAGAACTGCTTCCCGCGCTGCTGCGCCGGGACGAGCGCAACGCCCATCTGTTTGCCGCAGAAGTAGCAGAGCAGCCGCAGCCTGTCACCAAACCCGTTGTGTTCTATCCTGCCGATAAAACGCACTTGCCCTATGACATAGTAATCCAGACGCTCCATATCCCGGAACCGGAGTATGACCCACCCGCTGCGGAACCCGCCGAGCCTGAATCTCCCACCATGAGCGAAGAAGAAATGCTGATTCTGGAGCATGAGGGGCAAGCAGCGCTTTCGGAAATGGGCGAATTTGTGCCTGACCCAGATGGTGCCATTTCTCAGGCTGAACCAGACGAGCCTCCCGCGCACAGCCCTGCGGTATCCATCCCCATTGACGGCCAATGGCAGGACTTCCCCAGCGCCGCTGCTGCGGAGCAAGCCGCCTATGCCGACTTCAAGGCGACAAGCCATCGGAATGCCCAGAATTTTCGCATCACAGATGATAATCTGGGCGCTGGCGGCGCAAAGGCAAAGTATCAGGCAAATATCAACGCCATCCGGCTTTTGAAGCATCTGGAAGCGGAAGGCTTGCAGGCAAGCCCGGAACAGCAGGAAATTCTCTCCCGCTATGTTGGTTGGGGCGGTCTGCCGGACGCTTTCGATGAAAGCAAACAGAATTGGGCAGCGGAGTTTCGAGAACTGCGTGAGCTGCTGACGCCAGAGGAATATACCGCCGCCCGTGCGTCCACTCTGAATGCCCACTACACCAGTCCCACGGTTATCCGTGCTATCTACGAAGCTGTAGGAAATATGGGGTTCCAGACCGGCAACATCCTGGAGCCGTCTATGGGTGTTGGCAACTTCTTCGGAATGCTCCCGGAAAATATGCGAGGCAGCCGTCTCTACGGTGTGGAGCTGGATTCCATCACCGGACGGATTGCCCAGCAGCTTTACCCCAAAGCCAATATTACCATTGCCGGATTTGAAACCACAGACCGCAGAGACTTCTTTGACCTTGCGGTTGGCAATGTGCCATTCGGCCAGTACAAGGTCAATGATCCTGCCTATAACAAGCTGGGCTTCAATATCCACAACTATTTCTTTGCTAAGGCACTGGATCAGGTGCGCCCCGGCGGCGTAGTCGCCTTTGTGACCAGCCGCTATACCATGGATGCCCAGAACCCCAGCGTCCGCAAACACATTGCCCAGAGGGCTGACCTTTTGGGTGCTATCCGGCTTCCCAATACAGCCTTTAAGGCCAATGCCGGTACGGAAGTAGTGTCGGACATTCTGTTCCTGCAAAGGCGTGACTGGGCAATAGATATAGAGCCGGATTGGGTGCATCTGGGACAAACGGAAGATGGGTACGCCATCAACAGCTATTTCCTGGACCACCCGGAAATGGTCATGGGCAGAAACAGTTCCGAAAGCACCGCCCACGGCATGGATTATACCGTGGAGCCGTTGGAGGATATTTCCCTTGCAGACCAGCTCCATGAGGCGGTGCGGCACATCCATGGCACTTATCAGGAGGTGGAACTGCCCGATCTGGGAGAAGGCGAGGAAATCCGGGACACTATCCCCGCCGACCCGGACGTGAAGAACTTCTCCTATGCCCTGGTGGATGGGGAGGTCTATTTCCGGGAAAACAGTGTCATGGTACGTCCCCAATTGAACAATACCGCCAGAGAGCGGGTCAAGGGCATGATTGGCCTGAAAGACTGTGTTCGGCAGCTCATTGATTTGCAGATGGATGAATACTCCCCGGACAGTGCGATTCAGCAGAAACAGGCTGAACTGAATACCCTCTATGACAGCTTTACGGAAAAGTACGGCATTCTCAACAGCCGTGGAAATCGGCTGGCTTTCTCGGATGATTCAGCCTACTATCTCCTGTGTGCCCTGGAAATTCTGGACGATGACGGAAATTTCCAGGGCAAGGCAGATATGTTTTCCAAGCGTACCATTCAGCCCCACAAGGTTGTCACCTCTGTGGATACCGCCGTGGAAGCCCTGACCATCTCCATTGGGGAACGGGCTTGCGTGGATTTGGGCTATATGTCCAGCCTTTCCGGGAAGCCCACCGATGCACTGACCACCGATTTGAAGGGAATCATTTTCCACGATCCCAAGTTGGGCACTTTGGAAGATCTGACCGGTTGGGTCACAGCTGACGAATATCTTTCCGGCAATGTGCGGCAGAAGCTGAAAGATGCAGAAACGGCTGCCGCAGAGAACCCTATGTACCGAAGCAACGTGGACGCCCTCCGGGCCGCCCAGCCCAAGGACCTGGAAGCCTCGGAAATTGAGGTGCGGCTGGGTGCTACCTGGATCGATAAGTCCTATGTCCAGCAGTTTATGTATGAATTGCTGGACACCCCCTATTATCTCCGCCGATCCATCCACGTGGAATACTCCCCCTACACTGCCGCCTGGAATATTTCCAACAAACGCAATATCTCCGGCAACGATGTTGCTGCTTGGAATACCTACGGCACAGATTATGTCAGTGCCTATGAAATTCTGGAAGATTCGCTGAATCTCCGGGATGTACGCGTGTATGATACCGTTGAGGATGAGCACGGCAAGCCCAAACGGGTGCTGAATGGAAAGCAGACCACCCTAGCCCAGCAGAAGCAGCAGCTCGTCCGGGATGCTTTCAAAGACTGGATTTGGGCGGATCCCACCCGGCGGCAGTCTTTGGTGGAACAGTACAACCAGGAAATGAACAGCATCCGGCCACGGGAATATGACGGCAGTCACATTGTCTTTGCAGGCATGAACCCGGAGATCCGCCTGCGGGAGCATCAGCGCAATGCCATTGCTCATGTGCTTTACGGCGGAAATACGCTGCTGGCACATGAAGTAGGTGCGGGCAAGACTTTTGAAATGGTGGGGGCTGCCATGGAGGCAAAGCGGCTGGGGCTGTGCCGGAAATCTCTCTTTGTTGTTCCCAATCACCTGACAGAACAGTGGGCCTCAGAATTTCTGCGGCTGTACCCCTCCGCCAATATTCTTGTTACGAAGCAGAAGGACTTTGAAACCCAAAACCGGAAGAAGTTCTGCGCACGAATTGCCACCGGCGATTATGATGCGGTTATCATCGGACACAGCCAGTTTGAAAAAATCCCCATCAGCCAGGAACGGCAGGAGGCGTTGCTGAAAAAACAGATTGAAGAAATCTCCACAGGCATTTGGGAACTGAAAGCCAACAGGGCTGAGCGTTTCACCGTAAAGCAGATGGAACGAGCCAAGCGCAGCCTGGAAGGACGCCTGGAAAAGCTACAGGCAGAACACAAGAAGGATGATGTGGTGACATTTGAGGAGCTGGGCATTGATCGGCTGTTTGTGGACGAGGCACATTCCTACAAGAATTTATTCCTCTATACGAAAATGCAGAATGTGGCTGGTCTTTCCACCTCGGATGCCCAGAAGTCCAGCGATATGTTCGCCAAGTGCCGCTACATGGATGAACTTACCGGAGGCCGGGGCGTGATTTTCGCTACGGGTACGCCGGTATCCAACTCCATGACGGAGCTGTATACCATGCAGCGGTACTTACAATATGACCGTTTGCAGGAAATGGGCATGGTTCACTTCGACTGTTGGGCCTCCCGGTTCGGAGAAACCGTTACTGCCCTGGAATTGGCACCGGAGGGAAAGGGTTACCGCCCCCGGACACGGTTCAGCCGCTTCTTTAATCTGCCGGAGCTGATGAACATTTTCCGGGAGGTTGCGGATATTAAGACTGCGGATCAGCTGCACCTTCCTGTTCCGGAGGTGGAATATCACAACGTCGCAGCCAAACCCAGCGAGGTTCAGCAAAAACTTGTTCAGGAGCTTTCTGAGCGAGCGGCACTGATCCACAGCGGTTCCGTTTCCCCGGATGTTGACAACATGCTGAAAATAACCAGCGACGGACGGAAGCTGGGGCTTGACCAGCGGATCATCAATCCGGCTTTCCCGGACGATCCTGAAAGCAAGGTCAATCTTTGCGTGAAAAACATTCTGCAAGTGTGGAGAAACGGTGAAGCGGACAATCTGACCCAGTTGGTGTTCTGTGACGTTTCCACACCACAGGCTGCTGTGAAAGCCAAAAGCACGGCACTTGATCCTCTCGGCGGCATTGCCAAGCCTTTTACCGTCTACGAGGATATTCGCTCCAAGCTGATTGCCCAGGGCGTTCCCCCGGAGCAGATTGCGTTTATCCACGATGCCAATTCCGAGGCAAAAAAGAAAGAGCTGTTCGGAAGGGTCCGCTCCGGTCAGATTCGTGTTCTGCTGGGCAGCACCGCAAAAATGGGTGCTGGAACTAAGGTTATACGAGGGATATGACAAACTATATCATAAAACCTCTGGGAGAGATGTATATGGAAGAAGTGACCGCTGACGATATTCGGCTGGCGCTTGTTCCATTGTCAAAGAAATCGGAAGGCTTATACAATAAGGTCAATATGCTACTCAAGTGCATTTTTTATGCGGCAGAGAGAAACCAAATTCTTGAACACAATACCTGTGCGGGAATATCCGGTAAAGGCGGAAAACCGACAAAAAAGAAGGAAGCATTGACAGATCAGCAGGTAGCCGTGCTTCTGGATACAGTCAAGGGACTTCCTCCATATTTGTTTATTATGCTCGGTTTGTATTCCGGTCTGCGTCGGGAAGAAATTCTTGCACTGCAATGGGATTGTGTATTTCTGGACGAGGATACACCTTATCTATCGGTGAGGCGGGCATGGCGTACAGAGCATAACAGACCCGTGATTTCTACGGTGCTAAAGACTCCGGCGGCAAAAAGGGATATTCCGATACCGAAGTGTTTGGTGGATTGTCTGAGAGAAACGAAAGAAAATTCCATATCAGATTATGTGATTGCTGACAGCAAAGGGGAGCCGCTGGCTGCTTTGCAGTTTCAAAGAGTGTGGCAGTATGTCGTTGTCCGCTCCACTAAGCCCCGGAACTATTATAAGTATGTGAATGGGCAGAGCATCAAATACACGGTTACCCCAACGCTGGGCATGACCCAGAAAAATCAACCCAAAATCAGATATACGCTGGACTTTGATGTAACCCCGCATCAGCTGCGGCACACTTACATTACCAATCTTCTCTATGCTGGTGTTGATCCAAAGACCGTCCAATACCTTGCCGGACACGAAAACAGCAAAACAACTATGGACATCTATGCAAAAGTGAAGTACAATAAACCAGAGGAGCTGTTTTGGGTAGTAAATGGTGCGTTTCAGCAGGCTATTGCTGAATGAAAAAAGGCCGTTTTTTATGGTCCGCACACCGGATAACTGAGAGGCAGAAAGCCGGAAAAGCCCGGAGTATCAAGGGAAAACAGCTCAAAAACTCGCGCAAACAGGCCTCAAAGCAGCTCGTCGCGCTCCGCAGTTCTCCAAGCGCTAATTTTCCCTACTTCTCAGTACGTCTCACGACGTCGATTTGCAGGAAAATTCAGTACTTTTGGAGCTGTGCATGGTCCTCGAAAGTGGTCCGTTTTGCTTCGTAAGAAGCAAGCAAGGAGCACACAAGGAACAAGAATCGCAAGCGAAAAAAGCCTTATGAAGCAGGAGATCATTCCGCAAGGAGTGCATCTCCTGCTTTTTTGTGCTGCACGGCTTTTGATGCCTATAAGAAAGAGAACGGTTCTGACAAAAAGCTCCCGCGCATCAGCGAGCTGAACGCAGAGTATGCGATGCTTCTGGAACGAAAGAAAAGCTCCTATGCAGAGTACCGCGAGACCAAATCGGAAATGCAGGATTGGCTTGTGGCTCAGAAGATTGTGCAGGAAATCCTGAAAGAGGATGAGCAGAAAATAGAGCAGCTGCATGAGCAGGAAGTACGGCAGGAAGAGGAAAATAGACAAAGCAGTCGATGATGGAATGTCCGGTGCAGTGTGGGTATAATGCTCATACTGCACCGGACTTTTTTCTTTGGCAGGAACTGCCGTTAAAGCATCCGGAACGGATGCGCAGCCCGATGCCGAAGGCAGCGTTCTAAGGGGATTGGGGAGTTTCCCCAACAAGCAGAAAATCGCTTTCGTGTCACGAAAGCCCTGCCTGCAGAAGAGTGGGTTCTAAAAGAATCGTTCAAAATTTGGAAGAACTTTCGATTGATTTTGTTCGTTTCTTGGAGTAGAATATAAGTGAGAAATTTTAACTTGCTGCGAGTGACTTTAGACATCGAAAAAGAGGTTCCGTATGGATTTCATGACGATTAAGCAGGCTTCTGAAAAATGGGGCATCTGCACAAGGAGAGTACAGACATTATGCACGGAAGGGCGAATTGATGGTGCCGAGCGTTTAGGCATCAGTGGGTCAATAGTTTGCAGGTGTGTCTCGATAGCGGAGCAAAGAAAGTGCTGCTTCCGATTACCAGCGCAGCAGATCTTGGCACCGTGCCGCCGGAGCTGGTGGGGAGTTTTAATCTGATTTTCTACAGCAGTGCGGAAGATGCGGTGTTTAAGGCGTTGGGGGTAGAGTGAGTATGTTTGAAAATGGTTTTACATGGGTAAAGGCGGATTTTCATCTCCATACCCATAAAGATAAAGAGTTTAGGGTCTATCTGAAATCCGGAAATATGACCAACAGCGAGGGATTTTTCGCCTGATGAAGCCATTTTTCCGCAGGAATACTTTGTGTATTGCAAGGAAAAATGGCGTACAGCAGGCGGAAAAGACCCGCTGTTTGGGCATGTTGACGGTTTTCGGATAGACCCTAAGTATTCTGGTGAAGAAAACAGTTTTGTTAAGGAGTATATAGCCCAGCTAAAATCAGAGAGTGTCTCTGTTGGAGTGATTACTAATCACAATAAATTTGACGAAGGCGAATATAAAGCCTTGAAGAAAAGCGGGCGAAAAGAAGGTATTCTGATTTTGCCAGGTGTTGAATTGTCTGTAAAGGAAGCTAATGGGATACATACTCTTATTGCCATGCCTGGGGCGCACTGGCGCTGTATGAATTGCCGACTACAATCCTTGGTGTCCGTCCTGGAAAGCCAGGCTATGAGGAAATTGTGGTATCGCCCAGAATGGAAACTGTGACCTGGGCAAAGGGAACTGCCATCACGCCGAAAGGGGAGGTCTGGGTTTCCTGGAATAAACATACGGATGGAACAGCGGAAATTACGGTACACGGTCCGGAAGACGTGCCGATTACCGTCAGAAAAGGGGGATAATATGAAACTGAATTGGATTAATACCTTGCCCGATGGCGAAACGACAAGGAAAGAGTTTGCCTTCCTGCCCGATAAAGAGGGCGTGGAGAATCACGTGGTGAATCTCTACCCGGAAATCACATTCCAAACGATGGAAGGATTTGGCGGTGCCATTACGGACGCAGCTGGCTATGTATATTCGTTGATGAAGGAAGAGCAGAAGCATCAGCTGATGGAAACCTATTTTTCGCCGGAGCAGATGAAGTATGGGATTGTCCGGATTCACATGGACAGCTGTGATTTTTCCACAGAAATGTATGAAGCGATGTCTGATCCATCTGACCGGGAGCTGAAAACCTTCTCCTTTTCCCGGACGGAGAAGTACATTCTGCCCATGCTAGCCGATGCGGAAAATGCAGCGGGTAAGAAGTTGAAGCTGATGCTGTCGCCCTGGTCACCTCCAGCGTTTATGAAGACCAACGGCGAAAGAAAGCACGGCGGCAGTCTGAAACCGGAATATCGGGAGTTCTGGGCGGATTACATTTGCCGCTATATTCTGGAATTCCGCAAGCGTGGATATGAAGTCCAACGGATCTCACTGCAGAATGAGCCTAAAGCCGTGCAAACCTGGGACTCCTGCATTTACACCGCCCGGGAGGAAAAAGAATTTTTGCGTGACTTCATGTACCCAGCACTGCAAAAGCATGATCTTTGTGATGTGGAGGTCTTTATCTGGGATCATAACAAGGAGCGGGTCTATGAGCGCGTCCGGGACACCGTGGACGAAACAACGAAGGACATGGTTGCAGGTGTGGCATTTCACTGGTATTCCGGTGATCATTTTGAGGCGCTGGATCTGGTGCGCCGGCAGTATCCGCAGTTGAAAATGGTAGTTTCTGAAAGCTGCATTGAGTATACAAAATTTGGTGCGGCTGACGGTGTGGTCAATGCCGGAAGACTGTCGCATGAGATCATTGGAGATCTGAATGGCGGCATGTGTGCTTTCTACGACTGGAATCTGCTGCTGGATGAAACAGGAGGCCCCAATCATGTAGGGAACCTCTGCCATGCACCGTTTTTGTATGATCGCCAGCGCAAGGAACTGCTGCCCCAGCTGATTCAGAAGCATTTTTACCATTTTGCCCACTTTGTCGAACCCGGTGCCAAACGAATCGCTTTCAGTAAGTATACGGATGAGCTGGATGTGACTGCCGTTCAAAATCCCGACGGAAAGATTGTCATAGTCATTTTGAACCGGAGTGAAGAGTGCCTGTCGGTAGTGCTGCGGCTGCAGGAGCATATCGTTCCTCTGCAGGTAGAAGCTCAGTCTATCTGTACGGGTGTGATCGTATAACAAAGTCTGAGAAGCACGGGAGCAGCTTGAAAAAAGTCCATCCGATTCACTGTGCTGTATAATGATTTTGTAAGATTCTGTATATTTCCGATATGTCGAATAGAAAACACAGCCGCCTCTGTGATTGATACTATTTCCTGATTAAAATCTTTGATTTTAATCAGGAAGGCATCGCCTAATGGCGCTGCCAGTTTTGTGATTTATAAGGAAAGAAATCACAAAACAAGTCTCATATGAACTCCATGCCCTTCAGGCAATTAAAATCTTTTTTAAAGATTTTAATTGGAGTTCAGTATAACACATGGCACTTTGGATATAAGGCACATATCGGCGTAGACAAGGACAGCGGACTGGTACACACAGTGAAAGCCACAGCGGCAAATGTACACGACGTTTCGGAAACATCGAAATTACTGACCGGAGAAGAAGAGGCTGTCTACGGCGACAGCGGCTATCTGGGAG
>OJKC01000635.1_pt1 | contig 27776 bp, 23 predicted proteins | sample 1596401 | NCBI WGS metagenome assembly OJKC01 (sample SAMEA4350162, study PRJEB24818) | metagenome | biome: human; feature: gut; material: faeces | place: Denmark | collected 2013-09 | reverse complement strand
CTTCCATGGCGGCGTAGGAAGCCCAGCTCTTGGGATACACGATATCGGCATCCTTGAAGGCCTCGGCCATGCTGTTGGTCTTGTGGAACTTGGAGCCGTACTTCTCGCAGTTCTTGCGGGCGACCTCTTCCACCTCGGGCATCACGTCATAGCCCTCGGGATGCGCCAGCGTCACGTCCATGCCGAAGCGGGTGAACAGGCCGATCACGCCCTGGGGAACGGACAGGGGCTTGCCGTAGGAGGGGGAATACGCCCAGGTCATGGCGACCTTCTTGCCCTTCAGGTTCTCCACGCCGCCGAAGTAGTGGATGACGTGCAGCATATCGGCCATGCACTGGGTGGGGTGATCCACGTCGCACTGCAGGTTCACCAGAGTGGGCTGCTGCTCCAGAATACCGTCGCGGTAGCCTTCCTTCACGGCGTCCATGAAGGTCTTCTGATACTTGTGACCCTCGCCGATGAACATATCATCGCGGATGCCGATGACGTCGGCCATGAAGGACACCATGTTGGCCGTCTCGCGGACGGTCTCGCCGTGGGCGATCTGGGACTTCTTCTCGTCCAGATCCTGCACCTCCAGACCCAGCAGGTTGCAGGCGGAGGCGAAGGAGAAGCGGGTGCGGGTGGAGTTGTCGCGGAAGATGGAGATGCCCAGGCCGGAATCGAACACGCGGGTGCTCTTGTTGCGCTCGCGCAGGTCGCGCAGAGCGTCGGCCACGGTGAAGATGGCGTCGATCTCGTCGTCGGTCTTGTCCCAAGTCCAATAGAAATCGGTCTTGTACATGTTGTTGATGTTCAGGGTGGACAGATGGCGTGCCAGCTCAACAGTCTTGCTCATTTTGTTCTTTCTCCTTGTGTATTTAGTGTGGCGGATAATTACTTAATGTCGTTGCCGGTCAGCTCCTGACGGAAGCTGGTGGCGGAGCCGTCCTTGTTCTCGGGCTTGTACAGGCCGGGAACGGCGGCATACAGGGCGGCGCAGGTGACAAGATCCTGCTTGAAGGTCACCTCGTTGGGAGCGTGCGCCTGGGACTCGGCACCGGGGCCGAAGCCCACGCAGGGGATGCCGTAGCGACCCTGGATGGACACGCCGTTGGTGGAGAAGGTCCACTTGTCGGTCAGAGGACGGCCCTCGCGCTTGGAGGCAGCCAGCTCGGTGGGCATCAGGCGCTTGTCGCCCCACAGGTTGTGGTGGGCATCCACCAGAGCCTGCACGTGGGGAGCGGTTTCCTTGTTGATCCAGGTGGGGAAGAAGCACTCCGTCTCGTAGACGTGACCTGTCCATGCCGGACGGTCGTACATGTACATGCTGACCTTCACGTCCTTGGCATACTTCTTGCAGGCGGGCAGATCCTCGATCTCCTTCAGGCAGGACTGATAGGTCTCGCCGGCGGTCATGCGGCGGTCGATGGAGATGGCGCAGCTGTCGGCCACGGCGCAGCGGGAGGGAGAGGTGTAGAAGATCTGGCTGGTGGTGCAGGTGCCGCGACCCAGGAAGCGGGCGTCCTCGTAGTGCTCGGGGTTGAACTTGGGATCCAGCATCTTCACCAGACCGTTGATCTCGGTGGAGCCGTCGGCGGGGTTCTCGTTCAGGTCGCGGACGTTGAGAATGACCTCGGCCATCTTGTGGATGGCGTTGTCACCGCGCTCGGGAGCGGAGCCGTGGCAGCTGACGCCGTGCATGTCCACGCGGATCTCCATACGGCCGCGGTGACCCCGGTAGATGCCGCCGTCGGTGGGCTCGGTGGAGATGACGAACTCGATCTTGCTGCGGGCATCCTCGGGACCGTTGAAGTACTCGTTGACGATGGACTGCCAGCACATACCGTCGCAGTCCTCCTCCTGCACGGAGCCGACCACCATCATCTTGTAGCCCTTGGGCAGCAGATCCAGATCCTTCATGATCTTCACGCCGTAAGCGGCGGCGGCCATGCCGCCCTCCTGGTCGGAGCCGCCGCGGCCGTAGATGATGTCATCCGTCTCGTAGCCCTTGTAGGGGTCGGCTTCCCAGTTTTCGATGTTGCCGATGCCCACGGTGTCGATGTGGCTGTCGATGGCGATGATCTTGTCGCCCTCGCCCATCCAGCCGATGACGTTGCCCAGCTTGTCGAACTCTACCTTGTCATAGCCCAGGGACTTCAGCTCCTCGGCGATGCGCTTGACAACGCCCTCCTCCTCGCAGGACTCGGAAGGAATGGCGATCATGTCCCGCAGGAATTTGACCATGGCGGGCTTGTACGCCTCGGCAGCGTTTCTGATGGCAGCAAAATCCATAATGTACCTCCGCAAAAAATTTATCAATTTCTCTGTTAAAAACGGGTAAAGGCATAGTACCCAGCGTGTCGATAAACCTCACCCCTGTCATTCCGAGGAGTACCCCAAGGGCACTTGCTTCGCGGCGCGCAGCGACGTGGGAATCCGTATCTTTTCAGACAGAAACCTGCGAAAAGCGCAGAATTTGTGCGTTTTAGAAACGGATTGCCGCGCCAGTGTGCGCACTGGCTCGCAATGACAGGCTTTTTCGACAGCCTCAGGCATGTTACCATCTCCTATCATAGCACATGGTTTCCGGATGTCAAACAAAAATTTAGGAAATCTAAAAGATTTTCAGAAAAAATCGTTGCTTTTTGTGGGAGGTGTGGTATTATGTATAAGGAGAAAAGGAAAGAGGAGGGTGTTATGGAGGCAAGACGACTGGAATCGCTGAAGCAGATCGCGGCGGGCATCGCGGCGCAGTTCGGCGACAAGTGCGAGGTGGTCATCCACGATGTGTCCGGCAGCCACCCGGAGCACACCATCGTTCACATCGAAAACGGCCATGTGTCCGGCCGCAGGGTGGGCGACGGCGCGTCCAAGGTGGTCATGGAGCAGCTGGAGCATCAGAACGACCAGCCGCAGGATCACCTGTGCTATCTCACGCGTACCCCCGACGGGAAGATACTCAAGTCATCGTCCCTGTATATCCGCAACGGGCGCGGCGCGGTGACGGCCATCTTCTCCATCAACTACGACATCAGCAACATGATGCTCATGCATCAGGAGCTGGGCGAGTTCATGCTCACCCGGGACAGGGAGCAGTCCGAGCCGGAGAAGATCATCAACGTCAACGACGTGCTGGAGGATCTCATCCGCCAGTCCGTGGCGCTGGTGGGCAAGCCGGCGGCGCTGATGAACAAGGACGACAAGGTGCGCGCCATCCGCTTCCTCAGCGACGCGGGCGCGTTCCTGGTGACGAAGTCCGGCGACAAAGTGGCAAAATACTTCGGTATTTCCAAATATACTCTATACTCTTATATTGACGCCAACAAACAACAGGAGGAAAAGAAACATGGGTAAAATCGATCTGTCCATCAACAAAGTGGGTCTGGAGCATAATATCCAGAAGGCCAAGGAGAACAACGTCATCATCCCCACCATCGCTCAGATGCAGAATCCCGATCTGATCCCGGAGAAGATCAAGGCCAAGCTGAGCCACACCGGTCTGTGGGATGTGGATCCCGTCAACCTGTTCCGCATTTCCTGGCACAACGAGGCCAAGGAGAGCGGCGGCCTGTTCCAGAAGGTCCCCAACTATGTGGAGATCCCCAGCAAGCTGTCCGGCGTGCCCTGCCGCATCGTGGCCATGTCCGGCAAGTGGTTCCCCACCGGCTGCCACAAGGTGGGCGCCTCCTTCGGCTGCCTGGCTCCCCGCCTGGTGACCGGTCAGTTCGACGCCACCTATCATCACGCCGTATGGCCCTCCACCGGCAACTACTGCCGCGGCGGCGCCTTCAACTCCAAGCTGCTGGCCTGCGAGTCCGTGGCCATTCTGCCCCAGGACATGTCCAAGGAGCGCTTTGACTGGCTGAAGTCCATCGCCGGTCAGATCATCGCCACCCCCGGCTGCGAGTCCAACGTCAAGGAGATCTTCGACAAGACCTGGGAGCTGAAGCAGGATCCCACCATGATGATCTTCAACCAGTTCGCCGAGATGGGCAACCCCCTGTGGCACTACAACGTCACCGGCTACGCCCTGGCCGACCTGTTCGAGGCTGTGAAGAAGCCCGGCCAGAACTTCGCCGGCGCCTGCTTCACCTCCGGCTCCGCCGGCACCATGTCCGCCGGTGATCTGCTGAAGGAGCGCTATCCCCACCTGAAGCTGGCCGTGGGCGAGGCGCTGCAGTGCCCCACCATTCTGGACAACGGCTTCGGCGGCCACCGCATCGAGGGCATCGGCGACAAGCACATCCCCTGGATCCATAACGTGAAGAACACCGACATGGCCATCGCCATCGACGACGAGGACAGCCAGCGCCTGCTGCGCCTGTTCAACACCCCCGAGGGTCAGAAGTACATGAAGGACGAGCTGGGCATGTCCGATGAGGAAGTCCAGAAGATGACCTGGCTGGGCATCTCCGGCATCGCCAACGTGCTGTGCTGCATCAAGATGGCCAAGTACTATGAGCTGACCGAGAACGACGTGGTCGCCACCGTTCTGACCGACTCCGCCGTGATGTACCAGTCCCGCGTGGAGGAGCTGAACCAGATGCACGGCGCGTACAACGCACACGAGGCCGCTCTGGATCACAACCTGCACATGCTGGGTCTGAAGACCGACTCCATGCTGGAGCTGACCTACACCGAGCGCAAGCGCGTCCACAACCTGAAGTACTACACCTGGGTGGAGCAGCAGCAGATGAACGTGGAGGATCTGAACGCCCAGTGGTACGACACCAAGAACACCTGGGACGCCGTTCACGCACAGGCCAAGGAGCTGGACGAGCTGATCAACGAGTTCAACGAGGCCACCGGCCTGCTGAAGACGCTGTAAGAAACAACACCAAACGCTCACAGGGCGGGGCTTTCGCCCCGCCCTGTTTGGTCGGGAGGATGTGAGAAAAGCGGATGGAACAGCGAAAGCACCCGCGACTTTCGCACTACGATTATGCTGCGCCGGGTGGTTATTTTGTAACAATATGCGTCAAAAAACGGAGGCCGCTGTTTGGTGATGTGCCTTTTCGTGTAGGGCGGGGCCCATGTGCCCCGCCGAATGCGGCGAGGATGATTGCTGAATATTGGATCGCACGCATATCGGAAAAATACCCCTCATGGACAGTGGACAATTGGGTGGTCATGCCCAATCATGTGCATCTCCTTTTGCAGGCGCATGCTTGTGAAGCGGCGGGACACGTGGGTCCCGCCCTACAGGACGTTGTACGATGGTACAAAACGATGACCACGAATGCATTTATCCGCGCGGTAAAGGCAGGGGAAATGCCTCCATTTGATAAAACGGCATGGCAAGCGAGCTTTTACGATGAAGTGATACGCGGGCAGGATCATTACCTCCGCGCATGGCAATACATCGATGACAACCCCGCTCACTGGGCGGAGGATGAATATTATTCCGATTAAGGAGAACGATCATGAAAAACGTGAAATACGGCAAGTGTGTCCGCTGCGGCAAGACCTACGACGCCGTTCCCGATCTGACCAACTGCGAGTGCGGCGGTATCTTGGATATCGTCTATGACTACGATTACATCAAGTCCGTGCTGACCAAGGAGAAGCTTGAAAAGCGGGACAACCGCTCCATGTGGCGCTACCGCGAGCTGCTGCCCGTGGAGGAGACGACGCCCGACACGCCCCTGCGCGTGGGCTGGAGCCCCCTGTACGAGGAGCCGAAGCTGGCGGAGATGCTGGGCATCAAGCGCCTGTGGGTCAAGGACGACGGCCAGAACCCCACCGCGTCCCTGAAGGATCGCGCCAGCGCCATGGCCGTGGCCAAGGCCATGGAAGCCGGAGCCAAGACCATCGCCTGCTCCTCCACCGGCAACGCCGCCAGCTCTCTGGCCGGCAACGCCGCCGCCGCGGGCATCAAGACCTATATCTTCGTTCCTGAGCGCGCGCCCAAGGGCAAGGTGGCGCAGCTGATGATTTTCGGCGCCAACGTGATCTCCGTGAAGGGCAACTATGAGGACACCTTCAAGATGTCCGCCGCCGCCATCGACAAGTACGGCTGGTACAACCGCAACGCCGCCATCAACCCCTATCTCAGCGAGGGCAAAAAGACGGTGGCGCTGGAGATCGCCGAGCAGCTGAACTGGGAGATGCCCGACTATCTGGCTATCTCTGTGGGCGACGGCTGCACCATCGCCGGTGTGTGGAAGGGCTTCAAGGATCTGTACGCCATCGGCTTCATCGACAAGCTGCCCCGCCTGATCTCCGCCCAGTCGCTGGGCTGCTATCCCATCAACCGCGCCATCCAGAACGACGAGCCGTGGGAGCCCATGGAGGAGAACACCATCGCCGACTCCATCTCCGTGGGCGTGCCCCGGAATGCGGACAAGGCGCTCATGGCCATCCGCGAGTCCAACGGCATCGCCGTGAACGTCTCTGACGAGGAGATCCTGGCCGCCCAGCGGCTGCTGGGCCGCACCTGCGGCGTGTTCGGCGAGCCTGCCGGTGTCACCGGCGCGGCGGCGCTGAAGAAGGCCTGCGAGGAGGGTCTGATCCCCCACGACGCCACCGTGGTCAGCGTCGTCACCGGCAACGGCCTGAAGGACGTGGCCAACGCCATCAAGTCCGCCGGTGAGCCTATCCACATCGAGCCGGATCTGGATCTCATGGTCAGCGAGTTCAGGAAGCGCGGCGTCACCGTGGAGTAAAATGCCGACAGATCCCCCGGCAAATGCCCTGCATTTGCCGGGGGATTTCCTCTTGCCAATCCATCGGGAATATGGTACAATGTATCCCGTAATACAGCTCATATAGCCCTGCTGATATGGCGCAGGGCGTTTCTACGGAGCCGCCGTCGGCTCTGCTATGGGTGTTTCGATGCACGACATCGGAGCATCCATTTTTATTTTGCTTGCAGGAGGGAACCACTATGACACAGGTTTTGCGCGGCAACATCGTCCATGCGCCGGAGATGGGGCGGCTGGACATTCTGGAGCACGGCTGCCTTGTACTGGAGGACGGTGTGATCACCGGCCTGTACAGACAGCTGCCGGAGGAGCTGGCAAACGCCGAGGTGCGGGACTTCGGCGACCGGCTCATCATGCAGTCCTTTGCGGACATGCATCTTCACGCGCCCCAGTATCCCATGCTGGGCATGGGCATGGATCTGCCGCTGCTGGACTGGCTGAATACCTACACATTCCCCACCGAGGCGCGGTTTGCCGACGTGGACTACGCCCGGCGGGTCTACCGCCGTCTGGCCACCGATCTGATCACCAACGGCACCACCCGCGTGTGCATGTTTTCCTCCATGCACACAGACGCCACGCTGGTGCTCATGGACGAGCTGGAGCGCGCCGGTGTCACCGGCTATGTGGGCAAGGTGAACATGGACAGGAACGGTCTGCCCGGCAAGCTGCAGGAGACGACGGAGGAATCCGTCCGCGAGACGCTGCGCTGGCTGGACGGCTGCCATTTTGAGCACGTCAAGCCCATTATCACGCCCCGCTTCACGCCCAGCTGCACCAACGAGCTGATGACCCAGCTGGGAAAGCTGGCCAACGAGCGGGGGCTGTACGTCCAGTCCCATCTGTCGGAGAACACCAACGAGATCGCGTGGGTGAGGGAGCTGCACCCGGACTGCACCCAGTACTGGGAGACGTACAACAAGTACGGCATGTGGAAGGATCACACCCTTATGGCGCACTGCGTCCACTCCGACGAGCGGGAGCGCCGCGCCATCAAGGACGCGGGCGTGGTGGTGGTACACTGCGCCGACTCCAATGTGAACATCTGCTCCGGCATCTGCCCTGTGCGGCAGATGGTGCGGGAGGGACTGTGGGTGACGCTGGGCAGCGACATCGCCGGCGGCGCGCAGCTGCCCATGTACAAGGTCATCACCATGTCCATCCGCACCTCCAAGGCGCGGCGGGTCACGGATGAGTGGCATCCGGACTTCCTCACCGTGCCGGAGGGGTACTATCTGGGCACCACGGCGGGACACAAGTATTTCGGCGCGGGCGACGGCTTCGCCGTGGGCGACAGGCTCCACGCCGTGGTCATCGACGACGGAGACTTCCCGGAGACCGCCCATCCCCTGTCTGTGCAGGAGCGCTTCGAGCGCGCCATTTACATGACACACCGGCACAACATCGTCTCCGTCTGGTCGGACGGCCGCGAGGTGGTCAGGAGGTAAGGGACGAGGGGAACGGATTCCCACGCCAGTGTTCGCACCGGCTCGGAATGACAGCGCTTCGCGCTGTTCGGGCGGACAGGGTCGTCCGCCCCTACGTCCGCCTGTCGGTGATGCTCTGCACCGAAGGGGGCGCAGTATGATTCGTAGGGCGGGACCCATGTGTCCCGCCGCGCAATATGCATTGATCCCGGCGGGGCACGCGGGCCCCGCCCTACAGAGGGGTGCGGCAAATCGCCCGTGGGGGGGAGATGCCCACATCGTCCCGCCGGGACATCAAGGGCGCCGTCCCCTGCGGGCGGACAGGGTCGTCCGCCCTTACGTCCGCCTGTCGGTGATGCTCTGCACCGAAGGGGGCGCAGTATGATTCGTAGGGCGGGACCCATGTGTCCCGCCGCGCGATACGACTTGCTCTCGGCGGGGCACGCGGGCCCCGCCCTACAGAGGGGCGCGGCAAATCACCCGTAGGGGGAGATGCCACATCGCCCCGCCGGGACATCGAGGACGCCGTCCCCTGCGGGCGGACAGGGGCGTCCGCCCCTACGTCCGCCTGTCGGTGATGCTCTGCACCGAAGGGGCGCAGTATGATTCGTAGGGCGGAACCCATGTGTCCCGCCGCGCGATACGACTTGCTCTCGGCGGGGCACGCGGGCCCCGCCCTACAGAGGGGTGCGGCAAATCGCCCGTAGGGGGGAGATGCCACATCGCCCCGACGTCTCGTACATAAAAAAAGAACGCCCCGCGGGGCGTTCTTTTTTGTATGCTTCGGATATTTTACAGCTCCAGGTAGCTCTTTACCAGCACCTGCAGCAGCTCGTCCCGGTCGATCTTGCAGATCAGCGAACGGGCGGAGTTGTGGTTGGTGATATAGGTGGGATCCTCGGAGAGAATATAGCCCACGATCTGGTTGATGGGGTCGTAGCCCTTCTCCTTCAGCGACTCGTACACGGAGGTGAGGATATAATGCACCTGCTGCTCCTTGTCCTCCGCCGCGTTGAACTTGCGGGTAAATTCGTCCATGGAAGCACCACCTTTCCCGGTTCCTCGATAACACCCTTAGTATACGCCATTTTCCCGCCGCTGTAAAGAGGAAAAAGTGCGATCACGGTACGGGAATTCTGCGGCGCTCAGCGGCGCAGCTCTGCGCCGAAGCGCTTGGCGATCTTGTTCAGGACGTTGGAGGCCACCTCTTCGATCTCGGAGGAGGTCAGCGTCTTCTCCTTGGAGCCGATGGACAGCCGCAGAGTCAGGGACTTCTTGCCCGCCGGTACCTGCTTGCCCCGGTACTCGTCCACGAAGGACGCGCCGTGGAGCAGCTCGCTCTTGATGCCGCCGACGGTCTGAAGCACGTCCTTCCACTGGACGGAGCCGTCCAGCAGCAGGGAGATGTCGTAATCCGTCATGGGATACTCGGCCATGTGGGTGAAGGTGTTGGTGCGGGACTTCAGGGGCACCAGGGAGTCCTGATCCAGCTGGAACAGCATCACGTTCAGGTTCTTGATGCCGCAGGCCATGGACACCTTCTTGCTCAGCAGAGCCAGATCGCCCACCTTTTCCTCGCCGCGGCAGATGTTCAGCCACACCACGTTGTCCGCCCACACGGGCTTCTCCGTCTGGCGGAAGGTCAGCGTCTCCATGTGGACGTACCGCGCCATCATCTCCACCACGCCCTTGGCCTTGCGGAACAGGGCGGTGATATCCTTGTCGGTGGTGACAAAGGCGCCCGCCACGTTCTTGCGCTGGGAGGGCAGCTTCTCGCGGGGATCGTAGGGGGAGGTGTAGTTCTCGTCGCGGAACACCTGCGCCGTCTCGAAAATGGAGAACTCGTCGAAGTAGCGCTCGTTCTTCACCACGGCTTTGCACAGGTTGGGCAGCAGGGAGGAGCGCACGAACCGCTCGGCGGGAGACGGCGGCGTGGACAGGGACAGAATGCCCTCCGTGCTCTGCAGCACCGCGTTGACGTAGGATTCCTCCATCCACGGATAGGTGAAGATCTCCTGCATGCCGCAGCGGATGGCCAGATACTCCTTGATGCGCCGTTCCAGATCCTTGTCCAGCTGGTTGATGGCGCCGTCGAAGGTGGTGGTGATGGGCTCGGCCTCAAAGTTCTCGTAGCCGTACATCCGGGCGACCTCCTCCATGATGTCCGCCTGGATGGACACATCGCCGGTGGAGCGCCATGTGGGAACCACAACGTGCATGTTGTCGCCGCTGAAGGAGATGCCGTAGCCCAGCAGCTCCATCTTGTGCCGGATCTCCTCCGGGGGCAGGCGCTTACCCAGCCGGCGCTCCAGCCAGCTGAGCGGCACGTCGATCTCCGCCTGCTTCAGGTGCCGGGGATACTCGTCCACCAGACCGGTGACCTTCATCTCCGGGTACAGGTCGGAGAACAGCTGCATGGACAGATCCAGAGCCTGATCGCAGCGCTCCGGGTCGATGGCCTTTTCGTAGCGGGCGGAGGCCTCGGTGCGGTTGTCGTACCGCAGGGCGGTGCGGCGGATGCCGGCGGCCTGGAAGTTGGCGATCTCCAGAATGACCTTGCTGGTGGTGGGGAGGATGGAGTCCTTGGCGCCGCCCATGACGCCCGCCAGACCCACGATGCCCGCATCGTCGGCGATGGTCAGATCGTCGGTGCTGAGGGGCAGCTCCTTGCCGTTGAGCAGCGTCAGCGTTTCGCCCGCTTTGGCGCGGCGAACGATGATGTGCCCGGCGATGTGGTCGGAATCATAGGCGTGGGAGGGCTGACCGGTGGCCAGCATCACATAGTTGGTGATATCCACCAGCGCGTTGATGGGGCGCATGCCGGTTTTCCAGATCCGCACCTGCATCCAGTAGGGAGCGGGCTTGACGCAGACGTTTTCGATCTGCGTGCCGGTCATGCGCGGGCAGCGCTCCGCGTCCTCCACGGTGACGTGGAACCCGGAGGTGTTCTCCACGTTCCGGTCGAAGTGGGGGAACTCCTTCATGGGCAGGTCGTACAGCGCCGCGATCTCGCGGGCGATGCCGTAGTGACCCCACAGGTCGGGGCGGTTGGTCATGGACTTGTTGTCGATCTCCAGGATGATGTCGTTCAGATCCAGCGCGTCGGCCAGCGGTGTGCCGGCGGGCGCGTCAAAGTCGCTCAGGTCGAGGATATGCGCTTCCTCTTTCGTGGGGAACAGGTCAGCAAGGCCGATCTCCACCGCGCCGCAGATCATGCCGTAGCTGTCCACGCCCCGGAGCTTGCTCTTTTTGATCTCCACGGGCTCGCCCTCGCCGTGCCAGCGGCACACGGAGCCGGGCAGCGCCACGGCTACCTTCATGCCCTCGCGCAGGTTGGAGCCGCCGCACACGATGCTCTCCACCCGGCCGCCGATGTCGGTCATGCAGACGCGCAGCTTGTCGGCGTTGGGGTGCTGCTCGATGGTGTTGATAACGCCCACCACCATGTGGTCGAACTGCTTGGCCAGCTCTATGGTGTCTTCCACCTCCACGGTGGACATCGTCAGGTCATACGCCAGCTTTTTCAGGTCGGCGTCCGCCGGCAGCTGGACGTAATCCCGGATCCAATTCAAAGATACTTTCATTTCAGCAGTCCTCCTCTATCAATGGAATTGCTTGAGGAAACGCAGGTCGGCGCTGTGGAACAGACGGACGTCGTCCACGCCGTAGCGCATCATCACCAGACGGTCAAGGCCGATGTTCACATAGAAGCCGGTGTACTCGTTGGGATCCAGGCCGGCGGCCTTCAGTACGTTGGGATGGGGCGTGCCGCCGGGCATGACCTCGATCCAGCCCACATGCTTGCACACGCTGCAGCCCTTGCCGCCGCACACCAGGCAGCCCATGTCGATCTCGAAGCCCGGCTCCACGAAGGGGAAGAAGCCCGCGCGCATGCGCACCGGTACATCCCGGCCGAACACCTTGGAGAGGATGCTCTTGATCATCACCTTGCCGGAGGCGAAGGTGAAATCCTTGTCCACGATCAGCGCCTCATACTGGAAGAAGGCGCGCTCGTGGCGGGCGTCCGTCGTCTCGTTGCGGTACACCTTGCCGGGGTACACGAACCGGTAGGGCGCCTTGTGGGTCTGTAAATACCGCACGGAGCCGCCGGTCAGGTGGGGACGCAGGCACAGCTTGTCCCAGCACTCGCCCTTGTCGTGCCCGGCCAGCCAGTAGGTGTCCATGCTCTCGCGGGCGGGATGGTTGGGAGGGAAGTTCAGGTTGTCGAAGCCGTACAGCTCGCTGGTGATGTCGTCCTCCTCGAAGATCTCGAAGCCCATGGAGCGGAAGGCGTCGTTCAGGTCGTAGCACATCTGGGTGATGGGGTGCAGGCCGCCGCTGAGGGGCATGGTGCCCGGCACGGAGATGTCGAAGTCAGGATCCACCTCGGAGGCCTTCATTTTCAGCTCGTCACGCCGCGCGTCCAGCAGGGCGGACAGCTGACCCTTCACCTGATTGACGGCCTTGCCCATCTCCGGACGCAGAGCCACATCCAGCTTGGGAAGCTCCTTCATCAGCTCCGTCAGGCTGCCCTGCTTGCCCAGCAGCGCCGCCTTGACGTCCTGCAGCTCCGTCTCGCTGACGACGGACTCGATGCGCTGCCGACCCTCGGCCAGCAGCTGTTCCAGTTTTTCTTTCATGTGTATCGCTTCCTCCTTTTGAGAGTTGTTTATTGGGATAAAGTGCAATAAAAAACACCTTTCATCCCATGTCTTGGGACGAAAGGCGAACTTCCGTGGTACCACCCAGCTTCGCAGACCCTGCGGTCTGCGCACTCGTTGCCCTGTAACGGAGGGTATCCGTCCGCGCATTTCCTCGCGGCAGCTCCCGGGCGAACACTGCGCTGCATTCCGAGCCGGCTTTCAGCCGGTGGCCGACTCTCTCTGATGAATGCGTGTGCCGCAGATCTTCCCGCTCACAGCTTTTTTCGTGATGCAACATTTATATCACAACGAAACAAAAGATGCAAGCACTTTTTTCGCGCCGGGAGACGAAAAAAGCAGCTTTTATGATTGACACATGTGCTATACTGTACAAAAAAGCCGGAGGAGGTGCGCCATGCGGCTCATCGACAGGGAATATGTGAGGAGCCTGATGCCCCGCCGCGACCCGGCGGGACACAAGGGCACGTTCGGAAAGGTCTATCTGCTGGGCGGCAGCGTGGGTTATACCGGCGCACCGGTGCTGTGCGCCGCCGCCGCGGAGCGCAGCGGCTGCGGACTGGTGTTTCTGGGCGTGCCGGAGAGCGTGTGGCCTGCGGCGGCGGTGAAGTGCTGGGGCGCCATGCCCCATCCGCTGGCGGAGCAGGACGGACGGCTGTCGCCTGACGCCGAGGAGGAGATACGCCGCCGCGCCGCCGGCTGCGACGCCGTGGCTATGGGCTGCGGCGTGGGGCGGGGAGAGGAGAGAGACCTGCTGCTCCGCCGCCTTCTGACGGTGGAAAAGCCGCTGGTGCTGGACGCCGACGGCATAAACGCGCTGGAGGGGCATATAGATACATTGTCCCGCCGCCCCTGCGCCACGGTGCTCACGCCCCATGACGGCGAGCTGGCGCGCATCGGCGGCGATATGACCGCGCCCAGGGAGCCGTCCGCCGCCGCCTTTGCCGCCGCCCACGGCGTCTATCTGGTGCGCAAGGGGCACCGCACGCTGGTGGCTGCGCCGGACGGACGGCTGGCGGTGAACACCACCGGCAACGACGGCATGGCCAAGGGAGGCAGCGGCGATATCCTCACCGGGCTGCTGACCGGCCTGCTGGCGCAGGGCATGGAGCCGTTCGCCGCCTGCTGCGCGGCGGTGTGGCTCCACGGACGCGCCGGTGATCTGGCGGCGGAGGAAAAGGGACGCCGGGGCATGACCCCGCTGGATATCATAGAAATGCTTCCCTATGCGCTGAAAGAGGTGGAATAACCGGAAAGCCCTTCTGAAAAAGGACAATGCTGTGGCATAGAGCGAAATTTGTCATTCCGAGCCAGTGACCGATGTCACTGGCGTGGGAATCCGTTTCCCCGGAAAAGGGACGGATTGCCGCACCAGTGTGTACCCCAAGGGCACTTGCTTCGCGGCGCGCACTGGTTCGCAATGACAGGAGTTGTCTCGCAATGGCATTCCGAAAAAGGAGGGACTTGGGGTGAAAAAGACGATCATGCCCCTGCTGGTGTGCGCCGTACTGCTGTGCGGCTGCGGCGGCGGGGAGAAAACGCTGGCGGTGCAGGAGCAGTACCGCACGGTGCGCACGGCGGACATGGAGGCGGAGGTGGTCAGCCACACGGCCACGGACGACCGCCGCTTTGTGCTGACGTGCCAGTACGACACGGAGGGACAGTCCATCACCACGGTAAAGGAGCCGCAGGAGCTGAAGGGGCTGACCGCCGTGCTGGTGGACGGACAGCTGTCGCTGAAGAGCAACGGCCAGCTGCTGCCGGCGGGCGCGGCCACGGATATCTGCCCGGCCAACTGCCTGCCCTATCTGCTGGGCGCGCTGGCGGAGGGGTATCTGACGGAGCAGGGGGCGGAGACGCTGGAGGACGTGCCGTGTCTGCGCATGGCGCTGGACACCACCGGGCACAGCGGTGCGGCGGTGCGGTGCGCCGTGTGGCTGGATCAGGAGACGCTGATCCCACGGTATGCGGAATTTTCACAGGACGGACAGGTGGTGCTGACGGCCAGAATGACGGCTTTCTCCTGCACCACGGCAACGGAGGAATAACAAATGGAATCTACACTTAGGAGAACATGGGCGGAGATCGATCTGGACGCGCTGGCCTACAACTACCGTGCGCTGCGGCAGCGGGTGGGCGCGGACGTGAAGTTTCTGGGTGTGGTGAAGGCCGACGCCTACGGTCACGGCGCGGTGCAGGTGAGCCGCACCTTACAGGAGCTGGGCGCGGACTATCTGGCTGTGTCCAGCATCGACGAGGCGGCGGAGCTGCGCTCCGGCGGCATCACCATGCCCATCCTCATTCTGGGGCACACCCCCGGCGAGCAGGTGGGACGGCTCATCGACCTGCACATCACACAGGCCGTCACCTGTCAGGCCAAGGCGCTGGAGTACAGCCGCGAGGCCGTGCGCCACGGCGGGGAGCTGACGGTACACATCAAGGTGGACACCGGCATGTCCCGGCTGGGCTATCTGGTGGACGAAAAGCACTTCGACACCGGCACGGCGGACATCTGCGATGCCTGCGACCTGCCGGGACTGCGGGCAGAGGGCATCTTTACCCATTTCTCCGTGTCGGACGAGCCGGACGCGGACAGCCGCGCCTATACGGAAAGGCAGCTGGCGCTGTTCCGCCGGGTCATCGCCGCCGTGGAGGAAAAGCGCGGACAGCGCTTCGCCATCCGCCACTGCGCCAACTCCGGCGGCGTGGCCTGCTATCCGGAGACGTACATGGACATGGTGCGCCCCGGTATCCTGCTGTACGGCTGCGGCCCGCTGGCTGAGGAACTGGGGCTGCGGCCGGTGATGACCCTCAAGACCACCGTCAGCACCATCAAGACCTATGAGCCGGGCACGGATGTCAGCTACGGCCGCCTGTTCACCACCCCCCGCGTCACCCGCATGGGCGTGGTGCCCTACGGCTACGCCGACGGCTTCTTCCGCTGCCTGTCCGACCGCTGCGCCCTCATGACGGCGGCAGGTGCGGCACCCCAGCGGGGGCGGATATGCATGGATATGTGCATGATCGACCTGACTGACCTGCCCTCTGTGCAGGTGGGCGACGAGGTGGAGATATTCGGGCGGAACCAGCGGGTGGACGTGCTGGCGGACGCCGCCGGCACCATCCCTTATGAGCTGACCTGCGCCGTCAGCCGCCGCGTGCCGCGCATCTACTACAAAAACGGACAGGAGACGGAGAAGGAGCTGCTGCTGCGGTACTGAACACAGGACACAGCCGATGCATAGGATAGACCGGGCGGGAGAAAAGGAATTTACCGGCGCGGCGGCGTATAAATTCCGCGGCCGCGTGGGACAATGGAAGTGACCTTGGGATGCATGTCCCACCGGTACTTCTGCCTCGGAGTGTGAACTGTGTGGATACGACTGTCAGACGCGGCGACATTTACTATGCGGATCTGAGCCCCGTGGTGGGCAGCGAGCAGGGCGGCGTGCGCCCGGTGCTGATCGTCCAGAACGACACCGGCAACCGCCACAGCCCCACCGTCATCGCGGCGGCCATCACCTCCCAGCTGGGCAAAGCGAAGCTGCCCACACATATCGCGCTGGCGGCGCAGGGCAGCGGACTGCCCAGGGATTCCGTGATCCTGTTGGAGCAGATACGCACGCTGGACAAAAAGCGGCTGCGGGAGCGGATGGGGCGTGTGGACGGCGCGGTGATGGAAAAGGTGGACGCGGCCATCGCCGTCAGCTTCGGGCTGACAGGCCGCCATCTGGTATAGTGTCGCCCGGCATAAACAAAGCGGCCTGCGCATACCCTTGCGGTATGGGCAGGCCGTTTTTGCGCGGAGCGCTGCCGTTTGCGGAGGTGGGCAGAGCCGTTGGTTTCTGTGTCAGTTGTGTGAGGGGAGGGGAGCGCCGTGGAATATCCCGTCTGCATGGACGACCGCCGGGTGGGAACGCTGTATGTAAGCGCCGCCGGCAGCGACACGGAGCTGCGCGCCGTGTGCCGCGGCACGGAAAAAGGGCTGTACCGCCTGTATCTGCGGGGCGGCGGGGGCGAGGTATCTCTGGGCGTCACGGAGGACGGCTGCCTGCACCGGGTGTTCTCCCCGGCGCTGCTGGCTCCGGCGGGGGGTATCCGCTGCGCCGTCCTGCGGCGCTGCGGCGGAGACGCTTCGCGCCCCGGCCTGCTGGCGCGTCTGCCGCCGGAGGCGCACACCGTGCGGCGCGGCGGCTGCGCGGAGGTGACGATCCCGTGGCGGGAGGGGCAGCCGTTCCCGCTGGAGGAGCTGTTCTGCTTCGCCCGCCCGGGACGGGGGAACGTCACCTATCTGTTTGATGGCGCGGGACAGCCTGTGATGCCGGAATTTTGAAAAAACACTACCATATCTTGTGGAGATGTGCTATAATGACTCCGACTATATGGCCGCGGCCATAGAGATAAGGAGGAGCAAGAGAGATGAGATGCCCCTATTGCGGTTATAAAGAGAGCAAGGTCGTGGACTCCCGCCCCGCCGACGAGGGCAGCAGCATCCGCCGCCGCCGCGAATGTCTGCAATGCGAAAAGCGCTTCACCACCTATGAGACGGTGGAGAGCCTGCCCATGGTGGTCATCAAAAAGGACGGCTCCCGCCAGAGCTTCGACAGGAGCAAGGTGCTGCGCGGCATCCAGCGCTCCTGCGAAAAGCGCCCGGTGCCCGTGGCGGACATGGAGCGCATGGCCATGGAGATCGAGCAGGAGCTGCAGAACTCTCTGGAGCGGGAGGTCAGCACCGAGGCCATCGGCGAGAAGGTCATGGAGAAGCTGAAGAAGGCCGATGAGGTGGCCTACGTCCGCTTTGCCTCCGTTTACCGGCAGTTCAAGGACATCAACACGTTCATGTCGGAGCTGAACAAGCTGCTCAGCGAGAAGTAGGGGACGGCGTCAGAAGATGTTTTTGGCGCTGATGCGCTGCGTCTCCGCGATGAGCCGGAACTGACCGCGCAGCTCCGCCAGCACCGGGTACAGGCTTTGGCTGTCGCCCTGGGCGGCCATGGCCTCCGCCTGCGCCAGCAGCGCCTCGGCCTCGTCCAGCTCCTCGTGGGAGATCACGATGTGCAGATAGCCCTGCGGCTCCTGCCACAGGGTGGTCAGGGCGTCCAGTTGCTGCTGTCCGCTGCCGCCCTGCGCCAGCGCGGCCTCGGCCTCGTCCAGCGCCGCCGTCCATTCCCCGCAGCGATCTGTGACCCACGCGGCGTTCCACAGCACGAACGCCAGCACCACCAGCAGCACCATAAGCGAAAGACGGGTGGCTCTCATCGCGCTCCCTCCTTCCGCAGGCATACCACGGTGCCCTGCTGATCTACGGTCAGCAGGAACACGTCCTCGCTGCGCTTGACCCCCTGCCGGTGCAGCTCCTTTTCCAGCCACCGCTCATCCCTTCCGCACTGGCGCAGATTGTCCGCCAGCACCCGCCCGTCGTTGATGATGACCGTGGGCAGGAACGTGTCGTCCTCCACCGTCAGCGCCAACTGCCGGGGCGTTAGCGGCTGGCAGTCGCTGCGCAGCAGGACAGACAGCTTGCCGCTTGTCTCCATCACGGCGTATTTCACATCGTTCAGATCGGTGACGCCCTGCGCGCGCAGCTGCTCCAGCAGCTCGTCCAGCGTCAGCCGCGTGCGCCGCATGGTCTCCTGATGCAGCTTGCCGTCCTGTATCACCAGCGCCGGCGTGCCGCAGACCAGATCCCGGAACCGCACGCAGCGCAGACTGATGGCGCTGAACAGCGCGGACAGGGCGATCAGCGTGACAATGGGGATCACCCCGTTGAACAGCGGCAGGGCGAAGTCCTGCATGGGAACGGAGGCCAGATCGGAGATCAGCAGCGTCAGCACCAGCTCGATGGGCTCCAGCTCGCCGATCTGCCGCTTGCCGCTGATGCGCAGTCCGGCGATCAGCAGCAGATAGAGGATCAGGGTACGGAAAAACGCGGTGGCCATGGCAGCACGTCCTTTCGGAATTGTATTCCGAAGCAGTATGTCCCCGCAGCGGGGAAATTATGTCGCGGCACAGCGGCGCAGCCGCTTTGCATATAAAGTCACGCAGAAAGGAAAGGAGGACATCGGTTTATATACCGACATCAGCGCCAGGTCTCGTACCGCCGCCGGAGCTTTTCCGCCAATACAGCGTTGCAGCGGCTTGCCATACAGCAAGTATTCCCGCGCCGCTGCGCCTTGTCTTGACGAAAAATCTTCCGCCGGCGTGCCGCAGCGTCGCCAGAAGGCTCCGCGGGTATGAGATGACGAGGTGGGAAGTGATCGAAGCTTTCGGCGGATGCTTCCCCGTGCCGTCCGGGTGCGTACACAGCCGACAAATATGCGGGCGACCGCAAAACAGAGAGGCTGTGACCGGATGCGAAGGCAAATGGTCTGCGTATTTGTGCTTCCGACCTATTTTCTGATCGGAGGATATTCTTAATATGTGTGGTATCGTAGGATACGTTGGAAAGCAGCAGGCGGCTCCCCTGCTGCTGGACGGCCTGTGCCGTCTGGAATACCGGGGCTATGACTCCGCAGGTGTGGCGGTGTGCGGCGCGGGCGGCTTACAGGTGTGCAAGACGCCGGGGCGTCTCAAGGCGCTGGAAGAGCTGACCCACGGCGGTGCCGATCTGACGGGCACCGTGGGCATCGGCCACACCCGCTGGGCCACCCACGGCGAGCCCAACGAGCGCAACGCCCACCCGCAGGTCAGCGGCGACGGGAAATTCGCCGTGGTGCATAACGGCATCATCGAGAACTACGCCCGGCTCAAGCAGGAGCTGATCCGGAAGGGCTGCACCTTTGTGTCGGAAACGGACACCGAGGTGGTGGCGCAGCTGCTGGCGTACAGCTACCGCCAGTGCGGAGACGTGTTCGAGGCGGTGAACCAGATGCTCTCGCAGCTGGAGGGCACCTATGCGCTGGGCATCGTCTGCGCCGACACGCCGGATCGCGTCATCGCCGCCCGGAAGGACGCGCCGCTGCTGCTGGGCTACGGACAGGGAGAGAATTTTCTGGCCTCGGACGTGACGGCGCTGCTGCGCCATACCCGCGACGTGGTGTACATGGACGACGGCGAGCTGGCCATCATCACGGCGGAGGGCATCCGCATCTACGACGAGCGCCGCCGCCCCATCCACAAGGAGCATCACCACATCGACTGGGACGTGGACGCCGCGGAAAAGGGCGGCTATGACCACTTCATGCTCAAGGAGATATACGAGCAGCCGGCGGCGGTGCGCCGCGCCATCACCGGACGCATCCGGGACGGCCGCGTGGTACTCAGCGACCTGACCATGACCGACGGAGACATCCGGGACATCGGACGCATCTGCATCGTGGCCTGCGGCTCCAGCTACCATGTGGGCATGGTGGGCAAGTATACGCTGGAGCGGCTGCTGCGCCGCCCGGTGGAGGTGAGCCTTGCCTCCGAGTTCCGCTACAGCGATCCGCTGGTGGGCGAGGGCGACCTGGTCATCGTCATCAGCCAGTCCGGGGAGACGCTGGACACCATGGCCGCCCTGCGGGAGGCCAAGAAGCGCGGCGCGCGGGTGCTGGGCATCGTCAATGTGGTGGGCTCGTCCATCGCACGGGAGAGCGACGACGTGCTCTACACCTGGGCGGGCCCGGAGATCGCCGTGGCCACCACCAAGGCGTACAGCACCCAGATGGTGGTGCTGCACCTGCTGGGGCTGTATTTCGGCGATGTGATGGGCACCGTGGATCTGGAGACATACAGCGCCATGGTGCGGGGCATCGAGGCGCTGCCGGGGCAGATGGAGCAGGTGCTGGAGCACACGGAGGACATCCGTGCCGCCGCCAAGTGGCTGGCGGGAGAGGAGGATGTGTTCTTCCTGGGACGGAACTTGGACTACGCCCTGTCGCTGGAGGGCAGCCTGAAGCTGAAGGAGATCTCCTACATCCACTCCGAGGCCTACGCCTCCGGCGAGCTGAAGCACGGCACCATCTCCCTGATCCGGGAGGGCACGCCGGTCATCGCCGTGGCCACCTACCTGCCGCTTTTAGATAAGGCGGTGAGCAACGTGGTGGAGGTGCAGGCGCGGGGCGCGCGGGTGCTGGCGCTGACCACCGAGGCCGGCGGCGAGGCGCTGCACAAGCGGGTGGACGCCGTGGTGACGGTGCCGGAGACGGAGGCCATGCTGCTGCCGCAGCTGGGCGTGATCCCGCTGCAGCTGCTGTCCTATTACACGGCACTGGAGCGGGGCTGCGACATCGACAAGCCCCGGAATCTGGCCAAATCCGTCACCGTGGAATAAATTGTTGACAACGGCAGAAAACGTGGTAAAATAACGCTATATTCCAAATCGGCTGAGACGAAGATGAGCCGCAGATGCCGCCCAGAGCGAGACGGGGACAGTGCAAGCCCGTTGGGTACGGCACGGCGGCAGCCGCTTCCGAGCCGGCCGCGACGAGCGGCACGGGGCGCTCCCGTTACAGGGCGGCTGAGAGGGCGGGCGACCGCCGAATCAGGGTGGTACCGCGGAGTTATTTTCGCCCCTGTTCGCGCAAGCGAGCAGGGGCGTTTTTCCGTTCCGGGAGGTGGGACATGCACTACAATATCATCGACATGGCGGACGATCCCCGCTGCGGGCAGTTCGCCGCCCTTGCCGACGGGCTGCACATCGCCCGGTTCTATCAGAGACTGGACGAGGAGCTGGCGGCGCTGGCGGGTCAATGGAACGAGAGCAAATAAGATTTTTACTATACATTGTAAAGGAGACGAACGACTATGAGCCATCCCTATCACGGCCTGAACGAGCTGCGGGAAATGTTCCTGAAGTTCTTTGAGACGAAAGGCCACCTGCGGCTGCCCAGCTTTTCGCTGGTGCCCCAGAACGACAAATCCATCCTGCTGATCAACGCCGGTATGACCCCCATGAAGCCCTGGTTCAAGGGCGAGGAGGAGCCGCCCTGCCGCCGCGTCTGCACCTGCCAGAAGTGCATCCGCACCGGCGACATCGACAACGTGGGCAAGACCGCCCGCCACGGCACCTATTTCGAGATGCTGGGCAACTTCTCCTTCGGCGATTACTTCAAGCACGAGGCCATCGCGTGGAGCTGGGAGTTCCTGACCTCCCCTGAGTGGGTGGGGCTGGAGGCCGATCGGCTGTATCCCTCCGTGTACGAGAGCGACGACGAGGCCTTCGCCATCTGGCGGGACGAGATCGGCATTCCCGAGGACAGGATCTTCCGCTTCGGCAAGGAGGACAACTTCTGGGAGCACGGCTCCGGCCCCTGCGGCCCCTGCTCCGAGATCTACTACGACCGCGGCGAGGAGTACGGCTGCGGCAAGCCCGGCTGCACTGTGGGCTGCGACTGTGACCGCTATATCGAGATCTGGAACAACGTGTTCTCCCAGTTCGACAACGATGGCCACAACAACTACACCGAGCTGAAGCAGAAGAACATCGACACCGGTATGGGTCTGGAGCGTCTGGCCTGCGTGTGCCAGAACGTGGACAGCCTGTTCGACGTGGACACGGTGATGAACATCACCCACAAGGTCAGCGAGCTGACCGGCGCCCACTACGGCGAGAGCTACAAGCGGGACGTGAGCCTGCGCGTTATCACCGACCACATCCGCTCCGCCACGTTCATGATCTGCGACGGCATCCTGCCCAGCAACGAGGGCCGCGGCTACGTGCTGCGCCGCCTGCTGCGCCGCGCCGCCCGCCACGGCAAGCTGCTGGGCGTCAACGAGCCGTTCCTGTACAAGGTGGTGGACACCGTGGTGCATGAGAACGAGGGACAGTACCCCGACCTGAAGGAAAAGCAGAGCTACATCACCAAGGTCATCCGCACCGAGGAGGAGAACTTCGCCCGCACCATCGACGGCGGCATTCGCATCTACAACGAGATGCTGGCTTCCCACAAGGAGAAGGGCGAGACGGTGTTCTCCGGCGCCGACGCCTTCAAGCTGTATGACACCTTTGGCTTCCCCATCGACCTGACGGCGGAGATGGCCGCCGAGGAGGGCATGACCGTGGACGAGGACGCCTTCCAGTCCCTGATGACCCAGCAGAAGGAGCGCGCCCGCGAAGCCCGCAAGGCACTGGGCGATCTGGGCTGGGCCGGCGTGGAGTTCGGCAAGGACATGCCCGCCACGGAGTTCGTGGGCTATGACCGCGACACGGTGAACGGCGCGAAGGTGCTGGGCATCGTGGCCGAGGGCGAGCTGGTGGACGAGATCGTGTCCGGTATGGAGGCCATCCTGGTGCTGGACAAGACGCCCTTCTACGCCGAGATGGGCGGCCAGGTGGCCGACCACGGCGTGATCACCGGCGACGGCATGGAGTTCGTGGTCAGCGATGTGCAGAAGAACAAGGGCGGCAAGTTCATGCACTACGGCAAGCTGCTCAGCGGCAGCGTGGCCGTGGGCGACAGTGTGACGGCGTCCATCGACACCGACCGCCGCGCCGCCATCCGCCGCGCCCACAGCGCCACCCACCTGCTGGATGCGGCGCTGGTGAAGGTGCTGGGCGACCATGTGCATCAGGCCGGCTCTCTGGTGGAGCCGGATCGCCTGCGCTTCGACTTCACCCACTTCGAGGGCATCACGCCCCAGCAGCTGGATGAGGTGGAGGATCTGGTCAACGACGCCATCCTGTCCGGCCTGCCCGTTACCACCGAGGAGCTGCCCATCGCGGAGGCCAAGGCGCGGGGTGCGGTGGCCACCTTCGGCGAGAAGTACGGCCAGACCGTCCGCGTGGTGACCATGGGCGACTTCTCCATGGAGCTGTGCGGCGGCACCCATCTGGACAACACCGCCAAGGCCGGCCCCTTCCGCATCAAGAGCGAGAGCAGCGTGGCCTCCGGCGTGCGCCGCATCGAGGCCACCACCGGCAAGGCGACCATGGAGGATATGCGCCGCAGCCGCGGGCTGCTGAACCGGGCGTCCCAGTTCTTCAAGTCCGCGCCGGAGACGCTGATGGAGCGTCTGGAACAGCAGGCCAGCGAGATGAAGGCGCTGCGGCAGGCGCTGGAAAAGTTCAAGAGTGAGGCGTCCATGGGCGAGGCCAAGCAGATACTGGCCTCCGCCAAGACCGTGGACGGCCTGCACGTCATCACCGGCACCCGTCAGGGGCTGGACGCCAACGCCCTGCGGCTGATGGGCGACTTCCTGCGGGATAAGGATCCCCATGTGGTAGGCGTGCTGGCCAGCATCGTGGGCGAGAAGGTCACGTTCCTGGCGGTGTGCGGCAAGGAGGCCGTGGCACGGGGCGTGAAGGCCGGCGATCTGGTCAGAACCGTGTCCGCCGTGTGCGGCGGCAAGGGCGGCGGCAAGCCGGACAGCGCCATGGGCGGCGGCACCGACCTGCTGAAGGTGGACGACGCGCTGGCGGCCGTGGACGATTTCGTGGCGGAAAAGCTGAAGTAAGAACGCGCACCCCCGCCCTGCGGGGCGGGGGTGACAATAAAGAATTATCCGAAAGGAGATGCGACATGAAGAACGATTGCCTGTTCTGCGCCATTATCGCAGGGGAGATCCCCTCCAAGAAGGTGTATGAGGACGAGCAGTGCTACGCCTTCTACGACATCGAGCCGCAGGCGCCCACCCATTTTCTGGTGGTGCCCAAGGAGCACATCTGCTGCGCGGCGAAGATCGACGAGAGCAACAGCGGCGTGGTGGCGCACTGCTTCGAGGTCATCGCCAAGATCTGCAAGGAGTTGGGCGTGGAGAGCTACCGCATCGTCAACAACTGCGGCGATCAGGCGGGGCAGACCGTCAAGCACCTGCACTTCCATGTGCTGGCCGGGCGCGACATGACATGGCCTCCGGGCTAAATAAGCAAAAAAAAGAACCGCTCACGCGGTTCTTTTTTTGCTTATTTTTCGCCGCGGGTCAGGCTGGTAATGGCGTTTTTGGCGGCCTCCAGCCCCTCGCCGGCGGCTTTTTTCACGCCCTCCAAGCCCTCGCCAGCGGCTCGCTTCAGCTCACCCTTTACGTCCACAGCCAGACGGCGGAATATCTCGGAGATGATCTTTTTCTTCTGCTCGTCGGCACCGGCGTACTGCTTCAGCAGCGCCGCGCCGCCGGCCAGACCGCCGCTGCGCAGATCGTCCAGCGTCCGCGCCTTGCCGGACAGGGACAGCACGTCGAACAGCGCGTCGGTGAACTGCTCCCGCTCGGCGGGGGTCATGGAGCCGATCCACTCCTGCAGCACGCCGTCGGACAGCTTTCCCATCTGGGAGCGCTGACCGAGATGGACGAAGCGGGGGCCTATGACGCTCCACGACATGGGCTCGTGCTGCATGACGGAGCGGTTGGCGCTGTCGATCACGGCGTAATCCTCGGCGTGCTCCAGCAGCACGCCCACGATGGAGGATTCCGGGATGTAGGTGTGCAGCTTGTCGGCTACGCGGAGGTACTCCGGCGTCTCCAGCATGTCCCGGGCGAAGCCGGGGCCGTCGTTGTTATAGGCGGACAGCAGGCGGTGCTCCTGCAGGTCGGCGGGCAGGTGGATGGCCGCCCATGCCGCCAGATTGCCGCCCTTGCTGTGTCCGCCGATGCGCAGGGGCATATCGGGGCACAGCGCGGCCATGTCCGCGGCGTAGGCGGCGGCGCGCGCCTGCGCGGGCACGGCGGACAGAAAGCTCATGTTGAAGTCCTCCTTCCACCCGGCCAGCGACGTGTCGGTGCCCATGAAGGCCACGAACAGGGTGCCGTCCGGCAGCAGGAAGGACAGGGCGTCGAACTGTTTGGCCTGCGCCTCGTCGTACTCGTGGGTGTAGGCGAACAGCCGCACGCCCCGGAAGCGGGGCGTTTTCGCCGCCAGCTGCACAAGGGGCAGGTAGCTCAGCTCGGAAAGCCCCAACTGGTCGTCCTCCTCCGTCAGCAGCGGCGCTACCTGCGCCAGCGTGGGCGCGGCGGACGGCTCCGTGGTGTGTACGGCGGTGATGCGGCGGAAGTTGATATAGGAGATGATGCACAGCACCAGATTGTCCACCTCGTTAAAGCCGTCCTGCCGGAACGTCAGGTCGCCGCGCCAGCGGAGATAATCCATGGGCGTGCCGTGGACGGGGGTGAAAAGCTTGCCTGTGTTCTTTTCCATGGTGACCTCCTTGGGATAGTGGATGGCAGAAGTATACCACATTTTGCCGGAGGTCACAACGGGGAAAATGCGGACGCCGTCAAAATCACAACAATTCCCAGCCAAATTTTGTGCACCTGTCCAAAATGTGAAAATTTCGCCGGAAACGGTTGCGAACGTTCTTCGAAGGTGCTATATTTAACCCATACATCGTAAATATACTATATACAGACACCCATGGGTGTCTCGCGTTGCCGCCTTCGGCGGCAACGCGAATGGTATATTGACGAAATTTTATTTACATAGGAGGGTTCTTAGATGAACAACAAAAGAGCAACAAAACGCGCGCTATTGACCAGCGTTATGGCACTGGTCATGTGTGTGGTCATGCTGGTCGGGACAACGTTCGCTTGGTTTACCGATACGGCGTCCACCGGCGTGAACAAGATCCAGGCGGGTAATCTGGACATTGAGGTGGAGTACAGAACCACCGCTGACAGCAATTGGAAGACCCTTGACAACGCAACCGACCTGTTCGGCGCGGCGGACACCCGGTTTGAGCCGGGTCACACCAGAGTGGTGGAGCTGAAGATCAAGAACGCGGGCAATCTGGCACTGAAGTACAAGATCGGCATGAACGTTGTCTCGGAGACCGCCGGTATAAACAAGGATGATGATCCCTACAAGCTCTCCAACTACCTGAAGGTTGCCACGACTGCGATTATGGCTTGTAACACAGGAAATCCAACGACCGATGCTACTGCTGCATGGTTCGATACAGCAGTGTTCAAACGAGATTTTTCCCTGTGGAAGAACGAGCAGAATTTCGGCAGTTTCGAGCTGGAAAAGACAGAGACCGGTGTTGTTAACCAACTCCTGCCCAATGGTGAAGTTGTCCTCGGCATGAAGGTGTGGATGCCTGAGTCCGTCGGCAACGAGGCCAACGCTAAGACGTCCGACGATGCTGCTTCTATCAGCTTCGGTCTGAATATTCTGGCCACGCAGTACATCGGCGAGACTGACAGCTTCGGCAATAACTATGATAAGGACGCGACTTATCCCGTAGTGGATGCTGCCGCCCTTGCTGCCTCTGTTGCTGACCTCGCAGCCCCAGGCAACAAGAATGTCGTTGTGAGCGTTGCTCAGAATATGGACAATACCGCTGGCATTAAAACAGCAAAGGGCAATACCCTCACCATGGATTTGAACGGTAAATCCGTTGGCGTTTCTTACGGCCAGGGTTCTACTAACACTACCACCAATGGTATGCAGCTTCTGCAAGGCTCCACCGTTACACTGAAGAATGGCACCTACAAGGCCAACCACGGCAATGATGCTGACCACAATATCGCTATCCTCATTCAGAATTACAGCAATTTGACGATTGAAAACTGTACGCTGGATATGCGTGAAGCGAACGACACCGCCGGAAACAGCAAGGGAACGAGCTATGCTCTGTCCACGAACTGCGGCGAGGTGGTCATTAAGGGCGAAACCAATATCTATGCAAGAAAAAATACCGAGTATGCGCTGGATGTGATGCACTGGGAGAACACCGGCTACGAGGACGAGGGAACTTCCGTCACATTTGATGAGACTATGACCGGCACTGTGGACGGCAAGATCGATGTTTACTGCTACCGCAATAACAGGGTTGTTAAGCCTGTTGACGATGACGGCGCGACCCTGACCATCATGGGTGGTACGTTCGTGAACAGCGGTCTGACACTGGAGGAGTTCAAGGCGTTTGTACCGGCGGGCTACACCGTTACCACCAACGCTGATGGCAGCTTTACCGTCAGCAAGTAAAGGATACCCACTCCCCTCACGCGGTTCCCGCTTGTAAAAGCGGCGAATATAACCCTCCTCCGTCTGTGCCACACATGGACGGAAAACGCGCGGCGCCCCGCAAGGGGCGCCGCGTTGTTTTTTTGGGGGGGTATGCACCTGTAGGGCGGGACCCATGTGTCCC
>OJKC01000631.1_pt1 | contig 27850 bp, 19 predicted proteins | sample 1596401 | NCBI WGS metagenome assembly OJKC01 (sample SAMEA4350162, study PRJEB24818) | metagenome | biome: human; feature: gut; material: faeces | place: Denmark | collected 2013-09 | reverse complement strand
AGGCGGGTATGATCACCGAAGATCAGCTGGAAGACTGCACCTGCAACTGCTGCCCCAGCTGCGGCAGCTGCTCCGGCATGTACACCGCCAACAGCATGAACTGCCTGTGCGAGGCCATCGGCATCGCTCTGCCCGGCAACGGCACCATCCCGGCTGTGTACTCCAAGCGTCTGCAGCTGGCAAAGCACGCCGGTATGGCCATCATGGATATGGTCAAGAAGGGCATCACTGCCCGCCAGATCATCAACGAGCGCTCCATCCGCAACGCGCTGACCTGCGATATGGCACTGGGCTGCTCCACCAACACCGTGCTGCACCTGCTGGCCATCGCTTACGAAGCCGGTGTGCCCATCGACCTGAAGCTGTTCAATGAGATCAGCGCCAAGACCCCGAACCTGTGCCATCTGGCACCGGCCGGTCCCACCCACATGCCCGACCTCTACGCTGCAGGCGGCATCCCCGCTGTGCAGGCCGAGCTGGCCAAGAAGGACCTGCTGGATCTGGATGTGCCCACCGTTACCGGCAAGACCCTGGGCGAGAACATCAAGGGTGCCCACATCCTGAACGATAAGGCCATCCGTCCCATCGACAACCCATACTCTCAGACCGGCGGTCTGCAGATCCTGTGGGGCAACATTGCACCGGACGGCTGCGTGGTCAAGCGCAGCGCCGTGGCACCCGAGATGCAGCAGCACGCCGGCCCGGCCCGCGTGTTCAACAGTGAGGACGAAGCCATTGCCGCCATCTATGCGGGCAAGATCGTCCCGGGCGATGTGGTGGTCATCCGCTACGAAGGCCCCAAGGGCGGCCCCGGCATGCGCGAGATGCTGAACCCCACCTCCGCACTGGCCGGTATGAAGCTGGATAAGACCGTGGCCCTCATCACCGATGGCCGTTTCTCCGGCGCAAGCCGCGGCGCTGCCATCGGCCATGTCAGCCCGGAAGCCGCTTCCGGCGGCCCCATCGGCCTGATCGAGGAGGGCGATATCATCAACATTGATATCCCCAATGCCAAGATCACGCTGGAAGTCAGCGATGAGGTGCTGGCTGAGCGCAAGGCAAAGTATGTCGCTCCCGAACCCAACATCAAGACGGGCTGGCTGAGCCGCTATGCCCGCATGGTCACCAGCGCAAACCTGGGTGCTGTGCTGAAGTAATTGGTTGCACGGTGCGCTGGCAGCTTTCTTCTCAGACACGATTCGGGCCATTCCATCGCCCGCCCTATTGCCTGACGGCAACAGGGTCCCACCCCAGCGGACGGTCTTCGAAGAAACTGCCAGCACACCTTATGTACCGATAAAACAAAAACCCCTGCCGCGCAGATGCACGGCAGGGGTTTTTGCATATCAGAAGCGGTTTAGCCGAACAGGCTCTTTGTGTTGTGCATATAGACGGACAGGACTAATCCCACGCAGATATACAGCATCAGCACCGAACTGCCGCCCGCCGAGTAGAACGGCAGGGTGACGCCGATGACCGGCAGCACCCGCAGATTCATGCCCACGTTCACCGCGATCTGGGCCAGCAGTGCACCGCCGATGCCCGCGCAGATGTAGCTGCCCAGCAGGTCCTCGCTGCGGGCACCTGTAGCGAAGGTCTTGATGACCAGCGCCAGCAGCACCCCCAGCACGATGCACAGCCCCACAAAGCCGATGGCGTTGCCCATCCAGCTGAGGATGAAGTCGTTGTGGGCGTTGGGCACGCTGTAGTACCGGCCGCTGAACAGCCCGTTGCCAAAGATGCCGCCGGAGCCGATGGCAATCTCGCCGCGCTGCTGCTGGTAGATGATGTTCTTCCAGGTGGCCTCGTTGGGAGCCCAGCCGGTGGTGTTCTCCGGGTCGATGACGGCCAGGATGCGGTACCACTGGTAGCCTTTGCCGATCTTATCGCTGAAAAAGGCGAAGGCGGCGGCCACCGCCGCACCGGCGGCTGCAATGGCACCGATGATATACTTCCAGCTCAGGCCCGCCGCAAACATCATGCAGCAGCCGATGATGCCGTAGATGATGGCGGTGCCGTCGTCGCCCTGCACATGGATGATGGCGATGGGGGCCAGCAGGTGCAGCAGCAGCTTTGCCAGCTCCTTGGGCTCGTTGATGCGGCTGCGCACGTTGTTCAGATGCATGGCAAAGGTGAGGATGAAGCTGATCTTCGCCAGCTCGGTGGGCTGGAAGGTGAAGCCTGCCAGCTTGTACCAGGAGTAGTTGTCGGTGTCGCCCGCGTTGTAGCCGATGGTCAGCGGGCCGATGCTCACGTTGCGGATGAACAGGGTTGGCAGCACCAGCCCCCAGGTGACGGCCACATGCACCGGCCATACCTTCACGAGGCTGCGGTAGTCGATGCAGGAGAGCAGCAGCGCCACGCACAGGCCCAGCACGGCCGCACCGCCCTGCACCACGGCGCGGCGGTAATCGCCGATGCCGGTGATGGCACCGGTGAGTTCGTCCACGGCAAAGCCATTGCCCTGCTTCGTGGCCCAGGACGCCAGCGCCACCACAGCCATGGTGCTGCTGAAGATGCACAGCAGCAGGTAAAATTTATCGGTCCGTTTCCAATATTGTCGAATGCCTTCCAAAAAAGCACCACCTTTCAAAAAAGAACACAGGGCATACAAACCCAGTTTATCCTTATTATACACAGGCGGCGGGGCCTTTGCAATCGCAGGAGTGTGAAATCCGTGTGGGAGCTTGACAAAGCCGGGCGGAGATTCTACAATGAGTACACGCGGCGGGGCGCGCAAAACGCCTCGTGGGCGCAAGAAGCAAAGCAAACGGCCGGACGCCGGCCGGGGCAGCAAAGCTGCCGGAAAAGGGGCGTGCACAGACTGCACCGGCCCCGGAGGAATGGGAATATGAAGAATGGATTCGGGTGCCGCCTGGTGAGCGCGGTGTGCGCGCTGGCCCTGCTGGCCGCACTGCTGCCCACGGCGGCCTTTGCCGCAGAGCCGGACACTGCCGCTGCGCCGCAGACCCTGACCGCTGCCCAGGTGCAGGACATGCAGCAGGCAGACACCGCCGTCACCGCGCTGACCGGCAGCGACGATTACGCCGGGATGACCCAGGCGCAGCGCACCGACGCCGCGCTGGACCAGCTGGAACAGCTGGTGGACGAGGGCCTTGTGGCAAAAGGCTCGATCTACGCCGACGAAGAAAACGGCATGGTGAGCTTTGCCTACACCTGCGGCGCGCTGGGCGGCATCCTGACCGACCTGGACGAGGAGAACGACACCGTGGCCTTCCCGTCCGGCGAGGCCCTGGACCGGCTGGCCGCCGATGCCTCCGGCAACGGCACACTGGGCAGTGCGGCCATCTACTACGCCTTTGACAACACGGTCAATTCCACCCGCTACCCCTACTACGCCTATATGCAGACCTACTGGACCTCGCAGGGACTGGACACCACCCTGAACACCCGCGTCACCCTCTCGGACCTGCGCAAGATGGGCCGGTACGACCTGTGCGTGCTGAGCACCCACGGCGCATATTATACCTATGAATATGGCTGGCTGTGGAAAAAGACGGCCACCGAACCGCTCATCCTGCTCACCGAGCAGTCGAACTTCTGGAGTGACTTCCGCTACGGGCTGGACCTGCTCAGCCACCGGGTCGTCAAGATCAACGGCATGTATGCCGCCACCGGTGCGTTTTTCCGCAGCGCCTACCGGGGCAGCGGCATCGTGCTCAGCGAGACCTGCGAGTTCTACGGTAAGAACGGCCATGTGGACACCTCCATTGCGGACGGCCTGCTGGCGGGCGGCGCAAAGGCCGTGGCCGGGTATGTGAACAACGTCTACTCGGTGTATTCCCGCAGTATGCTGTGGGACATGGTGAACCGGATGATCGCGGGCGACACGCTGGAACAGGCCGCCGAAGACGCAAAGGAGACCTACGGCACCGACGATATCATCTGGTACAGCAGCCAGGGCGGGCGGCGGCCCCACGCGGCGGCCAGCTACCTGATGCTGAGCGGCGACCACACCGTGCGGCTGCCCGGTGTATCCGCAGAGGCCCCGGCCGAACAGCAGGCCGCCTGATATGCGGGCATTGCACTTTTGCACCAATTATATTATACTTAGGGATGGCAGAACCCACTGCCATCCCTTTTGTGTTATCAGAGAGGTATACTCTTATGGCAGAATACATCACCCATTCCCGCGCCGAGACCGTGGCGCTGGGCAAACGCATGGCCGCCGTGCTGGCCCCGGGCTCTCTCGTGGCCTACACCGGCGGGCTGGGCGCGGGCAAGACCGCTTTCACCGAGGGTCTTGCCGAGGGCCTTGGCTGCACCGACCCGGTCACCAGCCCCACCTTTGCCATCGTGAACTATTATCGCGGGCCGAAGCCGCTGGCCCACTTTGACCTGTACCGCATCTCCACCGAAAACGACCTGTGCGCCGCCGGATTCTACGATTATCTGGACGAGGGTGCCATTGTGGCTGCCGAGTGGAGCGAGAACTTTGCCGACCTGCTGGCGCTGGAACACCCCATCCGGGTCAACATCGACCGGGTGGACGAGAACACACGCAGGATCACCATCGAGGGGGTAACGCTATGAACATTCTGGCCGTGGATACGGCGGGCAAGACCGCCGGTGTGGCCCTGCTGCAGGACGACCGCCTGCTGTACGAGGTATATCTGGACGCGGGCATGACCCACAGCGAGACCCTGATGCCCATGATCGACACCTGCCTGAAGATGTGCGGCATGACCTGCGCCGACATCGACCTCTACGGCGTCAACGCAGGGCCCGGCAGCTTCACCGGCCTGCGCATCGGTCTGGCGGCGGTGAAGGGGCTTGCTTTCCCCCGGGAGACCCTGTGCGCCCCGGTGTCCACACTGGAAGCGCTGGCCGCCGCCCACACCGGCGAAGGCACCGTGCTCTGCGCGCTGGACGCCCGCCGCGCCCAGGTGTACAGCGCGGCCTTTGACCTGGCGACCCACGCCCGCCTGCTGGACGACGACGCCCGGGCGGTGAGCGACCTGGCCGAATTTGTAGAAAATTGCAAAAAGCCCCTGTTTTTTGTTGGTGATGGCGCATCTCTGTGCTATAATAAATACGGCAATGTGCCGGGCGTGCTGGAAGCTCCCCCGGCGCTGCGGGGCGGCCGGGCCGGTGCGGTGGCGCTGGTGGCAAAGCAGATGGCGCAGGCCGGGCAGGCTGTGCTGCCGGAAGCGCTGCTGCCGGACTATCACCGTCTGAGCCAGGCCGAGCGGGAGCGCGCCGAGCGCCTTGCCGCCGAAGCCGCCGCAAACAAACCGCAGGACTGAACGCCCTGCGCCCAAGAGAAAGGAATGCAATCCATGGCAAAACCCATTGCACTGGCCGCTGACCACGGCGGATTTGAATTGAAAGAAGCTGTCAAGGCCCATCTGGACGAGCTGGGCCTCGCCTATGTGGACTACGGCACCCACAGCACTGCCAGCGTGGACTACCCCGACATGGCCGTGCCCGCCTGCGAAGCCGTCGTGAAGGGCGAGAGCGACAAGGCTCTGCTGTTCTGCGGCACCGGCGTGGGCATCAGCATGGCCGCCAACAAGATCAAGGGCATCCGCGCCTGCTGCTGCTCGGACAGTTTCAGCTGCGAGTATACCCGCCGCCACAACGACGCCAACGCCCTGTGCATGGGCGGCCGCGTGGTCGGCCCCGGCCTTGCCTGCCAGCTGGTGGATATCTTCCTGAACACCGAGTTTGAGGGCGGCCGCCATCAGCGCCGCATCGACAAGCTGACTGCACTGGAGAATCGTTAAACCGTACCCGATAGAGTTATCTATTTAAAATAAGGAGCGTGTTTTTATGACCCCGATGATCGTTGAGCATCCGCTGCTGCAGCACAAGCTGAGCATTCTGCGCAACAAGCAGACCGGCACCAAGGAGTTCCGTGACCTCGTTGGCGAGATCGCCACTCTGCTGTGCTACGAAGCCACCCGCGACCTGCCGCTGGAGGAAGTGGAGATCGAGACCCCCATCACCATGGCAAAGACCAAGGTGCTGGCTGGCCGCAAGCTGGCCCTGGTGCCCATCCTGCGCGCAGGCATGGGTATGCTGGACGGCATGCTGACCCTGCTGCCTGCTGCCAAGGTGGGCTTCATCGGCCTGTACCGCGACGAGGAGACCCTGCAGCCCGTGGAGTACTTCTGCAAGCTGCCCCAGGATATCGACGAGCGCGACGTGCTGGTGCTGGACCCCATGCTGGCCACCGGCGGCAGCGCCATTGACGCCATCACCCAGATCAAGAAGCATGGCGCAAAGCGCATCAAGTTCATCGGCCTGATCGCTGCCCCGGAAGGCATCAAGGCCCTGCACGAGGCACACCCCGATGTGGACATCTACCTCGGCGCACAGGACGACCATCTGAACGAGAACGGCTACATCGTGCCCGGCCTGGGCGATGCAGGCGACCGCATCTACGGCACCAAGTAAACCACTCCCCGCAATAAGGGACCCAAGGGCTGCTGCACGGCAAACGGTGCGGCGGCCCTTTTTTCTGTTTTCACCAAAAAGGAAATGACTTTTTCGACGTGATTTTGCGATTCACGCCGCTTTCGGGGCGTTTCGCGCACTTTCCCCCAAAATCGAGGAAAATTATGCTAAAATTTAGGCAATACCGGGGGCCCTACAGCCCGGTCCTCGCAGTGAACGTAAAGGGGGAATACAAATGAGACAAAAGAAACTGGCCCAGCGCGCAGCATCCGCTGCTTTGGCAGCGTGCATGATGTTCACGCTGTCGGCCCCGGCATTGGCCGAAAGCACCAATGCGCTGATGCAGCTGAGCATCAACAGCCGCAGCAGCATTGCACGGCTGAACGAGCAGAACAGTATCCCGGAAGACGCCAAGACGCTGAATATTGCAGACGGCGATATTGAAGTGTCGGTCAGTGCCGAGGGCGTGCAGACCGCCACGCAGGGAGGCCAGACCTACACGGGCGTATTTGTTGTTACCGGTACGAGTACCACAAGCAAGCTGGTCATCAAGGGTGACAGCGGCACGGCTGCGAAAGTATACCTGAAGGACCTGCATATCACTGTTTCGAGTGGTGCGGCCGTCTCTGTAAGCGAAAATGTGGACCTGTATATTGAGGGCAGCAGCGTCTTGCAGAGTGGTGAAAACTGCGCTGGTATCCAGAAAGAGGATGACGGACAGCTGACTATTGATGGCTCCGGTTCGCTGGAAGCAACTGGTGGTCAGAGTGGTGCGGGTATTGGTGGAGCGTTCCATAAGTCTGGCAACAATATCACCATCAATGGCGGCAAGATCATTGCACAGAGCACGACTGGCTATGGCTGGGGTGCAGGCATTGGCGGCGGCAATGAGGGCAATGGCAATAACATTACCATTAACGGCGGCGACGTAACAGCAATCGGCGGCAGTGAAGCCGCAGGCATTGGCGGCGGTATTCATGCAAGTGCAGAGAACATCACCATCAATGGTGGCACAGTAACTGCAAAAGCAGGTGGAGGTGCTGCTGCGATTGGCGGTGGACATGCTAACCCGCATGGAGGAAAAGGCACAAACATCAACCTTGTTGGTGGAGATGTCACCGTACAGAGCAATCATGGCGTAGCAACCATTGGTGGTGTTGATGGTGAAATCCCCATTCCTTCCACCTTCGGAGGCAGCCTGACCTATCTGGATGCCGACGGAAATAAGGACACCACCAAGACCAACATTGAAAAGTATGGCCCGGTGGTGAACGGCAAGGCTGTCAACAGCCTGAACAAGGATAAGATCCTCAATGGTGCCCTGCGCTACGACCCGGCCACCAAGATCCTGAGCCTGAATACGGATGCCGAATCCTATATCGGAAATTTGACCATCTACGCTCCGAATACAACCGTTGATTTGAATGGTGGCGAATACTCGGCGCACCAAGGTAAGCTGGTCATTGAAGCCGCAGAGGATGTGACCCTTACCAGCACTGAGGCTAGAGCGGTTGTCGGAGATGCAAATATCACCTGCGCCGGTAAGCTGCGTATTACCTGTGAAAATATTGCAGTAGACGGCAAGCTGACTGTGAATAATGCTTCCAGCGTAGAGCTGATCGGCAAGAACGACAATGGCGGTACCGTTAACGGTGCGGCTGTTTTCAACAATACCGGTGAAGTGACCATCCAGAATAAGGATGCAACCAAGGGCGCCGCACACAGCATCAGCTACAATGGCAAGGATTACGTTTACTTCACTACCGCTGATGGCGGCGCACTGACCGACCCGCGCATTACGCCCATCACCGCAGATGCAAACTACCTGCGCATCGTGCCCAGCAAACTGCACACGATTAAGGTGCCGGACGGCTGCACTTTCAAGGTGGACGGCGCAGACCTCCCCACCGCCCACGCAGGCCAGACCGTCACCGTGACGGCACCGGACAAGGGCGACCACTTTGAGTTTGCAGGCTGGACCATCAGCCCCGACAGCGTGACGCTGACCGATGCAGATAAGCTCACGGCCACCTTCACCATGCCGGATGGCGACGTGAAGCTGGAGAACAGCTACAATCAGCTCTATGATGTGACTGTTAAGAAGGGCACCGCAACGCCTTCCTTTGCAAAGGAAGGCACCGAGATCACCATTACCGCCAACACCATCCCGGGCCGCAAGTTCGAACGCTGGAATGTGCTGAGCGACAACGTGACCTTGGCCGATGAGAACAGAAACATCACTACCTTCAACATGCCTGCAGGCGAAGTTCAGGTGGAAGCAAAGTATAAGGCGCTGCAGTCCATCACTGTGATTGACGGCGCCTATACCGTGAACGGCGAAACGACCACCGAAGCCGTCAAGGGTGACAAGATCGTTGCCACCGCAAACCCCGCACCTGAGGGTGAGAAGTTTGTTGGCTGGGATGTTGTGGGTGTCGAGGGCCTGACCAACGAGCAGAAAGCCGCCTCGCCCATTGAGTTCGATATGCCGAAGAACGGCGTGGAGCTCACGGCACAGTACAAGACCCTGCGCAACATCGTGGTGAACAATGGCACCTACACCGTCAATGGCACCGACGACAAGCAGGCTGTGGAAGGCGACAAGATCAACATCAAGGCAGCCGAGCGCCCGGGCTATCAGTTCGTGCGGTGGGAAGTCGTCACCGATAATGTGACCATCACCGGTGTGAACAACGAGGAAGCCACCTTCACCATGCCGAACGAGAATGTGGAGCTGAAGGCGCGCTACAATAAGCTGTACACCATCACGGTGGATGGCGGCCATGCCGATGTGACCTCTGCCCTCACAGGCAAAGAGATCACCGTGGACGCCGATGTGCCTGATGGTAAGAAGTTCATGGGCTGGAAGGCCGAGGGCATCACCCTGACGCCCGCCCAGCAGCAGAGTAAGCACATCACCTTCTTTATGCCGGAAGGCAATGTGACCCTGACGGCCGAATACAAGACCCTGCACACCGTTACCGTGATCGGTGCAGATGGTACAAGTGCCGTGCTGCCGGATACCTACATTGAGGGCGACATGGTCACCGTCAACGCCGAAAAATACGGTATCCCGGCGGGCGAGTTCGACCACTGGGAGAGCAATGACATCCGCCTGACCACCGATAAGAGGCAGAGCCCGACCCTCACCTTCAAGATGGTGGACAAGAACGTCACGCTCACCGCAGTGCCCAAGACCCTGTTCACCATCACGGTGACTGGCGGCACGGTCAATGGCGAGAGCACCGCCCGCGTGAAGGCTGGCGACTGGGTCACCATTGATGCCGAAGACAAGGGCAGTGACTGGAAGTTCATTGAGTGGAAGCTCACCGGCCCGGAGAACTTCACCCTTGACACCAGCCAGTCCACCGTCCAGTTCCAGATGCCTTCGGGCAATGTGACGCTGGAAGCCGTCCAGATGGAGTACCGCACCGTTACCATCAACAATGGCAGCGGCTCCACCGTGAATGATAAGGCTCTGCACGGCGACAGCATCACCGTCACTGCCGACGAGGTGGATGGCAAGCGGTTCGTTGGCTGGACCTACAAGTCTTCGGACATGACCTTCAACCTGACAAATGACGAGCTGGGCGAGAAGACCTTGAACTTCACCGTGCCTGAGGGGGATGTGACCCTGACTGCAAACTACAAGCAGCTGTACACCGTCACTGTGGATGGCGAACTTGCAGGTACTGTCATTGAGGGTGAAAAGGTCCACGTCAAGGCGAATGTCCCTGAGGACCACGAGTTCGTAAAGTGGACCAGCAATGTTTTCCTGAATGGTCACGACACGGATGAGGAATTTGATTTCGTTATGCCGGTGCCGGGCCAGAATGTGGAGCTGACCTCTGAGACCAGCCAGCTCTATTACGTCACCATCAACGACCAGGGCGCCGATGAACCCACGCAGACCTTCGTGGTAAAGGCCGGTGATACTGTCTACCTCGAGGCCGCAGGCCGCGATGGCTGGAAGTTCATTGACTGGGAAGGCGATGTAGACCTGATTTTTGATAATGAAGACCATACAAAAGCACACTTCACAGTTCCTTCCAACACCAATGTGACGGTCACTGCGAAATACATGAAGTACCGCACCATTACGGTGAACGGCGGTACCGTGAACGACAAAACTACGATTACTGACGCCCTGCGTGAACAGGAAGTGGAGATCAAGGCCGTGTACGACCCGGAGGAGCAGGTCTTTGACCACTGGGAGGCCGAGGGCCCCGATGGCTGGGCATTGACCGAGGAGCAGAAGGGCGCTGATAGCTTCACCCTCAAGGTGCCCAAGGGCAATGTGACTCTGAAGGCTGTGTACAAGACCCTGCACACGGTCACCGTCATCAACGGCACCGCACGAAACGGCGAGACTACCATCAAGGCCGTTGCAGGCGAGAAGATCACCCTCACCCCGAATCTGCCCGATGATCAGGAGTTCGACTGCTGGTATAGTGAAGAAATCAACCTGCGTGAAGACCAGCGCAAGACCCCGGAGCTGACCTTCAAGATGCGTGATTTCGACATCACCATTGAGGCAAAGTCCAAGCAGCTCTACTTCGTTGAACTGGCAGATGACGACACCACGGCAAACGGCGTGTCTGGCAAGGTGGAAGTGAAGTCCGGCGAAAAAGTGACGATCTTTGCGCCCGAACGCGAAGGCTGGAAGTTCATCCGCTGGGAAGTCAGCGATAACGCATATCTGGACGATGCGACCGCATCCGAGGCACACTTCTATATGCCCAGCGGCAACGTGAGCGTGAAGGCTGTGTACTATGAGTACCACACCATCACCATGACCGACGACAAGGGCACTGCCTACAACGAAAAGGGTGAGGAGATCACCCGTGCCGTGCAGGGCGATGTGATCACCATCAAGGCAAAAAAGGACCGTGAAGACCACGAGTTCAACCGCTGGGTGATCACCCCGGATAACGGCACTCTGGTCGGCAAGAACGACCCCGAGGCTACCTTCACCATGCCGGACGAGGCCGTGGTGGTGGACGCGAAGTACAAGCATCTGCAGGGCATCACCGTGAACGGCGGCGCGGCCTACTATATGGACGGCACCCCCGTCGAGACCGCCAAGGCAGGCGAGACCATCGTCATCATGGCGGAAGACCGTTCCAAGGACGGCCTGCGGTTCGCTTACTGGGAGGTCAACTCCGACAATGTGACCGTGGAAGGCGGCGAGAAAGCTACCTTTGAGATGGCGAAGGCACCGGTGGAGCTCACCGCCCACTATGAGGCACAGATCACCTACTCCAACGACCCCGCCATCTTTGATGAAGGCGTTGGCCTGCACGAGGATATTGTGTGGGAGAAAGTGGGCGACACCGTGAGCATCACCGCTGTGCTGGACAACAGCACCGATGAGGACGATATCGGCACCTTCCCCGGCATGACCTTCGACTACTGGGAGATCGTTACCCCGGAAAACCTCAATGTGACCAGCGGCCTCAACAGCGAGACCATCACCTTTGAGGTCCCGGAATGCGAAGTGAAGCTGATCGCTCATTGGAAAGACACGACCACCGTTACCCCCGCGGAGCCTCTTGACCCCGGCTTCCCCGTTGAGCCCGAGGCTCCCGCTGCAGACGGCTCCGGTGCCGTGATCGGTGTGGCCGCAGCCGGTGCAGCCATCTGGGGCGGCTACGAGATCACCACTCGCGTCATCCTGAACGACCTGCTGCCCGAGGGTGCAGCTATCCCGACCAACCGCGGTGAACTGGCAATGCTCATCTGGACCCAGAAGGGCAAGCCCGAACCCGCTGCAGAGCCCGACTTCACCGATGTGTCCGACACCGAGCTGGCCAAGGCGGCCCAGTGGTGCGTGGAGCAGGGCCTGCTGACCGCCGAGGACGGCAAGTTCGAGCCGGACGGCAGGACCCCGAAGTGGCGCGTCATCCAGGTTTGGAACCAGGCGTTCCCGAAGGAGTGAGCCCCATCCCCCGCGCATGACCCCTGAAGCATAAGCAAGACCCCCGCACCTGCAGCAGCGCAGATGCGGGGGTCGTTTTTTGCGGGGCGGCTCAGTCGGCGCTGCGCTCCTCTTTGAGGATGGCGGTCACCTTCTGCATGGTGTCCACGGTGCGGCGCAGTTCGTCGTCGCCCAGCTCCGAGCGCAGGCGTTCGTAGCAGCGCTTCATGAAATCGTGCTCCTCGGCCATGAGCTCCACGGCCTTGCTGGAAAGTTCCACATAGGTGCGGCCGGCTTCCTTGTCGGTCTTCCAGGCAACGAAGCCCTTGTCCTGCAGCTTTTCCACAGCCTTGGAAAGCTCGGTCACCTTCAGGCCCATGGCTGCGGCCAGGTCGGCCAGATAAACTTTGCTGCCCGGGTGCTGCGCGGCCTGCTGCCGGATGTAGTACAGCACGAGGTAATCTGCTCGCTGGATGGTGCTGAACACCTTGTCAACGTCAAAATTGTGCAGGAAAAACCATTCTTCCGGTGCGTGGGTCCATTCTGTGCGCATGGTGCTGCCTCCTTTTTACCGCTCGGTGCGGCGGACGTATTCGTGGGTGCCGCCCAGGCTCTTGTAGGCGGGGCGGATGATCTTGTTGGCGCTGAGCAGCTCCTCGATGCGGTGGGCGCTCCAGCCCATCACGCGGGCCACGGCGAACAGCGGGGTGTACAGCTCCATGGGGATGCCCAGCATGTCGTAGACAAAGCCGCTGTAGAAGTCCACGTTGGGGCTGACGCCCTTGAAAATTTTGCGCTCCTCCGCGATCAGCTGCGGGGCCATGCGCTCGATCTTGTTGTAAAGGGCAAGGTCCTTGTCGCGGCCCTTCTCGTGGGCCAGCTGCTCCACATAGCCCTTGAACACCACCTCGCGGGGGTCGCTCAGGGAGTAGACCGCGTGGCCCATGCCGTAGATGAGGCCCTTGCGGTCAAAGGCTTCGCCGTGCAGCAGCTTTTTCAGGTAGGCTTCCAGCTCCTCGTCGTCCTCCTGGTCGTGGAGGTTCTCGCGGATGTTCTGCATCATCTGCATCACCATCAGGTTCGCGCCGCCGTGGCGGGGGCCCTTCAGGGAGCACAGTGCTGCGGCCAGCGCCGAGTAGGTGTCGGTGCCGGAGGAGGTGACCACGCGGGTGGTGAAGGTGGAGTTGTTGCCGCCGCCGTGCTCTGCGTGCAGCAGCAATGCCACGTCCAGCACGCGGGCTTCCAGTGCGGTGTACTTCATGTCCGGGCGCAGCATCCGCAGGAAATTCTCGGCCGTGGAAAGCTCCGGGTCCGGGCGGTGGATGTACATGCTGCCATCCTTTTCGTAGTGGTTGTAGGCGTGGTAGCCGTACACCGCCAGCATGGGGAAGATGCCTGCCAGCTGGATGCTCTGGCGCAGCACGTTGGGGGTGGAAAGGTCTGCGGCCAGCGGGTCGTAGGAGGCCAGGGTCAGCACGCTGCGGGCCATGGAGTTCATGATGTCGTGGCTGGGGGCCTTCATGATGACGTCGCGGGTGAAGTTGGTGGGCATGGTGCGGCACTCGCCCAGCACGCGGCAGAACTCGTCCAGCTTTTCCTGGGTGGGCAGCTCGCCGAACAGCAGCAGGTAGCCCGCTTCCTCAAAGGCGAAGCGGCTGCCTGCCGAGCCGCGGATGAGGTCCTTGACGTCGTAGCCGCGGTAAAGCAGCTGGCCGTCGGCGGGCTTCTTGACGCCGTCCACATATTGGAAGGCGCGGATATCGGAGATATTGGTCAGGCCCGCCAGCACGCCCTTGCCGTTTTCGTCGCGCAGGCCCGCCTTCACCCCGAACTCGCGGTAGAGGTCCTTGGGGATGCGGTCGTGCTCGGCGCACAAAGGCTGCTGCTGGTCAAAATAACCCATTACGTTCTGCAGATGATTCATCGGTGTGTTGCTCCTTTCCCACGGCTGCTATGACAAAAATTAAGTACCCTTTCAGATTACAGAAAGGACATTTCTATGTCAAGGTACAGTTTGTAAACAAAAAGAAAACAAAACGTCGAAGGAAAAAACAAAAGCGGCCGGTACATCCGTAAGGACATACCGGCCGCTGGTTTCAGAGGGTTACAGACCTGCGTGACAAGATCTGCAGGGTGTTTTCGCTTTATTTTGCAATCATCTCAGTATAAGCCAGCACCAGCGGGCCCACGCCCTTGGCGTCGTTGCAGACTACCGGCTCGCTGAAATAGTAGGCCAGAGAGCCGTCACGGTGGTCCTTGCCGCCGAGGCCCGCCACAAGGCAGATGCCGTCCAGCTGCAGGCTGCCGTCCGGGTTCTTGGAGAGGTACTTGTCGCAGGTGCCGTAGAAGGCTTTCTCGGCCCATGCAGCCATGCGCTTGGGCAGGTAGCCCAGGCGCACGCCCTTGAGCACTGCGTAGGCGAACAGCGCCGTGCCGCTGGTCTCGAGGTAGTTGCCCTCCACGCCGGGGTGGTCCATCACCTGCCAGAACATGCCGGTCTCCTCGTCCTGGAACTTGTGCACGTCCTCGATGGTCTGTTTCAGCATGGCCATGATGCCGCGGTACTCGTTGTACAGCTGCTCGTCCATGCGCTCCAGCACGTCCACCATGGCCACCATGAACCAGCCCATGGCACGCAGCCAGAAGTTGGGGCTGCATCCGGTGACGGGGTCGGCCCAGTACATTTCGCGGCTCTCATCGTAGCCGTGGTAGTACAGGCCGGTCTTTGCGTCCCGCATGTGCTTTTGGATGTTCATGAACTGCTTGTAGCTGTCGATGCAGCCCTGCATCTTGTTGAAGCGGGTCTCATACTCCATGTAGAAGGGCTGGGCCATGTAGGTGCCGTCCAGCCACACCTGCCAGGGGTAGATATCCTTGTGCCAGAAGTTGCCCTCCTTGGTGCGGGGCTGGGTGGCCAGCTGGCTGCGGATGGTCTCGATGGCCTTGCGGTACTTCTCATCCCCAAAGATGTCGTACAGGGTGAACAGGTTCTTGCCCTGGTTCACGTTGTCGAGGTTGTACTCCTTGGGGTCGTAGGTCTTGATGGAGCCGTCCTCCTGCACGAACCAGTCGATGAAGCTCTTGGAGAAGTTCAGATACTTCTCGTCGCCGGTGGTCTTGTACAGGCTCAGGCAGGCGGTGATCATGCAGCCGTCGATGTAGTTCCACTTGTTGGGCTTGCCGCTGCGCACCTTCTCGATGTTCCACATGGGTGCTTCGGCGCTGGAATTGGCGATCAGGTAGTCCACATAATCGCCCAGCATGGCGAGAATTTCTTCATGGGTCATGGTCTTAGTCCTCCTCAAAATGTCCGACGTTGGCAAAGCGCAGCCGTTCGCCCTCGTAGCCCTCAATTTTGACGTTGTGCAGGTCGATCTCCTTCACATTCTCGGCGTAAATGGCCAGCTTCTTCACATGGGGGCGGTTGTCCGCCATGGCGGCCTGACCGGCCTCGGCGTTGGGGTCAAAGGTGATGGTGACGTTCTTCATGGTCACGCGCTCAATGGGCTGCTCCGGCAGGCCGTCAAAGTAGCAGCCCGCGAACTGGGCGTCGGTGGCCACGATGTTCTCCATGGTCAGGCTGCCCAGCTTCGGGGTGTACTCGTCCACCGGCATGGCGTCGCGGCACTGCACATAGGGGCCGTGGCCGTCCGGGTCACAGAAGTAGAACATATTGATGACAAACGGTGCCTTGACGCCCCGCATCTCCACGTTGCGGAACACTAGCCCGTCGATGACGGCGGTGTTGCCGCGGCCGCGGCGGGTCTTGACACGCAGACCGCGGTCGGTGTGGTCCATCAGGCACTGGGTGACCACCATGTCCTTCACGCCGCCGCTCATCTCGCTGCCGATGACGATGCCGCCGTGGCCCTTGTCCAGCAGGCAGTTGCGGATGACGGTGTGCTCGCAGCTCTTTTTCAGCTTCATGCCCAGGAACACCTTGCTGGCCTTCATGGCAATGCAGTCGTCGCCCACGTGGATGTTCACGCCGATGATGCGGGTGTACTCACAGCTCTCGGGGTCAATGCCGTCGGTGTTGGGTGCGTTGTAGGGATTATTGATGTTGAAGTTGAGCAGGTCGAGGTGCTTGACGAAGATGGGGTGGATGGTCCAGGAGTAGCTGTTCTGCACCGTGATGCCGTGCAGGCAGACGTTCTCGCTGTCCACCATGGCCACGGCGCGGGGACGCCATGCAATGCGCTTGATCTTGGGGTTTACCCACCAGTCGCCGTTCTCGGCGTCGCAGTCCAGGGTGCCCTCACCGGTGACCACCACGTCGTGCACCTGCGTGATGTTCAAAAGGCCCGCAAAGCTGCTCAGCGGGTTGCCTTCCCAGCCGGTGAGGTAGTATTCATCCACCTCATTCTCGCTGGGGATGACGCCAGGCAGGATAGGGTAGTGGGTGCGGTCGTTATCGCCCAGCAGTACGGCACCCTTCTCAAGGTACAGGGTGGTGTTGCTCTTGAGGAACAGGCTGCAGGTGCGGTAGCGGCCTGCGGGCACATACACCGTGCCGCCCTTGGGGCAGGTGGAAAGAGCTGCCTGCAGCTTGCCGGTGTTGTCGGTGGTGCCGTCGGCCACCAGACCGTAGCGGGAGGCATCCACGAAGAAGGTCTCGGCTTCGGTGGTGAAGGTGCAGGAAAGGCTTTCGCCTTCAGCCTGCACACCGACGGTATATTCGGTGCCGGGCAGCAGGCTGAACAGGGAGAACACATTGGTCTCGCAGGCGTCGTAGACGGTCTCGCCGTTCAGCGTGACGGTGAACGGGTGGGCCGGGCGGTAGCACAGGCCGTTTTCCAGCTCGAAAACGGCGCTGCGCGTCATGGAACGAATGAGCGACAGATTCATGAGAGAACCTCCTGATGGTTTTGTCTTGCCCAAATGGGCTGAGCATGGTATGATGAAAGAAAAGGCTTTCGCGAGGAACTATGAAAACAGAACGTGAAAAGATCACCGGGAAGGTTGCGGCGGCTGCTCTGCGGCTGGCCGGGGAACCCTACACGCTGGAACCCGGGGAGGAAAACTGCTATCTGCTGCTGGTGTATGAGGGCAGCGTTCAGCTGGAATACGGCGGCGAGACGATGCTGGTGAACCCCGGCAGCGCGGTGCTGCTGGGCCCGGGCGGCGGCAGGCTGCTGCCCCAGGGCAGTGCGGCGGCCGAACTGGTGGGCTGCCATTTCCCGCTGGAGGTGCTGCACGAGCTGCGCAGTGCGGCCGGGCGGGACTACACCCGGCGGTTTGCGTCCGGCCAGCGCACCGTGCTGTACGGCCCGGTGCAGTGGTTCAGCCGCCTGCGCACCCTGCTGGAAATGATGCGCAGCGCCGGTACGGAGCAGGATGACCCCGGCCCGCTGTACCTGCTGCTGATCCTGCACTATGTGGAGCAGGAGTGCATCGCCGAGAGCAGCGCCGCAGCCCGGCCCCGCAACGAGACGGTGGAGCAGATCTGCGCCTACCTTTCTGCCAACTACCAGCAGAAGTTTTCCCTCACCGAGGTGGCGGCCCGGTTCTATATCTCGCCCTATTACCTCAGCCGCCTGTTCCGGCGGGTGACGGGCCAGTCCATTGTGGACTACATCAACAACCGCCGCATCGAGGCCGCGCAGAAGCTGCTGGAGAACACCGAGCTTTCCATCAGCGCGGTGGCCGAGCAGACCGGCTTTGCCAGCGCAGCCCACTTCCGCCGCGTGTTCCGCGAGGTGATGGGCACCGGCCCGCTGCAGTACCGGAAAGGACATAAGAAGAAATGATGTATTCCGCCGTGGGCGGAACATGATGTGTTCTCTTTGAGAACATGATGTGCTTCGCAATGATGAGCCGCTTCGCGGCAATGTGTCTCGCAAGGCACACATCATCTGCCGCAGGCAGACATCATGGCCCGCAGGGCTGCATCATGTTTCACGCAGTGAAATACATCATAACAAAACACCCCCTGCGCCAACGGGATACGGCACAGGGGGTGTTTCGTCAGTTTCAGGGGATCTTACGCCGTGCGGGGCAGGGGCTTAGCCCTTGACAGCACCGGCAGAGATGCCTTCCACGAACTGGTCCTGTGCGCAGAAGAAGACGATCAGCTGCGGCAGGATGGAGATCAGAGACAGCGCAAGGATCTTGTTCCAGGCAAAACCGGTATCACCGTCCATGGACAGCTTCACGAACAGGGACATCGGGTACTTGCCGGGGGTGCTGACGTAAAGCAGCGGGCCCATGAAGTCGTTGCAGCTCCACATGAACTGGAACAGTGCGCAGGACACCAGAGCGGGGCCCAGCATGGGCACGATGACCTTGTACAGCGTCTGGAAGGAGGAGCAGCCGTCGATGGCGGCAGCCTCGTCCAGATCACGGGGCACATTGCGCATGAACTGGATCAGCTGGTAGACGAAGTAGGTCTCAGTCGCAAAAGCGCAGTGGACCCAGATGGCCAGATAGAAGGGGCTGTCCAGCCAGCCGAACCGGTTGTACAGCAGGTACTGCGGCACGTTCAGAACGACCTGGGGCAGGAACAGGGTGGCCAGCATGATGTTGAACAGCAGCTTGCGGCCGGGGAAGTCGAAACGGCCAAAGCCGTAAGCTGCGATGCAGGCGGACACCACCGTGCAGATCACCTTGGGCAGAACGTAGCTGTAGGTGTTGAGCATGGCCTGCAGGATGTTGATGGAGCCGCCGAAGTTGTTCAGCGCACCGCGGTAGCCGTCCAGAGTGGGGTTCTTGATCCACAGGCCGATGCCTGCAAAGATCTCGCTGTTGTCCTTGAAGGTGGCGCTGATCATCCACAGCAGGGGATAGATCATAATCAGGCCGACCAGGATCAGGACGAAATACTTGAAGAAGGTTGCGATTTTATTCGATGCTTTCATTCCCATACTGGTCACCTTACCTTTCATCCGAGTAGTAGACCCACTTCTTCTGGCTGGTAAATGCGATGATCGTCAGGATGCAGACGATGATGAACATGATCCATGCCAGGGCGGATGCCATACCCATGTCATAAGACTTGAATGCGTAGTTGTAAACCAGCAGAGAGATCAGCGTGGTGGAACCACGGGGGCCGCCGTTGGTGATGATGTAGGGGCCATTGAACTCCTGGAAAGCCTGGCAGATCTGGGTGACCAGGTTGTAGAAGATGATGGGGGTGATCATCGGAACGGTGATGGAGAAGAACTGACGCCACTTGCCGGCACCGTCGATGGTAGCGGCTTCGTACAGGTCTGCAGGCACGCCCTTCAGAGCGGCCAGGAACAGCACCATGGCGGAACCGAACTGCCAGATGCGCAGGAAGCAGATGATCCACAGTGCGTAGCTGGGGTCAGACAGCCACTCCGGACCCTTGAACAGGCCAAAGCTGACAAAGCGCAGCACGGTGTTCAGCAGGCCGTCCTTGCTGAAGACAGCCTTCCACAGCACGGCGATAGCCACAGAGCCGCCCAGGATGGAGGGGATGTAGTACACGGTGCGGAACAGGTTCACGCATGCGATCTTGAAGTTCAGGATGTATGCGATGAACAGCGCGAAGATCAGCTTCAGGGGCACGGTGATGAAGGCGTACTTGAAGGTGATGATCAGGGCCTTGGTGATCTTGGTGGTGGTGAATGCGGTGATGTAGTTGGCCAGACCGACAAAATGTACATCCTTGGCGAAGAAGTTCATATCGGTGAAGCTGTAGTACAGCGACTGGCCGAACGGAACTGCCTTGAAGACGACGAAGCCGATGATCCAGGGGATCAGATAAAACAGACCCTGGTATTTATCCAGCCATTTCTGGAACGGGGTACGCCCAACAGCAGGCGCCTTGCTTTCTTTCATCTGGGAAATCCTCCTTTTTAAGGAATTTCGGAGTATGAGACAGACACAAACCAGATACAGCTTTGTCAAAAATTTGTAATATATCTCTGACAAAAAAGGGGCATCTGCCGGTTGGGCGGCAGGTGCCCCTTGTATCGGTCAAAGGGTGCCTTTTATGTACGATCTTTTACCGCACACAGCGGCACACGAAGCGGGGACTTAGCCGATGGTGTAGCCAACACCCTCCATGCCTTCCAGCAGGGCGCTGACAGCGCTTTCGGGGGTCTCATCGCCGTAGTCGATGCTGTCGAACACTTCCTGATAGATGCCGGTGCCGGAAGCCTTCAGGTCGTTGTTCTCGAACAGGGGATCCAGCTTGTTGGTGGTGAAGGCCATGACCTTGCTGTTTGCATCAGCGACCAGGTCCTTCACAGCGCCTGCAGCCTGAGCAGCAGCCAGACCAGCCTTGGAAGCGGGGATGCCGCACTCGGAACCCATGATGGAAGCACCCTTCTCCTCGTTCAGCAGGAAGTTGATCAGGGTTGCGGACTCAGCAACGTACTGGCTGGTCTTGGTGATGGCCAGGCCCATGGAGACCTTGGAGAAGCCGCCGTTGAAATCGCCGAACTTGATCTCCTCGCCGACGGTGAAGCCGTCCTTGTTGTCGTCGTCCAGAGCGGAAGCGTACTTGGAAGCAGCGGAATCCCACTCGAAGATGCCAGCGATCTTACCGGTGATCCACTCGTTGGACTGGTGGGTAGCGGTATCGGAGTTTGCAGAGTAGTAATCCTTCAGGTTCATCATGACGTGGTCATCGACCAGGCTCTTGATGAAGTTCAGGCCCTCAACGATCTCATCCTCGCTGTAGTTCAGGGTGGAGGTGGTGGAATCAGCCCAGTCCTTGCCGTACTTGGACTCGAGGTAGAAGACCATCAGGATCATACGGTCGTATGCGCCCAGGTGCATGGGATAGTAGTCATTGCCCAGCTTCTCCTGGAAAGCCTTGCCGGCGGCCTTCAGGTCGTCCAGAGTCTTGGGAACTTCGGTGATGCCAGCCTTGTTGAAGGTGGTCATGTTCCAGAAGAAGATACGGCCGGTCATGGAAACAGGCACGCACTGCTGAGCGTTTGCGACGGTGCAGGCATCCAGAGCAGCCTGGTCGAACTGGGTCAGATCCAAGAAGTTGGTGGTGGTGTTCAGGTCCACGAACTTGCTGCCGTCGGCAGAGTAGTTGTACAGCCAGTTCCAGTTGACCTGGCAGACATCCTGTGCGTTGCCTGCGATGAAGGCAGCAGCCATCTTCTCCTCCCAGCCGGACCATGCGGCGAAGGTGGGCTCGATGGTGATGTTGTCGTGCTCAGACTCGAACTCCTTGATGGCGTTCTGGTAAGCAGCGTGACGGCTGTCACCGCCCCACCAGCTGATGGTCATGGAAACAGGGCCATCGGTCAGGGCCAGGCTGTCATCTGCGGAAGCAGCGGGAGCAGAAGCCACGGAAGAAGCGGTGGAAGAAGCTGCGGTGTTGCCGCCGCAAGCGGACAGCAGGCCGGCAGCGCCCACAGCGCCGGTAGCCAGCAGGAAGTTACGACGAGAAATTGCCATGCTCATTTTTGTTCTCCTCCTAAAAATGTAAAAACATCATCTGTGAACGGGGGTTCTGCACACACCCCGTTGTATACAATTATGATAGCAAAAGCCCGCGCAAAAAGAAAGATGCAAATTGCAGATTTGCAGGACAAAAACGAACAAATATTGCTCTTGTTTTTGAACGGGAATTGACGCCTTTGCTGAAATGAATAAACTTCCGCTGAAAAACTGTGCAACTTGTATACTTCGACGTTTTGCATAGAAAAAACGCCCTCTGCGCAGGCGGAACAGCGATTTTGCAATAAATTTGTAAACATTTCCGCGCGGAGTTCTGCCTGGTTGGATACATTGTAAAAGAACAACAAAGAGAATCTTCATTTTTTTGTTCAAAAAGCAACTGATATATCAATAGTGCAAAAAATGCACTCTCTGATATATCAATCTGAAGCAGAACATGCTTGCACGAGCACTTTCCCCGCATCTGCTGCCGGAAAAAGTGCAAAAAAGGCCGCCGCATCTTTCGATGCAGCAGCCTTGTATACAAGAACGAGACGAAAAAGAACGTGAGATTACGCGTTTTCTGACGCATTCCCGGTTTTTGCGGCGTAGAAGGCGCGCTTTGCCTTGAAGTAGCACTGCGGGCACATGCTGACATACTGCACGTCGTTCTCCAGGTCGATGGCCACCTGCTCACCCTCAAAGACGAACCGGCCGTTCACCTTGCGGCAGTTGCAGATGGCTTTGCGCCCGCAGGTGCAGATGGTCTTCATCTCCTCGATGGTGTGGGCCAGCTCCAGCAGGCGGGTGGAGCCGGGGAAGCCCTTGAGCGAGAAATCCGCCCGCAGGCCGTAGCAGATCACCGGGATGTTCAGGTCCACCGTCACCATGAACAGCTGTTCGGCCTGCTCCGGGGTGAAGAACTGGCTCTCGTCGCACAGCACGCAGGCCAGCGGCTTTTCGCCCGCGGCGGCTTTTTGCACGGCGTCGAACACGTTCAGCTGGGGCGGGATGAGCAGGTCGGCCTTGCGGCGCACGCCCAGGCGGCTGACCAGCTCGTCGCCGCCCTTGGTGTCCACCTGCGGCTTCAGGATCAGCACCCGCATGCCCTGCTCCTCGTAGTTGTGGGCCACCTGCATCAGGGCGGTGCTTTTGCCGCTGTTCATTGCGCCATAGCGGAAATACAGTTTTGCCATGTTCGATCTTCTCCTTACAGAAGAAAAGACTGCTGCTCTTTGTGCAGCAGTCTTTTCTGTTATTACTATAATAGGTATGGCTCAGTCCTGATTGCGCAGGCGGTAGCCCAGGCTCATCAGGCTGTCGCCCAGGTGGACGTTCTCCACCACCACGTCGGGGTAGGGCACCGACAGGTCGTAGTGGGAGAAGTTCCAGAAGCCTTCGATGCCCAGGTCCACCAGGCGGCCGCTGACCTGCTCGGCCCCGTCGCGGGGCACGCACAGCACGGCGACTTTGGGCTGGTGCTCGGCACAGAAGGCCTCCAGCTCGTCGATGTGGCGGATCTGGATGCCGCTGATCTCCTTGCCCACTTCGCTCTGGGCCACATCAAAGGCGGCGATGAGCCGGTAGCCGTTGGTGTCGGTGGTGATAAAGCGGCTCACGGCCTTGCCCAGACGGCCGCAGCCGATCAGGATGGTGGGCAGCAGGTCGCCGTTGCCGAACAGCAGCGTTTCCAGGATGGACAGAAGATTCTCCACCGAGTAGCCGATGCCCTGGCGGCCGTTCACGTCGCCGATGCAGTTGAAGTCCTGCCGCACCTGGGAGGCCGTGGTGCCCATCTGGGCGGCCAGCTCCCGGGAGGAAATGCTGGTGATGCCTTCTGCCTGCAGAGAGCGCAGATAGCGGTAATATTTGGGAAGACGCTTGATCACGGGAAGGGAAGCTTTTGCGGGTGTGGTCATGGGTGATACTTTCTCCTTTCAACCCCGAAAATGCGGCACTGCTTCTGGTCTGCTGTTCAGAACGCAGGCGTGGGGAACCTACGAAATCGTCTTATCATTTACAATCAATCATATAAAGTATACCGCACTGTTGCTCAATGTCAAATATTTATCAGAAAAAATTTCTGAAAAAACCTGAATCTTTATTCTTTCTTGGGGATGCATAGCCGGCCCCTGCGCGGGGAAAGCTGGCAGAAAACGATCCGCACAAGGAGGAAGCCTATGGCAGACAAGGCACAGCCGGACGAGCACCGGCAGCAAAAAGAGGATATTGAGGATTTTGGCACCGTCGCCCTCACGCAGGGGGCCCATGTCATCCACTGCCTGACCGTCATCGGCCAGGTGGAGGGCCACAGCGAGGCACCCCAGGGCCAGAAGACCACGAAGTACGAGCACGTCATCCCGCAGCTGGTGGCCGTGCAGGAGGACCCCCGCATCGAGGGGCTTCTGGTGCTGCTGAACACGGTGGGCGGCGATGTGGAAGCGGGCCTTGCACTGGCTGAGCTGATCGCCAGCGTATCCAAGCCCAGCGCAACGCTGGTGCTGGGCGGCGGGCACTCCATCGGCATCCCGCTGGCGGTGAGCGCGCGCCGCAGCTTCATCGTGCCCACGGCCACCATGACGGTGCACCCGGTGCGTCATTCCGGGGTGATTTTGGGAGTCCCGCAGACTATGCGCAGCTTTGAGCAGATGCAGCAGCGCATCACCGGCTTCGTGGCGGCCCACAGCGGCATGAGCGAGAAGCGCTACACCGAGCTGATGCTCCACACCGGTGAGCTGGTGATGGACATGGGCACCGTGCTGGACGGCCGCCGCGCCGTGAAGGAAAAGCTCATCGACGAGCTGGGCGGGCTGTCGGAGGCGCTGCAGTGGCTGTATGGGGAGATCGAGAGGAAATAACACAACAATAGGTTTGCCATTTTCCCTTCTGCGTGGTACAATAATATAATCTGATATTATGTCTTTCACAAATGTGGGGAAGCGAGAAGAATGGCAACAAAAAAACGAAAATCCACCGCGCGGCGCGCAGCATCGCGGAAAAAGCAGGCACAGCAGCGGCTCCCGGCCGGGCTGGGCACCCTGTTCGCGGGCCTGCTGCTGGTCGTGCTGGCCTTTGTGCAGGGCGACTCGGTCTGGCGGGCGCTGCACGACGTGCTGTTCGGCCTGTTTGGCTGCGGCAGTTTTGTGCTGGGCGCAGCGGTGTGCTGCCTGGCCGTGCAGTACACCCGGGGCGAAGACCTGCTGCCCAAAATTTTCAAGCTGGTGCTGGGGCTCATCTTTGCCAGCGGCACGGTCATCGTGTTTTCCGGCATCCAGCCGCAGGGCCTTTCGGCCTTCCAGATAGCGGCGGCCTGCTACGAAAACGGCGTGAGCGCCTGGCTGGGCGGCGGCGCACTGGGCGCTGTGCTGGGCGGCAGCCTGCTGCTGCTCTGCGGCCGCCCCGCCGCGAACCTCATCATGCTGGTGCTGGCGCTGTGCGTCAGCCTGTACATTTTTGACCGGACCCCGGCCGAGGTCTGGCAGTGGCTGTGTGCCGTGTTCGGCGGTGCCCGCGCCCGGGGCGCAGCCCTTGCACAGCAGAGCGCCGAGCGCCGTGCCGAGCGCGCTGCCGCCCGCGCCGCAGAGGCCGAAGACGAGCCCGACGAGGGCTCTGAAGATGAGGAGGCTGAGGATGAGCCGGAGGATACCGGCTTCCGTCTGGGCCTGCCGGACTGGCTCAGCGGCATCCGCAGCTGGGGCCACAAGGTGACCGAGGAGATGGAAGCCGAGGATGAGGGCGCAGCCCCGCAGCCCGCCCCGGCCCAGCCTGTTGCGCAGCCGGAACCGGAAACCCCGGTCATCACGCCGGTAAAGGTGAGTGCGCCCCGGCCCCGTGCGGCCTTTGACGTGGACCTTGGCCCCGACCACACCGAGGTGAAGGAAGGCGGCAGTGAACCTATTGAGCCGCTCATCGTCGGGCCCGGCGGCACCTTTGGACAGGACCCGCTGCGCCCGGCCCGGAAGCCCGCGCCGCAGCCCATCGTGCCGGACGCCGTGGAGACGGATGCAGCCGACTTCTTTGCAAAGCCTGCAGAACCGGTCCACCCTGCGGCAGAGAGTTTTGATACCCCGGTCATGACGCCGGTGGTGCCGACGATCCAGCCGGAAGCTCCGGCAGAGCCGTCTGCACCGGATGCCGTGGAGATGCCGGAAACGGCTGCCATCCAGCCTGCCGTCCCGGCGGCACAGGGGCATGTCAGCGCTGAAAACGCCGTGGCCATGCGCAGTGCGCCCGACGCCGACGGCTGGATCAGCATCACGGCCGAACCGGTGGAGGAAAAAGATATCAGCTCCCTGGTCGCTGCCGCCATGGAAAAGCCCGCGGCCTCGGAGCAGGCGGCAGCGCAGACCCCGGTGGAAGACGCCGAACCGGTGGACACCTTCCAGTATCAGTACCCGCCCATCGAGCTGTTTGAGCGCTCGCCGGACGAGAGCGACCCCACCGCGCAAGATGAGCTGAAAGCCAACGCCCAGAAGCTGGTGGACACGCTGGAGAGCTTCGGCGTGCGTACCCGTGTGCTGGATATCTCGCGCGGCCCGGCCGTTACCCGATACGAGGTGCAGCCCATGGCGGGCGTGAAGATCAGCCGCATCACCTCGCTGGCCGATGATATTGCCCTGAACCTTGCCGTGGCCGATGTGCGTATGGAAGCGCCCATCCCCGGCAAGCCCGCCGTGGGCATCGAGGTGCCCAACCACAAGCGGCAGGCCGTGTACATCCGCAGTGTATTCGAGAGCCAGAGCTTTCTGCGCATGTCCTCGCCGCTGGGCATCGCCCTCGGCAAGGACATCGCCGGTGTGGCACAGGTGGCCGACCTGTGCAAGATGCCGCATCTGCTGATCGCGGGCAGCACCGGCAGCGGTAAGTCCGTCTGCGTCAACAGCATCATCATGAGTCTGGTGTTCCGCTCCAGCCCGGAGGACGTCAAGCTGCTGCTCATCGACCCCAAGGTGGTGGAGCTGGCCGAGTATAACGGCATCCCCCACCTGCTGATGCCGGTGGTCACCGAGCCGAAAAAGGCCGCCGGTGCGCTGGGCAGCGCCGTGCAGGAGATGGAGCGCCGCTACCGCATGTTTGCGGAGAACAACGTCCGCGACATCAAGTCCTTCAACAAGCTGGCGGCCGAGCGGCCGGACCTTGAAAAAATGCCCTACATCGCCATTGTCATCGACGAGCTGGCCGATCTGATGATGGTGGTGGGCAAGGATGTGGAAGATTCCATCTGCCGCATCGCCCAGAAGGCCCGTGCCGCCGGTATGCACCTGATCGTGGCCACCCAGCGCCCCAGCGTGGATGTCATCACCGGCCTGATCAAGGCCAACATCCCCAGCCGCATCGCCTTTGCCGTGTCCAGTCAGGTGGACAGCCGCACCATTCTGGATGGGGCCGGTGCTGAAAAGCTGCTGGGCCAGGGCGATATGCTGTTCATGCCCGTGGGTGCCCCCAAGCCCACCCGCATTCAGGGTACCTTCGTGCGGGATGAGGAGATCAGCCGCGTGCTGGACTTCATCAAGTCCAGTGCCACGGTGCAGTACGACGAGGCCATGATCGAGGCCATGGAAAAGCACGCCATTCAGGACGGCAAGAAGGGCAGCAGCAGTGCCGATTCCGACGAGGATTCGGACAGCGACCCGATGTTCAAACAGGCCGTGGAGGTGGTCATCGACGCCGGACAGGCTTCCACCAGCCTTCTGCAGCGCCGCTGCAAGCTGGGCTATGCCCGCGCCGCCCGCATCATGGACGAGATGGAGCAGAAGGGCGTCATCGGCCCCTACGAGGGTGCCAAGCCCCGCGCGGTGCTCATCAGCCGCCAGCAGTGGCTGGAAATGCAAATGAACCAGCCGGATGAATAAATAAAAAGGAGCATTATGGACACTTCTTCCCCAAAGATCTACACCGAATTTTTACCCATCAGCCGGGCCGATATGGAAGCCCGCGGGTGGGAGCAGCTGGACTTTGTGGTGGTGGGCGGTGACGCCTATGTGGACCACCCCAGCTTTGGCACCGCCATCATCAGCCGTCTGCTGGAAGCCGAGGGCTATAAGATCGGCGTGCTGGCCCAGCCCCGCTACACCGACTGCGAGGACTTCAAGCGGTTTGGCAAGCCGAAGTACGGCTTTTTCATCGGCGGCGGCAACGTGGACAGCA
>OJKC01000630.1_pt1 | contig 27869 bp, 22 predicted proteins | sample 1596401 | NCBI WGS metagenome assembly OJKC01 (sample SAMEA4350162, study PRJEB24818) | metagenome | biome: human; feature: gut; material: faeces | place: Denmark | collected 2013-09 | reverse complement strand
CCGAGAATCTCCTCGCATTCACCGATGCTCCCTTCAAAGACACCGATGCGAGAGAGGCAGCGGTCATAAATGTCAGCATCCACAGTATCACTGGTGATAATGTTATAGATGTTTACAACTTCGTTCCCTTGGCCTCGGCGGTCGATACGACCAATGCGCTGCTCGATGCGCATGGGATTCCAAGGCAGGTCATAGTTTATCATCATGTCACAGAACTGATAGTCCAAGCCTTCAGAACCGACTTCTGTGAAAAGCATGATGTCAATGGCTTCCGGGTCGTCCTTCGGGAGTTCAAACCGCGCCCGGAAATCCAGCCGGTCATCATTTTTTACGCTACCATCGATTTGTTCGACACGAAATCCCGCCTCTCGCAGCTTTCTTTTGATATAATACAGCGTGTAGCGGAATGTGCTGAACAGGATGATTTTGTTGTTTTCAGATTTCTGTTTTTCACGGATAATCTGAAGCACCCCATCGAATTTCGGGTCGTCCTCCGGCAGGTTATCCGCCATTTCCAGAAGGTTCTTTGCGATAAAGCGGAATGTCTCCAAGTCCATCTCGCTGAACTCGCCATCATCGAAATCAAACTCCGGGTCGTCCGTCATCTGCTCAAATCTACGGTCAATGATACCCCGGATGTGCGGAGCAAGTCCAAAGATGCAGCTTGCGGCCTGACGGCGAATCGTTGACATCATAAATTTGACGCCACGGCCACCGTGCAATTTGGACAGCGCAGCGACTTCAAAAGTCAAGAGAGCATCATGGAGCTCCCGCTGTTGGTCAGTAAAATCGCTCTCCAGCGTATGTGTTCTCCGAATGCAGAAATCTTGGATATCCTTTCTGCGCGTTCGGTTGAGCATCATATTGAAACTGTGGAGAGACTCAATATCGGTAATGAGTTTTACCCGCTCCTCACGGGTGATGGTGTCCTGCCTGAGAACCTTCCGGATTTGCTCAAATACCGGATTGTTTGCGATTACATTTTCGCCCCATTGGGTCGTGAGAACACTATCCAGCGTTTCCAGTGCTTCTGCTTTCCAGTTTTCCTTCGCAGCTCGAACAATGTGGGCGCACTGAGAGATATACGGATTCGGACGCGACATCATCGTGAAGCTCTTCTTGTCGATTACGACATCCGGGCGCAGCAGATTAAGCAGCGTGTACAGGTCGTCGTCACTTGTCTGCAGCGGAGTCGCGGTCAGCATTACGACAGCGTCTGCGTGCTGACAGAAGTAGTGGACGCACTTATATGCAAATGCCTTGTCCTTCTCCATGCTGCCATTGCGCAGATGGTGGGCCTCATCAATGATGACCAAATCAAAATGCGGTGCCGGGTCTAATTGTTGGAGGCCGAAGCTCTTATGGCGCTTGGATTGGTTCCCTTGGTATGTCCTCGCATCCAGAATGGAATACGGGACGATGACCTTTCCATAGCGGGTAGGCCATTCGCCGTCACGGTCGGTATCAGAGATAATCTGCCGAAGAGTATCGCCATCCAAGGGCGTGAATTCCTCGTCAAAGCGCTTCATCTCATTTTCCCACTTGCGGTCTGCGACAAGCGGCTTCGGGCAGATAATCATGATGTTTTCCAAATCGGAGCGGGCCTGCAGCTCCTTGATAATCAGACCGGCCTCGATGGTTTTACCGACACCGACGCTGTCTGCAATCAGAATCCTTGGTTCGTCTGCTTTTATCAGCTTCAATGCCGGTCGGAACTGATAGGGCACGAAATCGATACGGGCAGCATTAAGGGAATACAGATTTCCGGCAGACGGATTGTTAATCTGGTAGGCAGAGAGATAGCTTCGCAGGGTCTCAGAATCCACCCACTCATATTCAGGCGTGCTGCTCACCAGTGCAATCTGACCCTCATAATAGGTCTTCAGCGCACCTTCGACGAATACCTCGTACTTCTTTGTATCGCCAAGCTGCGTAACAGAAAACACCATCCCCTTGGTATCCGGGCTGCCGCCGATGTAAACGAGGCTTCTTTCTGTGATATCGTCCTCCTGTACAACCTCCGGTTCCACGATGACATCTGCCTGCTTGGGCGCAGTAACGGTCGGGCGGAACACTGGCTGCGGAGGTGTTTCATCCTTGAATGCTTCGGGACGCTCCACCCTTGCTTTGAGCTGTTCCAAATCAGGAATCAATCCGCTCCGGTTCATTTGGGCGAAAAACCGGATGAGGCATTCAATATCCGATACGATGGTATCCTTGCCGGGAAGCTCCGCGCTGACATGCGCCCAGTTGTTCCGGACGCCAATCATATCGCGAATGCACTCCCGCTCACTGGTCGGAAGATAGGCGTAGCCGCGCATCGTGTACCAAGACTTGTTGGCAACACGAAGAAGCGCTGCAAGGTCTAATTCCTCCAGCTTGGAAAGACCCTTTTTCTCAATGAGCTCTCTCTGGGGATAACTCAGATTGGAGAGTACGCACTCCTCCCACCAGTCTTCGCCGGATTTGGGCAGCATCACAGAAAGCCACGACGCCAGTGCTTGCGCGGCCTTGTGAAGATAATCGTTCATCCGGGATATGATGTTCTCGTCGTACATTCTGCTTCACCAGCCTTTAACCAAAAAATCCATCCTCATCAAAAATATGGTCAAGCTCGTCATTGGACATCGCGTGAGAAACGCGGTCACGGACGGCGCTGCGGGACATATCCAGTCTCTTGATGCGCCCGTTCAGCAGTCGGATAAGCTGAAGCCTGCCGACACCGGGATTCTGACGGGCATACTCAGCAAAGCCCTTAGCCTTGCCCAGATTGTCCGTTCTGGTGCCATCGTGAGGCTCCAAAATATCAATGACAAAGCCCATCTCGTCCTTCCGGATAATCAAAAAATCGGGATACATCGATTTCTTCTCCGCGTTCTGCTCATAGGGGATGCACAGTGACCATGACTTCCTCGGCGGATTGCGGAGCCAGCAGATATAATCCGACCGGCCACGTTCGGCCTGAAGGACAGCCTTTTCCCAATTGTTCAGGTTGATGACGGCTTTGCCGGTCGCATTGTCCACAAACAGATGGTCGGTATAAGCCTCGCCGACATTGCTGCGCTCAATGCTGATGGTCTCCGGCAGCCGGAAGTTATGCTTACTGATGATATCGCCATCGGAAACAATGCTGTCATACTTTTTCCGGTACCGCTCGGTCAGGCCGGTGATACGGCGGCGATTCGCGTCGTTGATGTCGTGGAACCGGCTGCGGGCATAGTTGTGGAGCATATCCATGCAGTCTGCGTCGGCGGCAAAGATGATGACGTCGATTTTATATCCGGCAGGATTATCGTCATCTGCGTATCGGGTGCCATAGCGGATGCCGATACCCTCGTTGCCCAGCTTGAGCTCTGCAAGACGGAACTGACGGTCGAGGTCGGTATCCGTGGTGGAGAACAAATCCATCTCCGCATGGTCATCCACAGACTCGCCGAATACATCAAACGTCTGCGTTTTCAGCTTGAACTGCAGCACCTGCGTGGCCAGCTCGTCATATCTGCCCTCGTCCTTTGTCTTCTTGATGAAGCTGCGAATCATTTCTACGATTTCATTCACAACATCATAGGAGGCAGAGGGCTGAAGGCCGGACTGCGTCAGGAGCCGGGTGAGGCTGAACAGAGATTTCAGATAGTCGTTGATTCTGACCCTGCGCACGTCGTAGGTCAGAAGACCAGCATCATTGATGGCCTTTACGATGGCCTCTCGGTCAAGCTCCGGCTCTTCGGGAACGTCTTCCGGAGCAGGCTGCGGTTCCGTTGCACCGGAAGGCTCTGCCCCTGCAGCAGCTCCATTTGCAGGCGTTTCGCTGCTCACGCCACTCACCGGGCGTATGGTATCCGTGGTACCGGAAGCAGGTGCCGCTGGTGCGCCGAATGAGGTGCTACCACTTTGCGAGGGCGTCTGCTGCGTCGCCTCCTGCGCGGAAGGTTCATTGCCGGTCTCAGGGGAAGGGCTGTCTCCCAAAGACATCTGGCCGGGAACCTGCTGCTTCGGCCTCGCGGGACGCTGGGCGGGAGCCGGTCTGGTCGGACGGACAGTCCACGTTTCGATGGTGCTGTTCTCGAAGGAGTCGCCGATAACATCGGTGGGAATCTCACCGCCCTCGGTGCTCTGAAGCGCCTTGACCACATCCTCAACGGTCTGGGCATCAAAGTACGGCAAATAGAGGTGCACATCGTTCAAAACATCGTCCACCTGAATATGCATCTGCATGGGTGTTCTGACCATTCTGCCGAGGAGCTGCGCGATATAGGTCGCGTCTGTAGCACGACGGAAAGACATCATGGTTTCAGCGCGAGGGCAGTCCCAGCCAGTGGAGAGATTCTCCTTGAAGAAAACCACCTTGACATTCTTCTCTTCCGCGATGCGGGATGGCTCCAGATATCTGACTGCGACGCCATTGATTTGGATGGTGCTGGTCGTCTGGCCAAAGGTATGTACGACTTCTCCATCCTGGAAGTGAAATCCTGTCCGCTCCTCAATCTTCCGGAGGCAGTCATCCAAGTCAGTATCGGAAATGCCGCTGCCGGTCTGGTTCTGCACCTGAATCACGAAAACCGGATTCACATAGGCGTAGTGCTGCTCCTGACAATACTGAGACCAGTGCTCCCATTTCTGCTTCCAGTCATCAGCGGCAGCCTGCAACACGGCCATATCCTTGCTTCCGGAGGCATCCTCCGGATAGGCGATGATGATTCTGTCCTTCAGCAGACCGGATGCCCGAACATCGTCGGCGGACACGATGACCTTCTGGATGGTCGACTCTGTCCCGGACACCAGATTGTTGAAACGCTCCGGCGTAGCGGTCACGCCAAGCACGACGGGAACGGGAGCCAGACGGTCTTCCCGGCTGCCCTTGAGGAACTTCTGCATGATGGTGGTGGCCTGTGCAGCGGCTCGGCCCTGCATGCCACGGTGGGCCTCGTCAATGATGAAGTACAAGCGGTCGTACTTCTCGTCCATCGTGTTCTGCAGCGTTTCCCAGATGGTGAAGGTGCGTCCGTCGCCCTTCTTTGTCAGATTACTGCTCTTACCCAGCTTCTGGGTATTCAGGAAATAGATATGCCCATCATCCAACATTTCCTGGTCAAAGGATTCATCGGTGATAGTCGCACACTGGCCGAGCCGAATCTTGTCCGCCTTTAGGTCGATTTTGCTGCGCGACTGCTCGTTGAGCTCCGGAGAATCCGAGAGCCAGACAAAGATGGCATCCGGCTGGTCGGGATACTCCTCATCACCGAAATAGATAGATTCAATCAGAGACGCCAAGATGATGGTCTTACCCGCGCCGGTAGGAGCGGTGAAAGAAAGTACCTGCGGTGTATGGGTGCGCTGGTAGGAGCCGAGGGCCTCAGCAGTCTTTCTCCGCAGCTGGAATAGCGCCATCTTCTGGAACGGAAATAATTCTACTTTCATCTTAGCGTCCTCCGTGGTTAATTCGGAAGTTATCCAGATAGTCTCTGTAAAGCTGATAGGTGTCTTCAGCATGCAAGCCGGAAACCATCTCCCGATAGCCCGGTTCAGAATCGGTCACGATATATACCGTCGTAATGGAGTCCTCGCCGTTCACCCGCGCAGCAAACTCCTCATACTGCGATTCGTCAGTCAGCACGGCGAAACGGTTCACCGGCAGCACCAGCATGTCGGGCGCTTCCGCTGTCTCCTCAAGCGCGGGACAAGGCCCGTGAGCACCAGCTTTCAGCCAGAGCACCGGAAGGAGCTCTTTAAACTGGCGTCCCAGCGCCACGGCGTTCTTATCGAGGAAGCCCAGCTTGAAGAAAGCAGCATTGGCCTTGAAGCCATCGGCCATGTGCATCGGTTCCTCTCCGCTGGTAATGTAGTCTCCCTTGAGTGGCTTTCCATTCACATCATGGCCCTCGATGGAGCAGACGGTGCGCGGCCATGTCACATAGCGGGCGATACCGAGTTTGTTCCATTCCTCGTCTCCGGGCTGAAAACCTCTTTCCGTAAGAGCCTTTGCTTCATCTGCGGAAACCTCATTATTTGTGACCAAGATACAGCGCCGATGTCCACCGTCTTCTGCGTTTAAAAGATTGACCGCGTGAAGCGTCGTGCCTGAGCCAGCAAAGAAATCTATAATAAGAGCATCGGGGTTTGAAGCAACAAAAAATCGAATTGCGTCATGCTCAGCATATAGTGACTTAGGAAAAGAAAACCGTGAATTGCCTATGATTTTAGCTATAAGATTTGTCCCATTTGCTGTTGCATCATGAGTAACTTTATTCCAGATAGACTTTGCAGCAACAGATTTTGCCGAACTGCGCTCGACAATCAGCACACCATTTGCATCTCGACCTGTAACTACAAGCGTTCCTTCATCGATTTCTTTTAGTGCACCTTCATTTAGATATTGAATTGTCCAAGTGCCATTGCTTTTGGGAACTGCCTTAACGGTACCCATGCTAACACGCGACATAACTGTGTCGCCTTGTAGTTGCCATCGTCCTTCGTCCCCATTGGTTTTGACTGGCCATATTTCTACTAAGCCATCTGTAATTCGGTAGTTATTTTCTATTTTTTCTTCAGGTGGAAGAAACTCACCCACTTTAACGATTCGCTCGGTTTTGACATCAGCATAAATTGGATAACACAATCTCGGCCTATCTTTACGGAGTGAATTTGTACCTGCTCGCCTCATAGGGAGCCAGGTAGTCCCTGATGGCGTACTATTACCGTCACTATCGAGCATGTTATCATCCGTTAAGGCTGGGCCAGCTTCGCCCATCATTACGAAAAACAAATACTCATCGCATCTTGAAAACTCTCTCGCTTTTGCAACACCTTTTCTATTAATAACGCTACTAACCATTTGAATGCGTGCTTCCGGGAAGAGTTCTTCTAACAAGCAGCCTAAATGCAGGTACTCTTTTTCGTCGATGGTTACTATCAAAACAGATTCGGCGGGATTCAGTAGTCGCTTGGCAATTCTCAGTCGCTTCTCCATCATCGAAAGCCACTTGCTATGTCGATAGGTATCGTTGCCATCCACATAGTCGTTATTGTATTTCCAGTCTCTCGCCCCTGTGTTATAGGGCGGGTCGATGTAGATTCAATCCACCTTTCCGGCATAGAGGTATTCCAGCAGCTGGAGCGCATGGTAGTTGTCCGCCTCGATCAGCGTGTGCCACAGGTCGCTGTCCGGCGCATTGCAGACGGTATCCAGCGGCTGCAGATAGGGATAGATGGGTTCACCGAATTGGGCCACGCAAACCAGCGCATCCACAGGAAGCACGACGCGCTCCTTCGTCGCCTTGTGGAAACAGGCAGCCTGTCCATCCTCGATTTTCTCTACATAGTAGATGTCTGTGACCTGCCCGTCCTTCGTGGCCACGACGGAACCGCGCTTTACCGGGATATCGTAAAGCGGTGTGGCCTCCGGCAGATGCTCTTCAAATACCAGACCGAATTTTTTCTGGCGATTTGCCCTCTTTACCTCTGCACGAATCCGCTCACGCAGAGACTCGTCCGGAATCTGGCTAATCAAATCGTCTAAAGCAGCCATGCGTTTTTGCCTCCTGTGTTTTTCTCTGGAGATTACTCTTCCGTGATTGTCTTCTCTTTGATGTGATAGCTGATGTTTCGCTCCTGGCAGAATTGAACCACCTCGGCAGCACATTTATTATAAAAATGTTTGTGTGCAGTGTATGCGCTCACTTCTTTGCTATAGTTCGTGCGCCCAAATATAATCCGGTCAACAAAACCGACGGACTCAAGCAGGTCATGAAGGTTCTGCTCTATGAGATTTGGTGTTGGATAAGGCTCAATACTTACCCATGTCCTGCACCCGGCCTCATGTAATGCCCGTAATGCAGCGAGGCGCTCTTCACACGAGGCTGCTCCGGGCTCCATTTTACGACGATAATCCTCATCAAGCGTTATTAGTGTGATACCATGTTCGTTTCTCAATGAGCATTCTTTCAGCTCTATCGGAAGGATACCTTTCGTCAATGTAGTACAGATAATGCCTGCCTCATTTAGTTTCCTAATCGCGGCAATGCTCATGTTCCTTATCTCGTCATATCCATACATGAAAGGGTCGGTCGTGAAACAGAGCTGTACCGATTTGATTTTGTCTTTCAGCTTTGGAATTTCTTTGTCCAAGAGCTCCAACGTGTTTGAAACGAGATATGGTTGTAACCATTCCTCATAACTTTTTACGTTACCGAACCGTTTTTTCTGTTGGAACGCATAACAAGGATACTTGCATCCGTGCGCACAGCCAAGCACATGATTCATGGTGTAATCGCCATACTCCACCCCCGTCTCATAGAGCATGGTTTTCCGCGTTATGAATCCTTTTACGTGCTTCATTATGTGTGCCTCCTAATAATTACGGTCTGGCCAGCTTTCTCTTCCCAGAACATTCTTTTCTTTCCTGCGGCTGTTAACGCTGGGTCTCTTACGATATCAATCGTTCCAGCATTTTCGAGTTTTGTGAGAATCTCGTATATCATCCTGAATGGGCAGATAACTCCGTATTCATTACAAAAATCAGCAAGAAAAACCGTGATATGCGTCTCACTTGTCATTTGATGGATATGGGCCAGAACCATCTGCTCTATCTCTTCTTGCGTCAAAATATCATTTTCCACTGTGGATGTTACGGTGCTCATCATATTAAAGAGGGACAATTGACCGTTTTGCTGGATGTTGACAAACAGCTCATCTTTTCGACGCTGCATGTTTTCAGCCATAAGAAAACAGCCGTCTTCATGGTCGCAAACATGTATCATCCGGTACTTGGGCCTCTGACCAGGTTTCAGTCTGATGGGCATGTCCAACACATATTTGTACTTCTGCTTCAGGTGCTGTTTGTATTCTGCTGATAACCTGCGTTCTGCCTGATACCCGTCGATGCGACCCATTTGAAAATCCCTGACGATATCCATCCAGTAGTTTCCACCGGCGATTCGCGTCAACAAATTCTCTGACTGAGGAGATGCTGTTACCGTTGTTGGCTCATATTCAACCAAGTCATCAAGGCCCATCAAGGCATCATCCTGAGAAATATCTACTTTCATCACACGGCAGGCATCTCGGAAGAAACCGAAGGAATTGAAATTGATGAGCATCTCAAAGGAACGAAATCCGTATGTGCCAATCTCATCAAAGAGCTGCGAATCAAGTGCTTGTATTCCATATGGGTCAATGTAAAGGAAGACATTGTATCCGCGTTTATCCTTTAATAAGCCACGGATATTATCCTCGAATTTCCCGTCAACTACCTGTGGTGTCCCATACTGATAAGGATGCAGCATCAGGTTCTGTTCCAAGTCTGCAGCGTGATTCAGCTCAATAAAGCAAGGCACGATTGCATTGTTCTTTCGGGATATTCTGCTCATGCCTAACCGCTCGTTTATGATTTGCATTGCTATCAGTGGGGAGCCATCATTTCCATCGTCAAACTTGCCTTTGCCAGCAAAGCAATCAATATAGAAAATCGGCTTCCCTGAAACAAGGAGCTTTTGGAAATACTGGGGCAAGTAGCATCTAAGAAGCGTATCCTTAATTTCAGACCACTCGTTTTTCTTCTTGAAAAAATCACGTTGATTTTTCGCCATACAAACCTCTCTTTTAGGATTCTGGAGCTTCCTCCGGTAGCAGCTCCATGATGTCTCCGATGTCGCAGTTGAGAACCTTGCAGATTTTCATAAGGACTTCCATGCTGACCGTTTCGCCCTTGGACAACTTTGTCACGGACGACCAACTAATACCTGCGGCAGACTGCAAATCTTTCTTTTTCATATCTTTGTCGATAAGCAGTTTCCATAGTTTTTTATAACTTACTTCCATAATGGGCACCCCATAATAATAAACCTGTTTCTGTGCAACGAGCTTTGGTTTCGCCGAAATCTTATAAGTGTGCCTCCATGATACCACGTTCCTGTCGAAAAAACAAGATAATTCTCCGTAAACGCACGAATATTCTGCGACTGCTGTTGAAAGTTCTCCGTTCAGATGCTATAATAAATGCGCTTTTTGACAAACGAGGTGGGAATGCTGTTAACACTCCCACGGCTATTTCTTTGTTTATGCGGCGCAATTTTTGAGGTCAGCCCATAATGCCGATTTTGTTGCCATTCTCGTACATATCCTCGGCGTACTCGACATGGTTGGGTCCCTGGCTTTCTATCCAGCCGAAGCCAGGAACATAGACCATATCCGCCAGTTCGTTATCGTTAGCTATTGGCTCCGGTGCCGATTTAGGTTCGGGTTGCGCGGGCTGTACCGGGGTGGGATCTGTCTGCACAGGAGGTGCAGATTTCTGTTCTGCCACGGGTTCATCTTCTATTTCCGGTGCAGGGATGGGCAACTCCTCGGCGGCCCCTTCCGGGGCTGATTCAGCTTCCGGAATTCCCGATTCTTGCTTTTCTACAATTGCTGGCAACACCCGTTCTTCTGTCTCTGGGGGTGTCGGCCGTGGAGTGGTCACGGCGGTCGTTTCGCTCGGCGTGGGTGTTTTCTCGACCTTTTCGGTCTGTGTCCATACAGCGGCACACAGAGCGAGACAGGCGGCGAATGCAGCGGCAATGATGATTCTATTTTTCATTTTGTTTCCTCCTCTTTGGATGTAAAATGATTGAGTTCTGTGGACAACTCACCTTTTGCGGAATAGATATCAGAACTTCAGAAGATTATCCAGAGCATTTGCTGCCTGCTGCAGCTCACTCTGCATAGGTTCCTTTGGCATATCTTCATCCTTTTTTGCCGTGTACAGCAGATAAGGTTCATAGTCCTGCCGGGTTATCGATGGCCGGTAATGTCCCAACATCCGCGCCAGTTCCTTGGTTTCCACGCCGTTCCGCAGAGATAGAACGGCGCAGGTGTGCCGGAGATCTGTGAATCGGATATGGTCAAGCCCCGCTTCCTTGATGATCTCGTTATGCATCCGGCGCACCATCTGCGGCGAGTAGGGCCTCTGCGTGGCCGGGTGCATAAACATGAGCGGGCTGCTTGGGTGCTTGCTGTGCTCCATGATGAGAAGGTCGACCACCTCAGGGGTCAGCCTTATTGACCTCGTCTGGCTACCGTACTCCACCAGCTCTCGCCGTACCACAGCACGGTTTTCTGCGATGGTCAGCGTCCGGCTTTCGATATCAAGGTCGCTCCATTTCAGGGCGATTAGCTCGCTTTGGCGTAGGCCTGTCGTCAGCGCCAGCATGAACATGGACAGATAGCCCAGACGCTCGGCGGCATCCAGATAATCCTCCATCTCCAGAGGCGTCATGATATTCGCTTTCACCGTTGTTGACTTACGGTAGTGGAACGCCTTGGCGGGATTCTCTGATATAAGGCCATCCCGAATGGCCTGGTCCAGACATTGCTGGAGCAGGCGGTGGATGTGCCGCATGGTTTCTTCGCCCAAGCCAGAGCTGCCGGGTCGATGATTGCCGAAGCGCCGCCGTTCCTCCAGAAAATCTCCAACCATCTCCGATGTCAATTCAGAGAGCGCTATATCTCCCAGGCCAGGGAGAATATGGTTCTTAAATACATAGTTGTGTGCCGCATAGGTAGTCGGTCTGCTCTGATGCTTGTCATAGGTTTCCTGCCAGAAACTGATGTATTCCCGAAGCGTCATATTCCCACCTCCATGCACTGACGCTGCAGATCCCGAAAAGCCACCCATGGGAGCCGTGCCCGCTTTAATATCTTCTTGTGCAGATAGTAGAACTCGTGGAGCTTATACGGTGCTCCGGTTTTGGGATTGAGGAACACATAGGGCGAGTCAGTTTCCGGTATCTGCTTCAGCAGATGCGCCGCTTTGGCGTTAAGCGTCAGCAACCGCTGGCCTTTAAGGATGTACCTGTAGCGGACATAAAAATCGGCCCACGACAAGGTGATCAGTTCACATTGCCGCAGACCGCTTGAAAGTCCTGTGTAGATGAGGGGGAGCACGCCGAGCTGCTCTGCTGCGCTCAGGTAACGCTGGAGCTGCCCCAAGCGCAGAGGGGCTGCTTTGTATTCCTCTGCCGTTGATTCCTGGCAGAGCCGCACCTGGTTGTATGGAATGAGCTGTTCCCGTGCTGCTTCGTCCATGCACCGCCGTAGAAGCAGGTGGACGCACCACACACTTCTGGCACAGAGTCCCCGGTTCTGCAGGCTGTCGTAGAAATCGGTGATTGTCTGCTTTGTCAGGTCAGAGAGCGCCACACTTCCGATGCCGGGGATGATGTGGCTGTAAATCAGATTGCGGTACCCGCCCTCGGTGTTGCCGTTCCATTTATGGCGGTTGGTGATGAACCACCGGCCGCACCACCGCCCGACTGTCATGGTATTTCCTTTCTGCATATCGTCGCCTCCTTTTGGCAAACGAACAATATCACAGAAAGCAGGAAATAGCTACCGGAAAGAACGGAACATTTGCAGGAAAACTACTATTCCGAATAACGCCTCTATTATTCGGAATAATATAGTTGATTTTATTCGGAGCAGCGGTTATAATATTCTTGACAAACTGCAATGGAGGTGTTCCAATATGACGATCAAAGAAGCGGCTGCCGCTTGGGGGATCACCGAACGGCGGGTCAATGCGCTCTGCAAAGCCGGACGCATTTCCGGCGCGTATAAGGAGGGCAGGCAGTGGTTTATCCCGGACAGCACACAAAAGCCGATGGATAAGCGCGGTCATCGGAGCGTGGTCGAGCCCGCAGCATCATCTGCGCGCAAGCCGTTGCCCATTGGCGTATCTGATTACCGGGACGCCTGCAAAAACTACTACTATGTGGACAAGACCTTAATGATCAAGGAGTTTCTGGACGAGCGCCCCAAAGTATCCCTATTTACCCGCCCCAGACGCTTTGGCAAGACGCTTAACATGGATATGCTCCGCACTTTCTTCGAAAAGACGACCGAGGACACTTCCGTTTACTTCAGAGATAAGAAAATCTGGTCCTGCGGAGGATCCTATCTTGCCCACCATAGAAAGTATCCTGTGATTTTTCTGTCCTTCAAGGATGTTAAATACACCTCTTGGGAAGAAACCTATCAGACGCTCCAAAAGCTGATCGCACAGGAATTCCGCCGCCACGATGAGTTGGCATCCAGCTCCGCGCTTAGTAATTACGAAAAAGAGGAATATTCCCTTCTTGCAACAGAAGCTGCTGACGAAGTGGAATATCAAATGTCCCTGCGAACATTGACGCTGCTTCTCCATAAGCACCACGATGTTGCACCTATCGTCATCATTGACGAATATGATACTCCCATTCAGCAGGGCCATGTGAGCGGCTTCTACGACACGATCATTGGATTCATGCGAAACCTGTTCTCCGGTGGTCTGAAAGACAATCCGCACCTTAGCTATGGTTTCCTGACCGGCATCCTGCGTGTTGCCAAAGAAAGTATCTTCAGCGGCCTGAACAACCTAAAGATCAACTCGATTTTAGACGAGCGCTACAGTGAATATTTCGGCTTCACTTCAAGCGAAGTACATGAGATGGCGGACTACTATCATGCTTCTGATAAATATCAGGAGCTTTGCGATTGGTATGATGGTTACCTTTTCGGCAATACCGAGATTTTTAATCCCTGGTCTGTCATTGGATACTTCAACAATAACTGCCGTCCCAAAGCGTTCTGGCAGTCTACCGGGAGCAATGACATCATCCGCGAGGTGCTGTCTTCTGCAACGCCGGATATTATGGAGCGTCTGGAACTGTTGATGAAGGGCGAATCCTTCGTTACGCACATTGACACTGGCGTCATTTATCCGCAGATCCAGAATGATCCGTCCTCTGTTTACAGCTTCCTGCTGGTGGCAGGTTATTTGAAGGCTGTGAGCTGCGACCAGTCTTACGGCGAGGATTATATGTGCGAAGTGGCTCTGCCCAACAAAGAGATTTCTTTCGTCTACAGCAAGGAGATCCTCTCTCAGCTTGAGAATATTATTCCTCGTTCCGTTGCTATTGCTATTCAGGAAGCTATCTACAAGGTAGATAGTGACTCACTGCAAAAAACTTTGGAGAAGTTTCTGCTCCAAACAATTAGTTTCCACGATGCTGCCGACGAAACATTTTACCATGGTCTGATATTGGGTATGTGCGCTGTGATGGACAACAGCTATCGCATTACCTCCAATCGCGAAGCTGGTGATGGACGATTTGATATTCAGATGCTTCCTTTGAATAAGCGGCTGCCTGGTATTCTGATTGAATTAAAGGCGGGGAAAGACCGCTCTGAAACACAGCTTGAAGACCTTGCTAATGTTGCCTTGCAACAGATTAACGACCGTGCATACAGCGTTGATTTGCAGGCAATGAATGTTACGTCAATTATAAAAATCGGCATTGCATTCTCTGGTAAAAGAACACGCATTGCTGCTGAAAGGCAAAACATCGAATAAACATCTTCGCTCAGCAGGCTGGCTATCATCCAAGTCAGCCTGCTGTTTCTTTGTCATCGCGCTTATTTCTTTGTTTATGCGGCGCAATTTCTGAGCTGCTCTCTGCGGCAAAAGCACCCGCTGTTGGATGTAAACCCGGTCGGAAGCACTTTTAATATACAGAATTCAATCCCACACAAATCCCAAAAGGCGAAAGCGGTGGCTGAAATAAACAGGCCAAAAGAGTTTCAAAAAGGAACCGCAGGAGTGCCGGAAAGCACCAAAGAGAGCGCAAGAGGGCTTCCTGAAGGTTCAGACATAGGTTTGGGACCAGGAGACCGTGCGTTCGAGTCGCACTACTCGGACCAACGAAAAAAGGGACTCTGAAATTGCTGATTTCAGAGTCCCTTTTCCTTGTTCAATGTCTACTGTGATGTTGGGTCTAAATCCGTCGAATTCGACGGGTTTAGGCAGTTAGCCAGATCCGATTCATAATCACCACGCACTACCGCACTCGGTGAGTGAACGACATTAACCTGCACATTGACACTTGCGTTCATAAAAACGCCGATCTTTTCAGCCGCGCCTCGCTTCATTTGTTCTGTCACATGCGTGTAAGTGTCCAGCGTGAATGCGGCACTATAGTGGCCGAGCATGCCAGCGACCGTTTTTGCATCTACGCCGCTCTGAATTGCTAAGGTCGAAAATGTATGTCTCAAGTCATGAAAGCGAACGCTTTCATCCACTCCGGCAGCGGCGAGCATTTGTTTGTGTAAATGTCGAAGAGAGTCCGGACTCCAGTAACCATTAGTTCTTGGACACCAAAACATGAGGGGACTATCCGGATGCTTGTTGTGCTCATCTATGAGCAAAGCAACAGTATTCTCCGGAAGAGCTATTGTTCGAATCGAATTCTCAGTCTTCGGTACAGAAATGCACAACTCTCCCCCAGAACGAGTGAGCTGCTTGTTAACCGTCAGCATTCGTGTTTCCGGATTCAAGTCGGCCCACTCCAGGCCAAGTAATTCTCCCCGTCGAAGCCCACTTGTCAATTCCAAATAGAAAAGCGCATAGACCCCAAGTCGCTTTGCCTCATCCAGATATGCACCTATCTTGTCCTGCGGCAGGACGTGCATTTCTTTCTTTTCACGCTTTGGGATTTTGCAGTTATCGCAAGGGTTGAAGGGAATAATCCGCTCCTTAACTGCCTGTTTCAGAGCGCCGCTCAATACCGCATGAATGTGCTTCACGGTGCTTGCAGACAATGGCTCATATTTCCGATTTCCATGGTTGTCTAAGCGGCCCTGTGTGTGCAGATCATTGTAGAAGCGCTGAATCTGGATTGAGCTGAGCTTTGAAAGCTGGATATGACCCAAAACCGGGATGATGTGGTTCTCGATCATACTCCTATAACCATCTGCTGAGCTGGGGCGAAGATTTGGCTTGGTGTAGGAATCAAACCAAAGCCGAATCCATGTAGAAAGGGGCTGTGAATCATACCCTTTGCCCTTGCGATAATAAGGCCCTGTATCCTGTTGGATGGCTCGTGCCAGCTTCGCTGCGCATTCTTTTCGTGTCTTAGCAAAAACGCCCTTTTGAATACGCTTTCCCGTTAGAATATCGTAGCCGGCAGTATATCGACCTTCCCAACAGCCGGGGTATCTCTCTCGAATGCTGCCTTCGCCATTCGCTCTTTGCCTACCAGCCATAATGATCTCTCTTTTCCATTTGCGTCTGAGCATCAAGCCACGAGAGAAATTTTCCTTTGTCAATATAGACCCTTTGACCACTTACTGTATGGGGAAAGTCATCTCTCTTTAGAAGTCTATATGCAACCGTAAGACTGCATCCGAGGGTCTTTGCAACGAGCGGCATCGTCATCACATCCGGAAGATCTTCTTTGCGCCGGATTCGCGGCATCTTACTATCGTCCATCCTTGTCACTCCGTATAGAAGAGAGCGTCCTTCTCTTCTGTTTGCACATTTAGCCAGGTAAGGAATTTATCTTTCGGCACGAAGATACGACTTCCAACTTTGAAGGCAGGAAAGTCGATGCGCTTCACAAGCTCATAGACCTGAGACAGCCCGAGGCCGAGGAAATTGGACACCTCTTGAACATTGAGGATAAGGGGTAGCTCATCGGAACTCTTATACTGGCAACTTTTCATTTTGCATTCCTCCTGTGAAGTAATCTATATCAATACTTACGAGGAGGTTTGGTAACCAACAACAGGTTCGTACAAATTATCAGCAATAGAAAGCAGAAACTGCATTTTATTTGTGGCGAATTTGCCGCAATTAAACGACAGTTGCGTTGGGGCGTTATGAGATTAGCTAAAAAAGAAGCACTTACGGATCAATACCGTAAGTGCCTCTCTATGGGTTTTCAAATTACTGGATGGCGTCTTTGAAAGCCTTTCCTGCTTTGAACGCAGGTGCCTTAGATGCAGGGATATCAATCTGCTCACCTGTTGCAGGATTCTTGCCAGTACGGGCAGCACGTTCTTTGACCTCGAAAGAGCCGAAGCCCACCAGCTGCACTTTGTTGCCAGCCTTCAAAGCGCTCTCAGTAGTCGTGATAAATGCAGCGAGAGCAGCCTCGCAATCCTTCTTGGAAAGGCCACTCGCTTCAGCCATTGCGGCAATCAGTTCGGTTTTATTCATAGTTTTTCTCCTTGATGTTATTTTGTTTTCTGTATAATTGTTTAGGTGCCTATGGAATGAAATGACAAGACCCTCTTAGAGTTTTTCACGCACCATCATAAGGGCATAACCAAGTAGATTTTGGCCTTGCCATTTTGCCCGGTCAAGTCTGCTTGGATCACGCATGGATAAACCAATGCCCCAAATCCGATCATTTACAGCACACTCAGCAAGAAATGCATTTCCAGTATCTTTCAGTCTCTCCCTTAGATCAGGGTTCTGCGTAAACTTTGCGAAAAGACCCTCATAGACGACGATTTGTCGAATACCGTTCCATAGGCTCTCATCATAGCCGGATACAAGCCGTCCAAGAGCCTTTATCTCGGCAGCATTATCCGTAGCAAGAATCTGTGTGGCAACCTTTTCATCGCCAAAGGAAAGTGCCTTGCGGTACATCATATACTGCTCCATTGAGGAAAAGGTGATACCATTGTGCGTAAATGTGGAAGGATACCAGTTGCTAAGGTATCCATTCTCTTCGTTATTGTTGTGAAAACAGATAACAGTCGTTCCCATTTCCTCGTTCCTCCATAAACGAACATCTTCTCATGCATGGATATCTCTGACATATTACTATTATACCGAGCGCAGGATGAAATGGCAATCTCAACTTTTTTACTGCCAATTTCTACTTCTTCCTTATTTGGATGTAACTCCAGTAAGTCAACAGAGGTCCAGCCCCATTAGAGCTGGCCCTCTATGCACCAAAAGGCATACCTTTTGACAGAGTGAACTGAACATGAAAAACACGCCCCAAGAGTGCACCAAAACATCGGCGTTCACTTTTGGGGCGTGTCATTTTCGCTTCATACATTTTGGGTCAGCGGGGGCAACGAGGAGCTTCCCACTAGCCCTCGGCTTTTGTAAAGATTATTTTGTTATCAACGACTTCGAAAAGCAGCTCATCTCCGTCGTTAAGATCCAATGCATTCCGCACCCATTTTGCAATATGGATCTGCCCATCACTAAACATAGTTGATTCTATAATCCTGTTCTTCCCGTGCGATGAACAATTTAGGGCAAATCTTATTTCGGAGTGCAGGCACCACCCTGCATGGGCAGCTTGTTGACACCCTTGTAGTCCACGAACTTGCTGGCAGATGGTTTTGCAGCCGGCACTTTCTGTACGGTGCTGCCCATCATTGCCTTCATCTTTTCAATCTTCTTATCGAGTTTAGGGGTAGGTTGTGCATTCCGGGTTGCCTGCGCCTTGGCCTGCGTGAGCCGCTGGTATTGTTGTTTCAGAGAGAGTTCCTGCTTTGCCATGCTGTGCTCCTTTCTATTACAAGACCCCTATTTTCTTTATAATATCAAATAATGTGCTTTTCTTCAAGCTATGCCCAGTTTCTTATAATACTCCTTATGAGAAAATTGGCGATGAAGTGCGGTCGTTGACGGATAAAGTACCGTTTGACATCCCCGACTCGTGGGAGTGGGTAAGACTGGGCACAGTCATTGAGCTTGAATCTGGGCAAGATTTGACACCGGATAAATACAATGATTGCGGAAAAGGCATTCCGTACATTACCGGGGCCTCAAATATCGAAAACGGAAATGTGTTAATTAATCGTTGGACGGAATATGGTCGGGCCTTTGCATATTGTGGAGACGTTTTGCTTACCTGCAAAGGCACAGTAGGCACGATGGCTGTCCTCCAAGAACCACAAGTACATATTGCCAGACAGATCATGGCCATTCGGCCAATCAGTGAGTTGTATGTGCCATACATTCAGCTTGTGCTGGAAACGCTTGTTGAGGATCTGAAAGCGGCGGCAAAGAGCATGATTCCAGGTATTGCCAGAGAGGATGTTTTGCAGTCACTCTTCCCGGTTCCTCCAGTCAGTGAACAGAAGCGAATCGTTCATAAGGTTTCAGAACTATCACCGTGTCTGGAACAATACGCTGCTGCCGATACAAAGCTGCTTTCATTGAATACGGGCTTCCCTGAAGCCCTCAAGAAGTCGATACTGCAAGAGGCAGTCCAGGGCAAGCTGGTACCGCAAGACCCGACTGACGAGCCTGCAGAGACTCTTTTGGAGCGTATCCGAGCGAAAAAACAGCAGCTCATCAAGGAAGGAAAAATCAAAAAGGATAAGCACGAATCCGTCATTTTCAGAAGGGATAATTCTCATTATGAGAAGTTGGACGGTATGGAGTGCTGTATCGACGATGAACTACCCTTTGAGATCCCGGAATCGTGGGCGTGGGTGCGCTGGGGGGCAATCGCAGAATCTATTCAATACGGGTATAATGCACCGGCCAAACAGGAAGGACGCATCAGAATGGTTCGCATAAGCGATATCCATGAAAATACTGTAGCATGGAGTTCTGTCCCATTTTGTGATATTGATGATTCTGACATTCCTACATATCTGCTTCAGGCAAACGACATTCTATTTGCACGAACTGGTGGAACTGTAGGAAAATCATTCCTTGTTAGTGAAGTGCCATGTGAATCCATCTATGCTGGATATCTGATCCGTACTCGCTATAGTTCGCTCCTTTGCCCGCAATACTTGAAGTATTTCATGGAATCGCCGCTATATTGGCAACAGTTAAAAAGCGGGACAACCGCTACTGCACAGCCGAACTGCAATGGACAGACACTAGCAAAGATGCTGCTTCCACTTCCTCCGGCGAATGAGCAATTACGGATTGTTGATAACCTTACACGCACATTTGCCATAATAGAGAGAATGTAACAACCAGGCATACGCCATAGCCGTGCGTATGCCTGGTTTCCTTTTACCAATCTATGACCTCATCAACGATAGCCCGTTGCTCGGTCGAAGTTTTGCGGAGATAAATGCGGGTGGTTTCGATGCTTTCGTGGCCCATAAGATCAGCGAGGAATGCGATGTCATTGCAACGCTCCAAGAAGCTCTTTGCAAAGCGGTGACGGAAGGAGTGCGGATATACCACCACCGGATCGATGCCATACCGTACTGCCAGCTTTTTTAACTGCCCGGAGATTCCTCTTGTGGTGATCCGATCTCCATATTTGTTCAAAAAAATGAAGCCGCTTTCTTGGTGCTTATCGTTCAGCCAAGAAAGGGCTTCATTCTGCAGAGCTTTGGGTATGTATATTCGCCGGAGTTTTCCACCCTTCGAATACAGATCCAAATGCCCCAGCTTGATGTGTTCCACCTTGATCTGTATGAGCTCGCTGACCCGTGCGCCGGTTGCAGCCAGAAAGCGTATTACAAAATACCAAAACAGCTCGTCATCTCGTTTGAGACAGGTTTTGAAATACTCGTAGTCGGCCTCGCTGATGACATTTTCCAGAAAGGCTTTCTGCTGCACTCGTACAAACGGCATTTTCCAGCTCTCTTTGCCGATACTCTCCAGGTAGCAGTTGATTGCCCTCAGACGCAGATTGACAGTCTTGGGCTTGTAATTTTCAATCAACCACACCTTGTATGCCCGCAGGTTCTTTTTTGTGATACCGTCGTACTGTGAGCTGTATTGCCGAAGGGCAAAAAGGTACGAGGATATCGTGTTTTCTGAGAGGTTTGTGCCTCTCAAGTGTCTTTCAAATTCTTCTATCATAGTGAAAGACCTCCTTTCACTATGATATTATACCGTGTTCCTTTTACAGCCCTTTGACCAGCGGGAGCAGTTCCTCGATTCGCTGGACAATGCGGTGCTGCTCGGCGAGCGGAGGAAGCGGAAATAGCGCATTTGCCACTTTATCGCTGTTCAAGTTTTTTACCACAGCACCGCTAACGCTATCGCAGAACTGGTAGTATGCAAACGGCGATGAAAGAATGTAGTAAATGAAATCCACAGAGTAGCAATCAAATCTATTTGACAAAACGAGCCAACCGTCGTGGATACAGCCATCAGTTTTGAGAATATAGGGACGTCCGAAGCTCATTGAATTTGTGAGTAAAAAGTCGCCACTATGGACCATACGACTTTTTGTAACCCCTTCCGGGCGGATTTTTTCCTTCGTTTTGTAAATGTACTTTCCGCCTTTATCCGTATCGCCGATTTTGATCCAGTTTATCCCGTCTGGCTCGGTTGTAAGATATTGCTGAATTGGCCGGGGCGAACCTCCTCGTGCAATTTCCAAAACAGTTCCAAGGCGCACCCATACCCACGAATCAGGTATCTCAAACGGCAGTTCATCATCGATACACCGCTCCACACCGTCCAACTTCTCATAATGAGAATTATCCCGTCTGAAAATGACGGATTCGTGCTTGTCCTTTTTGATTTTGCCCTCCTTGATGAGCCGCCGCTTCTCCGCCCGGATACGCTCCAGCAGAGCCTCTGCAGGCTCGTCAGACGAGTCTTGGGGTACCAGCTTCCCCTGGACCGCCTCTTGCAGGATGGACTTCTTGAGCCGCTCTGGAAAGGTGGTGTTTAGGGTGTCCAGAGTTGATTCAACATCGGCGTAAGCGTCGGTATACGGCTGTAGTTTATCGATGGTTTCTACAATTCTATGTTGCTCTGCCAGAGGAGGAAGTGGAAACAAAAGTGAGTGAATGGCATTTGAGGACAAGCCTTGAATTCCTATTCCTTTTCCGCCTATCCAGCCAATGTGTTTGTATAGGTCAAACAGATAATAAAAGAAACGAGTACAAAGCGGCACATACGCTCTAAGTCTGTGAATGTGGTTCTGGATGCACATCGGATAATCATAAGACCAGATTGAAGCTCGACCTATGTCGCCCCCCTCACATACTAAGAGGTCCCCCTTGATAACAGTACACTTTTCGATCTCGCTCTCAGAAAAATACATTTCCTTCAAATTATCGAGTTCAAAGCGATCCCAGTACAGATTGGATGTTGTGATGTATTGTTTCAGCTGACCTGTACGATTTGCGGCATTTAGGGCTTTACCGGTGTTGTGCTGAAACAGTTCTCCCAATCGCACCCATTCCCATGAATCGGGGATGTCGAACGGCACCTCATCCGCCAGCGACCGCACTTCATCGCCGATTTTCTCATAAGGAGTATTATCGGCACCTTTGAAGATGACGGAGGGGTTCTTTTCGCACTTGATTTTCTTCTCTTTGATGAGCCGCTCTTTCTCTGCATGGATGCGTTCCAGCAAAACGCTAGCGGGTTCGTCATTTGGGTCCTGCGGCACAAGCTTGCCCTGAACAGCCATCAGGAGAATGGAGTTTTTCAGTTGCTGCGCAGTCATTCGGCGGCCTCCTCCGTAATGTCAATGCCAAGGATATCGGTGATCTGGGCAAGGATGCGGTCAATGTCAGCATTCAGGCTGGCCCGTTTTTCCTGATACTGCAGAATCAGTTCCTTCGGTGGAAGGATCTCCTCCTCTTCATGAGGATAGCCGCAGAGATCAATATTGTAATTCCGCGCCTTCAGCTCTTCAACAGAGTATTTCTTCGCCTTGTCAAAGCCGCCAAGAGTGATCTCCTCACGATTGTCCCACCACTCAACGGCCGGAGCAAAATGCTCCAGCTTCATGGGCTTCGTCTTGGAGAAGTTCTTATATCCTTCCGGCATATCCAAGCGGTAGAACCAAGTTTCCGTCGTGGGATGCGTTCGATCGAAGAACAGAATATTTGTCGTGATAGAGGTGTACGGTGCAAAAACGCTATGCGGCATGCGTATAATAGTGTGAAGGTTAAATTCAGATAGCAGTTTTTCCTTAATTGCAATCTTTGCATTATCAGTGCCGAACAGGAAACCATCGGGGAGAATGACAGCGGCACGGCCATTCTGTTTGAGCCGATACATAATCACGGACATGAAGAGGTCGGCAGTTTCACTACTTGCAAGATCTGCAGGAAAGTGATTCTTGACCTCTGCTTTTTCATGTCCGCCGTAAGGGGGATTCATAAGAATTACATCGAACTGATCTTCCTCGGTATAATCAAGCACATCCCGTAGAAGTGAGTTGTCATGATACACCATCGGAACATCAATACCGTGTAGCAGCATATTCGTGATGCACAGAGTATACGGAAAAGGCTTCTTCTCAATCCCATAAATAGAGGTTGCATACTCCTGCTGGTCTTCTGCCGTTACGACCTGCTTACTCAGTTCATTCAACCAACTAGTCAGAAAGCCCCCTGTGCCGCACGCAAAGTCTGCGACCTTTTCGCCGAGCTTCGGTTTAATTGTCTTCGCCATAAAATCAGTCACAGCACGAGGCGTATAGAATTCACCAGAGGATCCGGCGCTCTGGAGTTCCCGTAAAATGGACTCATATATTTCCCCAAACGCATGGCTCTCCTCGTAATCATCCAAATCCAGGTCATCGATGATATTGATCACTTGGCGTAGCAAAACGCCGTCCTTCATGTAATTGTTCGCATCCTCAAAGGTTGTCTTGACAATAGCCTTTTTGATGGGTGTTGCTGCAGTCACATTAAGCCCTTTCAGAGTTGGGAAGAGTTTATTATTCACAAAATCAAGAAGCGCGTCGCCCGTCATCGCCTTACCCGACTTATCATCAGCGGCCCAGTTATTCCAGCGGCATTCTTCTGGAATAATTGATGTATAGGGCCGATCTGTATATCGCCATTCCTCTTCCTTTGTATTATAGACTTTCAAGAAAAGGATCCAGGCCATCTGCTCAATGCGCTGAGCGTCACCATTCACTCCCGCATCATTCCACATGATGTCCCGAATGCGCTTTACAAAACCTGTTAAACTACTCATGATTAACCCGCCTCATATAATTCATTCTCAAGTTCATGAACAGCTTCGTTATACTTATCCTCGCCGCCGAAGAACTTGAATATCCTCTGGATTTTCCCAAATTTTGCGAATTGTGGAGTTGTCAGAATAGCTTCATGCTCTAACTCATAGATTCCGACATTCATATACTGCTCCAGAAGTGCTTCCAAGACCTCTCTTGCCACGCCACTATACTTGCTGAGGAAATCCCGCTTCTTCACCTTGTTGGCTCTCTCTTTTCTGGTAAGCGGCTTTTTGTCAAAGGCAACATGGCAGATGAAGTCGAAGTCATCTACATCGCTCATATGCTGATCCGCTTTCATTGCTTCAAGGTCAATCCCCTTGCTGGCCAACAATTCTTGAATCTTCTTTTTCTTTTCCTCGGATGTCCACTGCCGAATAAAGTTGTCGAGGGAAGCGTATGTACCAATAATATTCGTTTTGGTGTAATCGACGATGCTCTCCTGCCGCAGGAGTTTCCCATTCGTATCATACACAGAGACCGTTTTATTGATTATGCGGACACGACACCCATTTTCATCAACAATGGGCTTTTCTTCTGGTGGATACGGTGGATCAACTGGGTCAGGGTCGGGATTTGGTTTAGGTCCAGGAGGACAGGGACCGGGACCACGCTTTTCTCTCCCATAATCTTCATCAATTTCAATCGGGCCATCCCAATCAGGATCAGCAAAAAGGGCTGTAACACCGCGAATGTCCATAACTATAAAATGGGTCTTTCCATCTTTTTCGCGTATTCTTGTGCCTCTTCCGATAATCTGCTTAAACTCAGTCATTGAGTTGATCCACTCGTCTAAAACGATGAGCTTTGTCATCTTGCAGTCGGCTCCAGTTGACAACAGCTTAGATGTCGTTGCAATGACCGGCGTTTTCGACCCGACCGAAATGAAGTAGTCGAGTTTATCCTTGCCAAAAGTATCGTTGCCGGTAATGCGTACAACATAGTCGGGATACTTTTGCATCATATCAGGATTCTGCCTTGCGAGCTCATTTCTCATACGAAGTGCAGCATCTTCTGTTGCGCAGAACACAATGGCTTTGGACATCCGATCAGTCGCTTTGAGGTAGTCTGTTATTTCTTTTACGACTTGGACAATGCGGTCTTCAATTATGATGTTATAGTCATAATCCCTGTTATTATAAATTCGGTCAGGGATCTCATGCCCGTAAACATCAAGTTGACCTTTCCGTGGGCGCCAACCATCGCCAATGTCGGTCGTTATATTGATGACTTTGAAAGGCGCCAGAAAACCATCCTCGATGCCATCTTTCAGGCTATAGACATATACCGGCTCGCCAAAATAATCTATGTTGGAAACATACTTAGTCTCTTTTGGGGTTGCGGTCATGCCAATCTGGGTTGCCGAGGAGAAATACTCCAAGATCTTCCGCCAATTGCTTTCCTTCTTGGCTGAGCCGCGATGACACTCATCAACGATTACGAGATCGAAAAAGTCTTTGCTGAATAGCTGAGCAAGACGTTCGACAGTCTCATCCCCATCTTCTGTATCGTCATCGTCTTTTCCCGCAAGTTGTTGGTAGAGTGAAAAGAATATCTCGTGCGAGGTAATCGTAAGAGGATCGTCCTTCACAAAATTGACTTTATGAATCGTTTTTTCGAGCGGAGCAAAATCCTGTTGGATTGATTGATCGACCAAGATGTTACGATCAGCCAAATACAATATTTTTTTCTTCATTCCGCTCTTTAGAAGGCGATATACAATTTGGAATGCAGTATAGGTTTTGCCTGTACCTGTGGCCATCACCAGCAAGATGCGATCTTGACCTCTGGCAATCGCATCAAGAGTCCTATTGACAGCGTTACGCTGATAATAGCGAGGGGGATATGTATTCTGCCCTGAATAGAACGGCTGCCGAATGACGGATTCCTCTTGCTGCGTGAGCCCTTCTCCATGGTTGGCTCCAGCCTTGAATCTCGCATAGAGAGCATCAGGAGCTGGAAAATCCTCCATAGAAATGCTGCGCTCTTCTCCGGTGAGGAAATCATGCTCAATAAAACCATCACCATTAGAACTGTAGGCAAATGGAATGTCCATCATTATGGCGTATTGCATTGCCTGCTGCAGCCCATCTCCGACAGCATGCTTGTTATCTTTCGCCTCAACGATTGCAATTGGAGTGCTTTCGTTCAAATAAAGAATATAGTCTGCTTTCTTGGCTTCCTTGCGGGAGACCATATTTCCTCTCAAGTTGATTTGTCCATCTGTAATTCTTGTCTCCATTGTAATGAGACTAAGCGCCCACTTTTTTGTTATGGCAGGCGTAATAAACTGAAGCTTGATATCCTCTTCAGTCATCTGCCTTTTCGATAAGACTGCTGCCATGCGATTATCCTCCAAACTTCCGATAGTTGCTGATTATCAGAACTTGATGCATATAAGAATTATGCCAGAAACTGCTTTGTCGCAACGAGCAAGGCTTTTGCTCGCTGAATATGGAAAGCGCTCATTACTGGCCTGTCTTCCTCATTTTTGATGCTGACCTCTTTAATCTCATCATAAACTTTGCACGCTCTAACATCATCTTGGCAGACCCAATTCAGGCTTTTTCCGTATGCTGCCTCAATTGCATCCCGGTTTTGCTCGAGGCGTTTATAGATTGCCCGGTTTTTTTGATAATCACCCTGATCAATAAAGATTTCGACACGAGCAGAGTCATAGTTCGCCACACAGCAAAGGTAAACTCCACTGCGAGCTGTGGCTCCCATGATAGAGTTATTCTTAGATGGGCTGATATTCAGGAAAGCACCCGTTGCCTCTTGAAGTGATGGAAGGACACTCTCCCAGTATTTCCGCCGGATCTTGTAACGTTCGATTTCTTCATCTGAACCAATGCCTTTGCTATCATCGAGGAAGAATACGAGATCGGACGGATCCTGCTTATATTGCTCGAAGAACTTCCGCAGCAGATTAACTTTATACTGAGTCGCGGTACCAGTCCAGATATAAATATTATCATCAATTTTTACACTGCTGGAGAATTCGTCTGGCGATCTGGTAACCTGAATCGACAGATCTACGCTATCATCAGCGTCGGCGAGGTAATTGAGATATGCCTTATTACCATTATGAAGTTCTTTTAGAACCTCGGTGTACATTTCTACCCACGAAGTTGTTTCATGCTCAATACCACGGAAGCGGTACTTCACGATGCTATGACCGGTAAGCGTGATATCATCATCCAGCGACACTTCCTCATACTGCTTCTGTGGCGGAGTATAGCTGCTATCAGCATAGGGCCACAGAGACATAGCTTGCTGTGTAAGGTATTTGCAGCGCTCTTCAAGTTCAGGTAGGCCCCAGTGTTCTTTCTGCGCAACCCATTGAGTCATTCTGATACCGCTCTGTAGATACCCATCCTCCATCGTTTTTTTCTCGCTGAAAGGAGCATTGCTATATTTTGAGTTATAGGCGGTAAGAGTCAGATTCGCCAAGGAGTGCAGCCACTCTCCATGAACAGTCTCTGCTTCTGTTCCAAGCTCACTAGTCCAAGCGGGAGTCAATTTCTGAGGCATAATATGTTCAATTGTGTACTCGCCGCTATCAAGACGCCCATAGACATCCTTGTATTCGTTGCTGTCACCATTTTCCAGGCGTTCAAACAGATACGCTTTGTAACGCGGGAGCATGGCGTAGATATTCTTGGTCCGCAGGCAATCTGCAAAAGTCTCGTTATCAGGGAATGCGGCCTTTTCCTTTTTGGAGGTCAGTACATATTTCATTTTTTCAATGAAATTGCTGTAGGTGCCGTCAAATCGCTTGATATCGGAACTCATTGTAAGGAATACCTTTGCAAGTGTATTGGAGGGTAGGTCACAAATGATACGGCGCAAAAGGTAGGATTCTACGATTCTGCAAATTTCGGCAACCTCATCCAAGGTTAAGAGGCTGCTTTCCTGTAGCCTCATTACTTCCATCAGAAACGGTCTTGTGACGCTGCTTTCAAAACGATTCAAGCGAAAAAGAGACGACTTCAGCTTCGCAGGAAAACTTGGATGGCCAAACAGAAGCTTGTTATACCACTTAGCATAGCCTAGGAGATCTTTCATAATGGATTCCATTTCACCGGGCATCTTTTCGGCATATGCCTTAAACTCGGTGTAGATATCCTTCATCCCGGT
>OJKC01000628.1_pt1 | contig 27888 bp, 47 predicted proteins | sample 1596401 | NCBI WGS metagenome assembly OJKC01 (sample SAMEA4350162, study PRJEB24818) | metagenome | biome: human; feature: gut; material: faeces | place: Denmark | collected 2013-09 | reverse complement strand
CGCCAGATCTCGCTAAAACTTTGCTATATTTTAATCATAGGGATATATACTAATATTTTGGCTTGTGAGAGCAGAGTTACCCAAGCGGGTAAACTTATAAGCAAGAGTTATTGCTGCTCTTAGAAACGAAAATATAGGCTTTAAACGATATAAGCACATTAAAAGAAAGGACAATATGCAAACACAAAACGGTGGAAGACCCACAATTTTACCTAAGATGTATGAAGAACCGCTTTTTAGTCAAATCATTGATAAAATTGAATCAGGCTGCAATGACAGAGAAATCTACACCAGTTTGCATTGTTCGGCTAAAACTTTTAGGAAGTGGCGAGATGACAATATAAAGGCGTATGACGAAGCTAAAGGTATTGCTAGGGGAAATCTATTAGAACTGGCTGAGAGTGCCTTAGCGAGCAAACTGACGGTCAGAACGCTAAAGGAAACAGAAACAATCTATGACGCTGACGGAAACGTTGAAAAAGTAAAGGTTAAAGAAAAAGAACTTGACAAAGATAGCTTGGTAGCGATGATGGTTGCTAAGGCTGGAAATCCTGAACTTTATAACCCCACTGAATGGCGGAGATTACAACAGGAACAATCAAACTCTAGTGACCTTAAAGCTAAAATCGAAGAACTTGACGACTATAAGCTAAGTAATTATAAAACACCAGAAATTGAAGTGCCGAAAGGGTTTGAATAAATGTATTATTTAAATAAAATGTTGGAATACAACAAAGAAAATGGCATTATTATTAATAAATACATTCGTAGGACTATTCAGAAGCAAATACGCATTCATAACAAGTATATTTATCGCTATGACCGTGTTACACAAGCTATTGAATGGATTGAAGATAATTTCTATTTAACAACTGGTAACCTAATGAAAATCAAGCTACACCCTGTTCAAAAATATTGGTACGAGTTAATGCTTGGCTATGATATGATTGATGAAAAAGGCGTTCAGGTCAACCTAGTTAATGAAATTTTTCTTAATTTAGGGCGTGGCTCTGGTAAGTCTAGTTTAATGGCTACGCGCGTGCTTAACTGGATGATTTTAGGTGGACAATATGGTGGAGAGAGCTTAGTTATTGCATACGATAATACACAGGCTAGACACGTATTTGACCAAGTTAGGAATCAAACGGAAGCAAGCGATACATTGAGAGTGTACAATGAAAACAAGATTTTCAAGAGTACAAAACAAGGGCTATTATTTACTTCTTTTAAAACCACTTTCAAAAAGCAAACAAATGATACTTTACGAGCGCAAGGTGGCAACAGTTCACTTAACATCTTTGACGAAGTTCATACTTATGGCGAAGATATAACAGAGTCAGTCAATAAAGGTTCACGTCAAAAACAAGACAACTGGCAAAGTATTTATATCACTTCTGGCGGACTTAAACGCGACGGACTTTATGATAAACTCGTTGAACGTTTCAAATCAGAAGAAGAATTTTATAATGATAGGTCGTTCGGCTTGCTTTACATGCTAGAAAATCATGAGCAGGTAAAAGATAAGAATAATTGGACTATGGCTTTACCGCTTATTGGTGACGTTCCTAAGTGGTCAGGAGTTATTGAAGAATATGAACTTGCACAAGGAGACCCAGCGTTACAGAATAAGTTCTTAGCGTTTAATATGGGCTTGCCTATGCAGGATACAGCTTACTACTTCACTCCGCAAGATACCAAACTAACAGAATTTAACTTATCTGTATTTAATAAAAATAGAACTTATGTCGGAATTGACCTATCCTTAATTGGCGATTTAACCGCTGTGTCGTTCGTTTGTGAGTTAGAGGGTAAAACTTACAGTCATACACTTACTTTCTCTGTACGGACTCAATATGAGCAACTAGACACAGAACAACAAGAGTTGTGGACTGAATTTGTTGACAGAGGCGAATTAATATTACTTGATACGGAATACATTAATGTAAATGACTTAATACCGTATATTAATGACTTTAGAACCAAGACAGGATGCAGACTTAGAAAGATCGGTTATGACCCAGCGCGATATGAAATTTTAAAAGGGCTGATTGAGCGTTATTTCTTTGACAAAGACGGAGATAACCAAAGAGCTATTCGACAAGGTTTCTCAATGAACGACTATATTAAACTATTAAAATCTAAGCTAGTCGAAAACAAACTTATCCATAATCAAAAAGTCATGCAATGGGCTTTAAATAATACTGCTGTTAAAATCGGACAAAGTGGGGACTATATGTATACTAAAAAACTTGAAAAAGATAAAATTGACCCTACTGTTGCTTTGACAATGGCTTTAGAAATGGCGGTGTCAGATGAAGTATAATGTTGATACAGTTCGAGAAAGTGGTTGGTATAATAAAAAAGAATGGTTGGCTGTCCGTGATTATGTAAGACAACGTGACAAAATGACTTGCGTAAGATGTGGTGCATTCGGTGCTAAAAAATACGAAGTTGACCATATTATAGAACTAACGTGGGAAAATCTTGATGACTGGAAAATAGCGCTGAACCCTGATAACCTACAACTCCTTTGTAAGTCTTGCCATAACAAGAAAACAGGCGAGTATAAACGAGGGAAAGGCGTAAGTTTATGGTAGAAAGGGGAAAAATTGAACTTATTCGGAAAAGTGGTATCATTTTCACGTGGAAAACTAAACAATGATACTCAAAGAGTCACAGCGTGGCAAAACGAAGCAGTAGAATATACAAGTGCCTTTGTGACTAATATTCATAATAAAATTGCTAATGAAATAACAAAAGTAGAATTTAATCATGTTAAATATAAAAAAGATGAGGCTGGTTCTGATCCTTTGATTAGTAGGGCAGGTTCTGATTTAGATGAGGTCCTCAATTGGAGCCCTAAGGGCGAACACAATAGCATGGAGTTTTGGCAGAAAGTAATTAAAAAGTTGCTATGCACACGCTATGTTGACCTGTACCCTATATTTGACCGTAAAACGGGCGATCTAGCAGACTTACTGCTTACTAATGATGGAAAAGAATATAAACCTGAAGAATTAGTAAGGCTTTTCAGTCCTTTTTATATCAATGAAGACACAAGTATTTTAGATAATGCTCTAGCTAGTATTCAAACTAAGCTGGAACAAGGTAAATTGCGTGGCTTGTTGAAAATTAATGCCTTTCTTGACATTGATAATACACAGGAGTATCGAGAAAAAGCCTTAACAACAATAAAGAATATGCAAGAGGGTTCGAGTTACAACGGTTTGACGCCAGTTGATAACAAGACGGAAATTGTAGAACTTAAAAAAGATTATTCCGTTTTGAACAAAGATGAAATTGACCTTATTAAATCGGAACTTTTGACAGGTTACTTTATGAATGAAAATATTTTGCTTGGTACTGCTACGCAAGAACAACAAATTTATTTTTATAATTCCACTATCATTCCTTTACTGATTCAACTTGAAAAGGAACTGACTTATAAACTGATTTCAACAGGCCGCAGACGAATAAATAAGGATAATTTATATTATGAACGCATAATCGTAGATAACCAGCTATTCAAGTTTGCAACTTTGAAAGAATTAATTGACTTGTATCATGAAAATATTAACGCTCCTATTTTTACAGTAAATCAACTTCTTGTTAAAATGGGCGAGCAACCAATCGAGGGTGGAGATATTTACATAACTAACCTTAATGCGGTTGCTGTTAACAGTCTAAGTGACCTACAAGGCAGTAGAAAGGACGTAACAAGCACAGATGAAACTAATAACCAATAGTGCTGAAATTAAAGTGACTGAAAACGAGGACGGTTCTAAGTCGTTCCAAGGTATTGGGTCAGAAGTTGGTGTAGAGAACCGTAATGGTATTATCTTGACTCCTAACTGTATTGAGTTTGCTAGAGAACGATATCCATTGCTATATGAACATGGTGCTGGATCTAGCGAAGTCATCGGGGACGCAAAAGTTTACTATGATTTAGCTACTAATAAATACCTGACTGACTTTACGCTTTACGACAATGCACCAAACATTAATAAGGCTGTTGAAAATGGCGCTTTTGACTCACTATCAATTGCCTATTACATTACAGATTATGAGTTTAATGAAAATGATGCTCTAGTTGTAAATAAAGCACAGTTTAAAGAGATTTCTCTTGTTTCAGTACCAGCTGACCCTAACGCAAAGTTTATTCAAAATGCATTGGGCGAAGAACTCACAAAAGAACGTAACAAAATTATTGAAAGCCGTAACGCTTTGAAAGAAATTGAGGATATCAAAAAGAAATATGAATAAACCTGATTTAATCGAAAAACAGAACCGCTTGGCAGAGCTTAAAGAAAATAACGTATCTTTAAAATCTCAAATTAGTGGCTTTGAAGTAAAAAACGCAATTGAAGACTTGCCAAAAGTACAAGAATTAGAAAAAACACTTTCAGAAAATTCAATTGAAATTATCAAAATTGAGAACGAACTTAACGCACAGGAAGAAAAACCAAAAGGAAAAGCTAAAATGACAAACTTTATTAAATCACAAAACGCTGTAACAGAATTTTTTGATGTATTGAAAAAGAACTCTGGAAAGTCAGAAATTAAAAACGCTTGGAACGCAAAACTTGCTGAAAATGGTGTAACTATCACAGATACAACTTTCCAACTTCCACGTAAATTGGTTGAGTCAATCAACACAGCTTTGTTAAATACTAACCCAGTATTCAAAGTTTTCCATGTTACAAATGTCGGCGCTTTGCTCGTATCACGCTCTTTTGATTCATCAAATGAAGCACAAGTCCACAAAGACGGACAAACAAAAACAGAGCAGGCAGCCACACTCACTATTGATACTCTTGAACCTGTAATGGTTTATAAATTGCAATCACTTGCTGAACGTGTTAAACGACTTCAAATGTCATATTCTGAACTTTACAACTTGATTGTAGCAGAACTTACACAAGCTATTGTTAATAAAATTGTTGACCTTGCGCTTGTTGAGGGAGACGGAACAAACGGCTTTAAATCAATCGAAAAAGAAGCAGACGCTAAAAAAATCAAAAAGATTACTACAAAAGCTAAATCAGCTGGCAAAACTCCATTTGCTGACGCTATTGAAGAAGCGGTTGACTTTGTTCGTCCTACTGCTGGTCGTCGTTATTTGATTGTTAAAGCGGAAGACCGCAGAGCCTTGTTAGATGAGTTACGTCAAGCGACTGCTAACGCTCATGTTCGTATTAAAAATGACGATACTGAAATTGCTTCTGAAGTTGGAGTAGATGAAATCATTGTCTATACAGGTACAAAGGCTGTTAAACCTACTGTATTGGTAGACCAAAAATATCATATTGATATGCAAGACCTTACTAAAGTTGATGCCTTTGAATGGAAAACTAATAGCAACATGATTTTGGTTGAAACACTAACAAGCGGACACGTTGAAACTCTTAACGCTGGTGCAGTAATTACAGTAGCATAAGAATAAAATGGAGGAAGTAAATGATAGATTATATTAAAGTCTATTGTGGTATTCCGATTTTAGTAACAGCTTATGATAGTAAACTTATCTTATTCCGTTCAATAGCTATTAAATTGCTAGAAAAAAATGGTATTAAAGCTGACGAAACAAGCGTATTAGTGAAAGAATTTATCTCTTGTTATTGTCGGCTTAATATTGTTGATGAACCAGCAGAACAATGGCGAAATGCTGAAAATCAACGTTTGGCTTCTTTGCAAGAGTTAATGTATTATGGAGGTATTTAATGATATTTTCACAAGTAACATTGCAAGTTGAAACGACTGTTAAGAAGAAGAACGGTGCAGAAGCTAATGTTATAAAGCCTATCGTTTTACCAGCAGTTAAACAGAGAATTAGTCAGACAAGACTTGATGAGTTTTCTATGATTGGGCTAGGTAAAAACGTAAGATACGAGCTTAACGGAATCGGAGAAATGGAAGACTTGATTTTCAACTATTTCTTAGACGAAAAAGGCAACAATTTCAAGCGTACAACATGGGAAAGAGACCCTAAGAATAATAAGGTGATTTTAGAAGGAGTCGTGAGTAACGGGATATGAATGAATTCGATTCTTATATAGATTGGTACAACAATTTACTTACAATGCCTCTAAATGACATTATTTTAGGCGTTAAGGACACGATACAAGACAAGACGGTATATTTATCACTTAGCGACTCAAAGGTGCTTAAAATGGATAATACGAGCTTTGTCATGGGTTACTATTATCAAGTTGTTTTATCTGTTAAAGACGTTGATGATAAACTTGTTGGACTAGTCGGAGATGTTTTGCGAGACGGTTGGAATATGACAAACTGGTCAGAGAATAGCCATTTGTACAATTATACTGGTACTGTTTATTTGCCTTGTGGTGCAGGTGGTCAAGCATGGCAATGAATTCACTTAATACATCAATCATAGCTAAAGAAATGCAAACTAAAGTAACAGAACGCATGGGCGATTGGTTTGAAGCAGAGTTTAAGGCTAAGGCAAATGCTGCAGCCCGAAGGACTAGATTAATCAGAAGTCACGGTCATACCTATACTTATGCCAGATATCAAAATACTGGGGAATTGTCAAGAAACTTAAAGCAAGTTAAAAAAGGCGATAAAGTAGTAGTTGATGCAGGGACTAGAGCTAATTATACTAGTGGTTATCATGGTATGTATTTCTTGGTTGAAAAAAAAGGTATGGAAGACGTTAAAACAACATTGAAAAAGGGCGCTAATTATGCTAATTCAATGAAATTATAAAAGTAGAAAGTGGCTTAATTACATTTGATTGAAATTAACAATAATGGTATTTTTTAATGAGTTTAGATAATTTTAGAAATAGAACGATTATATGGGACACAGTCAACAAAGACTTTCCCCAGCCAATACAAGCAATGCAAGGCGATGTCAATGCTAGAACGTTATTAATTAAAATAGTTGATAACGGAACTGAAATTGATTTAACTGGTCATTCATTAAAACTTACATATCAATATACTAACAATAGCAATTCAGGCCTTATTGTTGTACCTCCTAAGGGCTTAGCTAAGGGAGAATTTATTTTGGTAATTCCTACCGAAATGACAGCGACAGGAGTTATCGAAGCGAACTTAATACTTCTCAATAAAGACAAAGAGCAAGTTATTGTCAGTAAGAATCTTACATTTATATCAGACAGTTCTACTGTTTCTTATTTAGCTCAAAAAGTAAATAATAAGATTGATGATTTCACTAAATTATTATTGGAAAATATGCCACAAGTAATGCGTAGTGAGTTGAATGACTTGTATGCTCAAACTGATTCAAACAAGAGCAATATTGAGCTTAAAGCAAATTTAGCTGATATGACTAGCTTACAAAGCGCAATGACAGACCTAAAAAATGAAGTAGAAGCATTTGGTATTAGTCCTGAAAATTTAGTCACTATAAAGTCGCTATTAGACGCAATCGCAAGTAACGCCAGTGAATCCGAAGTAGTTGAACTAATAAATTCAGTAAAGGCTTTAACAAGTAACATTTCTCTTATGAGTAATGGAGATTATTCTCCTAAGGCTAATCAAACTGATTTAGAAAGTTTACAGCATACTGTTAATGACCATTCGGCGACTATTTCAGCAAAAGCCAATCAAACGGATTTAGACAACTTACAAGCTACTGTTGATAAACAAGGTGTTGCAATTTCAACAAAAGCTGAACAATCAGAGTTATCAACAACAAATAAAAATGTAACAACTGCTCAAGAAACAGCAAAACAAGCTGAAAGTGAAGCCAAAAATGCAATGGCAAAGGCTACCGAAGCACAAGCGAACAGTTTACCACTTAATGGAAATGCTGTTAGTGCAAGTAAACTGGAAACAGCTAGAAAACTCGGAGTAAATCTTCAATCTTCAGCACAGCAAAATTTTGACGGTTCTTCTGATGTAACTAATATCGGAGTTTCAGGAGTGCTTCCAATTGCAAATGGAGGTACTTCAACAAGTGACGGAGTTATAAATACAACTGCCTATGCCAATAGCGCAGACGGTACGGACGATTTCACGACAGTTTATCCGAGCTTGAATTTGTTGAATAATACAAGAATCTCTCAAGAAAATCTCAAACCGGAAAATTGGTCTGCAGGAGTCGGAAGTTCATTATCAGTTGGTTCTAATAATGGAATTAAAGTAGTTAATAATGGCGGAGCTATTGGTAGTCAAGGCGGTTTCGCTTACGGACCTACAGTAAATGTAAAAGCTGGCGATACTCTCACAGTTAGTTGTTTTGTAATAAATATTGGAACAGTACCGATTAAAAACTTTTCATTGTCAATAGCATTCTACGGAACATCAAACTCATATCCCTCTAAAGGTAACCTTTTAATTCCAAATGACGGTAAACCATACTTTTTCAGTTTTACGGTGACTGTTCCAAGTGGTGCCACTACAGCTAGACCACGTTGGTTTGATGTAGCAACTGCTGTTAATGAACAGCATATTTTTGAAGTTTATAAAATGAAACTAGAACAAGGTTCAATCGCTACACCTTGGATGCCCTCAGCTAGTGAAGTCACAATAAATGATTATCCAAAGTATGTAGGGTTTAGTAATAGCATTAAACCAAATAAGAAAAGTTCTGATTACACTTGGCTACCAATGTGGTTAGCATCAATTGATAGGGCTACTGGCCGACTTAAGCCTGCGGTCATGGGTATAGATTATGCTGAAGCACACCCAGTTGGCTCAGTAGTCACAAATACTTCAAGTTCATCATCAGGATATTCTACAGGAACATGGGAAAACATCGGTGAAGCAGTAATTGGTTCAACAACGATATATTATTGGAAACGTACTGCATAAAAAAATAAAAAGGAAAATAAAAAATGAAATTAGATTATAATTCACGTGAGATTTTCTTTGGTAATGAAGCTCTAATCGTAGCTGATATGGCCAAGGGAAGTAACGGAAAACCAGAGTTCACTAACCATAAAATTGTAACTGGTTTAGTATCAGTTGGCGAAATGGAAGACCAAGCGGAAACTAATAGCTATCCAGCTGATGACGTACCAGACCATGGAGTTAAAAAAGGCGCTACCTTACTTCAAGGCGAAATGGTATTCATTCAAACAGACCAAGCACTTAAAGAAGATATTTTAGGTCAACAAAGAACAGCAAATGGCTTGGGTTGGTCTCCTACTGGTGATTGGAAAACAAAATGTGTTCAGTACCTAATTAAAGGGCGCAAACGTGATAAAGTTACAGGAGAATTTATTGACGGTTATCGTGTAGTCGTTTATCCTAAATTGAAACCTACAGCAGAACCAACGAAAGAATCAGAAACAGATTCAGTAGACGGTGTAGACCCTATTCAATGGACTTTGGCAGTACAAGCAACCGAGTCAGATATTTATTTGAATGGCGATAAAAAAGTTCCTGCTATTGAGTACGAAATTTGGGGAGACCAAGCAAAAGACTTCGCAAACAAAATGGAAGCCGGCTTGTTCATTATGCAACCTGATACAGTTCTAGCTGGTGCTGTTACATTAGTAGCTCCTGTTATTCCTAATGTAACTACTGCTAGACATGGAGGGGATGACGGAACAATCGTAGTACCAAGCACTTTGAAAGACTCTAAGGGTGGAACTGTAAAAGTAACATCAGTGATTAAGGACGCACATGGACAAGTAGAAACAAATGGACACCTTGCGCCCGGCGTACATCTCGTAACGTTCTCCGCTGACGGATATCAAGATGTTACCTCAGGAGTTTCAGTAACTGACCATTCATAAGACTAAAAATTAATTAAGTAAAGGAATATATACACAAAATGGCAAAACAATTGAGTACAGCACGTAAATTTAAAATGATTACAGGTAAAGACCTTTTCCAGCAACAAAAAGCAATGGATACAGAGCTTAAAAAAGAAGACGGAGAAATTACTGATGTAATGGAGTTCGTTCAATATGGTTTATACTTGGCACTTTTTCAAGATAACATTGTAAAAGCTAAAAGTGACTTTGCAGACTTCCGTTCTAGCTTTGAGTTCGATACTGACGGTAAAGGGCTTAAAGAACTAGTTGAACTGTGGCAGAAAGAAATTTAATGAGCTGAAAGGACTGTAAATGATTTTAAAACATGCAATTAGATATTTAGAGCTAACTGGTTCGGACTTTATTACAGATTTAAAAGACTTTGCAGACCTACAAAATTCTTTTGTCGCTGGATATATTCCTGATGACTTTACAGAGCAAATGGAGAGCTTTACAGACAAGTTGTTGATACTTTGGGTAGATTGTAACGGAGGGCTACAAAATGCCTTAGACGACAAAACAGAGCTTCCTACAACTAACGAGTTAATCAATATCTTCTGTAAAACTGTTTTTATTAAAGAAAAAGAGGAAACGGAAGACGATATGGTCTTCTTTTCTTCTAGTTCATTGATTAAGAAAAAGAAAGATACTGTAAAGGAAAATAAAACCTTAGAACTTTTGACTATTTTAGGCAATAACGAAATTGATATAACACAGTTCATGGAAATGGAACTAGAACTTGTTTATAAAATAATCGAACTTATTGCAGAGAAGAAGAAAGAGGAAAAAGAAAAAGAGAAAAGGCGCAAGAGAAAGGGTATGTAATGGCAAGTAATGCAACATTTGAGGTCGAGATATACGGTAATACAACGAAATTCGAGAACTCACTTAAAGGCGTTAATACCGCAATGTCAGGGCTTAGAGGAGAAGCTAAAAACTTACGTGAAGCTCTAAAACTTGACCCCACAAATACCGGGAAAATGGCGCAATTGCAGAAGAACTTACAAACGCAGTTGGGCTTATCACGTGACAAAGCAACAAAATTAAAAGAAGAACTTGCTACTGTAGATAAAAGCACGCCAGCAGGTCAAAAAAAATGGTTACAGCTTACTAGAGATTTAGGCACAGCAGAAACACAAGCTAATAGGCTAGAGAACGAAATTAAGCAAGTCGATAGTGCTATTAGTTCAGGCTCTTGGAACATTGAAGCTAAAATGGATACTAAGGGCGTTAATAGCGAAATTGAGGGCCTGAAGTCACGCTTTAGCGGTCTTAGAGAGATTGCGGTAGGTGTATTCAGGCAAATTGGTTCAAGTGCTGTTAGTGCTGTCGGTAATGGCTTAAGAGGTTGGGTATCTGCCGCAATGGATACTCAAAAAGCCATGATTTCATTGCAAAATACAATGAAGTTCAAAGGCAGTGGGCAAGAGTTTGATTATGTAAGCAAATCTATGCAGAATCTTGCTAAAGCTACAAATGCAAATACTGAAGATACTATTAAACTTTCAACGACCTTTATTGGTTTAGGAGATACTGCTAAATCAGCAGTTAGTAAAACGGAAGCATTAGTAAAAGCTAACCAAGCATTTGGTGGTACTGGCGAACAATTAAAAGGTGTAGTTCAGGCTTATGGTCAAATGTCAGCAGCTGGCAAGGTTACTGCTGAAAACATCAATCAGCTAACAGATAATAACACAGCTCTTGGTTCAGCGCTTAAATCGACTGTTATGGAAATGAACCCAGCGTTAAAACAGTATGGTTCGTTTGCTGCCGCTAGTGAAGAAGGTGCAATATCGGTTGAAATGCTGGATAAGGCTATGCAGAAACTTGGCAAAGCAGGTGGTGAGGGAGTAACTACTATTGGTGACGCTTGGGATAGTTTCAATGAAACATTATCGCTTGCTTTGCTTCCTACGCTTGACGCTTTAACTCCTATTATTAGTGGTTTAATTGATAAAATGAGCGCTTGGGGCGAAAGTGCTGGTAAAACTTTAACAAAGGTTATTAAGTATTTTCAAGACTTGTTTCAAAAAATGCAAGAAAATGGAACCACTTTAGCCTTTTTAGAGGCTTGGGATAATATAAAAAGCGCATTTAATTCCATAGTTTCTATTATAGGGAAGGTCATAAATGCATTTCTTGGAATAAATACAGAAACAGCGAAAAATTCAACAAGTATAGATAACGTAGCAAAGAGCATAGCTGTATTTGCTGGTAAATTTTCAGAAGTCACGGACAAAATAGCTGATTTTCTGGAAAAAATTAGTAAAAGCAAGGAAGCAATAGATAATATAAAAGTAGCTTTAGTTGCTCTTGCTGGTGCTTTCGCAGCTTTAAAAGTCATTAATGGAATTGTTAAGGCGATTGAGCTTTATAATAACGTAGTTAAAATTGGAACAGCTATACAAGGAGCTTTCAATGCTATAATGGCTATGAATCCATTCGTGGCTCTTGGCATAGCAATCGCAGCCATTGTTGCTGGTTTAGTTTATTTCTTCACTCAAACCGAAACAGGTAAAAAGGCTTGGGCTAGTTTCGTAGACTTCTTAACGAGTGCATGGGACAAAATAGTTTCATTCTTTAGCGGTATTGGTCAATGGTTTGCTGATATATGGAATGGGGCAGTTGACGGAGCAAAAGGAATCTGGCAAGGTTTAGTTGATTGGTTCCACGGAATTGTACAAGGTATTAAAGATATTTGGAACGGGATAAAAACATTCTTTACTACCTTATGGACGACTGTTGTTACTGGAATTAAAACAGCATGGGCAGGAGTTACAGGGTTCTTCACAGGGCTATGGGACGGAATAGTAAATGTTGTTACAACTGTATTTACAACCATTACTTCTTTAGTGACAAACGCTTATAACTGGTTCGTTACAACTTTCAAACCTTTAATTAGTTTCTTTCAATCTATATTTGGGCTAGTTGGTTCAATAATTAACTTAGCTTTTCAACTTATCTTGGCTATAATTCGAGGCGCTTTCCAATTAGTTAAGTCAATATGGAATACTGTTATAAGTTTCTACGCCGGAATATTTAATAGTGTTAGAAATATTGTAGCAAATGTCTTTAGTGCTATAGGTAGCTTTGCTTCAAATGCTTGGAATGTATTAGTCGGAGTATGGAATGCAGTAGCTGGGTTCTTTGGCGGTATATTCAACGCTGTAAAAGGAGTTGTATCATCAGTATTCAGCGCTATTGGTAAATTTGCTTCAGATGCTTGGGAATTTATTAAGTCAATATGGAATACTGTCATAAGTTTCTATGCTGGCATATTTGATGCTGTTAGAAATACTGTAGCAAATGTCTTTAACGCTCTTGGTAAATTTGCTTCAAATGCTTGGGACTCAATAAAAAATGTATTTAACGGAGTCGGTAGCTTCTTTGGTAAAGTATTTGACGGTGCTAAAAATGCAGTTAGCAGAGTATTCGACGCTTTTGGAAATATTGCTTCTAATGCTTACGAGTCAATAAAAAATGTATTTAGTGGTATTGGCGGCTTCTTTAGTGATATATTTGGAGGAGTGAAAAATACGATAGATAACGTTCTAGGCGGTGTAGAAAATACAATTAAAAATATCAAAGGTTCGATTGATTGGGTTTCAAAAAAAGTTGGCGGATTGTTCAAAGGCTCAATGGTAGTAGGCTTAACAGATGTCAACTTATCTTCTAGCGGTTACGGTCTAAGCACTAACAGCGTATCAAGCGATAATAGAACATATAATACATTCAACGTACAAGGTAGTGCTGGTCAAGATGTTTCTAACTTAGCACGTGCAATCAGACGAGAATTTGACCTAGGGAGGGCTTAATGGTAAGACAGTACAAAATACACACCAACTTAGACGGAACGGATGATAAAGTTTGGGACGTCACAAATGGAAAAGTTAGATTTTACCAGCCCTCTAATTTAGGGTTACAATCAACTAATAATATTTGGCAAAGTAACGGTGTCGGCGTAATGGGAACACGCTCAATCACTCAACCTCAAATAGAGTTCAAGCTAGAAACATTTGGCGAAAGTTTAGAAGAAAATTATCAATTAATGAAAGACTTCATAAACGATATTCTTAACCAAAAATTCGTTACACTTGAATATCAAACAGAGATTTTTCAGGTATATGCTGACTTAGCTTTAGCAGAAGTTACTAAAACAGAGGGTTACGGCAAAAATGGAACTTTCAGCGAAAAGATAACTTTTGATATAATAACAAAGTGGTATACTTACGAAAATTTAACTTTTTACAAAATTCAAAATGGTAAAGTTATCGCTGGTAAGTCTAAAATTTATGGTGGAATAGCACCGGGAAATTATAAATACATCGAAGGGACTTCTTACACTTATTATGGAGAATCAAATATAGAACGATTAAGTCGCTGGGACATAAAAGATGAAATATTTAGTTTTATGGGGATATTATATCCGCAACTTCCTAAAACACCTGCTGGAATTAGGTTTTTAGATGATATTGGAAATGAATATACTGCAATTGTATTTAAGACGGAACAGGTACAGAATTATATTTTAATCAATACAGATGTAAATGATGAAATTTATCAAGGTTGGAACGGAACGACTTCATTGAATTTGTTCCCTGTAATGGACTTCGAGAGATACAGAACTCGTATAATTAAAAAAGGCCAAATGGAGCTAATCAATTTAACTAAGGCAGAATTTAAAATCAAGAGAAAGGCGGACTTCGTTTGATGTTGGAAGCTAACGTTTATAATAACTTTAACCCTAACTATTATAATATATCTGATTTCACTCTTCCTAACGGCAAAAAAGACAAAAGAGGTCTACCAATACCAAAGGCAAGATGTCAAGTTATTGACTATGAATTGTGGGAGACTGGTTATCTTTACACTTCATCGGCTACATTGACCGTTTCAGTAGAAGTTGGCGATATTGTTCAAATTCTCTTTCCTGAAGTTGTTCCAATTGAGGAAGCTCTAGGTAAAAAGAAAAAGCTGAATTTAGATATGGTTTACCTTGTGACAGATGTAGATGAAAGTAATAAAGCTACGTTAAAGAACTATTTTTGGGCAATGATTGAAAGCCTAGATGTTCCGAGCGCAATAACTAAAACTAAAACGACAAACTCCGCTATCATTGACTATTTGATTGACCCTAATAAGAATGATTTAATGAGTTATGGCTACTTTTTCAATTCAAGTATCTTTGCTGGAAAGGCTACAATCAACCGTAAAGCAGAAACTTCATCAGCTACTGACGTAGCAAAAAGGATATTTTCCAAGGTTCAATTCCAACCAACTACAACCATTCAGCATGCTTCATCTGAAACAGACCCCAGGAACTTGTTATTTATTAATTTTGCTTCAAGGAACTGGAATAGAAAAAGAATCACAACAAGGGTGGATGTTAAGCAAAATGTGGCAATGGACACGGAAACAATAGTAGAACGTTCAGCTCATAATTTTGCTGTCGTATTCATTAAAGACAAAGCAACTGGCGATTACACAGACGCTCCTAAACTGTATACAGCAAAAAATAACGGAGATGTCATTGATTATAGCACTTATCATGGAGACGGAACAGACTTGCCAGATGTAAGGACACCTAAAACATTATTTTATGATAGAGATGACAACGGAAATCCTCCTGACATGTCAACTATTAAGGCTGAAATTTCTCCCTCTACAATCGTCACAAGGTTATTCTTTAATCAAAATGAGCTCTTGCCTTTATATGTTAATGACTTAGTTGATATATGGTACGAAGGTAAACTGTATTCAGGTTACATAGCAGATAGAGTTAAAACAGAGTTCAGTGATAGACTTATTTTTGTAGAAAGTGGAGACAAACCGAATGTTATATGAGTATGTAGCCACTTATGGCGACAAATATAGAATAGATAGCTTTAAAGGGTATAGAGAGCTTCGTAAAGACCACTTAGAACTATTGTCAGGTAAAGTATACTATAATAGCGAAAACACGCTTAGAATTGAAACTACACTCTTGTATGAAGTTGGTCAATTTGTGTCAATTGGCGGTTATCCGTATGGCGGTAGAAAATTTAGATTATTAGAACTTTCAATTACTGATAACCCAGTTTTAGATAAAGCGAAGATAATTTCAAGAAAGGTAAAAAATGACAATTAAAAACTTTACATTCTTTAGTCCAAATGGTACAGAGTTTCCAGTAGGTTCAAATAATGACGCTAAACTCTACATGATGTTATCAGGAATGGACTACACAACGTTCAGGCGTACCGACTGGAGTTCTCCTGTTAATACAGCCTTAAACGTTCAATATGTTAATACTTCTTTCGTTGTGGCTGGTCGTTACTTTGAATTGATTAATGAGACCGTAGCCCTTAAGGCTGACTCGTTAAACTATATTCACATTAATATCGATTTGACGAAAACGACAGCACCGGTTAGCGTATCTTGCGAAACAGCAGATAACAGTAATACAATTGACTTGAACAATGGTTCTGGGGTTTATAAGCGTGTCGTAGACATCATTACAACTAATGGTCTAGGAGTGACGAACCGTGTAACGCCTACTCAAAAAACAACTGTGGGAGATTTAACTTCTAGCAAAATTAGAACAGGCGATTTAGAATTTACTGGAAACTTAAAAACTCCAGCGAAAAGAATTCTTTTTTCTGGTGCTTCGTTGTTACTTGACGGAGATGTTGTCAATGTTTCTAAAAATATATCAGACTGCGCTAATGGTTGGATTCTTCACTTCACAGAGTTTAAATCACGTATGAACGGAAATACAAAAAACTCACTTAATCAGTGGTTCTTTATTCCTAAAGAATCAGTACAGTTAGCTGATGTAGGACATTCTTTCGCTCTTGCTAATTCTGCTGGCGGTGTTGCAACTAAATTTGCATATTTGCAAGGTAATCAAATCACAGGTCATGGGATAAACAATAACACATCTTCAAAACAATTCGCACTACAACACGTATTGGAATATTGATAAATATAATTTAGAAAGCAAAAAAAAAATGGTAACGAAAATGATTTTAATAACTATCTTAATTTTAGCGATTCTTTTCGCAACATGGGTTAAAGATAGAGAAGCGATGAACCCACCTTTCAAACGTAGATTTGTGATTGATTTGACGGTAGTCTTCGCGCTATGGGTTTTATATGCAGTCTTTTACTTTACACAAACACCCTCAACTTCTGATATCGCTAAAACAGTGATTAACATAGGCTTGTTGTACTTCGTAGGACAATTTATTTACTTAATCGCAAAAATTAGCCCTATGTTTGACGGTTTGGTTAAACTTATTAAAAAGAATGGTGTAAGTATTCCTGAAGCGGAAGCAGAACAAACGGAGGATAAAAAAGAATGAATATAACTAATGCTGGTGTACGTGGGTATAATCCTACTGGGGTTGTAATTCACAACGACGCAGGTTCAAATGGTGCTAACGCTGGCTTCTACAACAACTGGTTACCTAATCATAACCCTGAAAATGGCTTTGCTCATGTATATATTGCTTCTGACGGACGATTGCAGGCTTCTGACTTCTCTAACATGGCATGGCATTGCGCTAACTCATACGGTAATGCAAATTATGCCAGTTGGGAAGTATGCCAGTCAGAGGGCGATTTAAACCAGTTCTTGAGGAATGAACAGGCGGTACTAGATGATGTAGCTAAGTACATGAAACAATGGGGGCTAACCCCTAATCATGACACTGTGAAGCTACATCAAGAGTTGTCATCTACTTCATGCCCTAGACGTTCCGTAGAGGCACATGGTGGCACGGTAGAAAGTTGTCGCTCATACTTTATCGCAGAACTAAACAAGCGCCTTACAGGGCAAACTAGTAGCACAGTAGCAGTAAACAATACACAAACAAATACAGAATTAGAGGACGATGATTTAATGAAATTTACATATCAAGTTAATACAAAAGACGGAAAACCAGCTGGCGGAATTTCATACTTTAACGGAACAAAAGTAATTAGCTTCACTAATGGAGACCAATGGACTATCGTGAAACAAATTTATAAAGATACGACAGGGAAAGACCTTAAGCATTACGTTTGGAATGAGGGAGCGCCTTGGCACGTGCGCTTTTTACAAGCTAATAACATCAAAGTTGAAATGGCACCGAACAAATAAAAAATAATATAAAAAAAGACAGCTTTATAGCTGTTTTTATATTTCTTTATATTTAATTTTCTCCACTTCTTTTTCTTATTGTAATTGAAGTTCTTTCTATTTTTTATTCTTTGTTTATTTGGTTACTTTTGTTATTTCATAATCCAATAATAACTTGTTATTCTTTAATTGTTTTCTTCTTAACTTGTCTTATATGCTTATATTTTGCCTCCTCTTGCGTTTTAAACTCTTGTTCATATAATTGCGCCACAATATCATTAAAGCTCTTATCCGCCCTTTTATGAGCGAATTAAATCAACGATATACTTCTTATTGTATCATCTGTTAATATAAAAATAATTACTCTCCTTTTTATGCTTCAGTTGCTTACCTGATTAATGGCTTCAATAATATTATTGCCAGTATTTATTAGAATTTCATCACTTACAGTTACATCCTTTCTTGAAAATAATTCGCTCTCAATCTTCATAAAGTGCATTGCTTTAGCTAAAAATTGAGCAGATGATTCATAATATAATGTTTCTAGTTCATCATCTGAAAGCTGTGTTAAATCATCGTTAGCAAAAGTTGTTAGTTTTCGCTTAATCTCTTTGCCTTCATCATCTTCTTCTACGTAGTAACGCTTCATCTATTCATTCCTCTAATTTCAAATTTTTCAATAATATACCGTTTAGAACCAAGCTCAAATGTGATTAGATAATTATTAAAAGGGTCATTCTTGTTCAAGTCATTAGCAATCTTTCGTGCTGTTTGCTGTGGATATTTTGACCTATTTATTTTACTTGTATAATTGTGTAAGATTATCTCATTGCCTCCCTTTGCATTCTACGCTTCAATCGTTTCTTATATAGATATTCTTTGCTTGGCTTCAAGCTATATAATAACTCATCTAATAAGTCAATGGCTTCTTCGCCTGTTCTTGAATTATTCATCTTTTTAAGTATAAGCTCGTGCATTTCATCATCATTAAAAAACATAGTAAGATAAGGGAATGCTACGGTATTCGGTAAGCACAAACGTGATTTAGTTACTCTTAGGTTAGGGTATTTACCTGTTTCAGATTTAACTTTTAACTCAAATTGATTTATTGCGATACCTTGTTCTTTTAGTACGCTAGTGATTCTTTCATATAATTCTTCATTTGTCATTATGCTATAACCTCAATTATTTCTGTATGCTTTTTAACTTCATATCTTTGTTCTTCTGGAAGCAATTCATTCCATTTTAAAGCATCTTTTTTATTATAAAACTTACGTGATTTAATTTCTTTTTCCAATATCCAAGATACTGTGTAGTATGTGAATTCGTCTTTCATTATCCAATTACTCCTGTCTTTATATTTAGTCTTTGCTGACTTGATAAGTGATATAAATTGCACCACTTGCAGTAATAAGCTCTAACTGGTATCTTATCATCTTTATTTTTCTTGTTCTTCTTAGCATGCTGGGCATTCACTATTGAATATAAAGCGCCCATTTTTGTGTATTTGCGTTTTTTACACATAATCTAACCACTCCTTAATCGTAAATAATTCAAAGCCATTTAGCTTACTTTGTTTTTCAATTTCTACTTGGTTTCTATCTAGGTCTACCAACAGTTCAATTACAGGTCTACCAAATGTAAACCAACCAAGAACTGTATTAGTTTTAAGTCCAAAATACTTAGCACATTGAGCCTTACAGCTGAAGTATAGTTCTTCTTCTGTAATAGGGTTATAAGCTACTACCTTTATAGCTTTTTGCATTGCCACTGTTTAACCTCCTTTTCTATAAAACAATATTATCAAAATACTTTATATTTGTCAAGAATTAACTTAGACCTCTTCAATAAATTCCAAGTATCTTTCATCAATCATTTTTATTCTCCTTAATTTCTATAAGACTATAATATCAAAAAAAGTCAATGCTGTCAAACATTAACTTTATTTTTAACTTTATTTTTCTACTTTCTTTTTAAAATGTTGTAAATGTTTAGCTACTTCATGTTTATCAATTTCTTCTTGAGTCCATTTAAAACGTTCGCCTTTAGGGAAATCAGAGAAAAACGAAAGTCCTTCAAAGGAGCTTTTAGCTAGCCAAGCGTTAATGTTATCAGGCTCTGGAATACAGATATAGAACAACTCATCTTCTGCTACTTCCCATTTATCACGGTTCAACAATAGCCACAAATGAGATGCTTTAGTATACCCACTTAAGCCGAATGCTGTTAAAATATCGTCATATTTCTTTGTATTGCTAACTTCTACTTCTTCATTTAATTTATCGAAAATTTCTCTACCAAAACGTTTACTATATATTGTGTCATCAGTATCTAACGTTTGATGTTCTTCTAACCATTCGTTCAACTCTTTAGAGATAATAATTTTTTCTTTCATTTTATTCGCCTTTCCAGTTTTTAAAATCATCAGCCATAATCTTACCAAAGTCCATAAGCTCATCTCGTGTAACATCTGCTCGTCCTTGCTCATTGATTAAGCTAGCCAGTTCGTTTGCATAGTCTAAGGCTTTTTTATGGTCCTTATCGTAGCTTTCGCCCTCTTTCTTGCCAGCTCTCACTAGATACTTCAATATCTGCATTGTATACCAACCATTAAGCTGTTCATAGCTAAATGTATGTTTCAAGTATTCGTTAAGTTCCACACCGTATTCATTGGCATAGTGCCGATTTTCTTTAAAGTTCATTAAATGATTCCTCCAAGCCATGCAATACTCAATATTGCAATCATAGCCAGCCAAGCAATAACTATAACTGTAAAGATGACACCTATAATTATTGTCAAAGTTTTTGCTGTTTCTAAATCTAATTTCATTTTATTACCTCTTTCATAATTACATTCTATCAAATTGCTTTTCCTTTGTCAAATATTAACTGTTCCTTGTCTTTCTAGTTTGATATAATTTATTCCATTTTTCTATAAGTACCAGCAACTTAGGTTCATCATATTCGGTAAACAGTTCAACCTGCGATGTAAACCAGCAGTGTAGACAGCGATCGCAACTATAACAGATGTTTGTATATCCTCTGCAAGCTTTGCAAACTCCTAAGTCGTCACTCGTTGGAATATCGAAGCAATGGCAATACCTTTCGTCGTTAAAATATTTTCTTTTCATAGTTACCTTTCTAGTTTATTTTATATACTATTATAAGCTATTTTCTTTTAATTATCAAGCGATAAGTGCTATAGACCACTAATAAAATAATTGTTATTATAAATAGCGGTGGAATAAACACAGTTACTGCAAACCAAACAATAGATACTAAAGTATAAATCATGATTTTAAGTATTAGTTTACCATAAGAAGTATCTTGGAACCTAAGTTCTGTATAAGTTGTTTCTTGTTCTTTTTGCTCCTCAAAAATAGTTTCCGTTTCATAATGATTACCGCAATAATCACATTTACTATTAGTAAAACTCGAAGCCCCGCAGGTTACGCATTGTTTTAATTCCATTGTTATTACCTCTTTCTTAACTTTATATATTATTATATCAAAAAAAACTCTAAGCTGTAAGCCTAAAGTCTTATATGATGTTATTTTTCTTTCAATTTATTCTTGAACCAGATTATTCGTTCTTTGAACCAAGCGTCAACTCCTTCAGGACGTAGCCATTTACCTTGCTTCACACCGTTTTTTTCCATGAACTCAATCACTTTAGTTGGAGTTTCTAGGTCGTCCCACATAGTATATTGTTTTGCTGAATTGAATTTACTAAACATTTCCAGCGTTTCGATGTAGCTATCTTTCAGAAGTTCCGTGTCAAGCAATTTTTGGGCTTTCTCAGCACGTTTAGCGAGTCGTTCGTTAGCTTGTTCCAGTTGCTCTTTTTGTCGCTGTGAGCTCAAATTATGGTTAATGTAAGCAATTTGCTGCGCATGTCGTCCAAGTTTTCCCTGCGTGTTAAGCTCAATCAGTTTAGCCATTCCCTCGCCAAGAATTTCATCAGGAACAAAGTTATACTTGTATTTCTTATTTGTGTTTCGTACGTAGTTGTCAAGCGTTTGTTTAATTTTAAGTTTTTTGTGTAATTCTCGTAGTGTTGTCAATTTAATACTCCTTCATATATTTTACCAAACTTCAAAGCGTTAATTTTCACTATCTGTTTCAAGTCTGATATGAATTGCTGTTCTCCGTCAAAGTCAAATGGCATTGATATGTTTTCCTTGATCCAAGTGAAAGCTCCGTCAAAGTCTTGTCTTAGTAAGCTCATCTTATCCACGATGTCGATGATTTGATCTCTCTCTTCTGCTGTGTACATAAAACCAACTTTCCATCAAAAAGGTAAATCTTCCGTGTTAACTTCAATCGGTTCAGATTTTCCAAATAAGTCCTGTTTAGCTTGTGATTGACTACTATTATCATTAGAGATAAACACTTTTTCAACAGTAGGAAAAACAAAGTTATAATTTACATATTCGCCTGATTCCTTAGCTTGTACACGACCGCTGACCGTTACGGTGTCGCCTAATTGAATGAAGTCAGGCAAGAACGCTGAACCATATGCAACTTTTACATTAGATCCCTTTTCTTTTTCAAACAATGGGACTGAAATAATTTTCTTGTCGCCTTTTGCTGTGTTTACTGTACGTGTATTTTTTTCGTTTGCTTGTGCTGTAACTGTGATAATTGCCATTTTTTATTTTCCCTCTGTTGCTTTCCAAATTGTCATAATATCAAAGATTTCTTTTTTAGTCTTTGTTTTGAGTAGTTCCATATTAGGATATCCAAGTTCTTCAGCTCGATTTAGTGCTGGCTGGATCTCTCTAAGTCGTTGTTTTTCTGCTTCCAACAGTTTCTGCTCTTCTGTCAAGTCAGGGAGGTCTTCGCCTGAATATATGTATAAACCAAGTCCAAACATAGCTAAATTTTTAACTAAACAACGCATAATGGTTTTATTTACATCAAACATTGAAGCTGGTTCAACAGTTTTTTCTCCGAACTTAGTCTTATAAGTATAAGATTCAAACTTCATTGCCTTATTAGCTCCGTCCATTACTGGTAACCACATTTCATGTGTGATATCATCAACCGTAACAGAAGTGAATGCCATAATGCCTAAAGAATTATCATATAAATAAGGAACTAATTTCCCTTTACCGTCATCAAATTTTTTAATCTCGTAAGTAGCAGTAGGACAAACTTTTTTAAATTCAGCCCAAGCCCAAGACCAAGATAGATAACTTAGAGAAGTTTTACCTGTCTTTTTTTGTTCGACTTTACTATTTACATTAATTGCATTAAGTTGTTCAAATACGCTCATTTATAGACAACCTCTTCTTTCCAGAATTGGCTTTTAAGTTCTTCTACTTGATCACGACCATATTCAGAGAAGTCAAAATATGATGCACATTCTTTTGATAAAGTATTAAACAAATGTCCGAAATATACTTTCTTTTCTTCACTCGTATAATGAGAAACGTTAGCTTCTAAATACATTACTGACCATTTTTTCTTTGGCTCTTCATGCTTTGTATCTGAAAGCTCATAAAAGTTAGCTTTTTCTTTTTTCAGTTCTTCAGTAACTTTTTTCACAACTTCCTCAAGCTGTTTTTCATCAAATTTAATGTTAATTGTTTCCATTTTCTCCTCTTTCTACGATAAATACGTTCCCTTGTCTTGTAATTTCGATATGATACTTAAGCATAGGCAGGATCCAACCGTCTTCCCGATAATCCCACAAGTCATTTATCAAGCCATATAAGCACTCGTTAGGTTCTGCCCTATACTTTGTTTCGTTCATCTCTTCGAGCTCTTTAGACAACTTCCTGACGTTTCTAACATAGTGTTTACTTGCTTTTTCTTCTTTTTTTAAACTTTTGAAGTTGCTTTCCATATATGAAATTTCTAATATCTTCTTTTTGTTGTTTTTCCTCTTTATCAGACCAGCCAACCTTTTGGCCTTTTCGCTTGCCACTTTGATAAACTCGTCTGTTATCTTCTGGAAAGCCATTTTTCTCGAAGTATATTCTGGCATATTCAAAATAATTTAAGCTGTTGATGTACTGCTGACTTTCCTTTTTATGATAACTAAGAGTTATTAATCGTCTTTCAGCTAGTGATTCAAAAGATGTTATCATACTTCCTCTTTATAGAAACCTAAGTCTTCAAGTGCAACATATTCCTTGCTGTTTTTTTCTACTTCTTTCGCTCGTTCAATACTAGCTGTTAATTGTGATTGTACGCCAGTATAATATAAACGGTCCAATCCGCTAACATCAGAAAAATTATGAAACTTAAATTTAGGTTCAATTACTTCATAACCATTAATAATGGCATTTAACATTTTTTCTTTTTCATCAAGAGTAAAAGGTGTCTTAACTCCAAGTTCGTAAACTTCTCCTATTCCATCTCTAAGAAAACTGTCCCAACCCCAACTAGAAATATAATAAAATGCTAGGCTTTTATCATTAAAAGTTTTAATAAATCTGTCTTGTTCTTGCGTTAATTTAACTACCATTTGTTAGTTCTCCTTTATTTCTATATATATTATTATATCGAATTACTTTCACTTTGTCAAGCATTAGATGCTATTTTTTTATTTATTTCTACTTTTAATTGCAATGCCCTAATTAATGCACGTTTAGAATAATCATTTTCGCAAGCTGTATGCAATTTCTTTGACTGTCTGACTAGAAATTCAGCACGACCAAGCCATACTTTGGAAAGCTCATCATTATGCCATTCTGCTTTTACCATTTCATCTAATGCACGATATAGCCAGCCATACACTTCAGCGTGTAAGTTAATTGCCTTGTTTTCGTAATTAATCATTTTCTGTTACCTTTCCTTGTCCTTTTGCTAAGTCTAAGAAAGCCTGTGCCGATTCTTTCGTCGTTTCGATTGGAGTTTCCTGTTTGACTTCTTCAATTAGTTCGCTATCTGGTTCTTTTTTATCTTGTTCGATTGATGTAAAAGCCGAACCAACATATCCCCAAAGAATTTCATTATTGAAAGCAAAGTTTCGAGCAAATACTTTCATGATAGAATATCTGTTTTTAGTCTTACTATTAATTTTAGGCGACATAGTAAAGGCTACCTCGTACCATGCAGAAATAGTTGTGGCTCCTAATATATGGCTCGGAATGATACGGAAGTCACGTTCTGTTAAAGATTGCTCTCCAACCTGTTTTCTAGCATGTGCCACAATCATAAATGTCACATACTTGTCGTGCTTCATATCTAAAGTATTTCTAAGGCTAGTGATTCCTCTTAGGACTTCTGCCATTGGTTGGTTTGCATTGATTATCTCATTATCTTCTAACAAGTCTTTAAGAGGGTCTAAGATAACAAGCCCAATGTCTTTTTCTAGTATGAAGTTATATAACTCTCTAAGCCCTACATTGTGCTTTTTTCCTTGGCTGTCATATTTCCATGTATCAAGTTTGAAAGCTCCACCATGTAAGAAATATAAGTTATCAGGACTATCTCTTCTTGAACCTTTCAAGCGTTGATGCTCTGTCAGTCTGCTATTTTCATTCTGAATAAATAACACGTTAGTTTTAGTTGTTTCTCTGCCAGCGAACGGCTCTCCTAGTGCCATGGCTTGTGCTAAGTCTTGCGCTAGTGATGACTTCATACTCTTCTCACTACCTGTTATAAGACCAAGTGAACCTTTAGGCAATATATCTTGTACATTCCAAAGCAAACCGCCTGCGAAGTCATCTGATTCTTTAAGTTCCTTTGCTGTACTTACTTTTTCAAATAGGTTAGTCATTTTTTTCTCCTTTAGTATATAATAGCAAAAAAGACTTGAAAAGTCAAGCCTTTTTATTATATTTTTCTTTCAGAGTCATATAATCACTAACTCTTTTCCCGTGTTCTTCTTTATAAAATCTATGCCATGATTTTTCCTCTTTATATAGAGTTTCATAAAAGTTTTTGCTTTTCTCTTCTCTTAATGCTAGATCTTTCCAATAATCAACATCTCTCGTTAATTTTGCATATTCTTCATTACTAATAATTTTAACCATTTGATTTTCCTTTAGTCTTTCATTCCAGTAAGTCCTAAAACAATAGAAGCTAAAACAAATAAATAAGCAAAAACTACCCAGTCTGGTAACCCCATAAAACCTATTAAAGTTGGAACACCGATAACGAAAAAACAAAATATTAAAATAACCAACATTCCGGCAAACCAACTAAATAAAAATTTTTTCATCTATTCTCCTTTTTCTAATTCAATGCAATGTTTACATTTAGGGTTGTCTACATGGATATATTCTTTTACAACTTCTTTTTTTAAACTTTTTATTCTAAGTTGTTCTTTTTTTAAGTCCATGCAGTGTGATATTGACCAGCCACAACCACTACATTTAATGCTTTTCAGTTTGTAAGGTTTGTGTTTTGTTGTATCACTCATCTATTTTCTCCGTTTTCATCATCATAAATCACTGTTATTTGTTTTTGAACCAAGATAAATCAATTTCATTAGCTAAATCAGAAATTTCTTTCAAGGCTTCTTCGTCTGTCATGCTTTTTAAATCACATTCTTTAAGTTTGCGTTCTATTTCATTAGCTGTTTCGATCGCCTCTTCTAATGATTGAGTTCTAATAATATCTTTAGAGGCTTGTTCTTCTATTTCATTCGTTGTTTTTGTGTTAAAGTTTTTCATATTTTCTCCTTTTTTTATACCACAAATATTAAATTCTATTATGTGCTACTTTTTTAGATAGCCCTTAGCCCTTATCGTGTCGTATAATCCCAGCAAGTTAAAAGAAAAGAAACTTAATTTCAAAACTTTTCCATAAATAACTCTGTCAGACTTCTACGCGTCACGGAGTGTTTCTGTTCACGACACTCATGGAACTCATAATCTTTTATTTCATGCTACGCTCTAGGCTATTTGTAAAGTAATCACATTTTCAATTGAGTCTAGGTTTTAAGCAACTATCCTGACCCTCAAGCGTAAGATTATAAATGACTTTCGATATGTTCAACTTTATTCAATATTGAATTCTCTATTTACATTAGTTACAAGTCATTCAGCAACTAACTATTTAATTAACTTAGATAATAATAACATAGACATTTTCACTTGTCAAATATTAGATACTTATATTTTAACATATCACATTTTACACTTTGAGTTATCTTGTGTTATGTAAATTATTCTAATCCCTCTAATTCTCCTAGCTTTTTATCTAGTTCATATTGGATCACTGCTATTTGTTTGATTGCTGATTCTAATATTTCTACTTTTTTAATCAAAAATTCTTTATCTTCCATTAGTTTGTATCTCCTTTTTTTCTACACTTCTATTATATCATACCATTTTTTAATATTCACAAGGTTCACAAAGTTTTTTAGACTTGCTTTATTGATAACCACGCTATTTACAAGCATTTTATACATTGTTTTACTGAAATAATAAAAGTATGTTACAAATCATAAATAGCTATACAATGGGCTTTGCTCTTGTTTTCTTAAAATATTTAGTTAAACATTTCACAATTCCAGTACAAGATAAAAAGATTATCAAACACTCCGGAATTCCTTTAGAAATCTTACAAACAAGAAGCTAATTGCGCTTACTGATACCATACTTTACAAACAGGACACTCAATGCACTGACATTCTGCCACTTCTAGTCAAATTGCGGTTAAGCGTAAAACAAAAGCCCTAAGGGGCTGATTTCTTTTTTTTAATATAATTTATTTATTTTCTCCTAAATCAAAATATATTGCTGGCTGATTGTTCCATAGTTCTAATGTTTCCTTATCTACTGCTGGCTGATTCATATATTCCCTGTTCATTCTAGCTCTTGTATTATCTACTTTAATTTTAATACGCTTTTTGTATTCTTGCTGTCGTAAGTACATCAGATATTTATCTCTAGCCAATTTTTCTCCTTTTTATTTGTTTATCCTTAATAAATTGTATATTGTAATTTTCAGTATAACAAGCTACGTGATAAGTTTGTTTTGTATCTTTTTCATTAACTATAAAAAATGAGCTAGAATCAATTTTATAACAACATATTTTGCAATATTTATCTTTCATATATATAACTTACCTCC
>OJKC01000627.1_pt1 | contig 27912 bp, 23 predicted proteins | sample 1596401 | NCBI WGS metagenome assembly OJKC01 (sample SAMEA4350162, study PRJEB24818) | metagenome | biome: human; feature: gut; material: faeces | place: Denmark | collected 2013-09 | reverse complement strand
CGCGTACTCTAACCGGGCTGAGCTACACCCCGAATGGCGGATGCAAAGGTACGCCTTCTTTTTGGTTATGCAAACTTTTCCATGACTTTTTTTATCGGGAAGGGCATTTTTTCTGACACGGCAACAGAGGAAGACGATCGGAAAGGCGATGGAAGCAAGTACAAGTGTCACCGGAAAGGGCGATTCCGATGACAGAATGAGGTTTTTCGCCGAAAGCTGACGCAACTAAGGTTTTTATGCGTACTTTTGCAAAGATGTAGTTAGTAAACCACTCATTTAAAATGCAACTAAGAATTACAGCTCCTTCACAAATCGATTGCCGCATCAGCCTGCCTGCCTCGAAAAGTATCTGTAACCGGGCACTTGTCCTCGATGCTTTGGCTGGCGGAAAGGCGGACATCGGCAATCTATCCGACTGCGATGATACACGGGTGATGGTCGACGGACTGCGTTCACGCGGAGATGTGGTCGACATCGGAGCAGCGGGGACAGCCATGCGCTTCCTTACGGCTTTCTTTGCAGTACAACCGGACGAACAGCACCTCCTGACGGGAACTGCCCGCATGCAGCAACGCCCCATCCGCATCCTGGTTGATGCCTTGCGCAGCCTGGGGGCAGACATTGAATATACGCAGACGGAAGGATTTCCACCTTTATTGATACACGGAAGAAGGCTCACGGCATCGGAGGTCTCACTGCCGGGAGACGTCAGCTCACAATACATCTCCGCCCTTCTGATGATTGGCGCCACGCTTCCGGAAGGACTGACGCTCCACCTGACGGGCGACATCATCTCGCGTCCCTACATCGACCTGACGCTCCGTCTGATGACCGACTTCGGCGGACAGGTGCGATGGATGCCCGACGGACGTAGCGTCCGTGTGGAAGCACATACCTACAGCACACGCCCCTACACCGTGGAGAGCGACTGGAGCGCAGCTTCCTACTGGTACGAAATGGCGGCATTGAGCCGGGAGGCACAAGTGGAACTGCCGGGATTGCTGCCCGACAGTCCGCAGGGAGACAGTGCCGTGGCGCAGCTCTTCGGAGCCTTGGGCGTGAAGACGGACTTCAACGGAGCAGGTGCCGTGCTCGGTCGCATGCCCCGCGCGCTGGAAAGGATGGACTATGACTTCACCAACCAACCCGACCTGGCGCAGACATTCGTCGTGACTTGTGCCCTGCTCGGGCTGCCCTTCCGCTTCAGCGGACTGCAAAGCCTGAAAATCAAGGAGACCGACCGCATGGAGGCCCTGCGCATCGAGCTGCGTAAGTTGGGCTATGCCGTCCGGGAGGAAGAAGGCTCCGTCCTCGCCTGGGACGGAGAACGGGTGCAGGCTGACCCCTGCCCCGTCATCGACACGTATGAAGACCACCGCATGGCGATGGCTTTCGCACCGGCAGCCCTCTGCCTGCCGGAGATTCGCATCAACCACCCGCAAGTGGTGTCGAAGTCGTACCCTCACTACTGGGACGACCTGCGCCGTGCGGGATTTCATCTGGAGGAACTATGACACTGATAGCTATTTTTATCGGAGCGCTGCTGGTGCTCGGCATCGCAGCCTATGCTTTGGGGAACCTGAACCGGAAGAGACAGGGCGACACACCGACGGAAGAAGACGCGCCCGCCCCACGCACGGACATGGAATGCTGCGGCCAGCATGCCGTCTGTGAACGCGACAGCCTGCTGGCAGGAGTCAGCCGGAAGATTGAATACTACGACGACGAAGAGTTGGACCGCTTCCGCGGTACTCCCTCCGACGGCTACAACGACGAGGACGCCGACGCCTTCCGCGAAGTGCTCTACACGATGCGGCCGGACGACGTGCCCGGCTGGGTGCGCAGCCTGCAACTGCGAGGAGTCTCCTTGCCCGACGGCGTGAAAGATGAAATCATCCTCATCGTGGACGACCTGCGCGCACATCCCGTCCCCAAATCCTGATTACCCCACACTATGGAACTTCTCGACATCCTGCAATACACGTTCTTCCAGCATGCGTTGCTGGGCAGTCTCTTTGCCAGTATCGCCTGCGGCATCATCGGCACGTACATCGTCACGCGGCGGCTGGTGTTCATCAGCGGAGGCATCACGCACGCCTCGTTCGGAGGCATCGGGCTGGGAGTCTACCTGGGCATCTCCCCCATCCTCTCGGCAGCCGTCTTCTCCGTTCTCTCGGCATTCGGCGTGGAGTGGCTGAGCAAGCGGCGCGACATGCGCGAGGATTCCGCCATTGCCGTGTTCTGGACATTCGGCATGGCCATCGGCATCATCTTCAGCTTCCTCGCCCCGGGCTTTGCCCCCGACCTCTCGACCTATCTCTTCGGGAACATCCTCACCATCACCCGTTCGGACATCTGGGTGCTTGCCGTTCTGTCGGCATTGCTGGGACTCCTCTTCACCCTCTTCCTACGCCCGATTGTCTATACGGCGTTCGACCGTGAGTTTGCCCGTTCGCAAGGACTCCCCGTCACGGTCATTGAATACGGACTGATGATGTTCATCGCCCTCACCATCGTAGCCTGTCTGCGCATGGTGGGCATCGTGCTCGCCATCTCGCTCCTCACCATTCCGCAGATGACTGCCAACCTCTTCACCAACAGCTTCCGCCGCATCATCGGGCTGTCCATCCTCATCGCCTGCCTCAGCTGCTTGGGCGGACTGCTGCTGTCCTACCGTTACAACGTGCCTTCGGGAGCGTCCATCATCTTCTTCTCCATCCTCATCTATGCCGGATGCAAGGCGGCGAAGCTTCTTCTACGGAACCGGAACTAAACAAACGAACAACCATATGGAAATCAAGATTACTTCACTGGAAAACATCCACGATGCCGCCCGCGAGTTCATCGCTGCCATGGGCGACAACACGGTCTTTGCCTTCTACGGCAAAATGGGTGCCGGCAAGACCACCTTCATCAAGGCCATCTGCGAATGCCTGGGAGTGACCGACGTCATCAACTCGCCCACCTTCGCCATCGTCAACGAGTACCGCTCAGCCACCGAAGAGCTGATTTACCACTTCGACTTCTACCGCATCAAGAAGCTCGAGGAGGTGTATGACATGGGGTATGAGGACTACTTCTACAGCGGCGCCCTGTGCTTCATCGAATGGCCGGAGCTGGTGGAAGAGCTGTTACCGTCCGATGCCGTCAAGGTGACGATAGAAGAAGACGAACAGGGCTGCCGTGTGGTACGCTTCGACGCATAAGCTGCCATCCACATGGGACCGCAATACTTCGTCCAGTCCCTGTTCGCTCTCGCCGGCATCCTGTCGCTACTGGCTGCCGTACTCGACTGGGACTGGTTCTTCACTGCCCAAAACACACAGTTCATCGTGCGCAGTCTGGGGCGTCGCCGTGCCCGCTGGTTCTACGGCGTGCTGGGCGTCGTGCTGATGGTCATGGCGGTGTTCTTCTTTTTTCAGACGGAACAGGCGTCGGCATCCTGACAAGGTCGTCGCCGCACACACACCTGTGCCCTTTCCCGGTCACAGTCCGTCATCAGTCAACGGAAGGCAGGGCATTGACACAGTACGAACGCCACCTTAATGAAGCAAAGTATCATACTTAGCCCCCCCTAAGTATAATACTTAGGCTGCCAAAGTATAATACTTAGGTCCGTATAAGGCGTACTTTCATCGCGCTCTTCCCGGCGTTTGAACCGGTCTGTCCCTAACAACAAACGGCACAAGCCTCCGTCATGCGACGGGATGGCTTGTGCCGTTTACAGTTTATAGGCGTGTCAGCTGATTACTTCTTCACCGAGCAGAGCGGCTGGGGCTTGATTTGCTTGAAGAAATCATTGCCCTTGTCATCCACGAGGATGAAGGCCGGGAAGTTCTCCACTTCAATCTTCCAGATGGCTTCCATGCCGAGTTCGGGATATTCCACACACTCGATGCTCTTGATGTTGTTCTGTGCGAGGATGGCTGCCGGACCACCGATGGAGCCGAGGTAGAAGCCGCCATGCTTCTTGCAGGCATCCGTCACAGCCTGGCTGCGGTTACCCTTGGCGAGCATGATCATGCTGCCGCCGTGGCTCTGGAAGAGGTCCACGTAGGGGTCCATACGTCCGGCTGTCGTCGGTCCCATGGAACCGCACGCCATGCCCTTCGGAGTCTTTGCCGGACCGGCGTAGTAGATGGGATGGTCCTTGATGTATTGCGGCAGGTCTTCGCCACGGTCGAGACGCTCTTTCAGCTTGGCATGGGCGATGTCACGACCCACGATGATGGTTCCGTTGAGCGAAAGGCGGGTGGCAACCGGATACTTCGTCAGCTCCTTGAGAATCTCTGCCATCGGACGGTTCAGGTCAATCTTCACGGCATCGCCTTCGCCAGCCTGACGGAGTTCTGCCGGAATCAGTTCGCCCGGATTGCTGTCGAGCTTCTCAATCCAGATACCGTCCTTGTTGATTTTGCACTTGATGTTGCGGTCGGCAGAGCAGGAAACGCCCAGACCGACGGGGCAGGAAGCACCGTGGCGCGGCAGACGGATGATGCGGACATCGTGTGCATAGTATTTGCCGCCGAACTGGGCACCCAACCCGATGCGGTGAGCCTCCTCGAGCACCTGCTTCTCCAGTTCGATGTCACGGAAGGCACGTCCGCCTTCGCTACCGGTCGTCGGCAGGTTGTCATAGTAGTGGGTCGAAGCCAGCTTCACCGTGAGGAGGTTCTTCTCAGCCGACGTTCCTCCGATGACGAACGCGATGTGGTAGGGCGGGCAAGCAGCCGTACCCAACGTCTTCATCTTCTCCACCAGGAAGGGAACGAGCGTGCCGGGATTCAGGATGGCCTTCGTCTCCTGGTACAGGTAGGTCTTGTTGGCAGAGCCACCTCCCTTGGTCACACAAAGGAACTTGTACTCCATGCCTTCGGTGGCCTCGATATCGATTTGTGCAGGGAGATTGCACTTGGTGTTCACCTCCTCGTACATGCTCAACGGAGCGTTCTGTGAGTAGCGGAGGTTCTCTTCCGTGTAAGTCTTATAGACACCGTGGGACAGTGCTTCCTCGTCGCAGTAGCCTGTCCACACCTGCTGTCCTTTCTCGCCGTGGATGATGGCAGTACCGGTATCCTGGCAGAACGGGAGCACCCCTTTGCTGGCTACCTCGGCATTGCGCAGGAAGGTCAGTGCCACATATTTGTCGTTTTCACTGGCTTCAGGGTCACTCAGGATCTTGGCGACCTGCTCGTTGTGTGAGCGGCGCAGCATGAACGAGACATCGCGGAAGGCGGCGTTCGCCATGGCGGTCAGACCTTCTTTCTCGATTTTCAGAATCGGCTTGCCTTCAAACTCGCTCACCGACACATAGTCTTTTGTCAACAGATAATACTCAGTCGTATCCTCTCCGAGCTGGAAAGGAGCTTCATACTTAAACGGAGGTGTTGCCATAATATAAAGTATTACGTTTTATAATTAGATTAGTACGTATGCAAATGTACGAATATCTTCAGTTAGTCGTGCCCGGGCTTCGGGGAAGATGCCCGTTCTTTAGCTTTCTTTAGTTGTTCTTCCTTTTCGCGGTGCAGCTGTTCCCTGAATGCGGCTGCAAGAGGGGCAAACGCAGTTCCGCCCAGGCGTTCCTCCTTGCTGACGTCAGCTTCCAGCAGGGCATAAAAGCGTTCTTCGTTGGCTGCCCGGCGGACGCGTGCTTCCTCCCTCTCTTCCGCAGAATAAAGGGCACGGATGTGTGCCTGTACCCAGACGGGATAGGCGAGACACAGGCATCCGAGTTTGTCCAGGAACTCCTGCAGGGATGCCCCGCGTCCGTCTGACACCTCGTCGCACAGGGCACGGAAGGCACTTCCGGGTACCACCAGCCCCAGCATGTCGTGCCACTCCTCATCGGGCCGCAGGGGGATGCACAGTTCTGCGGACGTTTCCTCGGGCAGGTAGCGGGCGATGTAGAGCTGCTCCATCAGTCGGTAGAGACCGATGCCGCGCTCCAGTGCTCCAGCCTTTACGAACACTCCGCGTACCGGCTCATACCATTCCGGGGTGTTGCCTGCCTGTGCGTGCAAGAGTTGTTCCAGCCTCATCCGTCCTTCCCGGATGCGGGAGACCGTGTAGGGAGTCAGTGCCTCGCAGGTGGAAATGAAGTCACAGGGAGGGACACCCTCCGGACGTTTGTCACGGACGGGCCATTTGTGCACGTCGCGACAGGTACCGACCGTGAAGAAGTTGATGGCAGGGACGAGCACGGTACCTCCGTCAGTGTGAAAGAGGTAAGAGAAGGGGAAGGCAGACAGGTCGGCGTGACAGTCGAACTTGCCCATGACCATGGAGAAAGCCCCGACGCGTCCGCCCCACACGAGGTGGGCTCCCGACGCCGTCTTGCACCCACGCTCCAGCTCCCCGTGATGCAGCGGACCGAGCTTGTACATGTGGTTGCTCATGTTCGTACCCGAGCCGGCGTTGAAGAACGAGCTCATGCTGCCTATCAGCAAGGTCGACTTGTGATGGCTCACCGTGAACGGTCCGGCACAGACGGCACACGCCTCCCCGTTGTCCAGGTAGGAGTTGGCAAAGAAGAGGGAGGCTTCCGCCGAGAATCCCTTGCCGACATGGACAGCCTGCCCGACGAGGCACTCGCTCACCTTCGCACCGTCCAGCACTTCCGCACCGCCTTGCAGCACCGTACGCCGGCAGATGACGTCGGTCCCCAGACGGACGGGGGCTTCGCGGCAACTGTCCATGTAGCAGTCCTCCACGCACGATGCTCCGTCGATGACGGCTGAAGCGCCGACATAGACATTCCGGAGCCTGGAGACGCCGACGATGCAGGCATCCGCCCCCACAACGCCCCGCGACGGGATGGATGCCTCCACTTCCGCCTTCACCCAGGCATCGAGGGCACGACACCCCGACGAAGACAACCGCGAACGGAGGTAAAACTCCTGCGCACCCAGCCGTCGGTGAAGCCACACACGGAAGGCGGCGTCCGCCTCGCTCAACACGTTGACCGGTGTGCCCAGGCCGCACGTGGCGGAAGGCTCCATGCTCATCGTCCCCACTCGGGAGATGTATGCACCCGGCGCAATGTCGTAACGGGACAGGCAGCCCACCTGCTCGATGAGGCAGTCATCGCCCACCGTGACATCATGCAGCTCTGCCTGACGGATACCCGACGGACGGTGTATGCCCGGCTCCGGCTCCAACGTCCGGTGAAAGACACCCAGACGAACCGGACCGTAGAAACGTACCTGCTCGACGGCTTCGGGAGTGAAGCCGTCCTTCACCTGTATGTGACTCCAGTCGTCTGCCCGGCAACCTTGCTGCTGCAAGACCGCAATCTCGCGGACCGACAACGGACGGTAAGCATTCATCATCATAGCCGGGGGATTATTCGGGGTTCCCGTCTTCCTCGTACGTCTGGTAGAGGAAGTCGTTGTAGGGATACTTCTGTACGTGCAGCTCCTTGACCTTCTTGTAGAACATCGCCTTCAGCTCGTCGATGTTGGTCTTCTGACGGGCGGAGATGAAGATGCAGTTGTCGTGCATCTTTGCCATCCACGTCTGCATGAGCTCTTCCAGCGTAATGTTTTCCTTGGTGCGCGGCGTCAGGTCGTCGGCATCCTTCTCCACATAGGTATATGCGTCAATCTTGTTGAACACCAGGATGGTCGGCTTGTCGGCACAACCCAGGTCGGCAAGTGTCTTGTCAACCACCGTAATCTGTTCCTCAAAGTCGGGATGGGAGATGTCGACCACGTGGATGAGCAGGTCTGCCTCGCGCACCTCGTCGAGCGTCGACTTGAACGAATCGACCAGGTCAGTAGGCAACTTGCGGATGAACCCGACCGTGTCGGACAGGAGGAAGGGGAGATTGTCGATGATGACCTTGCGCACCGTGGTGTCGAGCGTGGCGAACAGCTTGTTTTCAGCGAACACCTCGCTCTTTGCCAGCAGGTTCATCAGGGTCGACTTGCCTACATTGGTGTAGCCCACGAGAGCCACACGGATGAGTCGTCCGCGATTCTTGCGCTGGGTGGACTTCTGCCGGTCAATCTCCGCCAGCTGCTGCTTCAGGAGCGACATGCGGTTGAGGATGATACGGCGGTCCATTTCGAGCTGGGTCTCACCCGGACCACGCAGTCCCACCGAACCGCCCTTGCCACTGCCCGAGCCACCTCCCTGACGTTCCAAGTGAGTCCACAGACGTTGCAGGCGGGGGAGCATGTATTTATATTGCGCCAGCTCCACCTGCGTCTTGGCACTCGCCGTCTGGGCACGCATCGCGAAGATGTCCAGAATGAGTGAAGTGCGGTCGAGAATCTTCACCTTCAGTTCCTTCTCTATGTTTCGGATTTGCTTTGCCGACAATTCGTCGTCGAATATCACCATACCGATTTCCGTCTCGGGGTCTTCCTCGCAGGATTCCAGGTAGGCACGAATCTCCTCCAGCTTACCTTTCCCTATGTAAGTCACCGAGTTGGGCATATCGAGTTTTTGAGTAAAACGTTTGACCACCTCCGCCCCGGCTGTGTCCGCCAGGAACTCCAGTTCGTCAAGGTATTCGTTGGTCTTACGTTCGTCTTGCAATCGGGTGACCAGACCGACCAGTACGGCTTTTTCGGTCTGAGCTTGAGAGATAACAAATTCTTTCATTCTGTATCAGCTAATTTACTGTGTCTTGATTCTAGCCTCAACCCTGCCTGAACCTTAGCGGGATTGAAGTTCACAAAGATAATGGATTCGTTTCTATTTAAGGATATTCCTTCCCGGTTTTTACACACGCCGGAGATGTCCGGAAACGGAAACAGCCTCCCGAAGGAGGCTGTCCATTCACATTTTAGAGATAATTTTCTATTCATCCACGTTTCACAACGTCCTCATAGAAGTCATTAAAGAGTATCTTATTGTTATTTAGTTATCCCCTGTTTCACAACAGGTCGAATAATTCCGTCAAGGATGCTACCTCGTACGTCGGACGGAAGGGGAGCTCCGTACGGTGGCGGTGGTTGTAGAACACCTGGTCCATCCCCACTCCCCGGGCACCGGCGATGTCGGTATCAAAGCTGTCGCCAATCATCAGCGACTCCCTGAGTTCCGACTGGGTAGCCGACAAGGCAAAGTAGAAAATCTCGGCACGCGGCTTGTTCACCTTCAAGTCTTCCGAAAGGATGACTTTACGGAAATAGCCTTCAATGCCTGCTGAAGCCAGCTTCCGCGACTGCAATTCCCGGAAACCGTTTGACAGGATGTAAAGGCGGTACTTCCCATTCAGGTATTCCAGCACATCCCGGGCATGCGGCATCAGTTTCTGTTTAGTTGGAATGATACGAAAGAAAGCCTTCATGTATGCGTGGACCAACTCCGGGTCATCGACTCCCACCTTGAGCAAGGGATAGCTGAAACGTTCGCGGTTCAACTCTTCCTTGGTGATGCGTCCGTGGTCATAATCGACCCACAGCGCATTGTTCCTCTCGGTATAAATGGAATAAAACTGTTCGAACGAATCGAAATAGCGCCCGAAGTCAAGCTCCACATACACTTCAGCAAATGAATCCCGGGCATTCTCGGAGAACGCCCACAGTGTATCGTCCAAATCGATAAACAGGTTCCTGTACTTTGCTGTCATAAATGCACGCAGTCGCTTCCTTTGCACAGAAACGACTGGTGTAAAGATAGATTATCTTACTTGAATTACCAAATAGCGCGACACGCTCCAGAACTTGTTCGGATTGGTGATTTTCAAAATATATTGTCCTTTTGCATCTTTCACCAATGAGTAGGAGCCTTCCGGATGGTTGGTCAACAGCTTAGCACTCTTAGAGTATAGCTTGATTTCCTTGTCGGTGCGGATGTCGATTTGGGTAAAGTAATCTTTGTTGAAGTCATCGCTTTGCAAAACATCTCCTTTTTGCAAAATTTTCTGTTCTTTAAGTTCCGATTTTGTACCGAACACGAACCAAGCGGTGTTCAGGGCCTTGTCCTGTGCTTCGACGGTCTTGGTCTTGATTTCGTTTTCAGCCGACAGGTTTTCCACATCGGTCGTCAGTCCGGCAACGGCATCATCCAGTTCGGCGATGCGGATATCCTTGGCAGCCAGTTCAGCCTGGAGCGCCTTGATTTGCTCGGCTTTCTCAGCCAGGTCTCTTTCCAGTGAGGCGATGGCCTTCTTCAGCTCGGTCGACTGGTAGCGGCTGTTCTTCAACTGTTGTTGCAGTTTCGCCAGCTTTTCGCGGTTGTCCGCCATGGTCTGGGTGATCAGCTTCAAGTCATCTTTCACTTTCTGCGAAGCCGACAGGTTCTCTCCGTTCTGGTCGCGTTGCAAATCCACACGGCCCTCAGCCTCATTGATTTGCCGGAATCCTTCCTGGATTTCGTTAAACGTACCCATTATCTGGTCGAGCTCGTTCTCTCTGTCTGAAAGCGCCACCTTCAACGAATCGTTCTCTGCTTGCAAGGCTTTGCTTCCGCCTCCCATTTGTTCACAAGAAGTCATCAGTGCAACTGCACAGAATGACAGCCAAAGTAACTTTTTCATAATTTTGTTGTTTTATAGTGTAACGTGTTTATTTTTCCTTTTCCTCCTTGTCCTTTCCGGCGAGCACGATGACGATTTCCCCTTTCGGTTCACTCTGCTGGAAATGGGCAATGACTTCCGCCAAGGTTCCCCTGACACTTTCTTCGTGCACCGTCGAGATTTCACGTCAGACCGCGACCTTGCGTTCGGCACCGAACACCTCGGCAAACTGCGTCAGGGTCTTCACCAGCCGGTAGGGTGACTCATAGAACACCATCGTCCGCACCTCGTCCTGCAATTGCGCCAGGCGTGTGGCACGTCCCTTTTTCTGCGGAAGGAAGCCTTCGAAGCAGAAACGTTCGTCGGGCAATCCTGAAGCAACAAGTGCCGGGACAAAGGCGGTAGCTCCCGGGAGGCACTGGACCTCAATTCCGTTACGGACGCATTCGCGCACAATCAGGAATCCGGGGTCGGAGATTCCCGGTGTGCCGGCATCAGAAATCAGTGCCACCTGTTCGCCCCCCTTGATTCGCTCCACGATACGTTCCACCGTCTGGTGTTCATTGAACTTGTGATGCGAGAGCATGGCATTCTTTATGTCAAAATGCTTCAGCAACACTCCTGACGTCCGCGTGTCTTCCGCCAGAATCAAGTCCACCTCTTTCAGTATCCGTATCGCCCGGAATGTCATGTCTTCCAAGTTTCCCACGGGAGTAGGTACAACATAGAGTTTTCCCATTTTTGTTTGCATTCTTAAAGAAGCAAAAGTAGTACATTCGTGCTTTACTCGGAATTAAAATTCGTTATATTTTAGCATTTCAGCTTATTTTATGTACTTTTCCCCGTTGTTTTTCCTACATTCTGGTATCACCGGACGCTCCTTTTCGTATAAAATACAATTGCCGGACAAAAAATCATCTCAAACACTTGTCACATTCAAAAAAGTACGTACCTTTGCACCGCAATTCAGAAATGAGTGCAAAAGAAGGTTTGATTCGCTAGCTCAGCAGGTAGAGCACAACACTTTTAATGTTGGGGTCCTGGGTTCGAGCCCCAGGCGGATCACCAGAAGAAAGGTCTTCAGCTGAAACAGTTGGAGACCTTTTTCTTTCTTCGTCTGTCTTGTACTGCTTGAGATACAACGTGCCTTGTGCCACCAGGGTATGGGCCAACAGCAGAGAGTCCGCCACCCGTTTTCCCAAATCACACCCCTTCATGAATGAGCGCATGGCGGCGTCGTCATCGCCCTGATTCTGATAAATCCTGCCTTGATAATAGTAGGTCCGGAGTTGCTCGTCGGAGGTACCGTGCTGAGTATAATAGTCAATAGCCGGCTGGAGGATGTCAAAGGTGGTCGTGTCGATGTAGTTCTTGTCCAACGCCATGGAGCTGAGCAGCGCATATCTGGCAGACGCTTTCTTCCCCTTGACTGCTGACGCAGGTATGCCTTGCAGGACGGCAAGGGCTGAGTCCGGTCTGGCATTCATCAGGCTCTCTGCCACATCCAGTTTTTCACTGACGGCACCCTGCCGTCCACAACTGACAGCAGCCAACAGGACTGTCAGCCACAGGGTTACAGGTATCAGATTTCTAATTCTCTTCATCATCATTCATATGTTAAGTGCGTTCAGGCTAAGAACGTTCCCCAAAAAGAGACGGCAATCACAAGGACCTTTCGCCCATCCAGGGTTAAGAATCAACCAAACAACAGACGGGATGCCTGGGAGTACCAAGGACAAAGGTAGGGAAAATCTGTGGAAACAACCATCAGTTTTCGACTGATTACGACAATAGAATTGGGAATTAAACCCGACGGGAAAGAATTTGTCAGATAATTGATTGGGTTATTCCTTTTCGCTATCTTTGGATGTCATTAAGAGGATAGGTTATGAAGAAACTTCTGCTCATATGGCTTGCATGGGTTGTGATAGGCGGACTTTCTGCCCAAAACAACAACTGTGCAGATATGTCCGCATTGCTGGAAAATAAGGTATGGAAAGTGCAATTACCCCAAGACAAGCAATATGCTATAGAAATGGAATTTCGGAATGCAGAGTGGAGAAGCGTCTTTCTGTATGATGCCAAAAGGAAAGAAACTTTTTATTCCTACTCTTTGTGCGGCGATACGATTAAAGTATTTGAATCGGGGAAAAATTATATTATCCAAGAGTTGACCGACAGTATATTGGTCTTTCAATATCTGCCCGTCACGTTGACTATTGGTATTGGTCCGGTCAGATGCATGACTGACAACACCCTACAAGGACAATGGGAGAATGAGAACCGCTTGGACAGCATTTGGCGTGAGGAAATCAGTTGGAACTTGGGTGTTTTGGATATGTCGGGAAAGCCATTTAAAGACTTGTCTGCCATAGAGCCGCCTAGATGGGCGAAATGGAATTACGATTTGGGGAAATATTACACTTCCCAAATGGTTTATCCCGAAGAACTGTTAAAAAAGAACCAAACCGGATATTCCGTAGTGATGTTCTCTATCGACACATTGGGGTTACCGCGCGGCATCAATATATTGACATCCAAACATAAAGACTTCGACAAAGAAGTTGTCAGACTGACAAAAGAATTGCCGCATTGCCTGCCATGCAGGGACAAGGATGGCAAGCGGATGGAATGTTTTTATACTGTATATGTTCCTTTCCTGCCACAACATTACCGAGACAGAGTGAAAGCGGACAGCATTGCGGCAGAAAGCGAGAAGCAGATGTTTGTGGAATGGGAAGCCATTTCTTATTTTCAAGACGGGAATCCGTGGTCTGTGCAGAACTACATCATCCAACACGTAAAATATGACCCTAATTTATTGGGTGATAAACAACAAGCGAGAGGCATCTATACAGTGCGGATTAATTCGTATGGAGAAGTATATGATGCGAAAGTGGTGCGAAGTTGCAGCATACAGGATTGGGACAACCAAGTACTGGAAATCGTCAGAAAGATGCCTCGCTGGACACCTACCATCAATTATTACGGCAAAGGAGAATATAGGGAATCTGTATGGACTATACCTATAGTTTTTAAGAGGAATGGAAGCCTGATTGCCCATACAACAGAAAAACATCTTGAGGTCGGTGTCCCCGTATGCTACTTGAATGAACGAGGCGATACCATTGTGCCATACAATAAATACAAATTCTGCCAAACAGATACCATACGGAACATCGGTTTTGTGTATGAATACAAGCAAGACGCACGGATTGTTTGCATAAACAATCAAGGCAAAGAATTGTTTTATGTGTTCAAACACGATAACGGTCCCGATTATATCCGCGAAGGACTTTTCCGCATCATGGATGAGAACGAACTGATAGGTTTTGCCGATTCATTGGGCAATGTAGTCATTAAGCCTCAATTCAAGTTTGCTTTTCCATTCAAGAATGGCAAAGCGAGGATTACATTTACAGGAGAAAAAACAGCTATATCCAACGGAGAACATCACGAATGGGTAAGTAATGAATGGCAATATATAAACAAGAAAGGAAAACTTCTACCATGAAAACAATCATCTTATTCGCAATCCTGTCAGGTGCCGTTTGCCTGAGCTGTACCAACAAACGGCAACAATCCCAACCGGAAGCAACGCCGGATAAAGAATCAGTCATAATCGGCGGAAACGATACGGTTACAGACATCCAAGTCTCAACGGCAGAGAATGATACCATATTATCATTACAGGCCGGGGATATTGATTTCCCTTCCTCGCAATCGGAAATAGAGAAGTATGAAAGTCGCGTCCGTATGCAACGACTTCCCGATGTCAACATCACCCATGCTGATGCTTATCGAATCGAAACGCAGCAACCCGTTTATTCACCGCAGACAAAGCAGATTGTGCTTGATGTCATCAATGTGGATGGACCGACGGCAGAACCGGAATGCCATCATCTGAAACAATGGGAAAACGGGAAATGGGTCAAATTTCCTTTTATCGACAATCTCGTTTTTTCAGGTGTAGGCAGGGATTTATCCAAGGGAGACACGTTGCCCGAACAGATCCACATGTCTGAATTCAAATATCCACTAAAACCGAATAAGTATCAAGTGAATTTCTATGTGTTTGCCAACATCTATACTTATTGCAATCTGACAACCGACGGCATTACACCCGTAAGGGAAACTGAAATGGATGGGGCTTTTGTCTTCAAGGTACTGCCATCAGCCACTGACTCCATCCGCATTCTGTTTGAGAATCATACGAATCTGGATGTCCAACCCATTTTCTTTCCAAGCGTAGGTACGGACGAATTGTACATGGCACATCCGTTTGCCCGTTCCGGGTGGAGTGGTGAGGCCGATTATATGCGAAGCCACGCCCGTCTGAAAGGTGGAGATGTGCTGTTGTTTACCATTCCGGTCTCGTGGAATGTCAACCGAATAACAGGCAAGAACTATAGAAAGCAGTTCATGACAGGAAAATTGTTGCCCGGAAAATATAAAATAGGTCTGCAATTGGAAATCTACATGGATACGGAATTTGAAGTAAAATGATGGAATGGCCCCTCCTCCCCCAATTTGTCAATCTGTCAAAACGTCAAACGAAGGGCCTCCAGAATGCTCTCGTTCGCCCCGAAGGAGGAGTTCGTGCGTAAAACAGGCATTCTCGGGCGTTTCGCAAAATACACTTTGGCGGAATAAATACACATGTCACAGAAGAAAGAAACAGAGCAGCCACATAGCAGGAGCTAACTGATTTCACAAACGACAATTCACCCCTCAAAATAACACGTTCCAAATCATCATCCGTTGGAACATTCTAGGGGTAAACGTCCGTGAAATAATGTATCCTTTTCATAAAACAAGCATTTCGCCGTCCGAACTTTTGACTTCGGAAGACGAAACAATATTGTTTGAGTCGTCAAACACTTGTGTTTGGCACGTGAAACAATATTGTTTCACGAGTGAAACAATATTGTTTCGCGGTATAATTATTCACATTCGCCCCTGTTTTGGAATAAGTATGCACGCTCATCCGCATGAATATTCCTAAAGAAACCTACTTTGGGCATTTTTTCAAAAAGTCGCGTTAGCTGAAAAGGAGCTTTTGGGTGATTTTGTATAGGGATGTGAAGGGATGGGGTTGCAAAATGACAGGAATTAGTTGGACAAAGGTGTGCCGACAGACTTTTCCCGTCCGGGCACACCTCTTCTTAAACCCCAAACAATCATTAGAGCTTGAAGGTGTGTCAAAAAGCGCACCTTCTTTTTTTTTATGCACAAAGCCCCGACTTTCACAAGCCGAGGCTTTGCTATTACCTAAAGATTTTGTATCTTTAAGCATTATAACAATAATAATCTTATGACAAAGATACATTTTCGTCCTTACATTCCCAACCAAACAGTGCTGTTTCCTCAAAGAATCGATGAGGATATTGCAAAGAACGAGCCGATGCGCATGGTTGACGCTCTTGTTGAGAACCTGAATCTGGAAGGTTTCAGGAAGTTATATAAGGAATGCGGCCGTAGCCCTTACCATCCCCGAATGATGCTCAAGGTTATCCTGTACGCCTATATGAACAACATCTACTCCTGCCGCAAGATAGAAAAACTCCTCCACCGCGACATCCATTATATATGGCTGGCCGGGCACGAGAAACCGGACTTCATTACCATCAACCGCTTCCGCAACCGTGTGAAGAAGGAAATCAACGAAGTGTTCACCCAAATCGTCCTTCTGCTTTCCGCCAAAGGGTTCATCAGCCTGAACGTGGAATATGTTGACGGAACGAAGATTGAATCCAAGGCCAACAAGTATACTTTCGTGTGGAAAAAGACCGTCGAGCGGAACCGTGAACGCCTGATGAAGAAAATCCATGTCCTGTTGGGTCAGATAGACGATGCCATCGCCCAGGAGAAATCATCGGAAAACAATGAGGAAGTTGAGTTTACCCCGGCCATGCTAACTGAAATGGCGGGCGAACTGCGCAATGCGCTTGAACAGGTTCCCGAGCCTTCCACAAAAGAGGATAAGGCCGCACAAAGAAAGAAACGCAGGCAGCTGAAAGAACTGGAAGCGCACAGGGACAAGCTGCAGGAATACGACAATCATCTGGACACGCTGCAAGAGCGCAACTCCTATTCCAAGACGGACAAGGACGCCACTTTCATGAGAATGAAGGAGGATGCCATGCGTAACGGACAGACCAAACCCGGTTACAACCTTCAGATTGCCACCGAGAACCAGTTCATTACCGATTTTGCACTTTTCCCCAACCCTACGGACACGCTGACTATGATAGGAAACAGGCATGTGAAAACCGCATCCGGATATGTGAGCGAAAGTGCCAGATACAGGGCCATCAGGTGCGAAGGCTGCCCGCTAAGGTGTCTATGTTTTAAGCAAAAGGGGACAGGACGATAGAACTGAACCACAGGCTCAGGAAATACAAGCAAAAAGCCAAAGAGTTGCTCTGCTCCGAGGAAGGGCTGAAACACAGGGGACGAAGATGCATAGAACCGGAAGCCGTATTCGGGCAGATAAAATATAACATGAACTACAAACGTTTCCGCCATTTTGGAAAGGACAAGGTCTTTATGGACTTCTCCTTCCTTGCCATAGCCTTCAATATAAAAAAGTTATGTGCAATGATGAGAAAAGAAGGTATAGACTGGCTGATTAAACTGTTTTGTGAGCTTACAGCCGCTTTCTTCAGATGCAGGGAACACATAAATCAAAGAAATCTTCAAAATATCGCTGCTTGAAGATATCGAACTTTTCTTTTGTAATTGACGAAAAAAAGAAGGTGCATCGCTCATTACGACACACTCTCTTTTTTTGACCTGACTTCGTCAACGTGTCGCCCAAAAATCATCAGAGAACAATGGTGCGATACGTTGATGCCGTTTTATAAGCATTATCCGATTGATAGTCTGCTTGTTTTGAGGGAAGGTTATCTGTATTTTCACAATGGTTTACGCGAATCAAGCACCTTGTCAACACTCATGTTTATATTGGACAATTTAGGAAGTCATCATACAGCCATCCACAAGCGCACCATCTGCATCGCCAGGTCTGCCTGTGGACAGCTGTGCTCCCTCCTTCGCCCCACTACAGCTCTTTCAGGATGCGCGAATTGGCACGATCGATCACCACGTTACCCAGAGAAGCCAGGTAGATTTGTGTCGTGCGCTCGGAGTGATGGCCCATGCCCTCGCTGATGACCGACAGCGGGATATGCTTGCTGCGGGCTATGCTCGCCCAGCTGTGGCGTGCCACATACATCGTCAGTGGGGAGGACAGGCCGAGCTTCCGGGACAAGGTCTTCAGCTGACGGTTCACCAGGTGGATGGCGTTCAGGTACTGACGGCGCTCATCGTCGCTCCGACGGATGATGGGCAGCAGGTAGGGCGACTCGTTCACTGGATATTTGTCCAGCAGTGCCTGCATGCAACCCTCCCAGCGGATGCAGAGGCGTTGCCCCGTCTTCCGGCGGCGGTAGGTGAGAAAACCGCCCTTCAGGTCGTTGCGGCGCAGGTAGGCCATGTCGACGAACGACATGCCACGGGTGTAGAAACTGAAGAGGAACATGTCGCGCGTAAAGTCGAGCGAGGCGTCGGCTGACAGGTCCAGCTGCTTCAGGTGCCGGATGACCGTCAGGGGGACAGCGCGCTTGCGGGTCTTCTCAATCCCCGTATAGACACGACGGAAGGGATGCCGCTGCTCCGTCAGCCCGCAGTCCACCGCACGGTTGTAGACGGCACGGAGGATACGCATGTAGAACGAGATGGTGTTGAGGGCGATGCCCTCGGCCTTCAGGCAGGCTTCATAGGAGACGGCAAGGTCGGCATTCCACTCGTCGAGCGCCACGTCCAGTCCGCGTCGGAAGGTGGCGAAGCTGTGCAACGCCGAGAGATAGGTCTCCGCGGTACGCACCCTGCCCAACGTGTGCAGTCGGGAAATCTCGCCGCGCATGAAGGCAAAGAAGGTAGGCTGTTGCGCCCACTCGCGGAAGTGGACAGCCACATCGTCCACCGTATAGTCCAGCCCCGAATCATCCAGCGACATGATAATCTTACGGAGGCGCATGCGTCCCAGCGTCAGTTGCTCCTGCACGCGTTGCAGCACCGCACCGCGCCGGTCGTCGGCAGAGTCTGACGGACGGATGACCGCCTCACGCTTGCCGTCCCACTCGGAGGGGAACACCTTGCAAGGGGTATTGATGAACCGGACGGTGCTGTTGTGGATAATCTGATAGTACAGGCGGCCTTCCTTCCCGTCTACCGTGGATGGCCTGAATTTCACTTTTACGGATGTCATAGTTTCTTCTTTTAGTTAAACATTTATTACTTCGTGCCGGTCCCGTTCCGTCCGGAGAGACAGACCGACTTACGCCCTCTGCCGACAGGCAGGACAAGGGTCAGCGAAAGCAGGTCTCCGGTTACGGACCGACAGACACGGGCACGGTCTGCGAAAGGTAACGACGACATGGTAAAAAGTACTGAATGAGGCAGTCCCTTTTTCCACTGCTTCCCTCTCCATCGGGAGCGGTTTTTCACCGGCGGGAGCTGTGCCGTTCCCCTTTTTTTGACCGACGGAAGCACAAACCATACTACGTATGACCTGTCGGACAAGGAGTTTCCGGTCCGACAGAGTTTGGAACACAAGGCTGTTTTTCTTATCTTTGCATCAGACGGCAGGTTAGAGAGAATCATTTTATGCTTACATTCTGACACCTCATCCACAGTTCCGCCACACGCGCAGTCTGTCATTCGCTCCACGAGGGAGCACCCGTCCTGCCGAAATAATCAGTTTTATGAACCCGCGAACCACCGCCCCTGACCGGACGGAAGGTTTCGTTGTAAGAATTGACGCTTTATGAGACATAAAGAAAGATTTCTATTCCCCTTGTTGTGGTTGGCAACGAGCATTGCCACGCCTGTCATTGCCCAAGAGAAAAGCTCGCTCAGACTGGGCGGTGCCGTACGTTTCAATTATAACTTTTCGGACTGGAAGCCCGACAACCGCAAGCGCGGAGGAGACTTCGGCTTCGACGTGTTCCGGCTGAACGTCTCGTCCGCCTTCCGGCGCTTCACACTCGACGCGGAATACCGCTTCTATCCGTCAGCTTCGGGTGGCGGCATGCTGAAGCACGGCTGGATAGGCTACACGTTCGACGACCGGCAGGCGGTCGAGGTGGGACTCACACAGGTGCCCTTCGGCATTCAGCCCTACACCGCCAACAACTACTTCTTCAACCTCAACTACTACGTGGGACTGGAGGACGACGCGGACATGGGCATCAAGTACCGCTACCGGCACGGACGGTGGGAAGCGACGCTTGCCTACTTCAAGAATGCCGACATCACCGACTTCGGCAGCAACCGTCCGACTTCGCCCGACCGCTATGCCTACGACCTGGGAGGGCGCAACAAGGAGACCCACCAGGGCAACCTCCAGGTAATCTACCGTTTCGGCAACAGCGTCCGTCAGGAGGTGGGAGTCTCGGCACTCGCCGGGGGAGTCTACAACCTCGACACCAGACACACCGGACTCCGCACGGCTTTTGCCCTGCACTACGTCGCCGATTACCGGACATGGAACCTGAAGGCACAATACACCACGTACGACATCCGCGCCAAGGAACCGGAGACCACATCGCCCGCCACCGTGGAAATGGCAGCCTTCGGTGCTCCCTACCGCGTGGCTTCCCGGGCGGACATCTACACGGCGGCACTCTCCTACACCCTGCCTGTCGGGAAAGCGTTCCTCGACCGCATCAGCTTCTACAACGACTTCAGCCTGCTGCACAAGCGCACGAAAGGCTTCCGTGACAGCTACCAGAATGTGACGGGATGCTCGCTCTCGGCTGGTCCCATCCTGGCATACATCGACTATGCCGTCGGCAAGAACCACGCCTGGCTGGGACCGGAGTGGGACAACGCCTTTGCTGCCGGTCCCGACAACGGATGGCATACACGCTTCAACATCAACGTCGGCTACTACTTCTGACGACCGACGACGGCACCGGCACAACAAAAACATCCTTCAACCCTACCAAAAACATGAGAACCTATGAACACAGACAAGATTGAAATCAAAGACCTGTACCTCGTCTTCGGGCACGACAAACAGAAGGCCCTGAAAATGCTCCGCAAGGGAAAGACCAAGCAGGAGATACTGAAAGAGACCGGATGCACCATCGCGGTCAACAACGCCAACTTCACCATCCGCCAAGGTGAGATATTCGTCATCATGGGACTGTCGGGCAGCGGCAAGTCCAGCCTGTTGCGCTGCCTCAACCTGCTCAACCGCCCCACTTCCGGCAAAGTCATTGTCAACGGGAAGGACATCGCACACATGGGCAAGGAGGAGCTGCGGCACGTACGCCGACGCGAACTTGCCATGGTGTTCCAGCACTTCGGACTGCTGCCTCACCGGACGGTCCTGGAGAACATCGCCTTCGGACTGGAGCTGCAAGGAGTGGACAAAACCGAACGCGAACAGAAAGCACGGGAGTGCATGAGCCTCGTGAAGCTCGACGGATACGCCGACATGCTCATCAGCGAACTGTCAGGCGGCATGCAGCAACGGGTGGGACTCGCCCGGGCATTGGCAAACGACCCGGAGGTGCTGCTCATGGACGAAGCCTTCTCGGCACTCGACCCGCTCATCCGCATCGAGATGCAGGACGAGCTGCTTGCCCTGCAATCGAAGATGAAGAAGACCATCGTCTTCATTACCCACGACCTCGAGGAAGCCATCAAGCTGGGCGACCGCATCGCCATCATGCGCGACGGCAACGTGGAGCAGGTGGGCACGTCGGAGGAAATCCTCACCGAACCTGCCAACGCCTACATCCGCAACTTTGTGGAGAAGGTGGAACGCCGGCGCGTCATCACCGCCGCCTCCATCATGGTCGACAAGCCGGTCGTGGCACGACTGGGCAAAGAGGGGCCCGAAGCGCTGATACGGAAGATGAAGGAGCGTAAGCTGACGGTCCTGCCCGTGGTCAATGCCGACGGCATCCTCGTGGGCGAAGTCCGTTTGGGCGACCTCGTGGAGCTGCGTCAGAAGCAGGTGAAGGACATCACCCCGGCAGTCCGGGAACAGGTGCATTCGGTGTTGGGCGACACCGTGGTCGACGACATCCTTCCGCTGATGACGAAGACCAACTCGCCCATCTGGGTGGTCAACGAGCGCCGTGAGTTTGAAGGCGTCGTTCCCCTGGCATCGCTCATCGTCGAGGTAACGGGCAAGGACAAGAAAGAAATCAATGAAATCATCCAAAACGCAATAGACTTATGATAAGAATAGGAGACTATATGGAAACAGCCGTCAACTGGCTGACCGAACACGGGACCGTGTTCTTCGACACACTGAGCCACGCCGTCGAGGGCTTCATCGGCGGCTTTCAATACATCCTCACATGGATTCCCTTCTACGTGTCCATCCCCCTGCTGGGTGCGCTGGCATGGCGTAAGGCAGGCAAGGGGACGGGACTGTTCACCTTGCTCGGACTCGGGCTCATCTGCTATATGGGCTTCTGGGAAGAGACCATGCAGACGCTGGCACTAGTGCTCTCCGCTACCTGCCTCGCCCTGCTCTTCGGCATCCCCCTGGGCATCTGCATCGGCAACAGCAACCGGCTCAACCGACTCGTGCAGCCGCTGCTCGACTGCATGCAGACCATGCCCGCCTTCGTCTACCTCATCCCTGCCGTCCTTTTCTTCGGACTGGGAACGGTGCCGGGAGCCTTCGCGACCATCATCTTCGCCATGCCTCCCGTGGCACGGCTGACGGGGCTGGGTATCCGTCAGGTTCCCAAGAACGTGATGGAGGCTGCCCGGTCGTTCGGGGCGACACGGACGCAGATGCTCTTCAAGGTACAGTTGCCGCTGGCACTCCCGACCATTCTCACGGGGGTGAACCAGACCATCATGATGTCCCTGTCGATGGTCGTCATCTCCGCCATGATTTCTGCAGGCGGACTGGGCGAAATCGTGCTGAAGGGAATCACGCAGATGAAAATCGGACTGGGCTTTGAGGGCGGCATTGCCGTCGTCATCCTTGCCATCGTCCTCGACCGCATCACGCAGGGCATCGGGCGGAACCGTTGACAAGGGTCCCGACCGGGAGGGCTTTCTCCCTGTCGGCTTCTTTACCGACGCCTTGTCAAACGGCAAGGCGAGTACTTGCAAAACTTCTAAAAGACAAAAGCTATTATGGAAAAACGACTCATCGGGACTGTCGTGCTGTGCGCCTGCCTGTTGCTGGCAGCCTGCGGCAGACTGACCCAAAACAAGATACGCATCGCTTACGGCAACTGGGCGGAAGGCATCGCCATCACCCATCTGACCAAGGAAATACTCACGGAACAGGGATTCCAGGTGGAAATACTCAACGCCGACATCGCACCCGTCTTCACCGCACTGGCAAGGGGGAAGGCGGACGTGTTCATGGACAGCTGGCTTCCCGTCACGCATGCCGACTACTTCGAGAAATACGGCGACCGGCTGGAGATGCTCGGACAGGTGTACGACAGTGCACGCATCGGGCTGGTCGTACCGACGTACGTCACCACCAACTCCCTGGAAGAGCTGAATGCACACAAGGAACGCTTCGGAGGGGAAATCGTCGGCATTGATGCCGGGACGGGACTGATGCGCTGCAGCGAGACGGCACTCACCGACTACGGACTGGACTACAAGCTGCTCTACTCCAGCGGACCAGCCATGACTGCCCTGCTGAAGAAGGCCATCGACCAGCGGAAGTGGATTGTCGTGACGGGCTGGACACCGCACTGGAAGTTCGACCGCTTTGACCTGAAGTTCCTCAAGGACCCCAAGAATGTCTATGGCGAAGCGGAACAGATACACAGCATAGCGCGGCGGGGCTTCAGCCACGACCATCCCTACGCCGCAGCCATCATCCGCAACATCCACTTGGAGGACAAGGACATCAGCTCCCTGATGCGTGCCATCAACGACACGAAACGGACGGAGAAAGACGCCGTCCGTGAATGGATGAAAACCCACCGGGAGCTGGTCGACAGCTGGATACCCAAGGACGGAAGGCGCTAGAGGGACAGACTATTCAGCCGCGTCCTCTTCCATCTTCCGACGGATGAACTCTTTCTTCAGGTTGGCTTCCTTCTGCTCCTTCCGTATTTCTTCCATGGCGGAGAGCACCTGTGCCAGCCGGTAGACGTCGGCTATGGCCTTGCGGTCGGAGGCGGGAAGCGCCATCTTGTAGTTGCGGTCGCCGAGAAATTCCACACGGACGGGAGCGTCGGCGTGCATCACGATGAAGTCTATCACGCTGCTGTCCTGTCCCAGCACGTAGTCCGCCTTCTCAATCTTCCAACCCAGGTCGGTCGTCTCATAGATGTCCTTCGACGGGGGAGTCTGTGCAAAGGTGTCGCCGGCACTGACCTTGATGGCGGTGTGATGGATGTTCGTCCTGCCGCAATAGATGGACGTCAGGCTCATGACTCCCTGCTCGCTCACCTGTGCACGGAGGAAGGTGCGGTTGAGGTTCCGCTCCACCGTCTGGGAAGGGCTGAAGTAGTTGCCCACTTCCTGATAGGCGGTGTCCTTTTCCAGCACATAAGCGCCCTTGATGGAGTCCAGCTCCGCCTGCTTGGCACGGTAGGCACTGTCCAGGTAGGCAAGTGTCCGCCCCTGCTCCTCCAGCTCAATCTGACGCATGAGCTTGATGGCCTCCTTGCGCGTGTCGAACGCCTTGGGATAGAGCGTGCGGATGCTGTCGATTTGTGACTTTGCCTCGCTGTATGCCCCCTGGGAGAACAGTTGCCCGGCGCGCTCCAGGTACACCTGCGCCTTCTTGTCGTCGCTGCCGCATGCCATCAGGAGGACGGCGATGCAGCCTATTAATAAGGTATGTTTCATCTGCTGTGATTGATTGGTTCCGGCGGCAAAAATAGAAAATCTTCAGAGCACTTACCTACGATACAGGCAAAAAGATGTATTTTTGCGCCACCAAACCCAAACCACTAGAAGCAAAGACGATGATTGAACTGACACAAGAGGACCTGAAAGACCGCTTCAAGGCCCCTATCTTCCATACAATATCAGAGACAGCCGACGAACTGAGACTAGAATGTTATGCCGTGGGCGGCTACGTGCGCGACCTCTTTCTGGAGCGTCCATCCAAGGACATCGACGTGGTGGTCGTGGGCAGCGGCATTGCCATGGCGGAAGCGCTGGGACGGAAATTGGGCAAGGGGGCACACGTGTCCGTGTTCCGCAACTTCGGCACGGCACAGGTGAAATACCACGGTACGGAAGTGGAGTTCGTCGGTGCACGCCGCGAATCCTACACCCATGATTCCCGCAAACCCGTCGTCGAGGACGGGACACTGGAGGACGACCAGAACCGCCGCGACTTCACCATCAACGCCCTGGCAGTCTGTCTCAACAGGCAGCGGTACGGCGAACTGGTGGACCCCTTCGGCGGACTGGAGGACCTGCGCGACAAGCTCATCCGGACGCCGCTCGACCCCGACATCACCTTCAGCGATGACCCGCTGCGGATGATGCGCTGCGTCCGCTTTGCCACCCAGCTGAACTTCCACATCGACGACGAGACCTTCGAGGCGTTGTCGCGCAACCGCGAACGCATCAACATCATCTCCCGGGAACGCATCGCCGACGAGCTGAACAAAATCATCCTCTCTCCCGTCCCGTCGAAAGGCTTCGTCGACCTGGACCGCTGCGGACTGCTGGAACTCATCTTCCCCGAGTTCGTCGCCCTGCAGGGAGTGGAGACGGTCAACGGACGCGCCCATAAGGACAACTTCTACCACACGCTGGAGGTGCTCGACAACATCTCCCGCGTCACGGACAACCTGTGGCTGCGCTGGGCGGCACTGCTCCACGACATCGCCAAGCCGCGCACCAAACGCTGGGAACCCCGCATCGGCTGGACGTTCCATAACCATAATTATATCGGCGAACGGATGATTCCCGACCTCTTCCGCCGCATGAAGCTCCCCATGAACGAGAAGATGAAGTACGTCCAGAAGCTCGTGAGCCTCCACATGCGCCCCATCGTCATTGCGGACGACGAGGTGACCGACTCTGCCGTGCGCCGTCTGCTGTTCGAAGCGGGCGACGACATCGACGACCTGATGACCCTCTGCGAGGCGGACATCACCTCGAAGAACCAGACACGCAAGCAACGTTTCCTCGACAACTTCAAGCTCGTCCGCCAAAAGCTGAAGGACCTGGAGGAGCGCGACCGCATCCGCAACTTCCAGCCCCCCGTGACGGGCGAAGAAATCATGGAGGTGTTCAACCTCCAGCCCTGCCGGGAAATCGGCTCGCTGAAAAGCTCCATCAAGGACGCCATTCTCGACGGCATCATCCCCAATGAGCACGATGCCGCCTATGCCTACATGCTGGAGAAAGCCGCCAAGATGGGACTGACCCCCGTGAAGGCACAGTAAGCCGATAGCAGAAAACCCGGCTTCCGGAAAAAGCTTTTGTAATCGCCTCTTTTTGAGCACCCTCGTACGAGCCTGTCCGTAGCGTCGTGCGGACGTGTCCGCACCGTCGTACCGACGCGTCCGTACGAGCGTGGCGACCCATCCGTACGGCACGACGGAAAACCCGGGCTGAAAGAATCTCCTCCATCGGCAATAAATTCCTGCCAAATCCATCCGCGGATAAGAATCTTTCGTATATTTGCTGCATAAATATAAGCAATATGAAGAAAACAGTTCGCGCATGGGTCAACATCCTGTTGGGATGTACCATTCTCGCTGCCGGGTTCGTCTTCTTTATCAATCCCTACAACATCGTCCCCGGCGGTGTCTATGGAGCCAGCATCGTGCTCCACAACCTATTCCCCTCCATCCAGGTGGGTACCTTCGGCTATATGTTCGACATTCCGCTGCTCATCCTCTCGGTGCTCCTGCTGGGTGCCAAGCTGGGCACGCGTACCATCGCCGCCGCCCTCATCACCCCGCTTCTCATGAACATCATGTCGCGCCTCGTCTATCCCACACAGGAGGCACTGGAACAGCTTGACCCGGCACAGCTGCTGGGAGGCAGCCTCAACATGAGCGACCATCTGATGCTCACCGCCGTCATCGGCGCTGCCGTCATCGGTATCGGGACGGGCATCGTCGTGCGCAACCAGGCGACGACAGGCGGAAGTGACATCGTCGGGATGCTCCTGCAGAAATACGCCCACATCCGCTTCTCCAATGCCATCCTGCTCGTCGACGGGACAGTGGTCTGCTTCGGACTGGTGGTCATCGGCTTCGGCATCGGCAGCGCGGACGATGTCAGCCAGCCCTCATGGCACCTCTCGCTCTACTCGCTCATCTCCATCTTCATCATCTCACGCGTCATCGCCTACATGATAAACGGCGCCAAGAACGACAAGCTCATCTTCGTCATCAGCCAGAAGCACCAGGAAGCCTTGCGACAGTACATCCTCAAGGACCTCGACCGCACGGCTACCTACATCAAGAGCAGCGGACTCTACACACAGGAGGACAAGGAAATGCTCTTCCTCGTAGTGAGCTACAAGGAGGTCACGGGCATCAAACTGAAAATCAAGGAGGTCGACCCCGACGCCTTCGTAGTCGTGACCGATGCCTACGACACGTTCGGTGCCGGCTGGAAGGAGCTGCCCTCGCCCAACGACGTGCAACCGGAATAACCCGGGCGTTGACCGACGGCAAGGGGCAACGGGACGCGGGTTTGTCAACATTTAAACTTAACAAAGGTGATTATAGCGTAATTCTCTGCCGGAAAGTTGCTTGTTCGACGGAAGTTGGCTAGTATTGCGAAAACTCTGTCTATGAAGCGACTCATCCATCTCCTGTTGGCAGGACTCCTGTGCGGAGCATTCCTGCCTCGTCCGGCACACGCCTGTACCGGAATCACACTGCACACCGCCGACAGCCTGCCTATCCTGGCACGCACCATCGAATGGGGCGGAAGCGACCTGAACAGCCAGTATGTCATTGTCCCACGAGGCTATGCACAGCAGTCTTACGTCCCCGGCGGCACGACCGACGGGATGCCCTTCCGTGCCCGTTACGGTTACGTGGGGCTTGCCGTGGAGCAAAAGGAGTTCGTTGCCGAAGGGCTGAACGAGAAGGGACTCTCTGCCGGGCTGTTCTACTTCCCGGGCTACGGAGCTTATGAGACGTATGATGCCCGCCATCGGCAGACGAGCATCGCCGACCTGCAACTGGTGAGCTGGATTCTGGGCAGCTGCGCCACGGTCGATGAGGTGAAGACTGCCCTCGAAGGGGTACACGTCGTCGCCATCGACCCGCGTGCCTCGACCGTCCACTGGCGGTTTGCCGACCCCACGGGACGGCAGGTCGTGCTCGAAATCATCGGCGGCAAGCTGCACTTCTACGAGAATCCCCTGGGCGTGCTCACCAACTCCCCCGGCTTCGAGTGGCAGCCGACCGACCCGTACCCGGCCCCCAAGCACCACGCCC
>OJKC01000621.1_pt1 | contig 28018 bp, 29 predicted proteins | sample 1596401 | NCBI WGS metagenome assembly OJKC01 (sample SAMEA4350162, study PRJEB24818) | metagenome | biome: human; feature: gut; material: faeces | place: Denmark | collected 2013-09 | reverse complement strand
CGACCAGCTTTGCAGCGTCGACATAGTGCTTGCCATGTTTCATTGTATATCCTCCTGTGTGGTCATGCGGGCAGTGTTATGCCCTCCCACTGTTTATGTCTCAGCCCTCGACGGTGACGCCCATGGAGCGGCAGGTGCCACGGACCATGCTGCATGCAGCTTCCAGAGAAGCAGCGTTCAGGTCGGGCATCTTGGTCTTTGCGATCTCCTCCACCTGAGCGGCGGTCAGAGAGGCAACCTTCTCCTTGTTGGGCTTGCCGGAAGCGGTGTTGATGCCAGCGGCCTTCTTGATCAGAACGGCTGCCGGAGGAGTCTTGGTGATGAAGCTGAAGGAGCGGTCAGCGTACACGGTGATGACGACGGGGATGACATAACCCATCTGGTTCTTGGTACGCTCGTTGAACTCCTTGGTGAACGCCATGATGTTGACGCCCTTCTGACCCAGAGCAGGGCCAACAGGGGGAGCCGGAGTCGCCTTGCCGGCCTCGATCTGCAGCTTAATGTAGCCAGTAACTTTCTGTGCCATAGTAAATGCACCTCCAAAAATCTGTGGTGAGTTGCGGCACGGTGTCTCCGTGCCTCCCACGAGCGCGTGCACGCTGCACACGCTCTATAAGAACCGCACTGCGGTCTTACCTTGGTAAACGTTCCTTGCCGGTTGGTTACGGCAGCTCGACCTGGCCGATCTCCACTTCAGCGGGAGTTTCGCGGCCGAACATGTTGACCTTGAGCTTCACTTTGAAGTTCTCGGTATCAATGGCCTCCACAAGGCCCATAAAGCCTTCCAGAGGACCGGCGGTGATCTGAACCGTGTCGCCGACGTTGAAGTCAACGGCCAGCGGTGCAGCCTTCTCCACGCCCATCTTCTCCACTTCTTCAGCAGAGAGGGGAACGGGCTTGGAAGCGGGGCCGACGAAGCCGGTGCAGCCGCGCGTGTTGCGCACCACATACCAGGTGTCGTCGTTCATCACCATCTTGACCAGAACGTAGCCGGGGAACAGCTTGTGTTCCACCATTTTCTGCTTGCCGTTCTTGTCGATCTCGGGAACCATCTCGACGGGAACCTTAACGTCGCAGATCAGGTCCTGCAGGTGGCGGTTCTCCACCATGGTCTGCAGGTCGTTCGCGACCTTGTTCTCGTAGCCGGAATAGGTATGCACAACATACCAAAGAGCCTCAGTGGACTCATCCACCAGCTTGGTTGATTCTTCCATTTTGGTCTGCCCTCCGTTTCAAGATGATTCTCAGGCGCCGATGATCAGGCCGAGGATGCCGCCGAAGACGGTGTCCAGCAGGATCATCACGACCGCTGCAAGTGCGACGGTCACGAGCACGACGACGGTGTTCTGCTTGGTGTCCTCTTTCGAGGGCCAGACCACCTTCTTCAGCTCGCTCTTGGTGTCGCGGAAGAACTTGGCGCATTTGCCGAAGAAGTTCTTCACAGCGGCCTTTGCTCTGGCCACAAAGCCCGGCTTTTTCTCGGTTTTGTCTGCCATGATGCGTCCGCCTTTCTTACTTGGTTTCGCGATGAACGGTGTGCTTCTTGCAGAAACGGCAATACTTCTTCATCTCGAGACGATCGGGGTTGTTCTTCTTGTTCTTCGTGGTGTTGTAGTTGCGCTGCTTGCACTCGGTGCAGGCCAGAGTGATTTTAACGGTCATTTGTTGACACCTCCATTATAACGGTTGTTTTGAACCTCCCTCGGGTTGCGGGTGGTACCTGTAAAACAGGCGCACTTAATAACCCCGCAAAAGAGGTGATATCATTGTACCACGCACTTTTCCATCCGTCAAGCAGAAATTTGCGCTTTTTGGAAAGTTTTTTTGAAAAATATCACTTCTGTTCTGGCGGCTGCTTTTGCGCATTGCGCTTGCATCGTGCGCATAGATATTGTATAATAAGCCAGAACGGCATTTTTACCGGTTGAACCCGCCCCGCATCATGGGGCTTTATAAATAGGAGAGAGTTATCATGCAGTCTGAGAAAATGTGCGTTGCCCTGCTGTTCGGCGGTATGTCCAGTGAGCACGAAGTCAGCCGTGTTTCGGTGGGCAATTTTGTCAACAACATTGATCGTGAAAAATATGAGGTGCTCACTGTGGGCATCACCAAAGAGGGCCGCTGGCTGTACACCGAGGCCACCGCAGCCCAGATGGCCGACGGCAGCTGGGAAGAACTGGCCGGCAACATGCCCTGCGTCATCAGCCCGGACCGTGCCGACCACGGCATGATCCTGTTCACGCCGGAAGGTCATGTGGAAAAGCTGCACATTGATGTGGTCATCCCGGTGCTGCACGGCCTGTGGGGCGAGGACGGCACCGTGCAGGGCCTGCTGGAGCTGGCCGGCATCCCTTATGTGGGCTGCGGCGTGCTGGCAAGCGCGGTGTGCATGGATAAGGCAGTGGCCAACGCCCTGTTCGAGGCCAACGGCGTGCCCCACACCAAATGGCTGGCAGCCAACCGCTGGGAGATCGAGTCCGATCTCGAAGGCGTGTGCGAGGGCGTGGAGAAGAAGCTGGGCTGGCCTGTGTTCGTCAAACCCGCCAACGCCGGTTCCAGTGTGGGCATCTCCAAAGTCAACAGCCGCGAGGAGCTGAAGAAGGCCATCGATCTGGCACTGGAGAACGACCGCAAGGTGGTGTTTGAAGCCTTTGTGGACGGCCAGGAAGTGGAGTGCGCCGTCATCGGCTCTGACCCCGCCGTGGCCACCCGCCCGGGCGAGATCCTTGCCGGTGCTGAGTTCTACACCTATGACGACAAGTACAAGAACGGCGTCAGCCAGACCGTCATCCCGGCCCACCTGCCGGAAGCAAAGCTGGACGAGGTGAAGACCTACGCCGCCATGGCCTACACGGCCCTGAACTGCGAGGGCCTTGCCCGCTGCGACTTCTTTGTGGAAAAGGGCACCGGCCGTGTGCTGATCAATGAGATCAACACCTTCCCCGGTTTTACCGCCATCAGCATGTACCCCAAACTGATGGAGCACGAAGGTCTGCCGGTGCCCGCTCTGATCGACCGGCTGATCGAGCTGGCTCTGGAAAGGAAGGAAAAGCAGCATGGATAACCGCCCCATCGGCGTATTCGACAGCGGCCTTGGCGGCCTGACCGGCGTGCGCGAACTGCGCAAACGCCTGCCCCATGAGGAGATCATCTATTTTGGCGATACCGGCCGTGTGCCTTACGGCAGCCGCAGCCCGGAGACCATTCTGCAGTATGCCCGGCAGGACATCGCGTTCCTGCTTTCGAAAAATGTAAAGTGCATCATGGCGGCCTGCGGCACGGTGTCCAGCACCTACCCGGCTGCCGAAGCGGCCCGGCTGCCGGTGCCGTACCTGGGCGTGGTGGATGCTGCCGCCCGGGAAGCGGCCTTTGCCACCCGCAACCGCCGCATCGGCGTCATCGGCACGGCGGCCACCATCCGCTCCCGCAGCTACGAAAAGCTGCTGCGCCAGCTGGTGCCCGGGGTGGAGATCACCGCGCAGGCCTGCCCGCTGTTCGTGCCTCTGGTGGAAGCCGGTTATGTGGACCACAGCGAGGAGACCAAACAGCAGGTGACGAAGCTGGTCATTGCTCAGTACCTGACCGAGGTGCGCAACGCCGGGGTGGACACCCTGATCCTGGGCTGCACCCACTATCCGCTGCTCAAGACCATGATCGGTGAATTCATGGGCCAGAGTGTGACGCTGGTGGACCCGGCCAAGACCGCCGCCCACCACCTGGAGCGCACCCTCTCGGAGCGTGGCCTGCGGGCCTCGCAGGAGCAGGAGGGCCAGGCGCACTTCTACGTCAGCGATGTGCCGGACAGCTTTGTGCAGACGGCAGATCTGTTCCTGGGCGAGTACAAGGGCGGCCCGGTGGACCAGATCGCCATTGACAAATATTGATAAGGAACGAAAACGTGAGCAAACCGTTGAAGGAAGATTATATCATCCGCATCAAGAGCCGCATCGAGCAGCATGTGGAGGAGCCGGTGGAGGCCGACGAAAAGGAAGAATTCGTCGAGCTGATGACCCGGGGCCAGTTTGTGCAGAAGGGCGACAGCTATTATATTACCTATAAAGAGACCGAGACCACCGGCTACGAGGGCTGCACCACCACCCTGAAGATTGCCGCCGACGGCAGCCGCGTGGCGATGCTGCGGTTTGGCAAAGGCGGCGGGGCAGGCACCCAGCTGATCATTGAAAAAGGCAAGCGCAACCTCTGCCATTACGAGACCGGCTACGGCTCCATGACGCTGGGCGTGACCGCCGACGAGATCGTCTGCGGACTGACCGAAAAGGGCGGCACAGCGAAGTTTGGCTACCTGCTGGATGCCAACAGCGCCGACCTTGTGAGCCGCAACCGCCTTGAAGTGACCGTGACCCACGTAAATTGAGATATTCCCCCAGACTGTGAAAGGAATCCGACCAATGACTGAATTTGAAAAGACCTATCAGAACTACAACCCCCGTCAGGCTGCGCTGGACGAGGCACGCGCTCTGCTGACCGCTGCCGCCAAGGCCGCCATGGCCGATGGCGCTCTGCCGGAAGCGGAGCTGCCCGCCTTCATCGTGGAGATCCCGGCCGATACCAAGAACGGTGACATCGCTTCCAACATCGCCATGGCCGGTGCCCGCACCTGGCGCAAGGCCCCGAAGATGATCGCCGACGCCATTCTGGCCCATCTGACTTCCATTGAGGACGGTGTGTTTGCCAAGGTGGAAGTGGCCGGCCCCGGCTTTATCAACCTGTTCCTGTCCCAGAGCTTCTGGGCTGGCGTGGTGCTGGGTGCCTGCGCCAACAAGGAGTATGGCCGCACCGACCACGGCAAGGGTGCAAAGTACAATGTGGAGTTCGTCTCTGCCAACCCCACCGGCCCCATGCACATGGGCAACGCCCGCGGCGGCGCACTGGGCGACTGCCTGGCCGCTGTGCTGGACTGGTCCGGCTATGATGTGACCCGCGAGTTCTATATCAACGACGCCGGCAACCAGATCCAGAAGTTCGGTAAGAGCCTGGCCGTGCGCTACCTGCAGAAGTACTGCGGCGAAGAAGCCTATCCGCTGCCCGCCGAGTGCTATCAGGGCGGCGACATCAAGGTGCTGGCCGGTGAGTTCGCCGACCTCCACGGCGATGAGTACGTGGCCGCCTGCAAGGGCCTGAGCGAGGAAGCCCTGTTCGAGAGCGAAGCCTTTGCAGCCCTCAAGGATGCACTGGTGGCCTACGCTCTGCCCAAGAACATCGCCGCCCTCAAGCGGGACCTTGGCAAGTACCGCATCGACTACGATGTGTGGTTCCACGAGAGCACCCTGCACGAGTCCGGCGCAGTTCACGCCGTGGTGGATAAGCTGCTGGAGCTGGGCGCATGCTATAAGGCCGAGGACGGTGCCATCATGTACCGCAGTGCCCAGTATGCTGCGAAGTACGGTACCGTCAACAAGAAAAAGACCGAGGACGGCACCGAGGAGGAAGCCAAGGACGAAGTGCTCGTCCGTGCCAACGGCATCCCCACCTACTTTGCCGCCGATATCGCCTACCACTATAATAAGCTGGCCACCCGTGGCTTTGCCAAGGCCATCGATGTCTGGGGTGCAGACCACCACGGCCATGTGGCCCGCATGAAGGGTGCCATGGATGCCATCGGCTTGAACGGCGAAGATCTGGACGTTGTGCTGATGCAGATGGTCAACCTGATGCGCGACGGCCAGCCTGTGCGGATGTCCAAGCGCACCGGCAATGCCATCACCCTGACCGACCTGCTGGAAGAGGTACCCATCGACAGCGCACGCTTCCTGTTCAATATGCACGACGCAGGCAGCGGCATCGATTTTGACCTCGATCAGGCTGTCAAGACCGACAACGATAACCCCGTGTACTATGTGCAGTATGCCCATGCCCGCATCTGCTCCATCCTGAAAAAGATGGAGAGCGAGGGCGTGCAGTTTGCCGGTGCCGAGAAGGTGGATGCCACCCTGCTCACCGAGCCTTCCGAGATGGATCTGATCCGGATGCTGGCAGCCTTCCCGCAGGAGATCGTCATGGCGGCAGAAAAGTACGACCCCAGCCGCATCAACCGCTTTGTCATTGATCTGGCCAGCGCCTTCCACCGCTTCTACGGCAGCTGCCGCATTCAGGGCGCAGACCCCGCTGTGCAGCAGGCACGTCTGGCCCTGTGCATCGGCGTGAAGAATGCCATCTTCAACGTGCTGACCATGTTCAAGATCAACGTGCCCGAGAAGATGTAACATAAAACCACAGGGGCTGTTGCACAGCATTTGGCGCAACAGCCCCTTTTTACGGTGTATGGAGAGAAAGCAGCTGCCGCTTCCGTCACGACCTCTCCCGTGAAAATGCGTTTGGAGCGCTCCGCAGAGCGCGACAAACGCAAAATTAAAAATAATTTTTCCTCTGAATATGCGCAAAGCAACGCGGAGCGCATTCCAAATCGTCTACCCCCCAAAACAGATACAAGGAGAACCCATGGAACCTTTGAAGATCGGCAATATCACCCTGCCCCACCGGGCGGTGTTCGGCCCCATGGCAGGGTTTACGGATGCCCCCTGCCGCCGCCTGATGGCCCAGCACGGCGCGGGCTTCACGGTGAGCGAAATGGTGTCCAGCCGGGCGCTGGTGTACGGCGACCACAAGACGGTCAGCCTGCTCAAGGCGGAACCCAACGGCGCGCCCTACGGCGTACAAATTTTTGGCGAGGTGCCCGAGATCATGGGCGAAGCCACCGCTGCCATCGAGCAGTATGATTTTGACTTTGTGGACATCAACATGGGCTGCCCGGCACCCAAGATCGTTTCCGGCGGCGCAGGCAGCAAGCTCATGCTGGACCCCGACCGCTGCGGGCGGATCGTAGAGCAGGTGGTGGCCCACACAAAACGGCCTGTCACCGTGAAAATGCGCAAGGGCTGGGACGCCGACCACATCACTGCCGTGGAGTGCGCCAAAGCCTGTGAGCAGGCGGGCGCGGCGCTGATTGCGGTGCACGCCCGCACCCGGGAGCAGATGTACACCCCCGGCATCGACCCGGAGATCATTGCCCGGGTGAAGGACGCCGTCAAGGTGCCGGTGCTGGGCAACGGCGATATCCATTCGGCCGAAGATGCCGTGCGGATGATGCAGGCCACCGGCTGCGACGGCGTGATGATCGCCCGGGCAGCGCTGGGCGACCCGTGGCTCTTTGAGCGGGTGAATGCGGCCATCGAGGGCCTGCCTGCGCCCAAAGAGCCGAACCTACAGGCCCGCATGAACGCGCTGCGCTGTCAGGTGGAGGAAATGGTGGAGCAGAAGGGCGAGTTCGTGGCCATGCCCCAGGCCCGCGCCCAGACCATGCACTATATGAAGGGCCTGAAGGGCGCGGCCAGCCTGCGGCGCTACTGCTGCACCCTGACCCACTTGGAAGACCTGGACGAGCTGATCGACGCGGTGTTTGAGGAGCAGCGCAAGGCCGGCCTTGACCCCGACGATGTGCGGGAAGTGCCGTTCCCGTAAGAAATAAGTTTTGAGCCAGTGGGCCGGTAGTTTCTCTGAGGACCGTCCGCTGGGGTGGGACCCTGCTGCCGCAGGCGGTAGGGCGGGCGATGGAATGGCCCGTTTCGTGTCCGAGGAGGAACTACCGACACACTGACCCTACTGCAACGTCCTGCCGGGTCAGCTCATCCAGGTTCTGGGTGTAGCAGGGCAGGCAGTGGGCCATGAACCAGTCGGCTTCCGGGCAGTGCATGGCTTCCAGCGCCACTTTCTGCTGGGCAAAGGCTGCGTCGAACTCGTGGTTGCCGCTGCGCTGCTCCTCCATGCACTTGATGAGGGCGCTGAGCCGGTCGGCGGCTTTCAGCAGCCGCTTTTCTTCGGCGGTGAGCAGCTCGCCGGAGATGAATGGAGAAATTTCTTCGCCCAGTTCTTCCGGCAAAAGGCCGGTCATGCTGCGCACGCTCTCGGCCTCCAGCGCCTTGTAGGCGTCCCGCAGGGCGGCGTTCGCATACTTGACGGGCGTGGGCATGTCGCCGGTGATGATCTCCGGCGCGTCGTGGTACAGCGCCGCCACCGCTACCGTTTTGGGGCGGCAGGGGGTGCCGGTGTAGCGCCGCGCGATCAGGCACAGCATGTGTGCCAGCAGCGCGGTATCGCAGGTGTGCTCACTGAGAGATTCGGCCCGGGTGGAGTGCATCAGGCTCCAGCGGGTGATGTACTTCATGCGGGCCAGCAGGGCGCTGAACGGATACAGCATGGGCGGTCTCCTCCTTTGCAGATGCGGACTTTTCTTCACCATACCTGCCCGGCAGGGGCTTGTCAAGCCTTTGGTGAAGAAAAGTTCTTTTTTTAACCGCGTGCCCGTGCTATACTATACAGAAAGAACATCAACATTCTGCCCCAGCGGCAGAGAAAAGAGGAACCCATGGAGTGGTCTGGTACCGCCCGGCAGCCGCAGCTGCCTGGGCAAAAAAAGGATAAATTCTGGCGGACGGTGGCGCTGTGTGCCCTGACGGCCGCGCTGTTTTTCCTGCCGTTCTATATCATCGACGGCGGCTTTTTCCACTATGCAGGCGATTTCAACAGCCAGCAGATCAGCTTTTACCGCTATATGAACGGCTTTTTTAAGGGGGCCGGTTACCCGGACAGTGCGTTCACCTCGGTGCGTAACACCTTCTCCTGGGCCACCGACCTTGGCAGCGGCGTCATGAATGCCTACTCGTTCTACCTGTACGGCTCGCCGTTCTTCTATTTTTCGCTCATCTTCCCGCAGAAGTGGCTGCCCTACCTCATGGTGCCGTTGCTCGTGCTCAAATTTGCCGTGGCGGGCGGCGGCGCGTACCTTTACCTGCGCCGCTACGTCAAAAACATCGACTATGCGGTGCTGGGTGCCTGCCTTTACACCTTCTCCGGCTTTGCGGTGTACAACATTTTCTTCAACCACTTTGTGGACGTGGTGGCCCTGTTCCCGTATCTGCTGTGGTCGCTGGACGAAGTGCTCTATGAAAACAAGCACAGCTGGTTTGCCTTCTGGGTGGCGGTGAACCTTTTCAACAACTACTTCTTCTTCATCGGGCAGGTGGTGTTCCTTGCCATCTACTTTGTGTGCAAGCTCAGTACCGGCGACTTCCGTCTCACGGTGAAAAAGTTCGGCCTGCTGGCCTTCGAAAGCCTGCTGGGCGTGGCCATGGGCAGCCTGCTGCTGGTGCCGGCCATCCTCTCGCTGCTGCAGAACCCCCGCACGGTGGACCTTTCCTCCGGCTGGGGCTTCCTGACCTACAGCAAGGTGCAGCAGTACCTTGCTATCCTCGTCAGCTGGATCATGCCGCCGGATTCGCCCTATCTCACCTCCATCTGGTCCGAGGGCGTCATCAAGTGGACCAGCATGTCGGCCTACCTGCCGCTGTGCAGCCTGGCCGGTGCGGTGGCCTACTGGCGCGCCCGCCGCGGCGACAGCAAAAAGCGCATCGTGGCCACCTGCGCCGTGTTCGCACTGGTGCCCATCCTGAACAGTGCGTTCTACGCCCTCAATTCCAGCTACTATGCGCGCTGGTATTATATGCCGGTGCTGATCCTTGCCGCCATGACGGTGAACGCGCTGGAAGACCACAACACCGATCTGGATTCCCCTGCGGGCGGCATCAGCTGGCTGATGATCGCCACGCTGGCCTTTGCCGTGGTGCCGGTGCAGGACGGCGACACCGGCAGCTGGTCCTTCGGCGTGCTCAAGAACCCCGGCCAGTACTGCGCGGTGCTGGGCTTCGGCCTGCTGGGGCTGCTGGTCTACCGCTATATCTGTGGCAAATGGCGGGCAGACAGCCGCTTTGCCCAGCGCATGACGGCGGCAGTGCTGGCATTCGCCTTCCTGTTCAGCGTGGTGCACATCGGCATTGGCAAGTTCGGCCAGTGGTACACCGACAGCGACCTCGTGGAGCAGGACACCAACGCCCTGCTGCTGAAAAATGACCTGCCCGAGGGCGATTACCGCATCGACACCTACAAAATTCACGATAACATCGGCATGTGGCTGGATAAGAGCTGCCTGCAGTATTTCGGCAGCACGGCCGCGCCCAGCATCCTCAGCTTCTACCCGGCACTGGGCGTCAAGCGGGATGTGCGCAGCGAGCCGGAGCTTTCCAATTATGCACTGCGGGGCCTTTTGAGCGTGGAGTACCTCATCACCACGCCGGAAAAGCAGGGTGCCTTTGAAGCCGAAGCCGACGACGGCTGGGTCTACGACAGCGCAAAGGACGGCTATGTGCTCTACCGCAACACGAATTATGTGCCCATGGGCTTCACCTATGACTACTACCTCACCGAGAGCGAGTACGAGGACACGGTCAAGACGACCCGTTCGAACCTGCTGATGCGGGCGCTGGTGCTGCCGGATGAAGCCGCCGAGACCTACGGCAAGTATCTCACCCATCTGCCGGACGACAAGCTCAATGACCTGTACTACGAGGAGTACATGCAGGACTGCGCCGACCGCCGCGCCATGGCCGCCAGCGTGTTCCAGATGAACAATTCCGGCTTCCACGCCGAGATCACGCTGGGCAAAGAGAACCTTGTGTTCTTCTCGGTGCCCTACGACGACGGCTTCACAGCCTATGTCAACGGGCAGGAGACCGAGATCGTGGAGGTGGACGAAGGCCTGATGGCGGTGCTCTGCCCGGCAGGGGAGAACACCATCGACTTTGTGTATCAGCCCGACGGCATCCGGCTGAGCCGCCCGCTGACCTTTGGCGGCATCGGCGTGTGGCTGGTGTACACGGCATACTTTGTCTGGCGCAAGCGCCGGAAGAATGACTTTGCCCCGGAGAAAAAATAAAATTTTGCAATTGCCTCTTGACTTTATCCGGATAAAGTGTATAATGCAATCAAACCGATGAGGCGGAGGAGAACCTGCACAGCGCATCTTCAGTGAGCCCGGACAGTGAAAACGGGCGAGAGCGGGGCAGAGATTCGTGGGCCGCCGAGGGCCGGGCAAACGAGATGCCAGCGCATTTTCAGTAGCTTGGGACGGAAGCCTCCGTTACAGGGCAGGGGAGTGTTGGCTCTCCGTGAGAGGCTCTGCGTTTTGAGAGCAGGGCAAGCAAGGTGGCACCGCAGAATCGTATTTTACCGATCCTGTCCTTGTGGATGAACACACAGGGACAGGGTCGTTTTTTTGTAAGACCCGTCCCGCAAAGGGAGCGGGTCTTTTATTTATAATTTTTTGAGCCGCCCGCTCCGGGAAAGGAGTTATTTATTATGAAAAACGTTACCATGATCTCCCGCCGCAGCTTCCTGAAGGCCGCTATGGCAGCTTCCGCCGTTTCCGCACTGGCACTGACCGGCTGCGGCGGCTCCGCTTCCAGCACCACCGCTTCTTCCGCTGCCGCATCTGCTGCAGCTGAGGGCGGCCAGACCTTCAAGGTGGGCATCGTCAACTACGTCGATCATGCATCCCTGAACCAGATCGTGGCGTCCGTCGAGAGCCGCCTGGATGAGCTGGGCAAGGAGAAGGGCGTCACCTTCGACTACGCCGATTACTACGCCAACGCACAGGCCGATCAGTCCAACCTGAACCAGATCGGTGCTGACCTCGTGGGCGACGGCGTGGATGTGATCGTGGCTGTGGCGACTCCCACCGCTGCCACCATGCTGGCTGCCGTGGAAGATACCGACATCCCGGTGGTCTACTCCGCCGTCACCGACCCCGCTGCCGCAGGCTTTGACGATGGCGAGAACATCACCGGCACCTCCGATGCCCTGAACACCGATGCCATCATGAACCTGATCCTTGCGGTGGACCCGGACATCGACACCATCGGCCTGCTGTACGACCTGAGTCAGGATGCCTCCACGCAGGCCATTGCAGACGCCAAGGCCTTCTGCGAGGCGAAGGGCATCAAGTACATTGAGAAGAACGGCACCACCACCGCCGAGGTGCAGATGGCAGCCGAGGCCCTGATCGCATCCGGCGTCAAGGCGGTGTTCACCCCCACCGACAACACCATTATGACCGCAGAGCTGTCCATCTACGAGACCTTTGCCGAGGCCGGCGTCAAGCACTACACCGGCGCAGACAGCTTTGCGCTGAACGGTGCCTTTGTGGGCTACGGCGTGGACTACGTCCAGCTGGGCGAAGCCACCGCCGACATGGTGGCCGAGATCCTGTGCGATGGCAAGAGCGCTTCCGATATGCCGTACCAGACCTTCGACAACGGCATCGTGACCATCAACACTGAGACCTGCGAAGCCCTGGGCCTCGACCTCGACACCGTGAAGGAAGCCTTCAAGCCCTACTGCACCGAGATCGTGGAAGTGACCACCGCAGAGAACTTCTCTTAAAGATAATCCTCTCAGTCAAAACCTGACGGTTTTGCCAGCTCCCCCGAAAGGGGGAGCTTTTGGCGGCTATAGGAAAAGTTTTCCGTCCCAATAAAAGCTCGCCCTTCGGGAGAGCTGGACGCGAAGCGGCCTGAGAGGGTCGTTCTAAAATACATTATGTTAAAAGGAGCACACACATGCTGGCGAGTATCTTTTCGCTCAACGTCCTGCAGACGGCGCTGGAACTGGGCTGTATCTATGCCCTCGTGGCGCTGGCGCTGTTCTTGAGCTATTCCATTCTGAACATTGCAGACCTGTCCACCGACGGCTGCTTTACCCTGGGCTGCGCGGTGGCCTGCCAGGTGGCTCTGACCGGCCACCCCGTTCTGGCCCTGTTTGCGGCCATGGCGGCGGGCGTGTGCTCCGGCTTTGTCACGGCCTTTCTGCAGACCCGCCTCGGCGTGGAGAGCATCATGGCCGGCATCATCGTCAACACCGGCCTGTACACCATCAATCTGGCCGTGATGGGCTTCTCGTCCACCATGTCGCTGGTCAAGACCGACACCATCTTCTCGCTGGCAAAGGGCCCGCTGAGCTTCCTCGGCGGCTGGTACAAGCTGGTGATCGCGCTGGTCATCATCGTGCTGGCAGGCGCAGCGATGCTGGGCTTCCTCGGCACCCGGCTGGGCCTGTCCATCCGCGCCACCGGCGACAATGCTGCCATGGTGCGCGCTTCCAGCATCAACCCGGCCTTCACCATCACGGTGGGCCTGTGCATCTCCGGTGCGCTGTGCGCGCTGTCCGGCGGTCTGCTGGCACAGTACCAGAAAAGCTGCGACATCAACGTAGGCACCGGCATGGTGACCATCGCGCTGGCGTCCCTCATCATCGGCGAGACCCTGCTTGGCAAGCGCACCATGCTGCGCCGCATCATCGGCGTGGTGTTCGGCAGCTGCCTGTACCGCTTTATCGTGGCCGTGGCTCTGCGCTTCAATGTGCCCGCTGCCGCCATGAAGCTGGTGTCTGCCATCATCGTGGCCATCGCTATTTCGATGCCCGCCATCAAGGAAAAAGTTGCTTTCGAGCAGCGCAAGCGCGGGGCACGCAGCCGCCGCGTGACCACCGGCAAGGAGGGACAGTAAGATGGAAATGCTTCAGCTGAATGACCTGCACAAGACCTTCAACCCCGGCACCGTCAACGAAAAAGTGGCGCTGAACGGGGTCAGCCTGCACATGGAAGCAGGCGATTTTGCCACCATCGTGGGCTCCAACGGCGCGGGCAAATCCACCCTGTTCAATGCCATCACCGGCGGCTTCATCGCGGATGAGGGTAGCATCCTTCTGGGCGGGCAGGACATCACCTTTGAACCGGAACACCAGCGCAGCAAGGTCATCGGACACCTGTTTCAGGACCCGCTCAAGGGCACTGCCCCCAACATGACCATTGAGGAGAACCTTGCGCTGGCCTATCTGCGGGCCGGCACTGCACCCCACGCCATCTTCTCCCGCATCTCCCGCAAGGACAAGGAAGTGTTCCGCGAGAAGCTGTCCCTGCTGGACATGGGGCTGGAGGACCGCATGAAGCAGCCGGTGGGCCTGCTGTCCGGCGGACAGCGGCAGGCGCTGACCCTGCTGATGGCGACCCTTGTCACCCCCAAGCTGTTGCTGCTGGACGAGCACACCGCCGCGCTGGACCCTGCCACCGCCGAAAAGGTGCTGGAGCTGACCAAGAGCATCGTGGCGGAAAAAAAGATCACCTGCCTGATGGTCACCCACAACATGCATCAGGCGCTGGAGCTGGGCAACCGAACCCTGATGATGGATGCGGGCCGCATCGTCTTTGACGTGAAGGGCGAACAGCGCAGCAAAATGACCGTGGACGATTTGTTAGAGAAGTTCCGCGAGAATGCCGGCAAGAATCTGGACAATGACCGCATCCTGCTGAGCAAGGTAGAGCCGTAATTATAGGAAAAACAAAAATCCCCTCTGTGCAGATGCACAGAGGGGATTTTCAATGCAAGAAATTACTGAACGTACTCGACCGTGTACTCGAAGCCGTACTCCTCCTGCAGCTTCTTCACTTCGGGCTCGCAGTCCTCGATGAAGGTGGGAGCATAGACAGAAGCGCCGTTGTGAGCCTTCTTGTAGTCCTCCACGATCTGCTGCAGCTTTGCCCAGCCCTCGTTGGCCTTGGCGTTGTCGATGCTGTCGGGGAAGTTGATGATGAACTCGCGGTGTTTGGGGATACGTGCTTTCATGGTAGAAATCTCCTTATAACAGTTTGGATTTTACTTGTTCATTTATACAGAAGCACGGGCCTGAACCTGTGCAACTTGCGAAAAAATTTTACAGTCCGTACACCCGGCGGGCATTTTCCGTGGTTACACGGAACACCTCCTCGGCGGGGACGCCCTTCACCTGCGCGATGTACTCGCCCACATAGCGGATGAGGGAACTGTCGCAGCGGGTGCCGCGCACCGGCTCCGGGGCCATGTAGGGGCAGTCGGTCTCCAGCACGATGCGTTCCAGCGGCAGGGCGCTGATGGCCTTGGCTGCCCGCTTTGCACCTTTGAAGGTGCAGGCACCACCGAAGCCAATATACAGCCCCTGCTTTGCCAGCCACACAGCGTCGTCTGCGCTGCCGGAATAGCAGTGCACAATGCCTTTCGGCTGGTACTGTTTCAGCAGGGCGTATACATCCGCGTGCGCCTGCCGGTCATGCACGATGATGGGCTTGTCCAGCTCCAGCGCCAACCGGATGTGGGCTTCGAACATGGCCAGCTGGGCGTCCTTCGGCACGGGCCAGTGGTAGTCCAGCCCGCACTCACCCACAGCTACCACCTTGGGGTCGTCGTAGTACGGGGCCAGCGCGCGCATCTCAGCGGCCCAGTCGCCGCCGTACACCGAGACCGTAGGAGCCGGGCCTTCCTCGCCGCAGTCGGCGGCGGGCAGCAGGCTTTCCGGGTGGATGCCAACAGCTGCCACCACCCACGGGTAGCGGTGCGTCAGCTCCAGCACTTTGGGTGCATCCCCGGAGTGGGTGGCCTGTTCACACACGCCCACGACGCCCTTGCCGGGCAGGCTGCCCAGCAGGAAATCGCGGTCTGCGTCAAAAGCGCGGGCACTGTAGTGCGCGTGGGTGTCAAAAATGGGGCCGGTCATTTGCCCTCCTTTTTGGCGGGGGCCTTGTTCACCAGCCAGATGCCCACACACACGAACACCAGCGCCGCCAGATACTGCCAGCGGAACAGGGGTTCGCCGTTGAGCACGGCGCTCAGCAGTACGTTGACCACCGGGTTCACGAAGCCAAAGATGGCAATGCGGCTGACCGGGTTGTTCTTCATCAGCAGGGCCCACAGCACATAGCCTGCCCCGCAGATGAAGGCCAGATACAGCATGACCACCACCGCCAGTGCGCTCTGCACATGGAGACTGCCGCCCAGCACAGTGCCCAGCACGAACAGTGCCAGACCGCCCACGAACAGGTTGATGAAGCAGACGGCAAAGCTGTCTGCTTTTTTGGTCACGGATTTGTTCCACGGGCCGGACAGGGTAAAGATGATGGTAGCGGCCATCATGCAGAACACGCCCCAGCCGCTGCCGCTGCCGTGGTTGCCCAGCGTGCCGATGAGCACGCCCGCAAAGCCCACGGCGCAGCCCAGCGTCTTTGCCGGGGTCATGCGGTCCGCATTGCCGTAAAGGAAGTGGGCAAAGATGACCCCCAGAAAGCTCTGGGTGCTGTTCAGAATGCCCCCAAAGGCACCGGTGAGCATCGCCACGGCGATGTAGTAGAAGGCATACTGTGCGGTGGTCTGCCACAGACCCAGCGCGCAGCACTCTGCCGCCACCTTGCCCCGGGGCAGGCGGGGCATCCGGCTTTGCAGCAGCACACTGCCCAGCAGCACCAGAAAGCTGCCCAGCATGAACCGCACACCGGCAAAGCAGAAGATGGAGGCGGTGCTGCTGGAATCAATGGCGAACAGCCGGTAGCCCAGCTTGATGAAGGGGAACGCCGAGCCCCACAGCACATTGCAGAAAATGGCCAGCAGCACGGCAAACACCGGCGTGCCGAAGATCTTATCCAGCCGTTCCGCGCGGGAAAGCGTTTTGTTTTCCTGCATGGCGGCTCAGTGGATGCGGCTGCCTACGGGGGTGTCGTCGCCGTAGAAAGCGATGGAGCAGCCGCCGTCGGCGGTATCAGCAGCAAAGATCATGCCCTCGCTGACATATTTGCCCTTCATCATCGGGCGGGGTGCCAGGTTGCACACGATGCCGATCTTCTTGCCGATCAGGTCTTCCGGCTTGAACCACTTGGCGATGCCGGACAGGATGCAGCGCTCGCGCTCGCCGTCGAACACGGTCAGGTGCAGCAGCTTCTTGCTCTCCTTCAGGTTCTCGCAGGCGCGCACCTCGGCCACGCGCAGCTCCACCTTGCAGAAGGTGTCAAAGTCGATCTCGGCTTCGTGGGTGAAGTCCACGCCGCTCTCCTCAGCAGCAGGGGCGGCAGCCTTCTTCTCGGCTTCCGCCTTGGCCTTGTTGGCAGCTTCGGCAGCAGCCTTGCGCTTCTCGTCCTCTTCCTTCAGGTGGGCGATTTCCTTTGCCACATCGATGCGGGGGAACAGTGCCTCGCCCTTGTGCACGGTGTAGGTCTCCTGTGCGCCGTAGATGGTCTTGGTCAGGTCCAGAGCGGAATCGTCCAGACCCAGCTGGTCCATCATCTTGGGTGCGGTGGTGGGCAGGTAAGCGTTCAGCAGGATGCCGCACACGCGCAGGGCTTCGCACAGGTGGTACAGCACGCTCTCGAGACGGGCCTTGTTGGCTTCGTCCTTGGCCAGCGCCCAGGGAGCGGTCTCGTCGATGTACTTGTTGGCGCGCTGGATGACCGCGAAGATCTCCATCAGGGCCTGCGGGATGGTCAGGTTGTCCATGTCGGCAGTGACCTTGGCGGTCAGCTCGTTGACCATGGTCTCCAGCTCGGTGTCAATGGCTTCGGTACCGGCCACATTGTGCACGGTGCCGCCGAAGTACTTCTCGCACATGGCGACGGTGCGGCTGAGCAGGTTGCCCAGGTCGTTTGCCAGGTCGCTGTTGATGCGGTTGATCAGAGCTTCGTTGGTGAACATGCCATCGTTGCCGAAGGGAATCTCACGCAGCAGGAAGTAGCGGATGGCATCCACGCCGTAGCGGTCGCACAGGATCACGGGGTCCACCACATTGCCCACGGACTTGGACATCTTGCCGCCGTTCATCAGCAGCCAGCCGTGGCCGAACACCCGCTTGGGCAGGGGCAGATCCAGAGCCATCAGCATGGCGGGCCACAGAATGGTGTGGAAACGCAGGATCTCCTTGCCCACCATGTGAAGGTCGGCAGGCCAGAACTTGTCGTAGTCGTGATATTTTTCGTTACCGTAGCCCAGCGCGGAGATATAGTTGCTCAGGGCATCCACCCACACATACATGGTGTGCTTGGGGTCGAAGGGCACGGGGATGCCCCACTTCACGGAGGTGCGGGACACGCAGGTGTCCTGCAGGCCCTGCTTGATGAAGGCGATCATCTCGTTCTTGCGGCTCTCAGGCTGGATGAACTGGGGGTTCTCCTCGTAGAGCTTCAGCAGGCGGTCGGCATACTTGCTGGTCTTGAAGAAGTAGGCTTCCTCATGTGCGTCGTACACTTCGCGGCCGCAGTCGGGGCACTTGCCGTCCACCAGCTGGCTGTCGGTCCAGAAGCTCTCGCAGGGCTTGCAGTAGTGGCCGATGTACTCGCCCTTGTAAATGTCGCCCTGCTCATACAGCTTGGTGAAAATTTTCTGGCAGGACTCCATGTGGTAGTCGTCGGTGGTGCGGATGAAGCGGTCATAGCTCACGTCCAGCAGCTTCCACAGATCCTTGACGGTGGCCACGATCTTGTCCACGTATTCCTTGGGGGTCACGCCGGCATCGGCGGCCTTGTCCTGAATTTTCTGGCCGTGCTCATCGGTGCCGGTCAGGAACATGACGTCGTAGCCCTGCATCCGCTTGAAGCGGGCCAGTGCGTCGCAGGCGACGGTGGTGTAGCTGTGGCCGATGTGCAGCTTATCGCTGGGGTAATAGATGGGGGTAGTGATGTAGAATGTCTTGTGCTCACTCATGGGATAAAATCTTCCTTTCCTGATTTGGCGCTGCAACGAAAAAACTCCCGCCCTGCCGGACAGATGCCGGACAAGGACGAGAGCTGAAACTTTCGTGGTACCACCTTGCTTCGCCGCGCCCTTGCGGGCGCAGCCTTTTGCCGGGAAGCCTCCCGGCGCAGCGCGGTAACGGGCGCACCCGTCGCAGGCTCATTGTTCGCCCGCGCGGCTCCGAGGCCATGTTCCGCTCCGCGCAGCCTGCCCGGTTCCATCCTTCGGGCTTTCTGTCAGGCGCAGACGGTGCGTACTCTTCTCTTCACAGCCAATTTACATTGTTATGTCTATAATACGCAAAAACGGTGGGTTTGTCAACTCTGGCTTGTAAATTTCCTGTGGAACCGTTAAAATGGGTGTGGAGGGAGGATGGAAAAATGAATGTACAGGCGTTTTTGAATAATGTAAGCTTTCCGAAAAATTTGGAAGAACTAGATTATTACAAAGATGAGTTTGATGTAGAAACACTGCAATACGCTGAATGGGCAGAATGGACTACACCCAAATGGGCGGTGCCGGGTGATATTGTGTTGTTTTTTCACGCAAAAACAGCAATTCAACAAATTAGTCGATTAGAGACAGAGCTGAAAAATTTAAAGCAAATTTCAACAGCAAAAAGGAATAAACTCGAAGATGCGCTACATCGGGCGAGAAAGCTTTATAGCATGTATGGCGGAAAAATTTTTGCAATTGGAAAAATTGCAGAACAGCCGTTTTATGATGCACACCCATTTATGAGCGAGGAAGAAGAACAAGAGAGGAATATTCATTTCCGCACAAATAGAAGGATTTTTGCGAAGGTTGATGAGATCTTTCTGTTGGAAAAACCGATTGACATTTCTGAGTTTTCCGATTTCATTTTTGTTTCGCGGCAAAGTGCCATTACACCGGTCGTTGGAAGTGACTTCGACCGATTAAAGAAAATCATTTGCGCAAAGAATGAGATACCGGACTATTTGAAAAAGAGCAGGGCGATTCCGCTGCCACTGCAAAAAATCAACCCGGAAAACTGGCTGGATGTTACGCAGGAATACCGCAGGCTGTTTGCGCTGGAAATTCAGTTCCGGCGATTTTATGTGGACTACTTTTTGAAGGTGCTGGGCCAGCAAAAAACGTTTTATGCAGAGTGCGAATGTTACCAGCAGGGGAGAAAAACTGGCTTTGCGGATAATGCAATAAAACTTGGCGGTAAGTGGTGCTTTGTGGAAGTGAAGCTGAATGTTCATGCCGAGCCGCATCTGCACGACCAACTGAAAAAATACTGTCATGCGGAAAGGGTGATCCTGCAAAAAGGAGAACGGACTCTGCCGCAGGAGAAGGTCTGGCAGAATACAATGCTGGTAATTGATACAGAGGATTTTTACATCTACAACGTTTCGAGCGACCGGCTGACTTTATTGGAAAGTCTGGATAAGATCAAAACAGAAAGCGACATCAAAGCACTTCAAAAAAGAATCCTTCCCTTACTGAATTGACAATAAAAGATTGTTGTAAAATAGCTCCTGGAAAAATTACTGCACAAAGCCCGGAAGCCTTTCAGAGCAAAAATGCTCAAAAGGGATCCCGGGCTCTCTTTTTAAAGAAAATGCGCTCTGAGTGAGGAGCAAACCAATTATACTTCGTAATCCAGACAGAACCGTGCCTTGGTGTAGGGCCGTACCTTGCCGTCGGCCACGGCCACATGGGCGGGGTGGGTGGAGTAGCCCTTGAGGGCTTCGGCGCTCTCAAAGGTGGTGTCCAGCATCAGGTCGGCGGTGGAAGAAGGCAGGCCATTGATGTTGACGTGCACTTCCACAAGGCCGGGAATTTTGCCTGCAAGGCCTTCCAGCCCTTCCTTGATGCCCGCTTTCACAGCGGCTTTCTCGGCGTCGGACAGCTCATCTTTCAGCTGCCAGAGAATGACATGCTTGACCATAACAAAAAATCCTCCTGCGTTTTTTCTCATTGTAGCAGGGTGAGAAAACGAACGCAAGAGGAAAACGTTAAGATGGCGGAAAGAACAGGAGCACGACCAGAAACACCGCACCGGCGACGGCCATAAAAATGCCCTCGATCTGGGTGTAGCGGATGTATTTTTCAGAAGGTTCGGCCCGGTCGTACCGCCAGCGGGTCTGCAAAGAGATGGCTTCTTCCGGCAGAAAAAACGAGAACAGCCCGAACCCGATGCAAACAAACAACAGCAGAATGAGAAGAATCGTGTCCATGGCGGCACCTCACTTTTTGCCATCATTCCGTGTGCCATGATAGCACAGATTGGAGATCAAAAAGCCGATGCAGACCAGCAGCGCGGTGACCATTAAAATGGTGTGCAGCGGTTCGACCCGGGGCAGAAATACATTTACAAGATAAACGGCCCCGCACAGCAGCAGCGCAATGCCGGAAAATTTGCTGAAATGCTTCTTTTCATCCTCACTGCTCCAGCCGGTGCCGCCGCCATTGCGCAGGTCCTGGATACCGCGATACACAAACAGCACACCGCAGAGAAGGCTTAGCCAATTACTCATAGACACTCCTTTCCGGCGGTCAGTCCGCGCTATGGTTCCAGCTTTCGTAAGCGACGAGATAAAGAAGATCGCCTCCGATGGCGACGCCGAAGATGATACGGTAGAGCAGCGATGTAACAGGTGTGAATGTTAAGATCAGAAAGGCGATGCCGTTGAGCATGTAAAACACGCCGTTCTTTTTCTGCCACATAGCGCGGTATTCCGGGTCACGGTTATACTGGTTGAACGGCAGATCGAGGAACGGGTCTTTGCCTTGAAGATCCCGAATGCCGGAGATGAACCAGATAACGGTCAGCACAAGGTTGAACAGAGTGGAAAACGAAAAGAACGACTCCATGGAATGCACCTCCCATCTTTTTCCACAGTATACCACAGAAAAGTGCAAAAACACAAGGACGGTATTCAACCGCGCAGCATAAAATTTGCACAAATCGGGCGTTGACTGTTGGTGAAAACAGCACAAAATAAAACCAGCCGGACGAGGCGGTTGCAAGCCCTCGTCCGGCTGGATACTTACTTCTTCGGAGTCATAAGCCTCTTCTCCTTGGGGTTCCTCATTTTCGGAGTAAGCGTTTCATAGGGTGACTCTCCTTAGAAAATACTGGAAACTGAGAAACGATTTCAAGGGGACTGATTACTTAGTACATTGGATTGACCCTTCTCTTAACTGATGGAGTGCGGCACCGAGATTCTAAAGATGAATTTCATATTACCACATTCTTTCGAGTTAGATTCGCCAGGGGCAAACTACTTAGTACATTGGTAGAACTCCTTTTTTGCTATTCAAATAATGTTCTCCGTACAAAAGATACCTTCATAGGAATCATCTCCGGCGGATCTATTTGAATCGCTTGGGGTTAAGTTTATCGACAGGTTGTCGTGTAATCGCATTTTTGATGCTCAAGACTGGCTCATTTTTGTTGTGTTTTTATACGGGGGAAACATCCCGTCTGTGGTGAGCCTCTATTTTGCTTCTCAGCGAATCCCGACAGCCTGTCCCTGCTGTGCGGGTTCCATATCGACCATCGGTCTCGCTCCTTTCTACTTCAAGTCAGCGGGATTAGCTCTCTCTTGAGCTTCTGCTGTACTTCTCTGGTTTCTGGCTTTATTATACATATTCCTGATTGATTTGTCTATTCGCAGAGTGCACAAGGATAGAAATATAAAATTGTGCAGTTCTTGAAAAACAGCAGATAGAACGTGCAAAATGCTGCTTTCTGTGCGGTGTGCCCGGGCGATCGGGCCCTTTGGAGAGGAACTCTGTGCCCTGCAGGAAGGGCTGCCGAGGAAGTCAACAGCAAAGCTGCCCAGAAGTTCCGGGCCGTTTGTGGAGGATTTTGCGCAAAACGGGAGAAAGTGTCCACAGGGTATTATGCGTCAGATCGATTTGTGCTAAAATAGCGCCAATGAATGGTAGTCGCCGCCGCCCCGCGAGATGAAAGTTTCGCGGGGCGGCTTTTTTGCGGCAAAAATTTAGACACAAAAGAAACGGAGAATCAAAATGCCTAAAACTTTACCGGAACGTATCTTCTTTACCATTGTCATGGCTGCAATTATGGTCTATGGCATGATCGTTTACAATGTGGCGCTGAACACAGGCGGTGTCACCAATGCCACCTTTGTTATGGCTCTGCACGAGATGCCGATCATGGTTCCCATTGCCTGCGTGCTGGAATTTTTCGTGGTGGAGAAACTGGCCACCCGATTGGCGTTTATGTTCATGCGGCCCACAGATCGTCCGCAGTTCATCACCTATGCCATCTCTCTGATGATCGTGTGCATCATGTGCCCGGTGATGAGCCTGATCGCAACGGTGCTGTTTAAAGAACCCGGCTTTGGCACTTGGGTGCATACATGGGGCTGCAATATGCCCATGGCCCTGTGCTGGCAGATGCTGTACTGCGGCCCGCTTACCCGTGCCATCTTCCGGCTGGTGTTCCGCCGCGGCGCAAAACAGGAGGACTGATAGATTTTAGATATGCAGTGATAATAAATATGTATAGGAGAGGGCGCAATACCGGACAAGACACCTATACGATTTTTATATATCTGGCATATAAAGCATGTACAATAGGGCATTTTTGATGGAAATATTTTCCGGAATAACCTGAAATAACCATCGAAACCTAAGAACTGGCTAAGAAATTTGTGGAAAAAGTACATGCAAAGGACACTTTGTTGGACAAGATGCACAACTTTTTTAATATATCAATGCAGTAGAATCACCTAAAATGTAGAATGTGCACAAAGGGACTTGCGAATTTTTGACATTCGTACTATGATATCGAACGAAAAAAGACGAAGTGACCAGAGCAAAGGAGGGCGCCAAGCGGTTCAAAACCAGCGCCTTCCTTGCTTTTTTCACGAAGAAGCGCCTTTTCTTCCAGCGATAAGAAGGCCGTGCCGTTCAAGCGGCGCGGACGACCCAAATCCCCGGAAATTGATTCTTCAGGAAGGAGGAGAAATAAATGAACAAGTTGACTCAAGCGTTGATGGAAGAACTGACCGTCGAGTACGTCAAGGTCGGCCCGCTGCAGATCCCGGAATCCGTGGTCATCAGCTGGGTGATCATGGTGCTGGTGGTGCTGGGTTCCATCCTGCTCACCCGCAACCTGAAGGTGGACCACATCAGCAAGCGTCAGGCTGTGCTGGAGCTGGCCTACACGGCGGGCAAAAATTTCTTTGAAGGCCTGCTGGGCAAGGAGGGTGCATGTTATGTGCCTTACCTGATGACCGTGGCCATTTACATCGCCTGCTCGAACCTGATCGGCGTGTTCGGCGTCAAGCCCCCCACGAAGGACCTGGACGTGACCGCAGCGCTGGCGTTGATGAGCATCGTCCTCATCGAGTATTCCGGCATCCGTGCACGCGGCGGCGTCGGCTTCCTCAAGAGCCTGGCTGCCCCCACCCCGGTCATGACCCCCATGAACATCCTCGAGATCGCCATCCGTCCCACCAGTCTGTGCATGCGACTGTTCGGCAACGTGCTGGGCGCATTCGTCATCATGGAGCTGATCAAGCTGGTGGTGCCCGTGTTCGTCCCGGCGGTGTTCAGCCTGTATTTTGACCTGTTCGATGGCCTGATCCAGACCTACGTTTTCGTGTTCCTGACCTCGCTGTTCATGAAAGAGAGCATCGGCGGAGAGGAATAAAAGGCTCACGCGACAGCTTCCCCCGAGAGGGAAGCCTTGAAAATGATTGAATAAAGGAGATTTTATTATGAACGGTTTGATTGCTCTGGGCGCTGGCATTGCAGCGCTGACCGGCATTGGCGGCGGTATCGGCATTGGTATTGCAACTGGCAAGGCTACGGAGGCCATCTCCCGCCAGCCCGAAGCTGCCAGCAAGATCCAGACCAACCTGCTGCTGGGCGCTGCTCTGGCAGAAGGTACTGCAATTTTCGGCTTCGTCGTTGCACTGCTGATCATCCTGTTCCTGGGCTGATAATGGAGGCGTGAACGAATGCTGAAGTTGGATATCAACCTGCTGTATACGGTGGTCAACGTCCTCATCATGTACGCGCTGCTGCGCAAGTTCCTGTTCAAACCTGTGCAGGACGTGCTGGACAAGCGCCAGCAGATGGTGGACGCCGCCCTGGCCGATGCGCAGGAAGCACAGAACAAGGCACAGGCTGCACTGAGCGCAGCCGAAGATAAACTGCACAACGTGGACATCGAAGCTGCACAGCTCCGCCAGTCCAGCGAGAAGCAGGCAGAAAAGCAGAAAGAGCAGCTGCTGGCCGACGCCCAGCGCCAGGCCGATGCCATCATCGCAGACGGCAAGGCAGCTGCCGAGGCGGAGCGCGCCAGCAAGCTGCGTCAGGCCGATGCACAGATCGCCGACCTGACCCGTACCGTGTGCGCCAAGGTGCTGGAACGCAACCTGACGCAGCAGGACGACGAGCGTTTGCTGGCGGACCTGCTGCAGAAAGCGGGGGACGGCGATGGCAAGCGCAGCTGAAACGTTGAAGGCTTATCTGCACAGCGCCCGCACCCCTTCTGAGCAGGCGCTGGAGCGCATCCGTGCCCAGCTGAAAAAGCAGTACGGCACGGATGCGGAGCTCACCGTCAGCGTGGAGCCGGAGCTGATCTCCGGTTATGTGCTGCAGGTGGGCGACAAGGTGATCGACAACTCCGCAAAACACATGTTGGAGACCATCACCGCAGGCACCCCGGACCTTGCCACCATGCAGACCCGCGCAGAGGACTACAAGCCCGCTGCCGAGGCCAGCGAGGGCGGCACGGTCGTCTCCGCTGCCGACGGCGTCGTGGAAGTCAAGGGCATGGACAAAGCCGTTTACGGCGAGATCGTCACCTTCGACACCGGCGCAAAGGGCATGGTGGAGAGCGTGGAGCCCGATCGTCTGGGCGTCATGCTGTTCGACGACATTGAAAAGGTCGGCGTGGGCACTCTGGTCACCCGCAGCGGCAAGCGCGCGGGCATCCCGGTGGGCGACGGCTTCCTGGGCCGCGTCATCAGCCCGCTGGGCGAGCCCATCGACGGCAAGGGCCCCATTGAGTCTGTGGGCTACAACCCCATTGAGAAGCAGGCCCCCGGCATTCTGGAGCGCCAGAGCGTGGATACCCCGCTGCACACCGGCATCCTGGCCATCGACTCCATGTTCCCCATCGGCCGTGGCCAGCGTGAGCTGATCATCGGCGACCGCCAGACCGGCAAGACCTCCATTGCCACCGACGCCATCCTGAACCAGAAGGACACCGGTGTGCTGTGCATCTATGTGGCCATCGGACAGAAGGCTTCTTCCATCGCCCGCGTGGCAGGTGATCTGCAGAAGCACGGTGCCATGAGCTACACCACCATCGTGGCGGCTACCGCTTCCGACAGCGCTCCGCTGCAGTACATCGCACCTTACGCCGGCACCGCACTGGCCGAGTATTTTATGGCACAGGGCAAGAGCGTGCTGATCGTTTACGACGATCTGTCCAAGCATGCAGTGGCCTACCGTGCCATCTCGCTGCTGCTGCGCCGTTCTCCGGGCCGTGAGGCTTACCCCGGCGACGTGTTCTACCTGCACTCCCGTCTGTTGGAGCGCTCCTGCCGCATGCGCGACGACCTGGGCGGCGGTTCCATCACCGCCCTGCCCATCGTTGAGACCCAGGCAGGCGATGTCTCCGCTTACATCCCCACCAACGTCATTTCCATCACCGATGGCCAGATCTTCCTGGAGAGCGCCCTGTTCAACGCAGGCAACCGCCCCGCCGTCAATGTGGGCCTGTCGGTGTCCCGTGTGGGCGGCGCAGCCCAGACCAAGGCCATGAAGAAGGCCAACGCCAACCTGCGTATTGAGCTGGCACAGTACAAGGATATGGAATCCTTTGCCCAGTTCAGCTCCGATCTGGACGCCGAGACCCGCCGCCAGCTGGACCACGGCAAGGCCCTGATGGAGATGCTCAAGCAGCCGCTGTACCAGCCCAAGTCCGACGCCGAGCAGGTGGTCACCCTGGTGCTGGCTTCCCATGGTATGCTGGACAGCCTGCCCACCGCGGAGCTGCGCAGCAAAACTTCCGCATTTGTGCGTCAGTTCCGTGCGGATGTGTCCGGCACGATGGATAAGATCACCGCCACCGGCAAGCTGGAACCTGAAATGGTCGATGCCATCCTGAACGCCTGGAAAGCTTATGCGGGAGGCGACAGCCATGCCGTCCAGTAAGCTGCTGAAAGAGCGCATTGAGAGCATCCAGGACACCATGAAGATCACGAACGCCATGTATCTGATCTCCTCGTCCAAGCTGCGCAAGGCGCGCAAGAACTATCAGAACGTGCAGCCCTACTTCAACCGTATGCGGGACACCATCTCCCGTGTGGTGCCCCACCTGCCGGAAGAACCGGTGCACCCTTACTTCCACCAGCGCAATGCAGCGAACCCCAAGCGGGCCTACATCGTGCTGACGGCCGATAAGGGCATGGCGGGCGCTTACAACCAGAATATCATCAAGTTCCTGAAGGCGCAGGCCGGGGATGACCCGAATGCCCGGTTCTATGTGATCGGCCAGACGGGCTACCGCGCCCTGTACCACAGGGACCCGCGCCTGGTGGAGGAGTTCCACTACGGCGCAACGGCTCCCACGCTGCAGCGTGCCCGCGACATCACGGTGGACGCTATCGACGACTTCGAGTCCGGCAAGCTGGATGAGATCTACCTCATCTACACCAAGATCGAGAACGCGCTGACCAGCGAACCCACCATGGTGCGGCTGCTGCCGCTGGACCGCGAACATCTGCAGCCTGCGCCGAAAGGCCTGGGCGACCCCAAGGGCGAGGTGGAGCTGTTCCCGGACGCCTGGACCGTGTTCCAGCAGACGGCACCCATCTACATGCACGGCATGATCTTTGGTGCCATGACCGAGAGCTACTGCGCTGAGCACAGTGCCCGCATGACTGCCATGGACTCCGCCACCAAGAGCGCCAATGAGATGATCCGGGAGCTGCAGCTGGAATACAACCGCACCCGTCAGGGCTCGATTACGCAGGAGATCACCGAGATCATCGGCGGCGCGGCTGCAGTGCAGAACCGGGCAGATTAAAACGTATTTACACATGATTATAGAGGCAATCGTATGATACAGGGAACTATTATTCGCGTAGCGGGCCCTGTGGTGGACGTGCAGTTCACCGCAGGCAAGCTGCCTGCCCTGCAGGAGGCGCTCACCGTGACCGCTGAGGGCACCGAGCGCACGATGGAAGTGACGCAGCACGTCAACGAGACGACTGTGCGCTGCATCATGCTTTCCGCCAGCGAGGGTCTTGGAAAGGGCATGGCCGTACAGGCCACCGGCCACGGCCTGACCGCGCCGGTGGGCGAGGGTACGCTGGGCCGCATGTTCGACCCGCTGGGCCGCCCCATCGACGGCAAGGGCCCCGTGGATGACGTGCCGCACTGGCCCATCCACCGCAAGGCACCCAGCTTTGCAGAGCAGAAGCCTGCAACGGAAATTCTGGAGACCGGCATCAAGGTCATCGACCTGCTGGCTCCCTATGCAAAGGGCGGCAAGATCGGTCTGTTCGGCGGCGCAGGCGTCGGCAAGACCGTGCTGATCCAGGAACTGATCCACAACGTGGCCA
>OJKC01000618.1_pt1 | contig 28072 bp, 26 predicted proteins | sample 1596401 | NCBI WGS metagenome assembly OJKC01 (sample SAMEA4350162, study PRJEB24818) | metagenome | biome: human; feature: gut; material: faeces | place: Denmark | collected 2013-09 | reverse complement strand
CGTCCAGATAGGACAACTCCACAGCGGGATTAAAGGCAATTTTCTTTTCGTCCACCATGTCCAGCAGTTCAGGTACAAGATTGGTCAGGCGAATATATCGTTTGACCACATCTTTACTAATACCGGATTCATATCCGATTTGTTCAGTTGTCAACTTCGGTGCGAGTTGCACCGAAGTTGATTTTCCTTGGTGTTTCATTGCCTCCAACTTCATCTTGTAAGCGAATGCCTTTTCGCTGGGCAGCAGGTTTTCCCTCTGAAGATTGCTGTCCACCATCAGGATCACCGCTTCGTCGTCGCTCATCTCCCGCACCAGCACCGGCACGGTGGGCAAGCCCAATTTCTGCGCCGCCAAGCGCCGCCGATGCCCGCTGACCAGCTCGTAGCCCTCCCCTTTTGGCCGGGCCAACAAGGGCGACAGAACGCCGTGGACACGGATGCTCTCCACCAGCTCGTCCATGGCAGCGTCCTCCCGCACCTGATAGGGATGCTTTTCAAAAGGCGACAGCTTGTCCGGCGGGAGCTGTGAAATAAACTCCTTCACCATACCGTCCCTCCCTCCGAAAGCGCAGCGGACACGTTCACATGGTAGTGAAGGTCGGAGCCGCGATAGTGGTAGTCCGCGTCAAAGGAATGGAGCCAACCGGCATTTTGCACATTCGCGTTTTCCCTCTCTTTTTCGGCCTGTAACCCTTGCGGCGCAAGGCTTTTTCGTACTTGTGGCCCTTGGGCTTCCACGGTCGGCACAGAGGAGCTGGGACATCTCGAGATGGTCGGCACGATCGTTCACCAGCTTACGCGCAATTTGACCGAGGAGCAGATCAAGGAGGCTGGGTTCGAGCCGTACTTTGTCGACCACACGACGGGCGTTTTCCCGCAGTTCGCCTCTGGTTACCCGTGGTCGGCGAGCACCATGCAGGTCACGGGCGACACCATCGCGGACCTCACAGAGGACCTGGCTGCGGAACAGAAGGCGCGCGTGACGTATGACAACATTCTGCGCCTTTCCGACGATCCGGACGTGAGTGATGTCATCAAATTCCTGCGTGCGCGCGAGATAGTGCACTTCCAGCGCTTCGGTGAAGGCCTGCGCCTCGCCAAGGACCGCCTGGACGAGAAAAACGTCTACTACGTAAACCCAAGCTTTGATCAGTAAAATAGAAAAATGAAAGGAAGTCTCTGCCGGTTGGCAGAGACTTCCTTTTTATGGAGGGATACGGCAATGAGAATCCGGGAGCGTTTCAACCCACGCGCCCCTTGCGGGGCGCGACGCGAGGTCGAGGAAGACAAGAAACTCGTCGAGCGATTTCAACCCACGCGCCCCTTGCGGGGCGCGACGCGTCCTGATTCTTCTGCGACTGAGTGCCAAAATAATTTCAACCCACGCGCCCCTTGCGGGGCGCGACTTGGCGACCTGACTGCGGATCTCGCCCGCGCCGTGGAGCATTTCAACCCACGCGCCCCTTGCGGGGCGCGACGAGCGAGTTTCTCACGCCAATTGAGGGCGTGCCCATTTCAACCCACGCGCCCCTTGCGGGGCGCGACATTAAAAGAACTGGAATTAAAACGAAGGAAAAAATTTCAACCCACGCGCCCCTTGCGGGGCGCGACGACATAGGACATCTTTTGTTCTTCAGTATGGATAATTTCAACCCACGCGCCCCTTGCGGGGCGCGACACCGGACAACCCCAAACTTGAGGAGCAGTATCATAAATTTCAACCCACGCGCCCCTTGCGGGGCGCGACGGGTGCTTAAAAGTCTTTGGGGTGGTGATGAAAATTATTTCAACCCACGCGCCCCTTGCGGGGCGCGACCAATACCCATATTGCTATAGATAAGCCCCTTATTAATTTCAACCCACGCGCCCCTTGCGGGGCGCGACGCAAACGATGACAACTCCGGTGTGCAGGTTGATAATTTCAACCCACGCGCCCCTTGCGGGGCGCGACTGACGACCTTAAAGAACGCGCCGCCGCATGGGAAATTTCAACCCACGCGCCCCTTGCGGGGCGCGACAGCAAAAGAGTACAAATCACTATGCACATTTTTGCGATAACAGACAAATTTCAGATGCTTTTGCACAGAATGCCGCCTGTCAGGGCATTCTGCTCCTTTTTGATGCAGGAAAACCATGCGGATTTTGGGTGCGAACCGCCCAAGTGATCTCTGCGCACTTGTGCTTCGCACTATAAGATCATCGGTTCCTCGGGCAGATACGTCTGCTTGCAGCCGAAGTGTTCGATTTTATTCTCGTACTTCTTGCCCAAGTAGTAAAATCGAAGGCTGTCCTTTTCTGGGTCAATGATCTTGCAGAGTTCATTTTGCAGCTTCCGGCACTGCGCCGTGTCCAGCAGGCATTCGAACACCGAATTCTGCACGCGCTGACCGTAATTGACACATTCCTTTGCGATTCTGCGCAGCCGCCCGCGTCCGGCGGCGTCGCTCGTGTTCACATCGTAGGTGATCAGAACCAGCATAGGCGCCTCACTTCCATAAAAACGGCGGATAGTCGTCCAAGTCGCCGCGCAGGTACCGCGCGAGCAGCAGGCTTTGTACATACGGTACCAGACCCCACGGTATCTTTTCCTCGAGAAACGGATGCGTGATGGTCTCCTTTTTTCGCTCCTGCCACTTCTGCAGGAACGTCCTGCGCCCTGTGTCCGTCAGCAGCACCGCGCCGCTCTCGCGGAAGTCAAAATCGATCGCTTTGAGCACACGGTTGTTGATGAGCGTGAGCACAAAGCGGTCGGCAAAGCACGGGCGCAGCTCCTCCATCAAATCGAGCGCCAGCGACTCCCGCCCTGGCCGGTCGCGGTGGAGATATCCGACGTAGGCGTCCAGCCCTACGCTTTCAAGCGCCGAGGCGCAGTCGTGCGCGAGCAGACTGTAAGCAAACGACAGCAGCGCGTTGAACGCATCGAGCGGCGGACGGCGGCTGCGCTCGCGGAAGAAAAACGTCTCTTTTCCCTGCAAGATCATGTCGTCCAGCACGCTGAAATATGCCGCCGCACCGACACCCTCGAGGCCGCGCAGACTGTCGAGCGACGTCTCCGCTGCGATCTGCGGCAGAAGCCCCTGTAACTGGTCGGACACGGCTGAAAAGCGCGATTCGTCAATGCGCATGGCGTGGTCGCGGCGCGTGCGCTCCACGCTCCATTTTGCGTTGTAGACCTTGCCGAAGATCATCATTCCGGCGACGCGACAGCTCTGCGACGGGTCGTCCGCCACGCGGTACTGCATCCGCCGCAGCAAGACGTTCCCCTGCGCCTGACCTGCTACACGGGCGAGAAATTTCCCGCGCGGCGAGCAGAACGCAAGTCCAATCTCCCGCTGCGCGCATGCGCCCATCAGGGCGGGCGACGCGCCCGCGTAGGAAAATGAGACGATGCTTTGCAGCGTGTGCAGCGGATAGCGGGCGACCGCTTCCCCGCCGCAGTTCGCCACAACGTTTTCCCCGTCCAGCGAGAGGTAAATGTCCTCCGATGTGACAAAAAGCGTGTTCAAAAGCTGTCTCATTGCTCTCCCTCCATTGCGCCGCGCAGATACGCGGAAACGGACTTGCTTCTCATCAGCTTTGGCAGACACAATCCTTTCAGCGAGCAGGCGTTGCAGCCCTTTGTTGGCTTTACCTTCGGCGTGCTGCCGCGCGCATAGAGCGCATGCATCTCTTCAAGGAGGGCACGCACCTCCTGCCGCAGCTCAGGGGTGAAGTCGACTTCCGTGCGCCGCCGCGGCTCGCCGTAATAGAGCGCGCCGCGCGGGATCTCGCAGCAGAGCATTTCTTCAAGGCACATCGCCTGTCCACAGAGCTGGAGCGTGTCTTCCGTGCCCTCTTTCGGCTTTCCGCGCTTATACTCCACGGGATAGGGCTGCCACAGACCCTCGCGGCCTTTGAGCGGAATGCCCGTCTCGCCGCGGCGGAATTCCAGCACGTCGCACGCGCCTGATACGCCGAGCGTGCGGGAAAAGACGCGCATATCGCGCGTGATGACGAGGTCGCCCCTGCTTTCGGTGAATGAGCCGTCGTGCGCGTTTTCGTGCATGATCGCGCCGTCCGTTGTGCGGTAGTTTTCCGCCCATTGCTTTTCTACATGGATGAGTGCCCACTGGCGGCGGCAGAATTTGAAATGCTGTAAGCCGGAAAGCTGGAGGAAGTCCTCGTCCTGATAGATCACCCCATCCGCGTGCAAGTCACGCCGGAGGGAAGGTGCGTTTCATCCACGCTGACAATGTAGTCGCCGTAGCTTCTCGGCGCGGTCACGCCGTCCTTGTGTTCGACCTTGACAAGGTCAAAGAGCTTGTGCGCCGGAGCGCAGCCGAGCTCGCAGTTGTGCTTGAAGACGATGAGCTCGCGCACGGCCATCTTGCCGCGCGCGGCGGAATGGTCGTTTTCAAACATGTTCAAAATAGCCGTCCACAGGAGTTCGAGGTCCTCTTCCGAAAAGCCGGTCGTCTTGCGCGCGAGATTCGCCGACACATAGCCCTCCGCGCGGTAGAGACCGTAAGGCACGATGTACTTGCGGCCCATCTCGGTGTTCTTCTTTTCCGCGTCCGCCTCGGTCGTGATGGCGACGCGCGTGATGGTCACCTCCTGCGGCAGAATGGGGTCGATGCTTCGGGCAAAGCCGAGCTGCACCGGTCCACGCACCTGACCGCAGTTAAGCGCACCCTTGGTAAAGGTCGTCATCACCGCGCCGAACGTGCGGATATCGTAGAAATTGGAACACATGAAGTCGCGAATTTTTTCATCCAGATGCTCGTCCTTTTTCTTGGCTTCCTTCAGCTTATCGGGGTCTGCGCCGACGTAGGCACAGGCCTCTTTATCGCTCGAGTTCAGTGGTACGCCGTCCTTGATGTAGATATGATAATGATCTGCATCCTCTTTTGCCATTTCAACATAATTGCGGATCTTACGCTTGAGGCAAACGTCCGTCACAAGGCCATAGCCGGTCTCGGGGTCGACGCGCGGCATATTGCCCGCATCGGGATCACCGTTCGGATTGCCGTTTTCCACGTCGAACAGCACCACAAATTCATAACGGTTCTTGATGGGATCAGACATTTTCTTTCTCCTCCTTTTTGTCATTACACTGATGATAGTAACCAAGATAAAAACAGATTGTTTCTTCCTGCGTGAATCGCGCCGGTGGTGGTGTGGTCAGTCGCGCAGCAAGATCACTTTCCAAGTCTCCGAGCTTTTTCCCTAATCCTGGCTTATCTCGCATGAGTTTTTTCAGGTGGTAATTACTCAAGGAGAACAGTTTGCCAAATACACTCCCCGGTGTTGATGCCGCCGAGTTGAAATAGCTGTCCCTAATACTCCGGTTCACGCTCCACCCCATCGATGCAAGCTGAATCTCTTCCATCACTCGAAACAGACGGCCCAAAAGATATGGCATATAGTTACAATCTTCATTTAACTGCACACTTGTCACCTCCGAAAACATTGAATGATCGCTTCCTCGTTCGTAGTTCTTTGCCAAATAGGCCTTCAAAATAGCGGCTCTCTCCCAAGTAACGTTTCGCTCTGCACGAATGCGAAGCAAGACAGCTTCCATCAAAGATACAGGGTATGGAGTTCCTGAAAATACAGCCCGCACCGTTGCCCCAGACACAACTGGACTGGGGACCTGTTTTTTGGGATCTCGTACGGTTGCGTTCAGCAGAGCCCACAAAGGGAGTATCGAATATTTTGCACCGGCGATCTCCAGCCTTGCATAGTGCGCGTTTACATTCTCCATCAGCTTTCCGAAGCTGTCGCGCAGAAAGAAGCGGACGGAAAGGCGCGCCGCGTTGGGCGCGAGACCGAGAATGTAAAACGGTCGATTCGGGTCGACGCCGAGGTCGTCGCACGGCAGCCCATTCGCCAGACGTTTGAGCGCCGCGCGCAGATCATTGTCCGACAGGCCGCCGTATGTGCCGCCGCCAATCACGGCGCTGAAAAAGCCGGGATAGGCATCATCTGCGCCCTCTGCCCAGCAGACGACTGTCGTATCGCCGATGTGCTGGACGTGGTCGCTGTCCGCAAGCAGATGATTCAGTGCGGCGGTGTAGGCAAAGGCGGCATATTTTCCCACTGGGGCATTGTAGTTCTGCTCCCGTCCGTAGGAGCAGAACGCCGGCGCGTTGAATGACACCAGCGCCGCGCCGCTGGACTGCGCGTCCCGCACGCCCTTGACCGACGGGTGCACAGCAGCGATCTCATCCTCTTTTCCGGTCACGAGACACTGCATCTTGACGCCGCTCTCGCCGCCGTTCCGATACCGCTGCCATGCCTCGCGGATAGCGGCATCCTCCTCGACCTTGCGGCCATCCACGCGAAAGACGAGGTTGCCGCCCGCGGTCACATCATCGAGCTGCCTGATAAGCGCCGGATGCTCTGCCGCGCGTTCCGGCTTCCAAGTGTCGAAGAAAGCCAGTATTGCGCGGGCATTGGGCGAATCGACGCTATCCAGCACCGCGTGGTGCAGCTTTGCCGCGGCGGCAAAGCACTCGCGGCTGCGTTCAGGCTTCCCTTTCTGGTCGATGCCGAGCAAATAAGCGGAATTGTCCCACAAAAAGTTCGAGGCAATGCTGACCGTTCGTTTCACCGCTGCCGGCAGCACCATCAGCTGCGGCTGCATGACCGTCCTTTTACCCTTTGTCCCTTCCACCATTGTCGGAACGATCTGCGTCAGCTCACCGTTTTCGTTTATGTAAAGTGCGAGACTGATTTTGGCAGGGGCCCAGCCGGGCGCGGCGATCTCGCCGCGCGAGAGGAGGTCTTCATAGTACCGTGTCAGCGCTTGCAGGATCATCCCCTCACCTCCCTGCTGTTCGGCGGCGGAACAGTCATCACACCATCGACAAGGCTCGCGCGGAAAAACTTCGGCGTGATGTTCGCAGGATCGCTGTAGTCGAGATCCCACAGCATCCAGCCGAGGTCGCGCGTGCCTTTGAGCTCATCGGGGCACGGCGGCAATTCCGTGCAGCGCCGGAACTGCGCGGGAAACTCCCGCGTGCCGAAATACGGCATGCTGTAACACTGCCCCTTTTCCAGCCGTCGCTTGATCATGTCCTGAAACTTGCCGGGATTGTCGCCGGGCGCGGCGGCGTCTGTCATGTCGAAGTGCGCGTCGATGACGTAGTGTACGTCCCGCAGCACCATAGCCGCGCGCTGTTGAATGCTCTCCGACGCGGCGAGGTACAGTTCCCCCTGCCCTTTTTCCATCACGGTCTTTGCCCTGCGGGCGCTGATGACATCTTTGACCTCGTTGCGGCGGATGTTGGTGAAGCGGATGGGGGCGCACACATGGATGCGGTCGATCACCCAACGGAGCCCTGGGTGCCAATAGAGGCTATCCAGCAGCCCGCGCGCCGCTGACGGCGTCATCACGTCATAGCTGACGCGTTCCGTTTTCATCTCAGGCCGCGTGAAGCAGGCGTAATCACCCCAGACCTCCACTTGAATCGGCATTGGATCACTCCTCTCTTTGGTTTACCTTGGTTCTTGTCTCAGTATGAACGATGCCCTGTCCGATAAAACGGACAGTTTATATGAATTCGGCCTTTCCGGTTTCCGGTTCCAGCGTCAGGCCTGTCCGCTCATCATACAGCGTAAGGTCCGAAAGGATGGCGCTGCTTTCATCCAGCGCGGGAATATCCCGCGCGGTCAGCAGCGCGCCCGCGGCATAGAGCTTTTGAAAATGCGGTTCGTAGACCGAGACTGTGTAGCGCCCCAGCTTGCGGTAGAGCTCTTTGGAGCACTCGCCCGCTTTCAGCCGTTCGATGAGCGCCGCTCCGCCGCCAAACGGGACATAGACCGTGCGCGTGTTCTGATCGATCAGATGAAAATTCTCCGCCACGGTGCGAAACGGCAGTTCGCAGCCGTTGATGCCCTTTTCAAACGCCTTGATAACACCCGACTTGTCGAGTGTTTCTCCGCTTAAGCTGCGCAGCGCGTCGAAATAGTTCTGCATCGTTTCCCGCGCGCCGATATCGCAGCTGTTCATCAATGCTTCGCGCGTAGCGCCGATTGCTGTGCGGAACAACATTGGCGGCAGTTCTGCCCGCTCGAAGACGGTGACGATGCTTTCCTCCGGTGCCCGTTTCCCCTCGCGGTTGCAGCGCCCCGCCGCCTGCAAGACGGAATCCAGCCCAGCCAGCTCGCGGTACACCGCGGGAAAGTCCACGTCCACGCCCGCCTCGATCAGCGAGGTCGACACGACGCGGCACGGTTCCCCCGCCTTTAGGCGCCGCCGGATCTCATCGAGAAGCGTCTGCCGCTGTGCGGGCACCATCAGCGTCGAGAGGTGAAAGCTCGCCTCCTGCGGCAAGCGCGCAAAGATGCTCTGCGCCGCCTTGCGGCTGTTCACGATGCAAAGCACCTGCCGGTGCTCGCTGAGCTTTTCCGCAAGTACATCGTCCTCCAAGATGCCCTCCTGCCGAAACGTCACGCGGCGGAAGCTGTCGTATTCCTCCGCCGTCTGCGGGCACAGTTCTGTGACAGGGCAGCTTGGCGCATAGGTGTGCAGCAGGTCACCGAGCGACGGCTGCGTGGCTGTGCACAGCACAAGCGTTGAACGGAATTGCTCGGCAAGCGATGCCATCGCCGCCACGCAGGGCCGCAGATGGCAAAGCGGCAGCATTTGCGCCTCGTCAAAAATGATGACGCTGTCGGCAAGATTATGGAGCTTGCGGCATTTTGACGAACGGTTTGCGTAAATGGACTCAAAAAACTGCACCGCCGTTGTGACGATGACCGGCATGTCCCAGTTTTCCGCCGCCAGCGCGCGGCGCACCTCCTCGGGCGACGCGCCGTCGGAAAGCTCGAACTGCACACCTGAGTGATGCTCGAGCACATTGCCGTCGCCGAGGATCTCGCGGAATACTTCGGCATTCTGCTCGATGATCGACGTGTACGGCACGACGTAGATCACCCGCCTCATCCCGTGCGCCACCGCGTGCCGCAGCGCAAAGGCGAGCGACGCGACCGTCTTTCCGCCGCCGGTCGGCACGGTCAGCGTGTAAATGCCTTTTGGTTTACTGCCTGTATCCAGACAGCTGTTTAGAATTTTGCAGCGCAGCTTGTTGAGCACTGTTTTCGGTTCCTGCCACGGCGCGATGTATTCTTTCAGCCGCCTTAGCAGCGTCGGAAGATCGTCATATCCGCCGCGCCCACGTTCGCCGTCCATGAACCGCTCCGTATCGAGAAAATCCGCGTCCACCAGACAGGAATAGAGCATCCTTGTCCGAAACGACGCTTTCAATGGATCCCGTTCCGGCGTCTCAGGCGGAAGAGTTGGCAGTGTCACGCCGCTTTCGCCGCAGCGCTCAAGATAGTGTCCCTCCACACCCTTTTTGAACCGGCCGGAGAGCGTGGCCTCGCCCGCGCGGTCGGTCCTCAGATTTCCGACATCCAAAAGTCCACCGTGGTGACCGGCGACGCACGCGGCGGCGCTGGGCCGCTTCATCCTTATACAGGTGAGCATCCCCGCCGTGGTGTGGTCGACAACGGGACCACCTTCAAGCAGGCGCTTCTGGAATGCGTCAGTGCATTTGCCGAGATCGTGCGCGAGCCCCATCAGATCTCCGTCCGCCTCTGCGCCGAAGTCGGCGGCAAACTCTCGGCACAGCGCGGCTGTACCTGTCAGGTGCTCCGCGACGGTCTGATAGATGGTCTCGCCGTTTTCATCCTGCCGGATGTGTGCGTAATATGGCATGCGCTTCCCTCTCATTTCTCCCCAAACAGCAAAAATCAGCCCTGTGAGATCACAGAGCTGACTTCCCGGGGCCGGGATCCAGCCCTGCGTATAAAACTTGTGCTTTTATCATATCGTATAAGATAACGCCGAAGAAGTCAATGGAATTTATATGCCTTGCACTGTTCACGGACGTTTTCTTTTGGCCTTTTTTCCAGCTTATCCGATACCATTGTCCCTCCATCTTGACGCTGCAGCGAAAGTGTGGTATCATCGCTTTGCCTTCCGGGAAGACTACTCTGACCGGCGGCGAACCAGATTCATTCTACCGTTCTGACAGCGAGGATGCGTTCCGAGCCACAAGAAGAGGGAAAACAAAGACACAGCCCTGCTGCGTCGTCATTTGCTGTTTCCATCCCTTCTGCTGAACGGCGGAAGGGATGATTTTTATTTTGACAAAGGAGAATGCGTTAATGGAAACGAGAGTCGCCGTGCTGGCCATCATCGTCCGCGGGGGAAGCTCTGTCCAGCCGCTCAACGAGCTTCTGCACCAGTACGGTCAGTATATCATCGGGCGCATGGGCGTGCCGTACCGCGAAAAGGGCGTGAATATCATCAGCGTGGCGCTCGACGCGCCGGGCAACGTCATCTCCACCCTGTCGGGCAAGATCGGCCGTCTGGACGGCATCACCGCCAAAACGGTCTACGCGCCCGAGGGCAGCATCGGAAAGGAAGAAAACCAATGAAAAAGAATCTCAAATATCTCTTGGCCCTGTGCCTGACGATTGCGCTCGTCTTCTCGCTCGCCGCCTGCGGACAGAAGGCGGACGAGACGCCGAACGACGCGCAGGACGACCAGCAGACCGAGCAGGAGGAGTTCACCCCTGCGAACTATTCCATCGCCGCGCTCAAGGGCCCTACGGCCATGGGCCTTGTGAAGCTGATGAAGGACAGCGAAAGCGGCGAAACGACTGGCAATGAATATACCTTTACCCTTGCCGGTTCTGCGGATGAAGTGACGCCCGCGCTCCTCAAGGGCGAGCTCGACATGGCCTGCGTGCCCGCGAACCTCGCCGCCGTGCTCTACAATAAGACGGAGGGCGAGATCGAGGTGCTGGCGGTCAACACGCTCGGCGTTCTCTACATCGTGGAAAACGGCGAGAGCGTGCACTCCATGGCCGACTTGAAGGGCAAGACCATCGTGGCGGCGGGCAAGGGCTCTACGCCGGAATACGCCCTGCGCTATCTTCTCACGGAAAACGGCATCGATCCCGATAACGATGTGACGATCGACTGGAAGAGCGAGCACAGCGAGTGTGTCGCGGCGCTGGCTTCCGGTCAGGCGAGCGTTGCGCTCCTGCCCCAGCCCTTCGTCACCGTGGCGCAGAGCAAGATCGAGGGACTGCGTATGGCGCTCGATCTGAATGCTGAATGGGACGCACTCGATAACGGCTCGGCGCTCATCACGGGCGTCATTGTTGCCCGCCGCGCGGTCGTGGAGGAAAATCCTGCCGCCGTGGAGGCCTTTCTCAAGGACTACGCCGCGAGCGTCGACTGGGTGAACGCCAACACCGCGGATGCCGCCGCGCTCATCGGCGAATACAGCATCGTGGACGCCGCCGTCGCGGAAAAGGCACTGCCCTACTGCAACATCGTCTGCCTGATGGGGGCAAACCTCCTTGAGGCGCTGCCCGGTTATTTAGAGGTGCTCTACAATGCGTCTCCCGCCGCTGTCGGCGGCGAGATGCCGGATAACAGCTTCTATTTCGCATAAATTCTTTGCGGCGGCGGGCGCTGTCCCGCCGCCGTATTTCAAGGAAAGGAGAGATGATCATGCGCGGAAAAAAGCAGAACGTGCGTCTCTGGGCAGTCGCTTTCTGGCTGATCGTCTGGCAGCTTGCCGCGATGGCACTGCACGCGGCATACCCGCACGGCGCGCTGCTGCTCCCCTCTCCCGTATCCTCGCTCGCGCGGCTCTGGACGCTTGCGGGCACGGCGGTATTCTGGCGCGCCATCGGCACGTCGAGCATGCACATCTTGGGCGGCTTTTTGCTTTCCTGCGCGCTGGCAGTTGTACTGGCGGCGCTTTCCGCGCGGTTTTCGCGCGTCAAAGAGCTGCTTGCGCCGCTCGTGGCGGCGGTCAAGACCGTGCCGGTGGCGTCGTTCATCATTCTGGCGCTTATCTGGCTCTCCAGCCGAACGCTGCCGCTGTTCATCGCGGCGCTGATGGTCTTCCCGCCCGTGTACTTAAATGTGCTTGAGGGCATCCGGCGCACGGACGCCTCTCTTCTGGAGATGGCGCGCGTGTTCCGCGTGCCGTTTTCGCGCACGCTGCGGGGCGTGTATCTGCCGCAGGTGCTTCCCTACTTCCGCTCTGCCGTCAGTGCGGCGCTGGGCCTTTGCTGGAAGGCCGGCACCGCGGCGGAGGTCATCGCCCTCTCCAGCGGCTCGATCGGTGAGAAGCTCTACAACGCGAAGATATACTTCCAGACCGCCGACCTCTTCGCCTGGACGGCGGCGATCGTGCTGATCTCGGCGGCGTTTGAAAAGCTGTTTCTTCTCCTCGTGGACAAGATCGCAGAAAGGATGGGAGCATGATGGAGCTTCGAGTCGAACACCTTTGCAAGCGCTACGGCGAGAATGCCGTGCTTGACGACATTTCCTTTACCGCGCGCGTCGGCGTGACGCGCCTGCTCGGTCCCTCCGGCATCGGCAAGACGACGCTGCTGCGCGTGCTGCTCGGGCTGGAAACGCCGGACAGCGGCACGGTCAACGGCGATAAATTTCGCTGGACGGCGGTCTTTCAGGAAAACCGCCTGCTCGAAGGGCTGGACGCAGAGGAAAATCTTCGCTTCGTCCTCGGCGCGAATTACAACGCCGCGGCGGCGCAGGCGCTCCTGGAAGAACTGGGACTTGGCGACGTGGGGAAAAAGAAGGTACGCGATTATTCCGGCGGCATGCAGCGCCGACTGGCACTCGCTCGAGCGCTGCTCGCGCCGTCCGACGCGCTCGCGCTCGACGAGCCGTTCACCGGCCTCGACGCGGAAAACCGCGAGGCCGCGATGCGCGCCATCCTGCGCGCGGCAGAGACGAAAATCGTGATCCTCTCCACACATGAGGAATTGCCCATCCCCGTCCCCTGCCAGATCATCGAATTGTAAAAAGGAAGCGCAAGCAAAATGCTTGCGCTTCCTTTTTTGATGAAGTTACGCGCCGATGGCCTCGTCATAGACGGTGCTCGCGCCGCTGTGGGCGGCGACGAACTTGTCGCGGAACGTATTGACCAGGCTCTCGTTGCCGTAGACGGACACGACGTACTGCCCCGAGGTGAAAATCACAAGCTTATCGGGGAAGCCGCACATCCACTGCTTGCCCTGCACGGCGCTGCGGATGTCGGCGGCGACGGTCGAAACGTTGCCCGCGTCACTGACGTGGAACGCGCCGCAGGTAAAGGTGTTGAGGTTCATCATGTGCACGAGCGATGCCGCGCCGTCGATGAGCGACACGTCGGCGGACGGGAACGTCAGCTGATAGGTCAGGTTGTCAGCGTTCGAGACATCGAAGCTGCCGGGCGCGTCGTCGACGCTGTGCTCTGCGTCTCCGCCCGCGGCGGGAAATTTGTCATCCTCGCTGTACGTGCTCCAGACAGACGTGAGCAGTGAGAGCGCGCCGGTGTCCTGCGCCGCAGGTGTTTCCGACGGTGTTTCCGCGGGCTTGGAGGGCTCGGCAGGTTTAGCAGGTCCGGACGGCTTGCTTGCGGGCGTCTCGTCCTTCTTGCTGTCGGACTTGGTCGGTTCCGCGGGCTTTTGTGCCTCGTCAGGCTTTTCGCCCTTGTTTGCGTCGGGTTCGATCTCTGTAGCGTCGGATGCATCGTCCTTGTCCACGTCATCCGCGGCAGGCTCGTCCTGCTTGTCGGCGATGTTCGTCTCCGCCTGTGTTGGATCGTCCTCTTCCGGCGTCTTGTCGTCCGCCTTGCTGCCACAGGCAGCGAGCGAAAGCATCATAGCGAGCGTCAGAAGAAGGCAAAGCAGCTTTTTCATCAAAGTTCTCCTTGCGATTTAGTATTTGTATCCTGTATTGTAACAGAGATTTTTTAGAAAAGGAAGTCTTTTATTTTCTTCTTGCAAGAAGTGCAAAGGGTTTCCCTGCGCCGCGCAGGGGAGCGGGCAAAGGGGGATATTCTCTTTCACAAAAGAGAATATCCCCCTTTAAATCCCCCAAGAGAAAGGTTTTCACATTGCAAGCGAGCAGCTCGAAGAGCTGCAATGCTTGCCGATTGCACTGCCCATAGCGCGGCGTTGCCGCGTTGGCATTGCTATACGATTTGCCTCTGCTTCTATTATCCGCTGCCGCTCTGCTGATCTTATAGAAGTGCGCAGTAATTTCCGTCTACCGCCAGTCTCCACAATGCGGCGAGCGTTAGCAATGCCGCATTCGGCACGCAGTCTGCCGCCAAGCAATCGTCACTCGCGCCTCACGATAGTAAGGCGCGGTTGCAAGACGTAACGAATCGCAGAAGATTCATGGCGAAGCCATGTACACCGCACCTGATTCCGCAGGCTGCGCAGTTCTTCAAGATCGAAACTGCCAATGTCGGGGGTCGAGGGGCCCTCCCCTCGCGTTCTCTTGGGGGTTCAAGGGGGCCATTCTCTCACGTGAGAGAATGGCCCCCTTACTGCGCACTCCCGCACGCTGCGGGAAAACCAAAGACGCAGCCCCTTCGGGCTGCTCCCCCTTCCGCGCCCGCCGGGCGCCCAAAACCGCGCTCGCGCGCTTATCTTGCAAGCGCGGAACCACGTTCCGCTTTAAAAAGCGGCAGGAACGCGCTGCATTCCCACCCCTCCTCCCAGCGGCGCAGGACACCTTCTCCGTCATTTACCTCGAAGGTAAAAACGATCGCATCCTCCGTCTGCGCGCTTACGCGGTAGGTAAGCGTCACCGCCGTCATCTGCCATGGGGCGGAGCGCGCCATCGCCGCGCGGCAGGTCTTTGCGGCATCTGGCAGCAATTTCTGCTCGCAGCGGGCAAAATAGGCATCAGCGAGTGTGCGGTAATAGCGGTCGAAGCGCTTCTCGCGCCGGCTCTCCCCTTTTGTCTGCGGCAGCGTCAAGCAGGCGGTCAGGACGGTGATGTCCTCCCACTGCCAGCTTTTTTCCTGGGCAAAATCTTCTCCCAGCGTCAAACACGGATGCTCCTTCATGCGCTTCCTCCCCGTTTTTTCATTTGGGGCAGTCTATGCCGCTGCGGCCAAAGCGGTGCGGCGCGAGAAAATGCGGGCGCGGCACTTTACTAATTTCGCACTCTCTGCTAAACTATATGGGATATTTGCAGAAAGGAAGGCGACGGGCATGAACAGCTACGAAGCTCTCGCCGCGTCCTACGACGAGCTGACCGAGGACGTGGAATACGAAAAGCGCGCGGACTTTGTCGAAAAGCTCTTTCTGCGCGCAAAGCGCCCTGTCAGGTCGCTGCTCGACCTCGCCTGCGGCACGGGCACGATGACGGAGCTCTTCGCCCGCCGCGGCTACACGGTCACGGGCGTCGACTATTCGCCCGAGATGCTCGCGCAGGCACAGCAGAAGCTCGCCGCGATCAATTCCCCGCCGCTGCTTTTGTGCCAGTCGATGCCGCAGCTGCGACTGCTTGACAGCGTCGACGCCGCGATCTGCTGCCTCGACAGCATCAACTATCTGACGCGTCCGCGCGACGTGCAGCGCACATTCAACCGTCTGCATGACGCCATCGCCCCCGGCGGGTCGCTGGTGTTCGACGTGCACGCCGTCTCAAAAATGGAAAAACTCGACGGCGAGGTGCTGCTCGACGAGCGCGAGGACGTGTTCTGCCTCTGGCACACGCGCTACCGCAAAAACGTCAAAATGCTCGACTACGAGGTCGACCTCTTCCGCCTCCAGCCGGATGGCGCGTGGGAGCGCGACTTTGAAGAGCACCACCAGCGCGCCTACACGGTCGAAGAATTGACCGCGTGGCTCGAAGAGGCCGGTTTCACGGCCATCCGCACGCATGGCGAGCTCAAGCTGCGCCGCGCGAACGAGCGCGACGGCCGCATTTACTTCAGTTGTATCAGAAAGTGAGGAACCATATATGGAAGCACAGAAGGACTGTCTGGTCCGCGCCATCTCGAAAGATGGCTTTGTCAACGCTGTCGCGGTCTACACGCGCGGTCTGACCGAACGCGCCCGCCAGATCCACCACACCTCTCCCGTCGCCACGGCGGCGCTTGGCCGCGCGCTCGCGGCCTGTTCGATGATGGGCAACGCACTCAAGGATAACGGCGCAAGCGTCACGATGCAGATCAAGGGCGACGGCCCGCTCGGCACCATCCTGACCGTTTCGGACTCTGAGGGCAATGTGCGCGGCTACGTGCAGAACCCCGCCGTCGATCTCGCCCTGCGCGAGGACGGCAAGCTGGACGTCGGCACCGCCGTCGGCCACAGCGGCACGCTGACGGTCATCAAGGACCTCAACATGCGCGAGCCCTATGTCGGCACGGTCGACTTGCTCGGTGGCGAGATCGCCGAGGACGTGGCCGCCTACTATGTCGAATCTGAGCAGGTGCCGTCGGCCTGCGGCTTGGGCGTTCTCATCGACCGCGACCGCAGCGTGCTCACCGCGGGCGGCTATCTCATCCAGCTCCTCCCCGGCGCGGGTGAGGACGTCATCACCAAGGTCGAGGGCGGCATCTACGCAGCTCCCAGCGTGACGAATCTCTTAAAGGAGAATTCTGATCCTGCGGTGCTGCTCAAAACGGTGCTGTCTGATTTTGACATGGAGATCCTCTCCGTCGATCCGATCGAATACCGCTGCTACTGCTCGCGCGAGCGCACGGAGCGCGCGCTGCTGTCGTTGGGGTCAAAGGAACTTGAAAAGATCGTGGACGAGCAGGGCTCTGCTGAACTCACCTGCCAGTTCTGTGACAGGGTGCAGAACTTTACCAAAGAGGATCTGACCGCCATGATCGCCGATCTGAAAAAGCAGGGAAAGTAATGCATTTCCCTTTTCAAAAAGTTTTTTGAAAAAATCAAAAAATAAGGTTGACACGGCAGGGGTTATTCTGTATAATAACCCTTGTCGTTCGCCGAAACGATTATTTCGAGTGGGGAGCATAGCTCAGCTGGGAGAGCATCTGCCTTACAAGCAGAGGGTCACAGGTTCGAGCCCTGTTGTTCCCACCATAAATTCGGCCAGGTAGTTCAGCTGGTTAGAACGCCGGCCTGTCACGCCGGAGGTCGAGGGTTCGAACCCCTTCCTGGTCGCCATTCATCAGGCTGCAATAGCGGCTTGATATGCCTCGGTAGCTCAGTTGGTAGAGCAGCGGACTGAAAATCCGCGTGTCGCCAGTTCGATTCTGGCCTGAGGCACCATTTGCGGGCGTAGCTCATCTGGTAGAGCGCCACCTTGCCAAGGTGGAGGTAGCGAGTTCGAGCCTCGTCGCCCGCTCCACAAATGAAAAAGGAGCAAACATTTTGCTCCTTTTTCTATACGGTGACATAGCCAAGTGGTAAGGCAAGGGTCTGCAAAACCCTCATTCCCCAGTTCAAATCTGGGTGTCACCTCCAGAAGTTAGGATTTCAAACAGAAGTGTTTGGAATCCTTCCTTTTTATATTAAATTAGTCGCATTTTTGTGTTTTTCAAATCCCGGTTTTCTCTGAAAATCGCCCGAAATACCCGTTTAGGGGAAAGGGTCTGTTCTTTGGAGGACGCTATGAGAATGGTCAAAATGAAACCAAAGCCCATGGATTTGGAAACCGCGATGCAAAAATTCTTACTGGTCAAGGAATCACAGCACACAGGCGAAGAAACGATGAAGGACTACCGAAATTGCCTCGCTCGGTTCTTAGCCGACAGCCACAATAGCTTAGACTATCCCCTGCTCGAAAGCGATGTGCTGACATTTTTTGCCGCAATCCCCGACACCTCCCCTGCCCGCTATAATAAACCGTTCCAGAACATCAACGCATTTCTGAATTGGGCGCTTGAGCAGGAGCTTATTGAAAAGAATCCCATCAAGGTTCATAAGCTCCATAAGCGGCGGGACGATGGAAACATCAAGCCTCTCCCCGTGGACAAGCTGCAAGCCTTTCTTGCTTCACTGGACAAGTCTACCTACACAGGTCTCAGGGATTATGTGATTTGTATGCAGTGTTCATCAACGAAGGAATCCCGCAGGCGGAGCGTCTGGCAAAGCTTAATGCCATCGCTATCAGCCTGATGAAGATTCTGACGGAGGATCACAGAATGCTGCAGTTCAACGAGGCGAAAGAAATAGAATCATAAAAATAAAAAATCCCGTGCAATAAATCGTCCTTTCCGTGCATTACACGGATGACAGGAGAAAAAAGCCCATGCTCAGTATGCTGATGACAACCGAATATGCGCCGCCAGAGGATCGACACGAGCTGCAGCAGTTGCTGATTCACATTGCCGGCGGTGAGCGTGAAGCTCTTGCGGAACTGTACCGGCGCACGCGGGCAGCGGTGTACGGCTTAGCGCTTTCCTACCTCAAAAACGCGCAGGACGCGCAGGATCTCACACAGGATGTCTATGTGCAGGTGTGGGACTGCGCAGCGCAGTACCGTTCCACCGGCTCGCCGATAGGGTGGCTTCTGACCGTATGCCGCAACCTCTGTCTGATGCGCCTGCGGCGCGAAGAACGCCATGCCGCGCTCAGCGAGGAGGAATGGGACGCCATTCCCGCGCAGGAGTACGGCCTAGACGCCGACGAGCGCGCACTGCTGCAAGGCGCGTTGGCAAGCCTTAGCGATGAGGAGCGGCGCATCGTGCTGCTTCACGCGGTCACGGGTATGAAGCACCGGGAGATCGCGGCGCTGCTGGAGCTGCCGCTTCCCACCGTCCTGTCGAAATATCACAGAGCATTGAAAAAGATGCGAATTTTTCTGGAAGGAGATGACGCCCGATGACCAACGAAAAAATGGAGCAGCGTCTGGCCGCGGCGGTCGAAAAGACCGCGCCAAACGATGCGAACGGCGTTCTCTCTCGCTGCGAAGAGCGGAAAGGAACGGTAATTCCCATGACAACAAAGAAAACGACGAAGAGAAGATGGACATCGCTCATTGCCGCCTGCCTTGCGGTGATGCTGCTCGGCAGAGGGCTGTTCTACCAGCGGGCGAACGCGGTAGCCTCCGTGGTGTCGCTGGACGTGAACCCGAGCATCGAGCTGAAGGTGAATCGAAGTGAAAAGGTCCTCGTCTGCACGCCGCTCAACGAGGACGCGAAAGCTATCCTTGTGGATATGGGCAACGGCGCGGACCTCAAGGGCGCGAAGCTCGATGTGGCAGTAAATGCCATCGTAGGCAGCCTTGTGCGAAACGGCTACCTCAATAGCATTTCCTCCGCCATCATGATCTCGGTGGAGGACAGGGATACCGCTCGCGCGGAAAAACTCCAGCGCGAGCTGACGAGCACCGTGGACGGTGTTTTGCAGACAAGCGAATCGAGGGCGTCCGTCCTGACGCAGACGCTGACGCAGGACGCGGTCCTGGAGCAGCAGGCGCGGGAAAACAGCATTTCCACCGGAAAGGCGGCGCTGGTGAACCGCGTTCTCACCATCAATCCGTCGCTCAAGTTTGATGTGCTGGCAAAGCTCTCGGTCGAGGAACTGAAGGATCTTGCGGAAGCGGGCGCGCCCGCCATGCCCATCGGCAAGGATGCCGCCGCCTACGCTGCGGAGCAGTATGCCGGGACAACAGCGCTCGACTCCGTCACGGCGGAGGTCGATTCCGAGCTCGACGAATCCCCCGCGCACTACGAAGTAGAGCTGCAAACGGCATGGGGCGAGTTTGAATATCTGGTGGACGCCTATACCGGCAAGGTGCTCAGCGGGCAGAAAGATTTATTGGCTGCCGTTTCCGCATCGAATGAAACGGCGAAGCCCTCTGGTCAAAAGCCCGCGCCGTCCGGAACGGTGCAGGATATCGGCTACGCCAAGGCAAAGTCCATCGCCCTGAACCATGCGGGCTTGAGTGAAAATCAGGCGTACGACATGGACATTGAGCTGGATGATGAGGACGGAAAGCTCGTCTACGAAATCGAGTTCAAATCCGGCGGCATGGAGTACAGCTACGAGATCAATGCTGCCACCGGCACTATCCTCAAGCATGAGACGGAGTTGGATGACTGAAAGAAAAGGCGCAAGCCGCTGCAATACACCGAGTGTGAAGAGTGGCTGGAGGCGCTGCTTGCGTATCTGAAGGAAAATGCAGAGTATATCGCGGCGCTTATTACGGAACGGATGCCGCGGGTAAAGTATCATATCCCGGAGGCTACCTATCTTGCGTGGCTGGACTTCCGCGCCCTTGACATGAGCGATGAGGCACTCTGGCACTTCATGCGTCATGAGGCAAAGGTTGCAACGGACAACGGCGTGATGCTCGGCCTGAACGGAGAGGGCAGGGGCTTCCAGCGGTTGAACTTCGCTTGCCCGCGCAGCCAACTGAGTGAAGCTCTGAATCGCATCGCCGACGCACTGGATACGCGGTTTTTGTACAATAACTGACTTGCGTATGCGGAGTATTACGAATGGCTGGATCAGGCAACACAGACCCGGGACGCCTATCTTGCCCGGAGACTGTCGGAAGAGGATGCGCTGAAAGCAATTAGGAAGTCATAGGCAGAGAGAAGTTAGCCAACAGTAGAGTACCGTTCGAGCACCGATAGCAGTTTATTTCTGCGATTGCGGAAATGCGAAAACGCCAAATCACGATTTACTAAATCGTGATTTGGCGTTTTTCGAATGAATATCAGGCAAGCATAGGAATTAAACTTTTACTTCTGCAATTGTTGTGTTATACTACGAACGATCAATTTGTTCAAAGAAAACAATTTTTTTGCAAATTCTAAAGATGCTTTGAATCTATAGAATATTTAGAAATGAGGAATTGTAACCTATGGTAATCCTTGCGGTGTGGGGGTCTACGGGGACAATGCCCTATGAAGAAATTATCGCGTTTATTCCGATCTTCATCGCAGCTGCCATGACTTTGGGATATGATGCCATAATCGGTGTGGCGATATCCATAGTACCTGTCGGTGTGGGCTTCGCGTCCGCGATTGCCAATCCATTCACCATCGGTTTCGCGCAGGCGATTTCAGAACGGCCAATGTTCTCAGGAGTGGGATACAGAATCTTTAACGGATTATGGAGGGGGTAAATCATGTATAATGAAACGCTGGAATGGATAGAAAATGCATTGGATTCTCTTCATGAAACCGGAAAAATGGGAAGTCTGCATTGGAGAGCGACCTACACAGAGGAGGATCATAAAGCACTGAAACTTTTGGAGCGGTGGATGCGGGAAAAAAATTTAGAAGTATTTTACGATGATATTGGCAATCTCTTTGGAAAAATAGAAGGAGAGCAGGATAAAATCGTCTTAACAGGTTCCCATCGAGACACTGTAAAGAACGGCGGGAAGTACGATAGCGCCTTGGGTATAATTTGTGCGATTGCTGCCGCAGGGGCACTTTACGAGGAATTCGGTAAACCGAAGAAGAGTGTGGAGGTTGTCGCATTCTGTGAAGAAGAAGACAGTAGATTCCTCTCCGGATATTTGGGCAGCCGCTATTTCGTCGGGCAATTATCGGATGACATTCTGCAGGAACGGGATGCGAATGGAATCACGCTGACAGAGGCAATCCGGCATGCGGGATTTTCCGGAAAAAGGGCGCAAAAATCACTGCAAATGCAGAAGGTTGAACGCTTTATTGAATTGCATATTGAACAGGGTGGTGTGTTGGAACAGAGCGGAGAGCAAGTCGGCCTGGTCACCTCGATTGTGGGGCTTTTGATTGGTAAAATCACAATTGACGGACATCAAAACCATGCAGGCACGACACCGATGCATCTGCGAAAAGACCCGGTGACGAGAGCCGCACAGTTCATCACAGAAATGAATCAATGGGCCATGGCCTACAACGAAGCGGTCACTTGTACGTTTGGAGAAATTCAAGTGTTTCCGAATAAGAGCAATGTCATTCCCGGTTCCGTCAGCCTGTCTTTTGATATTCGTTCGACATCCCCCGCTATACTGCAGGAAGCACGGATGAGAATCAAAAATCTGCAGCAGCAGGATGGGTTCCATTACACCTTGGAATTTGCGGCACCGAATGCTCCGGCACAGATGGATGAGGATGGGCTGAAGCTATTAGAAGAAGCTGCAAAAAAGCTGCATCTGTCCTATCGAAAAATGCACAGCGGTGCCGGTCATGACGCCGAGATGGTAGCACAAAATATAAAGACAAATATGATTTTTGTTCCAAGCGTCGGTGGAATCAGCCATTCGCCATTGGAATACAGTAAGATGGATGATATCGGTCATGGGTACTTGTTGTTAAAAGCATTTTTACGAGAAATTGCATGGGGTCACGAGGAAGAAAAGGCTTGAAAAAAGACAAACCGCGTATCCAAAACAAGTGCGATACATTGCCAACCACCGTTGATTCTATGCTTCAACATGCGGAGATAACTGCGCACGCTTCATCCTTGAACTGGCAAAAGGAAAAGATATCACGATTAATTTGAGGCATATCATGGACTTTGGAAAAGCAAAATTTTCTGCTAAAATTTTGAACGATGATAGTATTGTTCATGGTATGGAGGAGTTCTTGTTTGCTGCAGCACGGTATGTGTAGGAAAATTGGACACAGAAGCGAACCATATAAAAAATACTTGGAGAACGTCCTGTTAAGTAACTCATTCAAAATACCGGAAGGAACGTTTTTTCCAACTCATCTGACTCTTGCTATTATTACATTCCAACAATTTTACAATATAAAATTTATGCAGATTGCCCTTTCTGAGATGCTAAAAAGTTTTTGATTTTCGTACACACCGCTACCGCTGATCTGTGTTATAATATGCCTTACGACAACAGCATGGCCGTAACTTACCTGTGAAGCCGAACCGCTTCAGCAGGAAAGAACGGTCATGCTTTTATTTTTTCAGGAGGTTCTCTGCATGAATGAAACTGCAAACCAGGAGCTTGGCCAGGTTCCTGTAGGAAAACTGATGGCCCGGTTCGCCATCCCATGCATCATGTCTTTGCTGGTCTCAGCCCTGTACAACATCGTGGACCAAATTTTTGTGGGCCGGGGTGTGGGGTATTTGGGCAACGGCGCCACCAATGTGGTCTTCCCTGTGACAGTCATTACCCTGGCCTTTGCCTTGGCCATCGGTGACAGTTGCGCCGCCTTTCTCTCCCTGTGCCAGGGCCAGCAGGACACGGAAAATGCCCACCACAGTGTGGGCAACGCCGTCACGCTGACGGTACTGGTAAGCCTGCTGCTGACGGCGATCTTTGCGATAGGACGGGATAGCTGCCTGGCAGCCTTCGGCGCTACCGAGGCCAACCGGGCCTATGCGGTGGAATATTTCACCTACCTGCTGCCTGGTATTCCCTTTTATATGTTTGGTACAGCCATGAACTCCGTGATCCGGGCGGACGGTTCCCCTGCCTTTGCTATGCTGTCAACCCTGGTAGGCTGCGTGATGAATGTGGTCCTGGACCCTATTGCCATTTTTGCATTGCAAATGGGCATGAAGGGCGCGGCGCTGGCCACCATCAGCGGTCAGATCGTCACAGCCTTGATGGCTATCTGGTATCTGGCGAAGAAGAGCAAGGCGTTCCGGCTGAAAAGAGCCAGCTTCCATCTCGACGGCCACCTGCTGAGGCGCTTCCTGCCACTGGGCATTAGCAGCTTCATCACCCAGGTGTCCATCGTGTCCATCATGGCGGCTATGAATAACGTGCTGGTCATTTACGGTGCCAAGTCTCCCTATGGTGCGGACATCCCCATGACTGTAGTCGGCATCGTGATGAAGGTGTTTCAAATCGTTGTAGCCATCGTGGTGGGAATTGCCGCTGGATGCCAGCCCTTGGTGGGTTATAACTACGGTGCGGGCCACATTGACCGGGTCCGGCAGATTCTGAAGACCATGATGGCTGCCGAGATTGCAGTGGGGCTGGTCTCCCTGCTTTGCTTCCAGATGTTCCCCCGGCAGATCACTGCGTTGTTTGGTTCTGGCGACGCCCTGTATGAAGAATTTGCGGTGATGGCTTTCCGTATCTTCCTGTGCACCATTCCTCTGTGTTGTGTGCAAAAGGCGGGAAGTATCTTCCTCCAGTCCCTGGGACGGCCCCTGGAGGCCATGAGCCTGTCCCTGCTGCGGGAGATCGTGCTCAGCATTCCCTTGGCAATCCTTCTGCCCATGTTTTTTGGCGTTACGGGTACCCTGTATTCCGCCCCCGTGGCGGATGTTGTATCCTGCACCATTACCGTGGTCATTCTGACCCGCGTAATGGGCAAGCTGAAAATGGAGGTTTGACCTATGAAAAAAATTATTACCATTGGCCGCCAGTTCGGAAGCGGCGGACGCGAGGTGGGTCAGAAGATCGCACAGGCCCTGCATATCGCCTACTATGACAAAGAACTGCTGGCGGTGGCAGCGAAAAAAAGCGGTCTCAGCAGCCAATTCATGAATACCTATGATGAAAAGCCCACCCGCAGCTTTCTATATTCCCTGGTCATGGGCCAGCGGGGACTGTTTTCTGACAGCGCCGAAGCAACGGTGGAGCAGCTGGCTGCCAATGCCCAGCGGGACGCTATTCTGGCAGTGGCTGGCGAGGGCAGCTGCGTCATCGTTGGCCGCTGCGCCGACCATATTCTGCGGAATGAACAGGGACTTCTGAGGGTGTTTCTCACTGCGGACCATGGTGACCGCATCCAGCGGATCTGCCGCCGGGACAGCGTGACCACTGCCGAAGCAGAGGAAAAGCTGCAAAGAATGGACCGGTCCCGGGCGGCCTACTATCGCTTCCGGTGCGACCAGACCTGGGGGGCGGCGGCAAACTATGACCTGTGCATCAATGTATCCCGCTGGGGCGTGGATGCCGCAGTGGAAACCATTGTGGAGCGTTGCGGCCGCGCATAAGAACTCACTGTAAGGAATATAGAGCACGGTGATAGGGTCACTCAGTTGAATCGAGCTGCGTGACATGTGACCTGCACAGACTACTATTTGACTACTACCGCGAAAAATCTCGGAAGCACTGTCCGATAAGGATTCCGAGGTTTTTCTTTAAAATGCCCCAAATTTGTGCAATCCCGATCAAACCACTGTGCCGCAGGGCTTTCCGGCTTGACGGCCTGATAACTCCGACTCCAAAGGCCGCTGGTTCGAATCCAGTCGGGCATACCAAAGTGAATGACCCTACCCAATTCGAACAAGCCGATGAGACTTAAGGATTAGGTAGGGTCATTTTATGTCCTGAAAGCCTTGGTATGACAGGGATTTCAGCGAGTGGCGCGCTGAAGCAAATATGAGACACGAAAATACAAACCGTCTCAAAACGTAGTAGAAAACGAGCAAATTAGGCGATTCGAACACGGATGTCTCATTTAACAGTTGCACAGCAGCTCTCTTCCATTTGGCATGGCGTCAGATTTTTCAATGTGCGATGAGGTCGGTTGGTATTGTAAAACTCAATATAGGAAGCTACACTGGCTTGAAATGCTCTATCGGAAGGATGATCTTTCCGGTAGAGTTCTTCTTTTTTCAACGATGCGAAGAATGATTCTGCGACCGCGTTATCATGCGGCTTGCCGGGCTGAGAAAAGGATTGCTTCGTATTGTATTTATGCAAAAGCTGTTGAAACCGGTGAGAGGTATATTGCGCTCCACGGTCGCTATGAAAAATAAGACCAGATGGGGGATGGCGTTCTTCATGTGCCATTTTAAATGTTGCAGTGAGAAGTTGCGTACTGTTCTTTTTTGAAATTTTATGTGCAATCACTTTGCGCGAGAAAAGGTCGATAATCACGCAAATATAAAAATAGTGGTCCCCAAGTTTAAAACAGGTGACATCGCTGACCCATCTCTGATTCGGTTGTTGAGCATTGAATTGTTGCCGCAGGATATTCTTCTTTCGCTCCGGCTCACGCAGTTTCAGGTATTCCTGCTTTGCCGTCGCCCGAACACTGCTCAAGCCCATCTCACGCATGAGTCGCGAAATATATTCAGTGCTGACCTGATGTCCACGCTGAGCAAGAATCGTTCGAATTTTCTCTGCACCCAACACCTGCCTATATTCGTCAAACACATCACGGATGATCTGGCAGTATTCTTGACGGCGTTTATCAAACCAGGCGTTGCCGCGCTTGCTGCGCAGTATGTGGTTATAAAATGTACCTCGGTCAACATCCAATGCTTCACAGATCGTATGGACTTCATATTTTCCATAGAACGGCTCTAAAGCATGCAGCCGTTCCTTCAATGGTGCGGATACTAGACAATCAACGGATTTCAAAATTGTGATGATATTCTGCAATTTTTCAATTTTGCGCTGGAGTAATGCGTATTCTTGATATGAAAATTTCAAAGGCTTGCCCGAGCTGTCTGTCGGAAAGGAGTTGAACCAACGGTATAAGGTGCTTCGAGGGATAGCGAGTTCATTGGAAAGAGCGATAGCACTTTCGCCCTGCTGATAGCGCGTGATGATGGATAGCTTTTCTTCGTTTGAATATTTCATAGTAATATCCTCCTCTTTATATGTTAGGATATCACGGAAAATAAAGCGTGGAAATTTGCAAGACATTAGTGCTAATACAGTATGCGATATTAGCACCAATGTAAAAATGTCGCTACCTGATGGAAAGAGGAACGGCCCAGCGAGGAAGAATACCAGATAGCAAAAGAAACGCTGGACAGCTGGTTAGGATGTAGACTACATCATCACGCACTGCTGTCCCAGCAGTATCCAGGACATATTCAGCGGCGGGCTGTACCGGCGGGACGCACTGACAAACTTCTTCGATGAAATCCGAAAACGCTGCCGCTTCAAATACTGGCTTTTCGGACACTACCATAAGAACATGGTGGTGGAAAATAGGTTCGCCATGCTGTATGAGCAAATCATCCGACTGAAAAAATGAATGGAGGCACACCGGACGATTTGCCGATGTGTCGCCATCCCTTATTTGTCGTATGTGATGGACAGAACATCAAAATGGTTGTATAATTCAATCCGTTAGGGGGCGATTATATGGCGCAAATTGATTCTTATCTAAAACGCTTGGTAGCTGAAAATGAGTTAAATTATTTAGATGATTTCCTGGATCTATATGATTTTATCCCTAACGAAGATTTGAAAACACTGCTTGCCGTTTACCACACACAACTGAATCATTGGTTTGCTGTCTTGAACCATGATATAAACTTGCAATATGATGACGATGGAAATGTGATTTATACTGGTGGCTATTTTCATGCTCAGGATAGCAGAGATTTTCTGGATATCATAAACAATGTTGAAACCTTAAAAACAAAATGTCATAAAACGCCCTATGCATTTAGAATCTCAGATAACGGGTATGATGATGCCATTAGACGCTGTCGTCGTTTTGTTGTAAAAAGCGGTGGAAGTACCATACCAGAAGATTTTAAGCCTATTGAAATTGTCGATTTGACACCTATATTTCAGTTGACCTCTGGTATTACGATTGAGCAAGATAAACGGTCTATCTATAGTACACTGAAATCTGTAGGCGAAGGTTCATATGCACAGGTGTTCTCCTATACTGATCCTACATATAAATTCTCCGTTATCCTAAAGCGGGCACACCAAGAACTTGATAACGAGGAACTTACAAGATTCAAGCAGGAATTTGATGTTCTGAAGGAACTACATTCGCCGTATATCGTCGATGTATTCGCCTACGATAGCGAAAAGAACGAGTACACTATGGAACGCATGGATGAAACGATATATAATTTCATCCAAAAGAACAACAATAAATTGTCTCTCGCCGAGAGAAAGAGAATCATCACCCAGATATGCAAGGGGCTATCCTATATTCACAGCAAGGACTATCTACATCGGGACATTAGCTTGCTGAATATTTTTGTAAAGCACTATGATGATGTGGATGTAGTCAAAATAGGAGATTTTGGGCTTGTCAAAATTCCAGAGAGTAGCATGACAAGTTTGCAATCCGAACTCAAAGGCTCTCTGAATGACCCAGACTTGGTCAATGTCGGATTTGGAAATTACGAAATAAGGCATGAAACTTTTGCATTAACTCGACTCTGTTATTTTATTCTCACTGGAAAAACGAATATAGAGCGCCAGAAAGATGGGGCGATAAAAAGGTTTTGGGATAAAGGAACCAATCCGGATAAGAGCAGGCGTTTCAATTCTGTCGATGAGTTGCTGAAAGCAGTGCAGAGTATTACTGACGAAAATAAATGATGCTACAAATCCCGACAAAAATGCATCTTTTCCATCAACGCAAGGCATAAAGAGTTACCGGTATAGATGCGTCTGGCGAAAAGCCAGGCGCATCAACCGTTTCCG
>OJKC01000617.1_pt1 | contig 28075 bp, 15 predicted proteins | sample 1596401 | NCBI WGS metagenome assembly OJKC01 (sample SAMEA4350162, study PRJEB24818) | metagenome | biome: human; feature: gut; material: faeces | place: Denmark | collected 2013-09 | reverse complement strand
TATTTATCTATAGGCTCAAGAACAACGGTATCGTAATTAGGGGAGGGAAGATTGTAATAACCTTCAACGTGCCAAATATACTTTCCATTGCTACTGACAATTCCCTGAGCCTCATCCTCTGTGCAGTTTACCATAATGTTATGCTTTGGCTGATATTTTACGAATTGAAGGAAATTGAGTGCGTCAATCGCTCGCCCGTTTTTAAGTACCTTATAATACACGATTAACACCTCCTTAAATGCTAAACATAACAGTTACACCAAGCTGTTCGGACGGATAGTGAAACCCATATAGTTCGCCTGTTTCTTCAATTGCATAGAAGTATCCTTCGTAAGTCGCAAACGGACTGCGGAGCCAATACTTAGTCGGCTTTCCATTGGCGTTATGCTTGATTCTTGATTCATTCCCGGTCATGTAGCCAATAGTTTGACCTTCATAAATATATGGCTCATCTATCATGGCGGAATTCACTTCGATTGCAGATGGAATGAAGAAATAACAATCAGAAGTAATAATTTCTTTACTCTTATTGCCGGCGGAACTTGGGACCTTTACCTTTTTAATCAACTGTTTCCAACCAATCGGCAAGGCTGCCACCAGACGAGAATCTAGATATTTTCGTAGAGAAGTATTTCCCCAGCCACCGGCGTTATTAGAAGAAGAACTTAACATCATTTCCTGGCTGAGTGTATCTTTTTGCAAAAATGTCATAGTGCAGCGTCTATTGGAGTTGTCGCTTAAATAATAGTTTTTAAAACTTGCCAATTCAACAACTAGATTATCATGTGTCCATGCGGCTAATTCTCTGCAAGCGACGTCTCCAAGATCCGCATACCAAATTTTAGACCAGTAAACAACTCCCTTAGCATGACGCTCATAGGCCCCGTCGTCTGCTTTGGCGCATCCGAAAACAAGAGTTGCGTTGGTTTTCGTAGTGCGAGTACGATTGATTTTTGTATAGGTTACAGTGGACCCATAGATGTTAGAAGAATAAACGTATAGTCCGTTATCTCCCTTGATATGACGGATAACTGTCATATCACGAGAGCCGGCAGCAACACCGTTTGCTGAATCAATACCCCATGTCATCTTTACACCAGTAGAGTTCCATAGACGGATACCGTTCATACCATTCTGTTCAAAGCACTGCATTAGAACAGTATTGTTCGCATTCTGAACATCCATCTTGTAATCAACGGCCAATACAAAATCTCTATCTTCTTCGAATAGTTTGATATCTGTATCAATGTATGTCTTGCCATCAAATACTTGCGGTTCGCCGATAAGAATCTTTTCAGTGATATCCTCATAAGAGAAGTCATTGCCCAACTTAATGGAAACCTCATCTTTCACCTCGGCAATCTTTTGCTCGACGCCAACCTTGCTCATCGCATAGATTTCAACAGGGCGCAGTTGACCAATTTCCTTGCCATCAAAATAAGTAGAGGAGTATTCACAGCTATCATAAACGGCATTGATATCTTTATCTCCGGACACATAGCCGCCCTTATCCCAACCACTAAATAAATAATATTTGAAAGCGGTTTCTTCAGAAGTATAGGTCGGAATGTCTCCATCATATAGCACCATAGACCCATACGGCGCAATGGTTTCCTTCAGTACAGCGCCTCGGTTCATGTAACGAACAGTGTATTTTCGCACAGATTCTGTATAAGTCGCAGTGACGGTCTGATTACTGAAAACGGTCGTGAATTCAGTATCCCAGCCGCTAAAAGTAAAGTCCGTAGAAACAGTGCTTTCAGCAGTAGGTGTCGGAATCGGATTCTCTTTACGGGCAACAGGGTCAACTGCCTTATCGCCCTTATCAATGTACTGAATATCTAGCACAGTTCCGTCCTTATTCACGAATGTCCAGACAAACTGCTGAACCAGCGTATTATAAGTAATGTTCAAATCAGGCCACTGTGCCGTAAACTCTTCCAGCTGACGCTCGCGCATGATAGGCACATGAACACTACCCTCGACAACGGAATGGTCGGTGTTATAGCCATTTTCGTCCAAGCCAGTCATTTTCAACAAGCGTTCCAGTAGGGAAGTGTCATTTAGATCCCATTTTACACCAGTCAGACGCACACGGTTCAAACTCACACACTTCGCCAGTATGTCAGTCAGATCAATAGTCGGGCAATTCTCAACTGTTAGTGTGGTGATATTCTTATAATCTGTAACCTTCAATTCAGTCAGATAGTTCAGATTCTTAGCACTCAAGCTTGCAATTGCTGGCAGTTCGGCCTTTTTAATTTTTCCGCCCTTAGCAAACGTGACACCAGTAATACCAGAGCCGCCAGCATAGAACTCTTCCAAATTCGTACAGCCAGTCAGACTGATAGACTTCTTCAGGTTCGGCACGTTCTGCAGATTCAAATGCTCAAGAAGAGTGTTATTGCCAACCGCGAAGTCGGTCATATTTGTATTCTTATAACCCTCGACGGCAGAGCCAATCTTCAGGTCAGTCAGTTTTACTCCATGGCTGAAATCAACATAGCCGGGGTAGAAACCAGAAATATCGCCAATGCTTTGGATGATAGAAGCGTTGTAAATATAAACCTCGGTATCATTCATGGCTGCAATTGGGCACTGAATCTCGTAAGTTTGACCGCGTTTACCACGCACCTTCACAGGGTTAGAACCATACCGCACAGAAACATAAGTGTCAGCATATGGGACAATATGGAAAGTGCCATCGGGTTTCACGCCTGTCCAGTTGGTCGGAGTATAACCACGAATTGTCATATCGTCAGAGGTACAAGTAGCACCCGTATACTTAGATGCCATGTATTTTTCCTGATAACGCTGGAATTGACGTCTCTGATGGCGTTTATTGCCGTGCATCATAGGCAGATAGCTAGTTGTGCCATTGTCCTCATAAGTACGGAAATACTTGCGCCGCATATCCATAATCCACAATTTTTCAGGCTTTACGTCCTGATAATCTTCGAATTTTTTCAAAATACGAGTAGCACTCCATGCCAAAGCACTCTCACGGTTTAGGAACATCTTTGCGAGGTCGTCTGCAAACAGGTCACGAATCTTACACCACAACTTAGAGTCATGTGCGTTAAATACGCTCTTTGTGCCGATGGTGTCCATATCCTCATAGCCGTAACTTAGGGTCAGACCACCCTCGTTATCATTGCCCATGGCAGTATCATTATCGTAGTCAAAGCAGAAATCCCAGTGCACAAGGTCAGTCGTGTGCGGGAATACGTTCTTTGCACGGTTATCGACCATGGTATGGCGCTCGGTGAACAGATAGTAGAACAGAGCAGAGTCCTTAATAAAGTAGTTCTCGAAATTCTTCTTAAACTCAGCATCGTCAGCATTTACGACCCAGTTCTGTACACGAATCCATGCATTCTTGGCCGCCTGAACCTCTTCATCGGTGCAAGCCTTATTGATGTAACGGAACTCGAAGCTGTGGTCACCATCCCAAGTTTCCTCAGAAAAGTCTCCACTCAAGAAACGAGCCTGTGCATCGGTGTTGTTATCAATCTCAATGATAACTTCTTTGTGATTGTTCGGGTCCATACCCATTGTGTCACTATTCTTTTTTGAGTTACCAAAATCGCCGCAAGCATAGAAATGCCACTGACCATCCTTGAAGACAGTTGCGTTTGTGGTGTCGGTCTCCTGAATAAACACAACACAGGGGTAGAATGCCATAGTGTCGCGCACCTTCGGATTATCCTTGCGAGCCTGACGAATGTACGGATTAAACTCGTTGAACTCATCGGCCAGCAGGGCATTATTTGCATTCTCAGAGGAAGCAACATTGACTTTAATGTTAAAATACTTCTCGCCAACGCTGTTTTCTGTAAATGCATACTTGCTGCCAGTGGTATCATCACCAAAGGTAAAGCCTCCAGAGCAGTCGATATCGATATTACGACCAGATTCACCATATGCGTTAGAGCTAGTACCCTGTCCTTTGTGAGAACCGGTAGCGATCCAATTATCTTCCACAGCACGACCATTCTTATAAATGTGCTGGATCGTTGTATTCGGCACCTCGTTCTTCTTGCCGGTCGTAAAGGTCGGAGCAGAAATCTTGATAATGCGTAGGTCAGGGCACTTCTCAGCCAGTAGGTCTGGGTTCAGCTCGCCGCTCACGTCTGTGATGTCGTTGCGGGTGTAACGCTCAATCATTTCCTCTGCATTCTTTGCGTCTGCAATAAAGTTGTCAAGGATCTCGTCGTCTGTTAGGTTCATCATGTAAGACTTCATGCGGTAAACCTGCACATCACAATCAGGAGAACCAATTGTAATACCGACTGGAGAAGCCTGCGTAAAGTTGTCGCTTGCGTCATACAGCTCAACACGGCAGGGAATACCATCCAGCCACAGAACCATTTCCTTATACTGGCTATCCGGCAGAATGTTAAACTCAAACTCCATAAAATCATCTTCACAGGTAGGTAATTCAATGCTGTTCTGTTCACTGGTCAATGTGACTTTCTGTGCCTGAATATTCAAACCGATACCGCCGTTCAAGCAAGTCAATGCCGTAGCATCGTAGTTCTTGACATTTGTGGTCTTAAACACGAGTTTGAAATTCTTGCCCAGCTTCTTTGCATCGTCGCCAAACAATTTATAACTGATATTTGCAGTTGTGCCAGCCTTCACGCAGAAGTAAGTGTCGCCATCTTCATCCAGCTGATAGCCACCGTTAGACCAATCAAAGTTGTCGCTCACAGTTAGTCGTGTGTTGCCATCAGACCACAGGCGGGTTTCATCAGCATTGGTCTTACCAGCCGGGTTGAAGTCAAAAGCTAGATTGGTCTTAACAGGTTCAATCGTAATACCAAGCTCCTTGATTTCAACACTGATTTCCTTACTTACAGAGCCGCATACGATTTTCAACGTATGAGTGCCAATATCGGCGGACTTCCAAGTCCATGTCTGCATAGTACGTCCAACAGTCAGAGTGACAATCTTAGCGCCGTCAACCTCCAGCATTACATTGGTTGTAGAGCTAGAAGGGTCATAAACGGTATAGTTGATTGCAACATTGCTGTACTGCTTTGCACTTGCCGTCTTTATGGCACAGCTGATAATAGGAGTTGTATTGCCTTCAGTTGCCCACATGATATCTTTGACAACTTTATTACTGGTAACCTGTTTTCCATTGATTTCAGCAGTCATGGACACTTCAACTAGATGTGCACCGTGAGTCTGTGCAGGGATAGCATAAGTCAATTGTCTGCCGGTCACGCTACTTGTGGTAGAACCAAGGGTCTTTCCATCAATCGTAAAGTTAATAGTCTTTGCTATATTGCCATACGGAGTGTAGCGGAACGTCACTTCACCATTATAAACCAGCGTATCATCAAAAGAGCTCTCCAAGTAGAACTCAACGACATTAACTGTCCATGTTTTTGTACCAACACTGCCAACGCTATCAGTTACTTGCAGCTTGACGGTATTATCACCGCTGTGCAAATACTGAGTTACATCAAAGCTGTTTTTACCCTGAATAATGGTCTGCGTACCAACCTTTGTGTTGCCAACATACCAGATGCCAGTTGCAGAGCCGGTATCATCACCAGAGTTATCCACAGAAGAGAACTTGAAATTGATGACAGCAGGGTCGCCAGCAATAACGGTCAGCGCAGAACCGTCAAGACGCTCGATCTTAATGACGCTGGTACTGCCGCCAGTGCCGCCGCCACCGCCTCCGCCCTGAATAACGACCTGCGTTTTTACAGTTCCATTTTCCAATAGGCTAAGTTTGGAATCCTCGTAAGTAATATCATACTCACGCCCAGCGTTCGGGTCGGGTTTCACATTCTTCAACTGCTCCTGAATCTCAGAAATATCACCATTGATCGTATCAATGCTGTTCTGCAAACCGGTCGCAGTATTTTTCACAACGGTCAAATCGTTTGCTACGGTCTCAACGCTGGTCTTTTCAGCTTTTGCAGCCAGCAATTTATCCGTTGCATCCTTATTGTAATAGTCGCTCTGTAGAGTTTCTGGTAGGTTGCCTACACTGTCCTGTAGATTTTTTACGGCTGCGTCGTTGCTGGTCTTATACTCGGTCAATTCTGTCTTAACGGGTGCAATTTTCTCGTCAATTTTTGCTTCAACGGTTTTATTAAACGAGGTAACCCATTCAGCACTAGGATCTGTGTTTAACGTGATGGTTTTGATAACCTTCTCACCATTTAAAAACTTGATAGTCTGCGTTTCTGCGTTATATTGGATATCAAACTTTGCCAGCCCGTCAACCTTTGAGATGTCGTCCTGAATGAGTTTGACAAATCCATCCACTTCTTCTTTTGTATAATAAGAGGCCAAAGTATCAGACAAACCATTCACAACCGCTTGTGCTTCTTGTGCGCTTTGAGCCGCATTAGATGCCGCTGTTTGAGCTTCTCCAACCTTTTGACTCATAGTAGACAAGAACTGGGTATACCAATCGTCTCCAGTAGGGTCGGTCATAGCAATTCCAGAAAGTGCCTTCAAGACGGTCAACTGGTTATTTGGTCTTGTTCGCCATAAGTAATTTTTTGTCGTGTTAGTATTGGGAATAGTGATTGCGCCAACGGCCATAATTTCAAATTGAAGATTACCTTCTTTTACAGTAGCCGAGTCACTGACCATCCAATAGAAGCGAATTTTTTCACTGTTATAACTTACATTCACAGGCGCAGCATAGTTTTCCTCGTTTTTTGCATTAACATAATGCACCTGGATTGTCATCTTCATGAGATCTACGCCATCATAATAACGCGGCATCTCAAAAGGGATGACCTGAGAGTTATTTTCCTGTGTGATGTTAACCTGATTTGGGTTAACAGTTATTTCTTTATTTTGATTGACAGTAGAAAAATCATTGTCTGAAAAATCGTCATACCAAGTATATTCTCCGCTTCTTGAAAAGTCATTGTCCGTAAACAAAACGGCAGCATCTTCTGTTGCAATCACACTAGGACAAGAGCCGTCTGGCATGAATAGCGTCTGTGCGATTGGTTGATTTGCCATACGTTTTGATTCTTCGAATGATAATGCCATTTTCTCACTCCTTTCAAATAATTTTATATTTTGGCCTATCCTCGTGGAACCACCAATATCTTAAATAGTCATCAAGAATTATTGCGCCAATACTGACAAAGATCCATAAAAAACTAAATAGAATAGAAATCTGTCCCATGATGTTTAAGGGTAAATTAGAATAGTCCCATACGCCAAGATTGAGGTATACGTTTAAAACAAGCCCGAAAACAAACTCGAGACTCGTCACAATACACGAGCCGATAAGTCCTTGTTTCCAAAGCGGGGTTTCCCAAGGAATGTGTTCGTTTAACTCTCCAATTAAAACAAAACATAGCCCACCAAGCAAAGCCATAGTCCAATGTGTTCGTCCTCTCCAAAGGATTTCTACCAAACAATAGACTCCTCCTCCACACAAAAACAAAACAAGCCTCTCAAATAATGCAAGACAACTTTTCATGATTAAATATCACCGCCATCTCTTGTAATACTTAAAATTTTTCGTGCAGCTTGTTCCTGTAAATCGAATAATGCTTTTGCGTTTTCTTCTCCGACAATATCACGCACCTCATCGTTGGGAAGATTAATTGCTTTCGGGGGAACGTCTCCGATTACTAGATATCTCTTTAGATAATAATAACAAGATGCCAATACCCGCCCCTTATGAGCGTAGCAAATACCTGTATATCTCTTATTTGGTGTTCCATATAGCTCAAAATTGTAACCAGAGCACCAACCACATCCCTCAGAGACCGGACAATCAATACACTTCTGCGGAGACTGACTGGTGTATGTTATTGCATCAAGGTCTGTCTTAATTGCCTTTTCGTTATCTTTTTTATAGATACCTTCATAACAATTCCCGATACAGATTTTAGATGACTTTTCTTCTCCGATAGAGATTGGCATATACCGAATACAAGGATACGCCCTGCCATCTGGAGCAAAAGCAAGCATATTTCCAGTTCCTCCGCAATAATTCTTGTTTTCATTTACAAGATCGACCTTCCCACCAAGCTGCTCGTCTAAAATACTAACAAGAACATCTGACTTGTTTTCGACCAGATAATCTGACAGTTTCATAAGCTCTAAGTAAATGTCTGTGGCGTCGTTTTTTGTGTACATCGGTTCGTATGCATAATTGCAGTGGATTTCTTTACATCCATTCTGGATCATCATTTTTACGCTATCGAATAAATACTTTGTCGAGCCTGGGGTAAATGTCATCTTGGAGTTTGCCCAACCGTATTTTTTCTTCCCATCTAAAAAGGCCAAATATGATTTTTCAAACGATCCTTGCCCGTATTGATCAATACGATACTTATCATGGAGAGATTGCACACCGTCGATGCTTACAGTAACGCTCATGATTTCATGATATTTTTCAATCAGGTGCTGTGCCTCCGGAGAAAACCAAAGCTGCCCATTTGTAGCAAAGCTGATTCTTGTAAAAGGTGCCAATGGGATATTTCTTCTAAAACATTCGTCAAAGTAGTAGTCGCATATTCCCTCAATCAGTTTAGCCTCAAGTAATGGTTCTCCACCAATAAAGTCAAGGACGAGAGCTTTTGTATTGCGATTGATGAACTCATTATCATTAGAACAATACATGTTGAGCAATGTATCAACGCATTTTTTCCCTGTGTATATATCCATTGAAGAAGATGATTTGTTGTGCTCATAACAATACGAACATCTTAGGTTGCATTGATTTGTGATCTGAAACGTTACATTTCTTGAGACATCATAATTCTCCTGTCGATTTGGATCTGCAAAAAGCCGTCTCACGAATTCAGAATAATCTGGCTGAATCTCGCGCTTTTTCAATTCCATTCTAATTCACCAACCCCTCTGTCAAAATCAAAAGAATAGCGATAATCAACAGGGTGATAACCAACTGTTTCGTAAATGATTTTGTCCACAGCAAGATTGAATTCAATACAACCCTTTTGATAATCTTGTCGATACTTATCAATCATATCTTGAAGATGACCGCTTTTACAATTAGAATAGCTTCTTGCTAAAATACAAATGAACGATTCATAGCTCTTGTTGATGTAATACAGCTTTTCCAAATATCGACTTGTTGTTTCATTGATTTTAATTTTCGTGTTGTTTTTGTAGCACATAATACTCTCCTTTTTGATTTTATTTATCTGGACTCAGATGCGGAACCACAGTGTTTAATTCGTCAAACTTATCCCGATTATTTACAAGAATAGACAACAACTTTATATATAGACTCAAATTATCTTGTGGCTTGATGATATCTAAATAAAGTCGCACAAGAATGCAGAAAGACCATAAGTTCACAATACGGCTTGGATCAATAAGAACAAATTTTTCCAAGTCTTTTTGACTCATTAACGACTTTTCGACCTCATAGTTTGCTGCAGTTTTATAAATCAGAGCATACACAACCGCTTTCTTTTCAATTAGCGAATTGAATTTATAATTACAAGCCGTCGCCACCGAATTGACAATGTTGGTCATATAAGAAAGATATTCATTAAATTCTACAGATCTCTCGATATTGAAGTTTGATAAATATCCAAATACCGAAATTACGCCTTCTCCTTGGCAGTCTTGACAAACCGTTGACAATAATGCGTCACCTAATGGTTTCATTGTTAGAAAATTTAACAGAAATTCTTTTTCATTATAGTAATTATAATCGCTTAAATTATTCTCATTGATAGAAAAAGTTACTTTATCCATGCTTTCACCGCCTTAACTAAAGTTTAGTTTATCAACGTTTTTCCAGAACATGACAAATAACAGGTTGCTTGGCAAGCATTGTCGCCACAGTGCCCACTACAGCTAGTACACGAAGCTGTGCAAGTGTCCTTACAGCCACCACTGCAGTCACCTTCGCAACCTGTATCGCAACCGCCAGAACAACTTCCGGTACAAGTGCTACTACAGTCACCAGTGCAACTTCCACCGCATACGGTATAACATTCCCCGTAACATAATCCGGTACAGTTTGCATTGCATCCAGTATTCTTTCTGCCTGCCTTTACATCTTTTGATGCTAGATTACTCGCCACTGTAGTTGCATTGATAATGTATGCGGCGTTGATGTATCCACCATTTTGTGGAGTTATAGACCCATTATTTACGGCATCCAATGGAATCGTGATTTTATAAATATGTTCGTCTTTAATTGGAACGCCAAGCGCAGGTTTATCGTTATATTGATATTGTGCAGTGGTATAAGCCTTCATTGAGCCATTACTATTAGGTTGGCTTCTTCGGCTGATTTCTTTATCGACAACTGATTTTAGATTGTTAAAATCAGCAGCTGAAATAACATCACCATACTTTGCCATTTCTTCACCCCCTAACTCTCACTCGAATGCGTCGAATATCGGTATTTGAATCTCCCTCTACTGCATACCCAACAATACATTCTTGAGGAACGACTTCATCACTTTTAACAGAACGGCCAATTCCCGGAATCCCGGACGGAACAATAATGTCGCCGGTTTTAACTAAACCGACAACACGCACATTGACACGTCCTGCAAGACTTACTGGAATATAATTGCGTAGATTAAATTTCAAGGAATCTTCGCCATTCGACGGAACATCTCCACCAATAATATAAGCGAATTCGTCCGTATGCACTCCGACAACTCGATCTTGCATTCCTTTTGCACGCACATATTTCTCAGATTGACTATTTAAATCCAATGCAATAATATCGCCAGGTTGAGTTTCTTCACCTCTTGGGAAATATTCTGCATAGTCATTAAAAACAGCACCATACGCACGATTGAATTTTGCTGTTCCGTCTGCGTTGATATAATAGTCTTGACTTCCAAAATATACCGATCCGTTCATTGTTCCACCAGATAAAGACAATGCTCCCAGATTAGAACAGGCTTCTGCCGCAGTTGCAGCCCCCGTGCCGCCGTTTTCAACAGGAAGAGTACCGCTACCTACAATATCGTTTAGCGTATGAGTGTGGTTCTTCACCTCATTACGGATGTCTTGATGTGCCAAATCGCTTGTATTATGCTCATCGATCTTATTATCAAATTCTTTCTTTGCGTCGGCAATTTGCTGAGTATATTCAGTAAAATCAGAAGGAAGAGTCCCTTTCAAGGTCTTTAGATTCTCAACCAGTTCGTTTGCTTCAGATGCTTTTGCGGCTGCAGCGGTCTCTGAATTTAAAGCATTCTTTTCGGAAATAGCAGCGTTAGCTGCAGAAGTAGTCGACTTATCAGCTTCAGATGTAGATTTGTCTGTATAAGATTTGATATATTCCTCGATATCCTCTGTGAACAGGCGCTCAATAGCCATTTGAGAATGCTTTAACTTGTTGATATCATCTGCACCAATCAACATTCGCTTCAATTCTGGATTCGCATTAAGAATACTCTGTGCTGCCGAATAGTTGCCGTTCAAAAGAGCTGTTTTATAATCGTTTGCTAGACTTAAATAGTTCGCCGTTAAATTCTGACTATCTTGCCAGCTATCTACTTTAGCTGGAAATTTCGTATACGCCAGATCAGTATAAGTACCGTCTGGATTTTTGTCATAGCTCATTCAATGCACCTCCAATTTGACAAAAATAAAAGCCCCGGAATATCGGAGCTGAAATCAATATTTGTTTTGTACGATGTATGGATAATATGGATAATAACGACTCAGTGTTAAGGTCATCGTTCCTTCGCCAAGTGAAATAGAGATTTTTTTGATAATGAATTCCAAAGGCTCACCTTTTGTGTCGATATAATGAGGTACATAAGAAATCTTTTGATTGACCTCAAGCCATGGAACAAGAAGGCATTCCACTGTAACACTATCTGTCAATCGTCCACACTTCCACAACATGTACTCAGCGCACTGCATAGTTGATTCATCCGTAGTGTACATCTCATATTCTGATCCAGAACACACTTGATTTCTACGCCCGATTTTTTCAATTGTAAAACGTGGATTTGCCTGAGTGTTTAAATTTATATCTGATATATCTGATTCAGTCAAGCAAACATACTTTAAATTATTGCACGCCTCATCCACTTTTGCCTTGGCGATCTCATCATCTGTAGGCATTTTGTTTACTAAGAATGTCATTGCATGGGTTTGTTGCTCGCCACGATAATAAAACTTTTTATATGTAGGACTATACAAAATAACAATCATCATGTCGTGTGCGATTTCAGCGCCATCCATTAAAACATCTGTGCCATTTTCATCCACATCAGTTTCATAAAGTTTGAACGGACCATGTGTGTACTCCTTAACTGAAGTGTTATTATTGCTGTCAGTTTCTGTGACTGAGTTTACGATTGTAATCTCCACATTTTTTTTGAAACCAAGCAGGGGAGTTGTAATAGCTACAGTACAATCCTTTGTGGTGTCTAAACTGGTCGTTCTTAACGTAATAGAAGTTTTCTCTTCTTCGCCGGTTTTCGAGTCTGCATCAGTATGTACAACAGTCATGTGCTCATCATCAACATAAGTATCATATTCGACACTGGCTCCAAAAACCTCAACACAATTCTTGACCTCTGAGTACTCAATATCGCAGCTCTCAGAAATAACTAAGTCTTGAAACTCTTCATCGTTCAAAACAACTGGATCGTTAAAACCAGACGGAATTTCTTGGCACACAAAGGTCGTGTCATCGAAAAACATTTCAAATGGATAATAAAGATCCCGAAGCTCAGTTAGAATAGACCAGATAGATGTACCGCTTGAAAATTCAATATCATATGGGACTGTTCTATTCCAGTAGTTGACGACACATTCTTTCATACCGCTAAGTTTGTAAGTATCAATAATAGCGTTGGATATTTTTGTTCCAGTGGAAATAACGGTTTGATAACCAGTCAATGTACCACTTAGCGACCCATCCAGCATTGCAACTAAATCAACGCACGAAACAGATACACTATGTTCGGTTGCATTGTATGAAAATCCATTCTGATTGAAAGCATAGATCCCTTTTGAATACCAAAAAATATTTTTATCAGATAATCCAATACCAATATAGACACGAACCAACTTGTCAATCCACTCGTCCACAGAATAAGAACTAATCATCTCATTTTGTTTCAAATAAATCGTTGAAGTAAACGTGTGCCGGATGTCTGAGTCTGCATCAATTGAAAGGCTTCCATCAATTGTTAATCCTTCAAGATTATCGATAACGTTTAAATCTTTATCCAGAAGTTCAAGTCTACAGTAAAGATGTTTATTATGATTTTTTAGCATCGCAAATTCTTTTTTTGATGCGATATAATACATTTAAACACCTCCTTATTCAACAACGCGAACTTCACAAGTCACAGACACATTGTCAATACCAACAGTGATTGTAGTAGTGCCAACCTTTTTACCTGTGACCAATCCACTTTCATTAACCGACGCCACAAATGGATTGCTAGATCCATAATTTGTCAATGGATAGGTAGCATCGACAGGTTGATATACTGCGTTGAGTTGCAATTCTTCTCCGACATGAATAATCGCAAAAATTTTATTCAACGTTACAGCGCTCGCCTTAATTGGATTATCAATAATAATTTTAATATCCTGAGATAGAGTCATAGCAGGATGGACAACAACTGTAGCGCCAGTATTAGCGTCATTCGTGTCGGTACATTTGATAACCTTATCCTCAAAACTATTGTCGTTAGAATTGTATCGAATACCAATTACAGAATCCTTAGTATTAGAAACATTGTAAACTGCTGGTGTCCTGGTTAAGAGCATCTTATTATTCACGCAGCCATCTGACAATAACTGTTGTGCGGTCGGCAGAATAGTGCCTTCCGTGTTATGAGTGCTACTTGACGGTCCATATTCGTTTGAAGAAAGTAAGAATACAGTTCTTGATATCGTTGATGCTGTATTTTTACCATTGCCTGGAGTGTAACGAATTGTTGTAGGATAGCTATTTAACACAGATACGATTTTAGAATCAAGGGAATTCTTAAATGTATTCGTGAGTAATTTATCAACATCACTAGAACCATACGCATTATTAGAACCAAAACGTGTATTTGCGTACTCCGGCTTTCTGACAAGTAGAGTGCGGCCCTCGCCGTTCAGTTCGCTTTCGTAGTTATGTTTTGCAACGATATAATACACAGGAGAACTATTCTCTCGCATGTGAATTGCTGCACCTTCGTGGAATGCACTTAGCGGAATCCCAGTCGCATCAGACAAGGAAACAACAGAAACATTACACTTTGCTTCAAGTCCGTCGATCGAGGCTGTGATAGTAGCAGAGCCAGCCTTCAACCCCTGAACCATACCATTATCAACGATGACTGTTGCATCGTCACTAGATTTCCAAGTAATCGCTCCGATTTTTGCATTCGTCGGGCTGTAAACAAGATTGATCTTTTTCTTGCTGTTCTTAGACAGATTCAACGTATTATAATTAAATGCGATATCATCCACACTGATTTTCAGAGCGGTGACAGTTACGATAACATCTCCTGTAACAGATGGAATAGAAATCGTATCATTTACAGAGTTATATACAGAATCCGTAATAGAGACTCCATTCATAGAAATCGAAACAGAATCAATGACATATCCTTCATATGCTTCAATTTTTGTGGAATAACTCTCTCCTTGCTTAACGCTGATAATACGACTGCTACTAGTTGCGGATTCAAGATTGAGTGTAATTGAATAATAAGTAGCGTAATCCATATCATTGTAAGCTGTCAGACCATTTGCGCTCAAATCGTCGGTGTTGTTATAGTCACCAATTTGCACAAAATCGAAACTGATACCGACTTTATCAATATGCTCGGATTCATCTTCTTCGACATTTCCGTCTACACTTACGAGCCATTCACGACCATCTTCCATCTTAATGATTTTAGCTTCGCCATTCGTAAGCCAGTCCTTCATATCTTCACGATATTTATAGGAATTATCAAAGTCCCAATCATCCACACCATTATTCTTGATGATAGTACCAGAGAAATTTCCTGTATCGTAATTGGATTTGCTCCCATAGAAGACATAAGGGAATCGACTATTCAAAGTTGTAACAATGCTGGACTGTCTATTTCTTGTGGTGGATGTAACCTTCGGATCAAGAAATACATGATAAGAAGTCTTGCCATCGGTGATAAGAGCGCCGCAGAACGAGCTTACGACAGAAGCTGAAATGTAAGGCAACTCGGTTCCGTCCTTCAAGATATAGTTGACAGAATATTCATACTTGGTGTTACGACCGCGTGCGAAGTAATCAACAAAAGAGAAATTCAAATTATCTGTATCCGGAACCTGATAAGCTGTTAGTGTAGTCCATGTAACATCTCCTACTTCACGTCTACGGAGCTGCATAGACTGAATCTTGCTGCCGAGAGCGCCAATATTGCCGCCTTCAAGCGTCTGAGAATCAAACGTGGCGAGGATTAAGGTGTCGGCCGCCCAATCATATTCTTTCTTTTTAAATTTATTTGGATCAGACGAAACATAAAGCTCGTCAAAAATTCCATTCTTTATTGAAAACGAAGAAAGATTTGACACCAATTTGGAATTACTCAGAGACTGCTCGTCACTTAGAATATCCATTCCTAAAAACATAAATCAGCCTCCTTTAATTCTCGTTATCTACAGAAGAGTCACCGATAATACAACAGTCCAGTAATGCTTGTCCTAAGACCGCGTTTTGATAATCTCCATCCATTGACTCTATATAAATTTCAAAATATCCATCCTTACAAACAACATCAACAAATAAATATCCAGTCGCTTTTTCTGCAAAGATATAATTGCTTTTGATGATCAAATACGTATCATGGTCAACATTTATTTTTAAGGCGGCAAATAGTTTTTCTGTTTCGTCGTTCATATCGGTAAAGAATCTCTTTAGAATACTCAATGTTCCAGTCACAGAATATTCTGCGTTATTCCAGTTCAACTCGACAATTTCTTTTGGGCAATCAGGCTTCACAATAAACTTCATGTCGAAGTCATTAGGATTTTTATTTTGGTCTCTTAAGAAATAGGTAACTTTTGTACCATTGGTCAAATCTACTGTATATTTATCGTCTGCTGTTTTTACGTAAGAAACATCGCCGTTAGGAGAACCAGTGGCCGAAACAAAATGAGATGTCAACCGGATGGCTGCATTATAATGATCGTTCTCTGCCTCAAAAGCATAATCTCCGTTTGATAAAACACTACCAATTCTAATAGGATAATAACCCGTATCGAGCTCATACCCATTTTTTGTGGTAGCCATGCCGCGCACATAGTACAATTTGTTCGCTTCTAGTCCATACACAGAGAACGAATGCGAAATAGTACCATAATACGTTTTCGTTTCATCAACCAATTTCTTGTCTTCATCATAAAACTCATATTTATATGTTTTAAGAGTCTCACCTTGATCCTTTATGTAGGAATAAAGCATTTCAAAAACAGTGGCAGACATTTGAATAATATTTTCTGTTTCTTTATTAAGGCTACTAAAAGCAATAGAAGGTTTCGACTTGCAGTACAAAACAATAGGGGAGCTGTACTCTCCATATTCGGATTCGTCAGTTAATTTGATACGAATTCGCAAATAATAATTTTCTTCTCGATTCACTAATTGTTCGGTAGGGGAGATATGGAATCCCCATCCGTTATTTTGTGTGTACGATAAATTGCTATATGCTCCAGAAGAGGTGCAAATAACTTTATCATCAGATCCATCATAAATCGAGTATTCGTATTCTTTGATGATATTGGGGCTTGTATAGCTCACATAAATTTTAAAAAAAGCAATGACGCCCTCTGTTGCGTCAAAAACATTTACAGATGATAATACCGGCTTTGCCATTACTTCACCTCCTATGCATATAAAAAATGCAGGGTTCTACGTCACTGGCGTAGCTTCCTGCAATAGTTATTTTTAGATTTTACGAATTAGTAGATTGCTATAATCTCCTTGCGGAGCTGTCACAGCGACTCGTTCATAAAGACTAAAATCTTGATTTGATTGTATGTTGCACTCTTTTCCAAATGCCGATACGATATAGCCAGATGGCGTCTTTTTCTTAACAACACCAAAAGTGGTTTTATCATACGAAGCGTTCTCAATTGCATTTTGTGCTACTTCAACAATCATTTTTGTTAATACATCAACTGCTTTAGATGCGTTACTCATGTTATCTCCTTCCTTGCTGTTGACGCAGCTTAATCGGAAGGTCGCGTACAATCTCTCTAGCAAGAGCATCCGTATCGCCAACAGGATTCTGAATGTAGATGTCTCCAACAGAAATCGTATCTCCGATGGTTTTGTTCTGGATATTGTTCAAAGCGCCATTTTTAGACAGTTGGTCTGCAAACCATTTATCTGTATTTCCGCCCATCTCAAACAGTTTAGAAGTAATATCCGCAGGAACTACTCCGTCGCCGGTTTCAAGATAAGTATAACGACCAGACGCAGGTTGACGTACTAAAAGTTCAGGACCTTGTTCATCGACATTATACATGCCAGAATGTTTGACGCCCTTATCTCCAACCGCACGCTTGCCCCAGTTCCAGAACCAGAGCTTAGAGTTCTTGATGCGATCCCAAAGAGATTGCTTGGTTGTACCAGTATCAGACCCGGATGTACCAGAATTTGCGTTGGAAGCAGGGCTATCTGGGCTATTGATAACAATACTGCCAACGTCAATTTTTCCGTTAGAAGATGTTCCGTTATTCTTGTCTTTCTTGCTCTCAATACCAAAGATCTTCTTAACGAAGCCACTAATGTTCTGAATTGTGCTGGCAATCATACCAATCGGAGAATACCGCCATACGATATTGCCAACAGATTTTACAATCTTAGTTCCAATCTTGTCGTTGCCCGACCAAATTTCTTTTTGATTTTTGATAAGACGAATATTGGTATTGATTCCATTAACAACGCCTGCGACAATGGCTCCGATAACAGGAATCGCAGAAGCTCCTGCAATAGCAACCCCTCCACCGGCGGCTGTGGCACCACTCGCTGCAACGCCACCACCAATACCGAGAGCACTTCCGATCTTAGTAGCAACGCTACCAGCAGCCTTAACTAATGTTCGACCGCCCGAAGCAAATGTGCTGCCAAGCCCCTTGAACGCAGAACCAATAAAATCACTAATGCCAGATAAACCATTCGAGAAGATGGTTGTTAGGCTATTGGCACCACTACCGGAGAACAGCCCCTTAGCGCCAGAAGAGATAGCTTCCCATCCTGCCTGGAACGCCTTGGTGATACTATTCCCAGAAGTTCCACTGAATGCGTTCTTAACAGTCTGACCGATATTTTTTAAACCGGTACTAATGCTGATGTTGAGCTTACCGTCAGAACCAGTAGATCCGAAAATCTTTTTGACTGTTTTGATTAAACCATTAAAGCCCTTATCAGTATAATCAGTAAATCCGGATTCGGCCCAGCTGTACAGATTATTAATCTTCTCAAGGGTTGTAATCAAGGATTCTAACTTGCTAATAACATTCTGAATACCAGAAGTTGCCTTAGTGGACTGCATTGCTCCAAGGACATTACCCTTAAAGACGTCAAGTCGGCCTTCCATCTCTGTAAAGGTCATGTCTGCAATTTCAGCAGAGTACTTGAGTTTTTTGTTGTAGTCATCCCAACTGGTTCCAATCAAGTTGATGATTTCACTGTACTTGTCTTTCAACTCGTTCAGCTTATCAATTTGGTCATCAATAGCCTTTTCAGCATCCTCTTTGCGCCATGTCCGCTGCTGGTCGTTTAGATTATCCTGGGCTTCCTTAACTGCCGACGCATCAGCAACCCACTCATAACCATTACTGGTATACTTGCGGACAGTACGTTGCGTGCGAGCTTTTTCAAGTTCAGCCTGAAGTTTTGCAAGAGTAATTGCGCGTTCTTCCTCGTCATTGGCCTTTTCAAGCGCTTCCTTCTGCTTATTCAGAGCTTCGATTTGATCGTCGATATGCTCTGTCATGGCCTCGCCCCAGATTTTTAAGTCATTGTCCTTATCTGAATTATAATTTTCAAAAACAGATAAGAAGTCAGTTAATAAATCTTTAACCGCAGACAACGCATTTTTAAAACTCTCAACAGAATTTTTTGCATCCTCCCAATGAGCAATAAGCTTTGCCATAACGTCAGCATCGGTTTCCTGTAGATCTTGATACTTCTTGTTATAAACTTCAGTTAGCTCATTGATGACTTCCTCTCTAAGAGATTTTTTTTCATCTTCAGAAAGGTCAGAGCTATCAATTTGTGTAATAGCGCGATTGTATTTTTCTTCTGCAATTTTATATTCAAGAGTTGCTTTTACGAGCGCATCATACTCTTCTTGTGTTGGAGCACGAACGGCGTCATACATCTGTTGCAAATAATCTCCATATGTAGTACCTTCGAATTGTTTCATCAACGGTTCAAGAGTTGCAACATACATATCGCGAAGACCTTTGGCGTCGATCTCGTAATCCCCATCAACATTTTTAAATTGGTCAAGGAAAGATTGATCAATTTGGCCAAGCTCTTGTAGAATATCTTGACTCTTGAGAGAGCCAGTGTCTCGAATTTCCTCATATGCATTACGGAAGGTACTGAACGTACTCTGAAACTTATCAAGCTTGGTGTTAGCATCTTCTATATCAGTACCAAATCCATTCCAAAAATCTGTCATACTGATATTACCAGACGTTAGGCCAGCAAGGCGGTCAGTCCATAATTTTGCCAGTCCAGGTTGATTAGAATCGGTAGCAGCAGTTATAACATCTTGAATTAAAACTTTGGCTGCTTCTTTGATTTTATCGTCGTCTACGTTTAAATTTCCGTTTTCGTCAAGGAAAATCCCATCCATCTCTGGATGTTTGGCGATGAGATCCGTAACCTTCTTCAAAGTATCATAATCTACAATCTGATCACCATTTGCGTGATCAATTGTAAATAACTCATGAAGTGTTTGCATACCGGACTGAAATTCGTCTGTTTTGCCGGTTGCTTCATCAAGTGCAGTTCCATATCCTTTGATAGCATCTGTGAGCTGATTAAACGAAATGGTTTCAGAATCAACACTTGAATTTAACCAATTTAGTATTTTGGTCATTTCCGCAGCAGATTTACCACCATCGTCAGAAGCATTGGCCGCTTCAAGTTGAGTCTTAATAAATTTGCGGAGTTTAGCTGTATTGATCTCTAGTTTTCCATTGTTTTTTGTCAAGCATTCTGTATATACATCCTCAAGACCAACTAACGATTTAGTTGTATCATAACTTAGATAGCCATATTTATTATACTCGTTCATGGCTTCTTTCAATGTATCAAATGCAGAGGCAAGATCTGTAATGGAGGACGCTGCTTTTTTAGTTTTCTTGCCAGTATCGAAACCATTCATCTGATTTTTAAGGGCCGATGCTCCACTCATTGCTGATTGCATATTTGTTTTAATGAGTGTTAAACGAGTATTAAGAGCATTCATAACTCCATCGATTTTTGCTTGAACAGCATCTGCGTTCCCGCCTTCACCGGCACTTTGAGCGGCAGCTAAAGCGGCAGCTAGTTCTCCAGTTCCAATAGTGGCATCTTTTAAAGCGGGACACAAAGCGGCAAGTTTATTCTTTTCATCTTCAGTTGCTTCAGTAAATGTCTCGGCTTTTTCTGCGGAGTCTCCCTTTGCAATCGTATATAGTTCTGATATCGCCTGAGAAATAGCTTCCATTTGAGCTTCTGCATATTGAGCTGCCAACAAATCTGCATACGCACTTTGATTGACTTGGAGCTTTCCATTAACAAGTTCAAGAGTATTAAGATACTGATCATCCATTTGCAAAAGAGCTTGCAACGAATCAACGCTCATGTACCCATACTTGTTGTATTCTTCAACAGCATTAGAACAGGCTTTGTATGCTGATTGAATATTGTCGATGACGCCCATTGTTTTTTCGAGTTTATCGGCGTAATCGTCAGCAGTTGCAGAGTTACTAATTTGCACAAGACCGAAACTTTCAAACACACCAATTAGAGATTCAAATGATATTTTATTCTCGTCTGCAGTTTTATGGAGTTTTTCAAGTGCGGCTGTTTCAGTCTCGGTTTGATGAGAAGAGTCTTTATCAATATTGATTATTGCCTCGCCACTCATTCCACTAAATGCATCAAGCCCATTGAATGTTTTCCAATCGCTTTGCTGAGAATCACCATTGTCGACATCATTCTTGATTTGTTTTACTTTTTCTGAGAATATATCAAGATTGGTAGTATCAATGCCTGTACTATCTTGTGCATCTGCAAGAGCCTTAGTGGCTGCTGTCATTGCGTTCGTGCCTGTAACATACTCGTCCTTATACTGGCCAAAATTATCAGCGTCGGCGCTATAGTTGCTCATCTGCTCCGACACGGCAGAGGAGAGCTCTTCAATTTTGGTCTTCTCTTTTTCGATCTCAACTTCGTTGTCTTTGTATGCCTGAGTCTCTTCTTCTCCAGCTGCCGCCATTTCACGCCGCTTTTGAACGAGTTGATCGAGATAGTCTGAGTGCTCGTTTAAAGATTCGGCCTTAGAAACCTTCTCTGCAACCTGATGAGTGCCGGCATTTGCACCACCCTCGGCATAAGAAACATTTACTGTGCGGGATTTCACAATACTGTCTTCTGTTTTATCATTCACAACAGCACTTGTGTCGGCATTTGCTTTATCATTCGCGTCCTTCTCCAACTGCTTCTTGAGTTCGAGTTGGGCTTGTAACATATCATTGATGGCCTGCAGACGCTCACGCTCGGTAGGATCAACGATGTCTTCAATCTTTTTAACTCCAGCAGCTTCTAGGGAATCATTGAGTTCGTCAATTTTAGACTGAATCTCTTCAACATCCTTAGTAGCTTGTTCAGCTGCATCATGAGAATCATTCATTGTCTCAACAAGCTCTTCAGAACGGGTTTTGAGATTCATCAGATACTCAACGGCTTTAGATATAGCCCATGTGGCAATCGCAACACCAAAAGACAAGGCCAATTGTTTTCCGATCTGCATAGCTGTATTCAAGGCAAGTTGTTTTGCAGTTAATCCGGTTTTAACAACACCATCGACCTCTTCGATACCAATCATCTTTTTAAAGGAATCAGTCATTGCGTAGCCATTTTTGGTGCTTTCAATGATGCCTGCGTTCATAAGACGAGTTTTGGCGTCAGCATTCTCTGCGGCCTTTGCCCACATATTGAGATTTTTTTTGACTTCATTAGTGTTGGGTAATGCATAGTTGTCGCCGTTTTTCATGCCAAGAGCATTCATCAGAGAATTGATATCGCCCTGATTGATTTCGCTATTACCGGCAGACTTTAAGCTGGCCTCGAAAACCTTGCCATTGATACGAGAACCTGTTTGGATGAGCTTGATAAGTTTTTCTATAGTTTTTTCCGAGTCGTCACCAAGTTCTGTTACACTAATAATCGCCTTACGCTGTGCTTTATCAAGGTTAGAAATTTGAGCAACGTAATTTTGAATATCTTTCCCATTTTCGTCAGTTCCAAAATTACTGCCATCGATTTTTTTGACAAATCCAGACTTATAATCTCCCAACATCATATACTTTTGAACGATTTCAGGTAGTCCTTTAAGTTTTTCAGTAGAGGAAATTGCTTTTTCAATAGTCCCATCAAATCCTTTGCCAAGCTCAATCATTGACTTGTTGACTGTCAAAGCGTATAATAATCTCAATGGTCGGTTGAAATTATTTTCCAATGAGGTGAGCTTATGCAAATCGGTGAAATGAAAAGAGATGTAAATCCTTTTTTTGGAACTGCAAAAAATTTTTTTGGGGATTATACTAAAATTGCTCTAATTAAAGAAGGGGAAAGATTGTATAGAAAATACCCTGAATATAAATATCTCGAAGAAGATCCATATATTGAATGGTATAAGGACCCAAGCCTTACATTTGTGGATAATAATAGAATTTATAAATCTGTTGTATATGCCTATATGGTAGATCAAATCTTGAAAAAGTATCCGGAATTTAATGAAGAATACAAACGAATTGTACAAGAATCAGTAAATAAGGAAAAAACCGGAAGCGTTAAGGAGTTAAGAGAAAAAGCGGATAAAACGTATTCTTCCTTTAACAATCGATTCCTTTGTTGGTACCAAGACTATCTGCGCGAACAGGCTGATCCGGGATGCTTAGAGCGTGAACGTCAGGAACACGAACGTAAACAAAAAGCACTTGAAACAGCCCGTCAGGTGGAAAAATGGAAAGCAAAACAACAAGAGCAGCAAGACCTCGCCAGCGGCAAGCGCGTTGTCTGTCCCTACTGCAAATCCACGAACACAGAGAAGATCAGCACGCTAAACAGAGCAGTGTCAATATCTATTGTTGGAGCCGCCTCGTCTAAGTTAGGTAAACAATGGCATTGCAAAAACTGCAACAGTAACTTTTAACTATGAAAAGAAAACCTATGGGGTCGTATGATCCTATTTACGCTATCATATATGCTTACTTCTCAGAAGAAGAAAATGCTGATGATCCCGAAATTTATAAAATAATTCTGTCTGATTACGAGATCAGTGACCCGCCAGAACAAGGATGCTATGAAAAACCAATTTTTGTCTTGCGCGACGATGAAAGCATGAAAGAATTGTTTAACGCAGCTATGAAAGCAGCCGCAACAGGAGCAGATTCCTTTCAGATCGAGAAAGACGGACGGACTTTAAAATACACTATCCTTGAAACAAAACAAGTAGATCAAGCATTGGCAGCCCAGTATCAGATACCTCAAGATATCGACTGGACTGATGATGAACTCCATACTGTCACATTTTATTTTAAATCAAACAAGTGCTTTAGGGAAAAACATCACTGTACACCATGTCGAGCAAGGATTAAACCAAAGGCCGGGTATGAAAGTTTTACAGAGCCAACTACTATTGATGTCATTCATTGCGACGAGTGTGATAAATACTTTGTGACGAAGGAAATTTTCATTGCAAAGGGTGGTTGCTGGAAGTATTATGTTTCGGCTGAGTTTGATCCGTCTATGTCTTCCCGAGACAAAGAATTAGCAAGATGGGCACAGCTTTATAATAGTCAACAAGAAATTTTTGATGACTTTGCTCAACACACAAGCATAAATAATGATGGATACACAACTACGAAGCCGGCGACACAAAGACAAAGACTGCTCCGATATTTTATTGACTCTGGTAAATATACAGAAGGAGAGATTATTCAGTATTTTCATGAACAATATCTTGACACAGGATGGCATGGAGAAGAAGCAACTCAAAAGGTTAGAAGCGATTTGAATTATTTGTTGGATTACTGTACAGAACTTAAAACAATCAACGCAAAACTAGAACGTCCATAGCCGCGTCGTGTCTGTATCTCTCGTGGGCGCTGCCAGCGGGAAGATCGGAAAATAATTCTACCACAAGAACCATATGTACAAATGGTAAGCCAGAACTAACTAAAATGGCATAAATAAAACGCCCGGCCTCCCAGCAGTGGGGAAGTCGGGCTTGTTCATTATGATGACTGCGCCGTTGTTATTTCAGAAGTTCAGCGATTTCTTCAGCAGTCATACCGTTGGCCAGTGCATTGGCAACAATATCTTCTGCCTTTTTACGATTCAGCTCTGCTGCAATTTTTTCATCAGCATCAGCCTTTTTCTTTTCGAGCTTGGTGATCTCTTTGTTGAGTTTTTTCAACTCCGCCTCTTTTGCTTTACGCTGGGCGTTCAGTGTAGCGATATCATCACCAATAGTCGCAATCTCCTGAGCAATAGATTCTGCGGCAGTATTCTTTTCAGCGATCTGTGCTGCATAATCGATACCATCGAGAATCTTTGTTTTATTCTTGCTTCCTTTAGGACGTGCCATAATGAAATACCTCCACTACATGCGTTTTGCTTACATGTTGTTTTTGATATTTTTATTATAGCCAGAAATCCTAAAATAGTCAACAAAAATATTTTTCCACTTTTGACGGCGGGGGAAAGACCACCTGTAATTTTTCCGCTGGAGCGTGTCGAGCCAGCAGTGATTTGGAGCACCCCATAGTGAACCTGCGGCGCTATTATGCGCGTAGCTCCACTCCGACATTATGCTCTCTGAAGCGTCTCTGGCAGTGCCTATTATAATAATGTAGGCGCATGCAGAGCTTGCCTGCGGATTCCTTTCGGTTCCCGGACGAGAATTACCCAAACTCGCCGTGGCTAGGCCACCATGTTCGTCGGTTTTACTAAATACTCCCTCATGCTTCACAATGATATAATAAAATATCTACGGAGCATTTGTTCCGTGTCACCACCCGGAGTATTGCTGGGCACAATCATGAAACCCGTCATTTTAGGTTCACCCAGCTGAGTTGCAAATGCTGCGATGCCCAGTCCAGCAGGAAGGGCACCAGTGAGATTAATGATTTTATCAAGAAGTTTAACAATTGATGTGAGGAAAGATACGCCAGTCTTCAAGAGACCAGAAGAGAGGACGTCTTGAGAAAGAACTTGGAAGCTTGCGTCGAGCTGTGCAAGGCGGCCTTGGATGCTGTCCATCCAAACGGAATTCTCCTCCCAAGCTGTTCCTGCACTGTTAGCAGCGGATTCCATAGCAGATTCAGCAACGTCAAAATTGTTTAGTATAGCACTAATGGCATTTGCGTTTCGCTTACCGCCAATCATTTCAGTGACGTTTGCTTGCGTCACATCTGATAGTTTGTCCCAAACTTGAGACAGTTCTTTCAAAATTTGATATGTACTCTTAAAGCTTTTATTGTCGATCATGATATCGACGCCAGTAAGGGACTTTAGCTCGCTGCGTAGTTCGGATACAGAATTTGCACACCCGTCTGCGCTTTCGCCGGCATCCTCCAGTTCGCTCTTAGCTGCACGTAGGTACATAGAAACGCTCTTCAAAGTTGTTCCTACAGTTTCAGCATTTTGAATTACTGCATAGGCGGCGGTGCCTAAGCTGATTGTTTCAGCCAAATCGTTGTTTGCAGCCTTCATACTTGCAGCCGAACGGGTAAGGATCTCACCAATGGCCTGCGCTGTAATCGGCTGTGTGTTTGCAACTTTGTCAATCTGGTCGACTACGTTTTCAGCATCTTTAGCTAACAGACCAAACCCTTGCAATGTCGAGATTAAGTAGGAAGAAGATGTATTAACATCGTCAATACCATCGCCAACATTTTTAAGAAGGGTAGAGTAGGTGGCCATGTTCTCCGCGTCTTCATCAGAGTAACCCAGGCGTTTCCAGTCAGCCGTACTGCCAATATAATCACTTATAGATACGCCTAACTTTTGAGCCTGTTCTGCGGCACGTCCCATATACTCTTCAAGGGACTTTCCTGTATAGTCACTGACTTTTCTTAACTCAGTTACTGCCGTATCAATCTCGACCACGTTCTGATACACGATCCGTAGCGCGTCTTGCATCTTGTGCAGAGCTGCCATAGTGATCATAGTGCTCAAATGCTGACCAAACAGTTTTTCGAACACATCAAGCAGATTCTTTGATTCGAGACCCAGCTTTTTAGATTCAACGCGAAGCTCTGCATATTTCTTTTTCAATTCACCAATTTTCTCTGGTGCATCACTTTGATTCAATCCTTCAAGCAACTCGTAGAGAGACCTTCCAACGTCTGTTCCTTCAAGCTTTTTATGTTCTGCAATATAATCATGAATAGTTGCCTTCAGATTAGCGACTTCCATTGATGCCTTATTTATAGATCTTTCGCGAGAAGCTTCTTTGTTAAAATCTTTCGCCTCTTGTGTTGCCTCTCTATATGCGATGTTTAATTGATTTATTGCATCCTTTACAGAATTAATGTTATCTGGAGATATATCAAGGTTATTCTTTGCCCATTCTTTAGCAGCAGATACTGTATCTGAAGATTTATTTACTGTATCAAGTAAAGCTTTGAGTTTTGAATCTTTTTCTTGCTGTTTACTATAAAAAGAATAGTCGGTACCATAATTCTTCTGGACGTCCTTCATTGTGGCCCTATTTTGAGATATGGCGTTTCCAACAGAGTTTAAATTTGCTGCCTTCGTATTTTCTCGTTTTGCAGGCTTGTTTTTCTTTTTAACTTTTGTGGCTTCACTAACCGCTTCTTTAGCCGCATTGTCAATCTCCGCATTCTTCAGAATCAGGTTGCCTTTGATATCGAATTCTTTTTTCGAAATCTCAACATCGTCAATTTTAACATCGGCCGCTTTGATTTTTACTGCTCCATTGAGTTTTAGGGGATTGGGTCTCTCGATGTCCTCGTCCTTGAGTTCTACTTTACCCTTTAAATCAATAACTTCGGTTTTTTTAACATCATCCTTGGCGTTCTTCTTTTTACCTTTAGCGGAATCGTCAACTGCAACGTTAGACACTTTACCTTCCAATTCGATCGCCGTCTTCGGGGGAGTGATATCAGAAACCTTAAGTTTAACCTTGCCAGGGATTTTTACAGAACCCTTCGGAGGTGTCACGTCTTCTACTTTAAGAGTTACCTTACCGGGGATATTAACCGGTGCAGTCGGGGCGGCTACGTCATCGGCAGACAGTGTCACATGACCGGGGACTTCTGTTGGCTTTTGTGGTGCAGCAGCTTTAGTCTGTTTGACATCTTCAGTAGCTAGGACACCCTTTATTTTAATGTCGACTGCTTCTTTTGGAACCGTGATTGCGGCTTTTTTCAGAGTAGCTTTGACGGGAACATTAACTGGGTCACCAGTGACCACCACGTCTTTTGTGTTCAAAGTGACGGAATTAGCTGTTGTCCCATAGGCATCTGTCTTTTTGGCGATAAGATCTAAGTCTGTAATCTGATTCTCAAGAGATTTGCTGAGATTATCAACTTCCTGTGTAACATACTGAACAGATGGGCCAATCGCTGCTATTTTTGTGCCATAACCTTCAGCACTTGTAAAAATTTTATTTAGACTTTGTTTTACGGACGATAGAGCATTGGCATTTTTCTGAAGATCATCAGAGTTTCCTACTTGAACAGAAGTTGGGTCGACTGTGATAGTGCCGGGGATTGCTACTGGATTTTTGACATCGACGATAACATCTGCATCTGTGATAGTGACCTTACCTGGGATCGGCACAACATCATTGGCATTACTTTGATT
>OJKC01000615.1_pt1 | contig 28134 bp, 21 predicted proteins | sample 1596401 | NCBI WGS metagenome assembly OJKC01 (sample SAMEA4350162, study PRJEB24818) | metagenome | biome: human; feature: gut; material: faeces | place: Denmark | collected 2013-09 | reverse complement strand
CCTTGCCGCGCTGAACACGCGGCATTTGCTTCGCAAACCGGTCTGCGGCTTAAAAGCCCCACTGGGGCTTTCATGCCCTCCGGGCACCGCCGTCCTTTCTGGTTCTCTTTTGTCCGTCAAAAGAGAATATCTCCGCCCTGCGAAGCACCACCCAAAATGCACCCTTTTTGCAAATCAAAAATGCAGGCTTTTTGCGTTTCAGCGCAGAAAAACTGCATTTTTATTTTTTGCCCGGAAACTTTGCAAAAAGCCTTGACAACGGCCTTTCCGCATGCTATTCTGAACACATGAACAGATATTCATATATCGATGTGAAGGAGATGAGCCAATGACCGGGTTAGAACAGGCCGCCCCTGCGGTGCCGGAAAACGAACACCAGCCGGTGGAGATGCCGGACGACGAGGTGCTCTACGAGCTGGCCGATCTGTTCCGGGTGTTCGGCGACTCCACCCGCATCAAAATTCTGTATGCACTGCACGACAACGAGCTGTGCGTGCAGGACATTGCCAGCGCCGTGCAGCTGAGCCAGTCGGCCGTGAGCCACCAGCTGCGGGTGCTGAAGGATTCCAAGCTCGTGCGGTTCCGGCGCGAGGGCAAAACCGTTTTCTACGCACTGGACGATGACCATGTGCGCAGTATCCTCTCCATGGGGATGGATCATATCGAAGAATAACGAAAGGCTGGTACTCATTATGAAAAAGACCTACAAGATCGAAGTGGACTGCGCAAACTGCGCCCAGAAGATGGAAGATGCCGCCAACACCGTGGCAGGCGTGGCCGGTGCAACCGTCAGCTTTATGACCCAGAAGATGAAGGTGGAGTTCGCCGAGGGCGCAGACCCCCACGATACCATGGTGAACGTTCTGGCCGCCTGCAAGAAGGTGGAGGACGACTGCGAGATCTTTGACATCTGAGAACAAGGGAGCAAACCCTCTCAGTCATCGCTGCGCGATGCCAGCTCTCCCGAGAGGGAGAGCTTTTATTATCCGCAGCTGTTTCGTGTTGAAAAAATCCGCAGTTTTCAACACTTTCCACCCGGTTTTCAACACTGTTTGCGGAAAATCCACAAAACAGACGGCTAAAAGTGCTTTTTCGCCGGAAAAACTGCGTGGAAAACCCGGGTAAAACCGTGGAATATCCATTTTTATGGGGAAAAATTGTTGAAATCCCCCGCCCGCCGCAGCGGATGCGGCCCAGGATCCCGCAAAAAGGAGAGTTTTGTATGAACAAAAAGCAGAAAAAGACCCTGTACCGCATCATCGCTGCGGTGGTGCTGGTGCTCATCCTCAAGCTGCTGCCCCAGTTCCCCACGCCGGTGGAGCTGGCGCTGTACTGCATTCCGTATCTGGTGGTGGGCTGGGACGTGCTGCGCAAGGCACTGCTGGGCATCAAGAACCGCCAGCCCTTCGATGAGTGCTTCCTGATGGCCGTTGCCACCGTGGGTGCCTTCGCGCTGGGCGACTACGTGGAAGGCTGCGCCGTTATCATCTTCTACCAGATCGGCGAGCTGTTCCAGAGCGTGGCCGTGGGCAAGAGCCGCCAGAGCATTTCCAGCCTGATGGATATCCGCCCGGACTACGCCAACATTGAGGGCGAGGACGGCAAGCTGGAGCAGGTGGACCCGGACGATGTGGAGATCGGCACGGTCATCGTGGTGCAGCCCGGTGAGCGGGTGCCCATCGACGGCGTGATCGTGGAAGGCGCTTCCGCCCTGAACACCGCCGCCCTGACCGGTGAGAGTCTGCCCCGCGACGTGCAGACCGGCGACGAGGTCATCAGCGGCTGTGTGAACATGACCGGCCTGCTGAAGGTGAAGACCACCAAGGAGTTCGGCGAATCCACCGTCTCGAAAATTCTGGACCTGGTGGAAAATTCCAGCATGAAGAAGGCCCGCGCCGAGAACTTCATCACCCGCTTTGCCCGCATCTACACCCCCGCTGTGTGCTACGGTGCTCTGGCGCTGGCCTTCATCCCGCCCATCGTGCTGCTGCTCCTGGGCCAGCCCGCCCGCTTTGGTGACTGGGTCTACCGCGCCCTGACCTTCCTGGTCATCAGCTGCCCCTGCGCACTGGTCATCAGCATTCCTCTGAGCTTCTTCGGCGGCATCGGCGGCGCTTCCGCCTGCGGCATCCTCGTCAAGGGTTCCACCTATCTGGAAGAACTGGCCCGCACCGGCATCGTGGTGTTCGACAAGACCGGCACCCTGACCCAGGGCACCTTTAAGGTGACCGGCGTCCACCCCGCAAACGGCACCAGCGAGGAACAGCTGGTGGAAGCCGCCGCGCTGGCCGAGAGCTGGTCCAAGCACCCCATCTCCCTGAGCATCAAGGCCGCTTACGGCAAGGAAATCGACCCCAGCCGCGTCACCGACGTGCAGGAGCTGGGCGGCCACGGCGTCACCGCGAAGGTGGACGGCAAGACCGTCGCCGCCGGCAACGCCCGCCTGATGGAAAAGCTGGGCCTGAAAGCTCCCGCCGTGAGCGAGACCGGCACCATCGTGCACGTGGCCATTGAGGGCATGTATGCCGGTTATCTGCTCATCGCCGACGTGGTGAAGCCCCACAGCGCACAGGCCATCCGGGGCCTGAAGAATGCCGGTGTGCGCAAGACCGTGATGCTGACCGGCGACGCAGAGCCGGTTGCAAAGACTGTTTCCGCAGAGCTGGGTCTGGATGAGTACCATGCGGGCCTGCTGCCGGGCGACAAGGTAGACCAGATCGAAACGCTGCTCGCCGCAAAGCGGCCTAAAGAGAACCTCGCCTTTGTGGGTGACGGCATCAACGACGCGCCGGTGCTGTCCCGCGCCGATGTAGGCATCGCCATGGGTGCGCTGGGCTCCGACGCCGCCATTGAGGCCGCCGACGTGGTGCTGATGGACGACGACCCGGCTAAGATCGCGCTGGCCATGCGCATTGCCCGCCGCACGTTGCGCATCGTGTACCAGAACATCGTGTTTGCGCTAGCCATCAAGTTCGCCTGCCTGGTGCTGGGTGCTCTGGGCCTTGCCAGCATGTGGACGGCCATCTTCGCCGACGTGGGCGTGATGGTGCTGGCTGTGCTCAACGCCACCCGCGCCCTCTACACCAAGGACCTGGCGAAGAAGAACGAGCAGTAAACCAGACGCCCTTTCCCGGCATCGCCGTGGCCGCCCGCTGAAAAGGCTCTCCCTTCGGGAGAGCTGGCGCGGCAGCGCCTGAGAGGGTTCCGCCCTATAAAACAAAAATCATCTGCAGCAAACTTTCTCAGGCTTTTGCCGGAGGGACCGCTGCAGATGATTTTTTTGTTTTATTTAATAGTAACTGATACTCACATAGTCTGGGAAAGCATGCGTACCCAAGATGCAATCGCTATTGGTCTTTACTTTTCTCAGCTTGTTACACCCACGGAATGCATAACGTTTGATTGTTTTCATGCTCTCCGGAATCGTAACATCTGCAAGAGCTTCACAACCGGTAAATGCAAACTCATCAATCGTTTCCGTTCCCTCTGGAATCTCGATCGAAGTCAGCTCTGCGCAGTGATTGAATGCACTCTGTTTAATCGACTGCAGTGAGCTAGGCAGAGTCACTTTCTGGAGGCGCGAGCAGTTACGAAATGCATAGCCTCCAACTGTCGTGATTCCATTTTCAAAATTCACCTCCACAATTCGACCCCGCTTTTTTGCCCAAGGCGATACATCTGCGCTTTCATAGTCGTCCATTTTGCCCTCGCCAGACAGCCAAAGCACGCCATTTTCATCTAAAGACCAACTGATGCCATCGCCACACTTACCGGAAGCAATTATCGCTGCTTCACTGGAGCTGCTGGCCGCCGGGGCGGCTTTGCCCTTGTTCAGCATGGCCACACCGCCCACACCGACACCCACGGCCACAACGGCCGCGCCGCCGAGGATGCCCAGCATCTTCCGGCGGGAGATCTTCGCTTCGGGCGCGGGCTTTTCGGCAGCGGCTTCGGCAGCCTTGCGGGCGGCCTCGGCCTGTTCGGCGGCGCGGCAGGTCTGCTCCTTTTCCGCTTCGGCGGCGCGGCGGGCGGCTTCCTCTGCGTCCCGTCTGGCCTGCTCCTGCTTGTGGCGCTGTTCCGCCTGAGCGGCAAACAGCACGGTGGTCTTGTCCGGGTCCTGCATTTCCGGCACCTGCGGGGCGGGCGCGGCCACCCGCTCGGTGCGGTCTTTTTCCGGCGCAGGGGCCGGGGCAGGCGGGACGTCTGCGGGCATCAGCCGCACAGTACGGTCATCGGCCGGGGCGGCGGGCTGTGCCGTTTCCACCCGCACGGTCTCGTCCACAAGAGGGGCCGGGGCAGGCGAAAGGTGCGGGTCAAAGGTGGCCTCCGGGTCTGCTCCGTCGGCGGGCGGGTCCTGCACCAGCTGGCCATTGCGCCAGTGCCAGTCCGGCCCCGGCGTGCCAATGGTGTCGTTGAGGGGGTCCGGCCTGCTGCCGGGCGGGTCGATGGCGAGAGGGGCAGGCTGCGCCTGCGGCAGGGCTTCCAGCGCCTTGCGCAGGGCAAGCGGGCCGGCAAAGCGCTGGGCAGGGTCCGGCGCGCAGGCCTTGCACACCAGCTGGCCCAGCGCGTCCTGTGCGCCGGAGGGCAGGGGCAGGGCCTCGCCCGCAAGCCGCCGGGCCCGGGCCTGCTCTGCCGCCGAGAAGGTGATGGGCTGAGGGTAGGGCGGGTAGAAGGGCATCCGGTTGGCGTTCAGCAGCTGGTACATCACAAGGCCGAGGGAATAGATGTCCACGTTGGCGGTGTATTTCTCGCCGCGGAACACTTCCGGGGCCATGTAGTTCACGGTGCCTGCCCGGGTGGACGCGCCGGTGGAGGCGCTGGCGATGCGGGCCACGCCGAAATCGCCCAGCTTGTAATCGCCGGTGTCCGAAATAAAAATGTTGGCGGGCTTGATATCCCGGTGGATGATGTTGTACTGCCCGCACACTTCCAGCGCGCGGCACAGGTCGGTGCCCAGGCGGATGACCTCGGCCCGGGTGAAGGACTTGTTCTGGCGCAGTGCGTCGTTGATGGGCCGGAGCAGCTCCATGCGGATGAGGATATCCCACCCGATGCCGTCCTCATGGGGGATGATCTGGTGGTCCTCATAGCTCACGATGTTGCTGTGGCCTTTCAGGCGGCTCATGAGGGCGATCTCGCGGTTCAACTCCTGCACATAGTCGCGGAAATAGGTGGATGCGCCCTCGCGGTCCATGCCGGCTTCCAGCACCTGCTCATACTCGCTTTTGTCCGCCGGGATGGTGATGGCCTTCAGCGCGCCGGTGAACACCATGTCGAAATCCCGGCGCTCGATCTCGAACACCTTGCCGTAGCTGCCCGCACCGATGAAACGCTTGATGTGCCAGGAGCCGAAGAAGGGCTCGTAGCGCTTATAGTATTCGTTGTCCATGATTCATTCTCCTCGCTGTGCAGAGATTTCTTCTGCTTGCAGTCACTTTTAGCCAGTTATTACGACTGTTATTGTTCTGCCATCCGCCAACCAGCCGGTCGCCACGCCAATCTCCGTGCCACTTCCGCATACAATATAGTAGTCCGAGGACGCGGTGTTGTTTCTTTCTTTCCATCGCTGTGTGTCAGATACCGTAATGCTTCCCGTTGTAGAAACATAGCCAAGACTTCCCCGCGCAGTACGCGTCGGCCCCATATCTTGCTGGTTCAGCTTATTTCTGGTTTCTTGATCAATTTCACCATTGTAATATTGCTGGTGATTCTCCATCACTTTTTGCGCGAGTGCTGTCAGTGTCGAACTTTCCGTCAACGCATTCAAACCATTGTTCGTGCGAGCTTCATTGATGACACTTATAATATTGCTTTTGGACGGAAGCGGTTTAGACGAAGCCGCTGTCGAAGCTGTGCTGCTAGACGCGGGTGCCGTACTGGATGCAACCGGAGCTGTGCTGCTGGCCACAGGGGCTGTACTGGATGCTGCCGGAGCCCTGCTGCTGGCCGCCACACTGCTACGAGCTGACCGCCTTTGAGCTGCTTGCCGCACTGGACGAGCTGACGGAGCTGCTGGACGAACTTACCGAGCTGGAACTGCTCACCGGCTTTTCGCTTTCCGAACTTGCGGCGGCACTTTCGGCCACGCTGGCGGAAGCACTTTCTTCGCTGGCCGCGCTATGGCTGGCCTTCTCCGATGCGGCAGAGGATGCCGAACTGCTGGAAACGCTTGCGGTGCTTGCCGCCACCGGGAGCTGGCTGTTTCCGCGCCCGGCCAGAGCAAAGCCACCCACGGCCACCACGGCGGCAACGGCCACGCCGCCGATCGCCAGCGGCAGCTTGCTGCCCTTCTTCTGGGGTGCCGCAGGGGCTGCAGGGGTCTCCTGCTGCTGGGCTGCCTGCGCCGCAGCGGCCTGTTCGGCTTCCGCCTTGCGGGCGGCTTCCTCGGCGGCGGCCTGCTCGGCCGCGCGCTTCTCGGCGCGGATGCGGGCCAGCTCCGCTTCCTTTTCTTCAGCGGCCTTGCGGCGGGCAGCTTCCTCCGCTTCCCGCTTGGCCTGCTGTTCCTGACGGCGCTTCTCGGCCTGGGCTTCAAACAGGAAGGTGGTCTTGTCGCTCTCCTGCACGTTCTGCACCGGCTGCACCGGCGCGGCCACGCGCTCGGTGCGGTCCTCCGCCGGGGTCTGCACCGGCGCTGCGCTGGGCATCAGCCGCACGGTGCTGTCGTCGGCCGGGGCGGCGGGCTGGGCTGCTTCCACCCGCACGGTCTGGTCCACTGCGGGCTCCTGCGGAGCGGAAGGCACCGGCGCACCGATGGTCCCGCTGTCTGCGGTCTCCGGCTCCTGCGCGGGGCTTTCCGGCGCGCGGGCCGGAACCGGGCGGATGGTGCCCTCGTCCGGAACATTTTTGGCCGGGGCGGGCGCAGGCTGCAGGTCTGCCGTCCCGCTGGTGCCGGGCACGGGCACGGCGTCGCCGCCGGGGTAGATCACCCGGGCTTCGCCCTCGGTGTAGAGGATGGCTTCCAGCGCCTGCCGCATCACGGCGGGGCTGTCGTAGCGCTGGGCCGGGTCCGGGGCGCAGGCCTTGAGCACGATCTCGGCCAGGCGGCCGTCGGCGTTGGCCGGGGGCGGCAGGGCTGCACCGGAAAGCCGCTGGGCCTGGGCGCGCTCCCGCTGGGCGGGGGACATGGGCTGCGGGTAGGGCGGGTAAAGCGGCATCCGGTTCGCGTTCAGCAGCTGGTACATCACAAGGCCCAGGGAGTAAATATCCACGTTGCTTGTGTATTTTTCGCCCTTGAACACCTCCGGGGCCATGTAGTTCACGGTGCCTGCGCGGGTGGAAGCACCGGTGGAGGCGCTGGCGATGCGGGCCACGCCGAAATCGCCCAGCTTGAAGTCCTCGGTCTCGGAGATGAAGATATTCGCGGGCTTGATGTCGCGGTGGATGATGTTGTAGCGCTGGCACACTTCCAGCGCGCGGCACAGGTCGATGCCCAGGCGGATGATCTCGCGCCGGGTAAAGCTCTTGTTCTGCTTCAGGTAGCCGGTGATGGGGGTGAGCAGCTCCATGCGGATGAGGATATCCCAGCCGATGCCGTCCTCGTGGGCGTGGATGGCGTGGTCCTCATAGCTGACGATGTTGCTGTGGCCCTTGAGCTTGCTCATGAGGGCGATCTCGCGGTTGAGGTCCTTGACGTAATCCCGGAAGTAGGTGGACGCACCGTCCCGGTCCATGCCGTCCGAAAGGATCTCCTCCAGCTCGTCGGGCGAGGACGGGATGGTGATGGCCTTCAGCGCGCCGGTGAACACGGTGTCGAACTCGTCGCGGCGCTCGATCTCGAACACCTTGCCGTAGCTGCCTGCACCGATATAGCGTTTGATGTACCACGCGCCGAAAAACGGCTCGTAGCGCTTATAGTATTCGTTGTCCATGATGTTCCTCACTTTCACGCGGGCGATTCCCCGCTGTTGATGGCGGGCCGGGGGCTCACCGCGGCCATCCTTCGGCTTCGGGCTGTGGGGGCGGGCCGTCCTGCGCCTTGTCGGCGGCGGGGGCCAGCTTCCGGGCGGGCTGCAGCTTTTTGGGCGCGGTCAGCGGGGCTGACGTTCTGAGCCCGGCGGCAGGGGACGCGCCTTCCGGGGTGCGCGGCTTTTCCTGCCAGCGCAGCAGAAGGACCGTCTCGCCGGGGTCCCTTTCCGGGGCAGGCGCGGGTCCTTCCGCCGGGGGTGCCTCGGCAGGCCGGGGCGGCAGCGGGGCAAGGGTTTTGGCCGGGGCGTGGAAGCCGTGGGCCTTTTTCGGGGCCGGAACGGGCTGTTGGACCGGTGTCTCGGCGGGGTGCGGTCCCTCCCGGGCCGGGGCGGGTGCCGCAGTCAGCGCTTCCAGCGCCTGCCGCATCTGGGCAGGGCTCGCATAGCGGGCCGCAGGGTCCCAGGCGCAGGCCTTGAGCACCACCGCCGCAAGGGCCGGGTCTGCCTGAGCCGGGGGCGGCAGGGGCTCGCCGGAAAACCGCCGGGCGCGGGCGCGCTCCTGCTGGTCCGGCGTGATGTTCTGCGGCGGGGGCGGATAGAAGGGCATCCGGTTCATGTTCAGCAGCTGGTAGAGCACCAGCCCCAGCGAGTAGATGTCCACGCTGCTTGTGTAGCGCCTGCCCTGGAACACCTCCGGGGCCATGTAGTTCACGGTGCCCGCCCGGGTGGAGGCCGCCATGGACGCGCTGGCGATGCGGGCCACGCCGAAATCGCCCAGCTTGAAGCTGCCCTCCCGCGAGAGGAAGATGTTGCCGGGCTTGATATCCCGGTGGATGATGTTGTTTTTCTGGCACACTTCCAGCGCGCTGCACAGGTCGATGCCCAGGCGAAGGACCTCGGCCCGGGTGAAGATCTTCTGCCGGCGCAGGTCGTCGTTGATGGGCCGGAGCAGCTCCATGCGGATGAGGATATCCCACCCGCGGCCGTCTGGGTGGGGGTAGGCCCGGTGGTCCTCATAGCTGACGATGGTGCTGTGGCCCTTGAGCCGCTGCATCAGGGCGATCTCCTTTTTGATGTCATCGACATATTTCTGGAAGTAGTCGGACACGCCTTCCTCGTCCATGCCGCTGGCCAGGATCGCGTCCAGCTCATCCTGCGAGGAAGGGATGGTCAGCGCCTTCATGGCGCTGGTGCTCACGGTGCCCAGGGCGTCGCGGCGCTCGATCTCGAACACCTTGCCGTAGCTGCCCGCGCCGATGAACCGCCCCAGCCTCCACTCGCCGAAAAACGGCTCATAGCGCTGGTAATATTCCTTCTCCATGGTGTCTCCTCGTCTTGAAAATAAACGGCCTGCCTTATCCCACGCGGACAAAAAGCAGGCCGTTTGCGCTCAGGCCGATGCGGGATCAGCTGAACATATCAATAATATCCTTCGTCAGCTGCACAACGTTCCAGATATCGTCTGCCGTCCAGGAGCCGCTGTCGTCACCGGAATCGGACGACGCAGAGCTGCTGGCCGGGGGCGTGCTGGCTGCCGGGGCCGAGCTGCCGCCGCCGGAAGAACCGCTGCCCGAGCTGGAGCCGCGGCCGCCCGAGCCGCTGCCCGAGCCGGAGGAAGACGATGCCGCCGGGACGGGGTCCGGCTCCGGCAGGATCTCCATGGCCTGCTCCTCCTGATAGGCGATCTTGCCCACAGCCACGCCGTGGCCGTCCGGGGAAGCGTCGTACCAGTAGACGTTGTCGAACTGGACAAAGGCGTACTGGCTGTCGCTGATCTGGCGCACCGTGGTGCGGCTGCCGTTGGCGGCGGTGTAGGTGCCGGACTGGCTGCCGGTGCTGTTGGTGGCCTTGAAGGTCATGGTGCCGTTCTCATAGCCGTCGGCATAGGTGCCGGTGAACTCCAGCGTGGTGCCGTCGGCGGCAGTCTTGCGGTAAGTGCCGGTGCCGTTGGGCAGGTCGTTGGACCACTGGCCGTTGTAGACGCTGTAATTGCCCGCGAACAGCTGGATGCCTTCGCCGGAGCGCTTGCCGTCCACCACCTGGCCGTAGTACAGACCGGTGGTGTCCACCAGAACTTCCTTGGCGCCTGCGGGCAGGCTGGACTTGATGGCATCCCACTCGGTGCCGCTGCCCATCAGCCAGCCGTTGACATAGGACAGCACCGCGCCGCCCAGAGAATCGGCATTCGTGAACTGCTGCAGCACCACCTTCAGGGTGTTGTAATCGCCGCTTTCAAACCAGCCGATGACGCTGTTGTAGAGGTCCACCGTCTCCTTCTGCTCTTTCAGATAGGCGGCGGTATCCTCAATGGGCTTGCCGCCCACTGTCAGAGTGGCAAGGGCCGGGAGGGTGCTCAGCACCTGCACCTGGCACTGGTCCACGCTGAGGGTGGTCAGGCCCGTCAGGGCGGTGAGGGGGCTGTAATCCACGATCTGGTTGCCGGAAACATCCAGCTCCTGCAGGCCGGTCAGGCCCTGCAGGAAGGAAAGATCGGTGAGCTGGTTGTTTGCAAGGTTCAGCTTGCGCAGGCCATGCAGGCCGTCCAGGCCGTTGCACTGCTCACTGGTGAGCTGGCAGTTGGTCAGGGACAGGGTGTCCAGCGCATCCAGGTTCGCCAGCTCGGACACGCCGTCCGGGAAGGTGACGCCGTCGGCGGAGAGCTGTTCCAGCTTTTGCAGGGCGGTGAGCTTCGTGAGCTTGTTCTCGTCCAGCGCGGTGCTGCCGCTGCCGGTGATGGTCAGGCTGGTGAGGTTCGGCAGGGAGCACAGGGCGGCCCAGTCTTCGTCTGTGGGGTCCTGCACGGCGAGCTCGGTGGTGTCCTCGATGCTGTAGGAAACACCGCCGATGCTCACATCCTTGCTGACGCTCAGCTTCTTCCAGACGAAGAAGCCGCCAACGGCCAGCAGCGCGGCCAGCACCACCAGCAGGACGATCAGCAGGATAGGGGACTTCTTTTTGCGGGCCGAGGCCTCTGCCACGGGCTCCGGCGGCATGGGCGGCACACCGCCGCCTGCCTCCGGGGCAAAGAAATCGGCTGTGGGGGCCGCCGGGGCGCTCACGCCGATGCTGTAGTCATCGTCCTGCGGCGGGAGGAAGGCCCGCACCGTCTCATCGCCTGCGGGCGCAGCGGGGCCGTTCGGGGCGTAAGCCGCCGTATCATACACAGGAGCGGCAGGCTCCACCGGGGTGAAGACCGTTGCGTCCTCTGCGGGAGCGGCGGGCTCCACCGGGGTGAAGACGGTCGCGTCCTCTGCGGGAGCGGCGGGCTCCACCGGGGTGAAGACCGTCGCGTCGTCCGCAGGGGCGGCAGGCGTCACCGGGACGAAGGTCGTTGCATCGTCCGCCGGGGCGGCAGGCGTCACCGGGGTGAAGACCGTCGCGTCGTCCGCAGGGGCGGCAGGCGTCACCGGGACGAAGGTCGTTGCATCGTCCGCCGGGACGGCAGGCTCCACCGGAGTGAAAACGGTCGCGTCCTCTGCAGGGGCAGCAGGCTCCACCGGGGTGAAAGTCGTTGCTTCGTTTGCGGGAGCGGCAGGCTCCACCGGGGCAGCGGGTTCCGGGCTGAGGGAAGCCGCCCGGTGGAAGGACTTTGCACCGCTCGTTGCCGGGCTGATGGTGGGGCCGTTGTCCTCCTCCAGCGTTTCATAGGGCTCCGGCGCGGCCGCCGGGGCTTCGACTTCCTCCGGGGCCTCTGCCGGGGCAGGGGCCGGTTCCGGCGCAGCGGAGTGCACCGACGGCGTGCTCCAGAAAGGAGCCGACGAGATGGTCTGGTCGTTGGGGTCGTCCTCCGGCAGGTCCGGCTGGGGGGCAGGGGCGGCTTCCGGGAATTTATGGCCGCAGACTTTGCAGAACTTCTGCTCGTCAAAGTCCGCTTTGGTCCCACATTCGGTACAGAATTTCATCGCAAGTTTTCCTCCGTGTTCAATTCATTCCGGTCAAAACGCAATGTTTACGGCCACAGCTGCACATCCGAGACGATGATCATGCCGCACTCCTGCGTGTGCACGACGATCTTCAGATATTCTGCGCCCGCAATGGAAGCGGTGACGGTGAGCTGGTCGGTCTTCTGGCCGATGACCGGCGAGGTCTGCACCAGCACATCGTCGGCATAGATCTGCACATAGCCGGTGCCTTCCGTGGCGGTGTCCTTATAGGGTACCAGGTTGAAGGTCATGGACGAATAATTGCCGTAGACACGGTACTCTGCCGAGTAGAGCTGCTCCGATCTCCAATAATCATCGCCCAGCACAACATAGTTCACGGCGTCGGAGTAATCGTTGCCGAAGGGGTCTTCCGGGGCGGTGGCGTTCCAGTCCCAGCCGCCGTTCAGCACGGACAGGGTGGACAGGGACACCGGCTGCGAGGAGGACACCTGGGTCATCTTTGCAGTCAGGGTGGCGTTGCCGGGCAATTCCTTCAGGGCGTTGGTCAGCAGGGTGCGGGCCCCGGCGAAGTCCTTGGCGGCGATCTTCTCATCCGCCTGGGCGGCGACGGCGGAGGCGTAGTTCTGCGCATAGAGCGAGAGCTTGACGTTCAGCGAGGAATCGCTGCCCACCAGGTCCATCGCGGTCTGGATGGTCTTGTAGGCGTTCAGGTAGTCGCTGGTCTTTTCATACTGTGCTGCCGTCTCGAGGGCTGCGCTCTTGTAGCTCTCGGTGTACTCGGCGGTCTTCTGCAGGAAGTCGGCGTCGCTGCCCAGCAGCTTCTGGGCTTCCTGCACCGTCTCCAGCGCGGACTTGTAGTCCCCGGCGGCGGCGTACTGGGCGGCCTGGTCCAGGGCGTCCTGCTTGTTCTTGGCCGCCAGCGCCTCGGTGTATTCGGTCTGCTTTGCGGTGAGTTCTGCGTCCTCGGGGTACTTGTTCAGGCCGCCGGACAGGGTGCGCAGGGCGTTGGTGTAGTCGCCTGCGTCGGCGTAGGTGGCGGCATCCGCCAGGATGGACTCAATGTCCTGCTTGCGTGCGTTCTCGGCGTTGGCCTCGCTGATGGCACCGCCGATGAGCGGGATGCTCTCGCCGTTGTCCGTCAGCAGCGAGGGCACCACCACGGCCGCTGCCGCGATGAGCAGCACCAAAATCAGCAGCAGGATCCACTTGGCCTTGCCGCCCTTCTTTTTCTTCTTTTCTTTCTTGGCCTTTTTGCCCTTCTTGCCGGTCTCGGGGGCGGGTTCCGGCTGGGGCTGGGGCTGCGGGACCCGCATGGTAGGCTCCGACTGGGGCTGTGCCGCCGGGGCCGGGCCGGGCACGATGCGGGTGGTCTTTTCGTCCGCAGGCTGGGCCGCCGGGCGCGGCTGCGGCTGCGAAGAACGGGTGTTCACGCGGACCCGCGGTGCAGCGGCGGCTGCGGGCTGCGCAGCAGGCTGGGCCGGGCGCGCGGGCTGGGCACCGCTCTGCAGGTTCTGCAATGCGCGCTTCATGACCGCCGCCGAGCGGAAGCGGGCGTCCGGGTTGTGCGCGCAGGCGCACAGCACCAGGTTTGCCAGATCGCGGGAGGCGTTCACCGGGGCCGGCAGCGCATCACCGCGCAGGCGGCGGTTCAGCGCGTCGGTGCGGGCCTTCTGGTCCAGCATCAGCTGCTGGCTGGGCACGAAGGGCAGGCAGTCGTTGTTCAGCAGGCGGTACAGCACGATGCCCAGCGAGTAGATGTCCACCCGGCCGTCGTAGTTGGTGCCGCTGGCCACTTCCGGTGCCATGTAGTTATAGGTGCCCTTGATGGACTGGCCGCCCCGGGTGCCGGACAGCTTGCGCGCGATGCCGAAATCGCCCAGCTTGAAGAAGCCGAACTCGTTGATGAAGATGTTCTCGGGCTTGATGTCGCGGTGGATGATCTGCTTTTTCTCGCAGATCTCCAGCGCCGAGCAGATGTCGATGCCCAGACGGATGACCTCGGCCTCCGAGAGGGTGCGGGTGCCCTTCCAGTCGTTGAAGGGGGTGAGCAGCTCCATGCGGATGTAGATATCCCAGCCGATCTCGCCGGTGCGCTCCACCACCTTGTAGTCCTCGACGCTGACGATGTTCTGGATGCCCTTCAGGGTCTCCATGAGCTGGATCTCGTTGACGAAGTCATCCACGATGCCCTGCAGGTAGGTGCGGGTGCCGTCCTGGGTCATGCCGTCCGAGCGCAGGGATTCCATCTCCGAAGCGTCCTTCGGGATGGAGATCACCTTGATGGCGGCGCTGCTGGTCAGGTTGTGGTCACTGCGCACGGCCTTGTAGACCGAGCCGTAGGCACCGCTGCCGATCCGCTCCACGACCTTCCATTCGGGCCAGATCTTTTCAATTTCCTGGGTCATGTTTGGTTCCTCCTTCATTAAAACAGATTCCTGATCCGGTCCAGCAGCCCGGTCGCAGCGGGCCGCCCGATCTCGAGCACGATCAGGGTCACATTATCTTTTCCGCCGTTGTCCAGCGCGTTCTGCAGCAGGATCTGCGCCGCCTGCTCCGCCGGGAACTTTGCCAGGATGCGGGCGATGTCTTCGGGCGGGACCATGTCGGTCAGGCCGTCGGAGCACAGCAGATATTTGTCCTGGTCCGCATAGGGCAGCTCGGCGTAATACGGGCAGATGGTCAGCTCCTCCGGCGGGATGCCCAGATACTGGGACAGGGGCGCTTTCTCGCCGTAGGGCGCGATGGAAAGGTGATCTTCCGAGATCTGGTACAGGCTGCCTGCACTGAGACGGAAGATCTTGCTGTCGCCGATGTTGCACGCGCTCACGCCGTTTGCCGTCAGCAGCAGCATGGCGGCGGTGGTGCCGCAGGTGCCCAGGCCGTTCTCCTCGATGAAATGGCAGATGTCCAGGTTCGCGTTCTGGCACACCGCCTCCAGCGTCTGGCGGGGTGTACCGCTGCGCAGGGTGCTGAAGGCTGCCTTTGCCGCAAGGTAGGAAGCCATCTCACCCCGTTCCTCGCCGCCCATGCCGTCGAACACGCCGAACAGGGAGGTCTGCGCCGAGGTGACGCTGCCGGTGATGGGCGCGCGGCCCCGGCCGGGCTGATCCGGCTTTGCATAGATGCCGCCGCACAGGAAGTTGTCCTGGTTCATGCGCCGGCGCCTGCCGATGTGGCTCATGCAGGCATAGGAGATCTGATAATCCATGAAATTCCTCCTGCCGATGTTTCGGTTATTTGATCTGCGCCACGACCAGCGAATAGTTATCCGGTGCGCCGTGGGAGCAGACGATGGCGCTGATGCGGTCCAGCACCGGCTTGAGGTCGTCGGTGCGGAAAGCCTCGGCCAGCTCTGCCTGCAGCGAGACCGGCGGGCAGCAGCGGTAAACGCCGTCGCTGCACAGCGCGAACAGGGTGCGGCGCTCGGCCGTGCCGGTCTGCACGGTGTAGTGCGCCGTGTACTGGGAGCCGATGCAGTTGGTCAGCTTGCCTTCCAGCGCCGCGTCCTCGGGGCCTTTGGCGTGGTAGACGTCGTCGGTGCTCATCTGGCAGAACTCGGTGCGCAGCAGCCCCCGCCGCAGCCGGTAGCAGCGGCTGTCGCCCGCCGTCAGCAGCAGGTACTGCCCGCCGTTCAGCCACAGCAGCACGATGGTGGACCCGCAGTATTCGTCCTCCGGGATCTCGCGGTTGAGCTGGGATGCGCAGCCGTCCAGCAATTCTTTGAAGTGCTCGGCCAGCTCCTGCAGCGGCATCCGGCGCGCGGCCTCGTGGCAGCCGTCCCACCAGTCGGTCAGCGACTGGGCGATGAGGCCGCTGGCCTTTTCTCCGGCGTAGTGGCCGCCCATGCCGTCCGCGATGTAGCACAGGCAGGTGTCGCCGTCTGCCAGCATCCCGGCGCGGTCCTGGTTGACCTTGCGCTTCAGGCCGGTCTTGCACAATACTCCACCCTGCAGCATGGTCAGACGATCACCACCTTCATTTTCTCGTTGCCCATGGTCAGCACGCAGCCGTCCGGCAGCGGGGAAGCCGTGTCCACCGGGTGGCCGTTGACGCAGGTGGGGTTGGTGGCGCTGCGGTTGGTAATGCACACACGGCCGTTCTGCACAAAGATGTCACACTGGCTGTGGGAGACCGAGGGGCGGCTCAGCACCAGGCGGCAGCCGGCGCTGCGGCCGATGGTCACGATGCCGTCCAGCGGCACTTCGTAGGTGTTGGTCGCGTTGTTCAGGTCGGTCAGGCGTAGCACCGGGGTGCGGGCCCCGGCCGCCGCAGTCTCGCCGAAGGGAGTGCTGCGGCCGAACATGCGCACCGTGGCGTCGCCGGGGTCCACGGGCTGGGGCGGCGGCACCGGCTGGGGCTTTGGCCGCACCGGGGCCGGGGCAGGGCGCTTTTCAGCGTTCCAGGTCTTCTGCACGCCGGGGGTGTCATCGTCCACCGTGACCACCACGGTGCCGTGGCGGGCGGGCAGCGGCGGGTCCTTGGGGGCGTCCTTCTTTTTGGCGTCGGCCTTCTTTTTGCGGCCCAGCACCACGAAGACCACCACCAGCACGATCACCACCGCAGCGCCCGCACCGGCCAGCAGGAGGAGCATCCTCGTCTGGTTGGAGTTGTCCTGCACCGGCTCCGCGGCCGACGAGGCCGGGGCGCTGCTGACCGACGAAGCCGGTTCCGAGGCCGCCACGAAGGGCATCTTCAGCTGGGTGCTGTAGGCGGTGCCGCCGCAGGTGACCTGAATGGCCCGGGTGGAGCCGTCACACACCTCGTCCGGCAGCTTCGCGGTGACCCGCTGAGCACCGTTGTACTCACAGATGCCCTTTGCGATGGCAAAGGTGTCGTTGGTCTCGGCCAGATACCAGGACTGGCCTCGGTTCACGCGGGAGAGCGCGAACAGGTTTTCCAGCTTTGTTTTGCGCTCAGCCGTGTCGTTGGGGCCGCAGCCCACCGTGTAGATGGGGTAGCCGCAGCTGCGCAGCAGGTTTTCCAGCTCAGTGCGGGTGTAGCCGATCTGCTTGTCGTCCACGCCGTCCGAGATGATGACCACCCGGCACAGCTGGGTGGGGTCGGCATCATACAGCTTCTGCACCGCCTCATAGACGCGGTCGGTCAGCTGGGTGTTCTGGTTTTCATATGTAATGCCGTCAATGGCACTGCCCAGCGAGAGATAATCGCTTTCGGCAGAGCAGAGATAGCGGATATCATCGGAAATGGTGGCAATGGTATACAGTTCGCCCTGCATCCGGTTGCCCACCAGGTTGTCCAGAATTTTGGAGATGGTCTCCCGGCTCTCCTTCGGGATGGAGAGGGAGTTATCCAGTAAGATCAGCGTGTGGATGGGGTGCTCCAGCTCCGAGATGGCCTTGGACTGGACGCCGGTGCACTTCACGCTGCCCACAAGGCATTCGGTCACATCACCGGACTGCGGCAGATACAGCACCGCGCTCTGCTCGGTCTGCGCCGCCCACAGCACCGGCTGATCGCCCGCTGCAAAACTGCACAGCCCGCACCCCGCCAGCCACAGCAGGGTCAAAAGGAATACCGCCGTTCGTTTCAGTGTCCGCATGGTTTCGCGTACCTTCCTTATCCTCAAATCGTTCTGATAAAAAAGCGGCCCGCCTGCAAATGGTATTGCGGCGAGCCGCCCAACACTCACGTCATGTAAACAGCTGGGTCGCATCGTGCCTGAGCTGGGCCATATCATCCTTCATTTCCTGCTGCAGCTTTGCATATTCGGCCAGTGCGTCGTCGGTCGCAGTGATCAGTTGCGACAGATTCCGCTCCATGCGGTCCAGGCGCTGCTGAATCCGGATCAGCTCCTTCTGGTGCATGGTGTCGATCTTTTTGCTCTGCCGGACAAGCTCGGAAAAGCGCCGGACATGGCGCAGCTGTTCGCGCACGTTTTCATTGCGCTGTTCCAGCCGCTCGGGGTTTAGATAAAATTCCATCAGGACTGGAACAGACTCTGCACTTTCTTGCGGGCGTCTTCCAGCTTCTGCTTGGTCTCGCTTGCAATGTTGTTTGCGCTCTCGTCTGCTTCCTTGAAGGCCTTCATGTTTTCTTCCACGGCCTTGTAAGCGGTCTTGACGTTCTCAATGTTCTGGCCGATGACCTCATAGGCTTCGTCTCGTGCATCGCCATCCCAGAACTGGGGGATCTCGCTGCGGCGCTGGTCATACTCGCTGCGAGCCGATTCCAGTTCCTTCATTTTGGACTCCAGCTGGGTGACAGCGGTGGAGTATGCACTGGATTTGAAGTTCAGTTTGATGCTTTCAAAATTTGTTGCCATAATAATGTGCTCCTTTCGCTTTTAAGCCACACCATATCAGGATCAGACAAATACTGCCACGATCTTCGCCACAGTCGAAATAACACCGATGACCTTTTGTGCAAACTGGACCGCTTTTCCGATTTGTTCAGCAATTGTTGTTACAACATTTACGAACTGCTCAACCATCTGGCCGAACTTCTGCACATAGCCGGCTGCTGCCTTCACAAGCTTTTCGCCGATGCTGCCGCCCTCGTCGGAGTTGCCCAGATCCTCGACGATCTGAGCGACCTCGCTCATGATCTGCTGGACCTTGTTGTTGATCTGCTCCACTGCGTCACACCACTGGCCGCCGCGCTGGCTATCAATGTTCATTGCTGTAGTTGCTGCCATAGTACAATACCTCCAATTAAATGTGTTTTCGATCAGACATCAAAAATGATGCGCAGATCTTTTTGTATTCCATCAAGCTGCTGCAGAAGGAGATCTGTATTTTTTCTGTACGCGTCCAGCAGTTCTCCACCCACACAGCCTGATAGTTCGTCTTTGTCCTGCTCCAACAGCTGATACAGGGTATTCAGTTCGCTCACACAGCCTTCGTAGAGCTCGTCGATGTAATAATCCATGGGTCCTCACTGTTTCAGAACAGGATCAGATGGTCGCCCATCTGTACACCGCTGTCTTCCAGCGATACTTCCGTGGGCAAGACCTTCCGGTCTTCGCGCCGGCACAGCAGTTCTGCGCCGGAAGGGATGTAGGCCCCGCCCGTCAGCTCTGCCAGCACCTGATACAGCAGTTCGCGCATCAGGCCCGGCGTGATGGTCTTGGGGGCCGTAAAATCGAATATTTGTTCCACCGAAGGGACTTCGATGGTCAGCAAAAGCTTATCCATGCCGTTCTCCGCCTTACAGGTCCAGCGTGAAAATGTTCAGATCGTCCGGGTTTTCTTCCTCGTGGGTGCCGCAGGGCATCGTGATGCAGTAGTCTTCGCCGTTGTAGGTCATGATGCAGCTGCACTGGGTCTTGCCGGGGATGCCGTACTGGTACTCCTCCCAGCGGGCGAAACATTTTTCCTCCGGCTCCTCGTTGAAGCGCAGGATGTGCTGCTGGGGGTTGAACTGCTCCAGCAGGGAATCATCCCGCTGCTGCCCGCACTGGGAAAAGCCTTCCTTAAAGCAGCCGGTATAATACAGGTTGTAGCCGCGGCCTCGCTGCAGGTTAGCGTAGTCCGTCATTTCTTCCTGCTTGCCGCCTGCCGCAAACAATGCACCCAGCGATGCTTTGTCCTCTGCTGTGAATATGGTCTCCAGCTCCTCAAAAGCTTCGAACCAGACCATCAGCGGCTTCGTTTTGCTGCGGATGAAGTCAAAGGCCTTCAATGCAGAAGTCGGATCGGCCGCATCCAGATCATGCTCCTTGCAGTATTTACGCTTCAGGTCCGCGCGTTTCTGCATTTCTTTTGTCAGTTTATCGACCAGACGCTTGCCGTCCTCTGCCGCAGCTTCCAGCAGGATCATGTCGGTGCGCTTCTGGTAGGCCTGCAGAAGGGGCGAGCCCTCCCCGAACAGGCTGTTCTTCTTTTTCTTGAAGACCATCACCTGCATCCCCTCGCGGGCATAGGCTTCCAGAAGGTTTGCGTAGACCTTTTCCCGGGTCTCCGGCTCCTTCACCACCACCGAGAGGGAGAACATCTGCCGCAGCGGCAGGGCGATGGGGTTATCGCTCTGGTCGTCGTAGCCCAACGGAATGCGGCCAGCCGGGAACTTCTCGCAGAACGCGGGATATTCCTCGCGGCCAAAGGTGATGCCGCGCAGCTTCTTGGCGCGCCACTCTGCGATCCGGACGCACTGCTGATACCGTCCCAGCTGCTTTTTGAGGTAATCCTTGTGGATCTTCATCGCATCTTCTTCGGGGAAGCGCTCGCAGACCTCTGCATACTGCTCGGTGCACATCTGCAGCAGCTGCTGCATCAGCTTTTTCTCCTGGGTCAGGTGTTCCAGCTCCAGCTGATAGCCTTCGGTCTGGACACTCTTTCTGTCAGCCATGGTCAATTCTCCTTGCTTTCTCAAATGATCGGCACTTCATCCGGGTCGGGTTCCACATGCACCAGCTCGCCGCAGGGCAGCGAGAGCCCGGCCAGCCTGCCCTGATAGTACATCACGCAGTGGTTGTAGTGCTCATCCGGCTCGTTGATCGCCAGGTAATCCCGCGGCAGCGGAACGGCGCCGCATTTGTCCAGCTGGCCGCCGAACATCAGGGTGAACTTCTGGGGGTTGAAGCAGTCCGCCATCGGCGTCTGGGCCGCCGTCAGCGTATATTCGCCGGGGCCGAAGCAGGCCGTATAGTAGATGTTGTAGCCATAGCCGTTGTTCTTCTTGCTGGTCGTGTTCGGGTCCTGCGCACGGAACAGCTCGGCAAACATCACCGCCTGGCCGTCGTACAGCGACTTTGCAAACTCGTAGTAGTTTTCAAAGATCACCATCAGCGGCGTGCTGTGGGCGTGGATATACTCAAAGGCACGCACCGTGTTCTGCGGGTCGCCACGGGTCAGGCCGTTCTGCTGCACGAACTCGTTGCGCAGCTGCATGCGCTCACCCATGATCGCCATCAGGCGCTCGAACAGCTCCTGCAGGCCGGTCTCCTTATCCTGCTCGAACAGGGTGACCTTGGTCTGCGCCTGCAGCTGCTGCAGCAGGTCCGAACCGTCCGCATAGATGCTGTTGAAGTTGCGGCGCACGATGAACAGCTCCATGTGCTCGCGGCAGTACGCCTGCAGCAGGGTGCTCACGATGTGCTCGGCACCGGCCGGGTTGCCGTTGTAGACCGTCAGCGAGAAGGTCTGGCGCAGCGGCAGCGCCACCGGCTTTGCATCCGAGAGGTTGTAGCCCAGCGGGATGCGCATGGGCGCAAACTTTTCGCAGAATTCTGCGTAGCTCTGACCTTCTTCCACCATCGGCAGACGCATGGCCGGGGGGTATGCTGCATCGCGGGCGGCGATCTCGTCCAGCGCGGCGCGCAGCTGCTGTGCGGCGGCCTGCTGGTCCTCGCTGTCCGAAAGGATCGCGCCCTGGAACTCCAGCGGCTGCTCCTCCCAGATGCACAGGCCGCGGCCCGGCAGGCAGGGCGGCAGATATTCGGTCTTGCAGCCCAGAATGTCGAAGTAGCCGTACTTGTCCTTCTGGTTCATGCCGATGTGCTCGCTGGCTTCCTGCCGCACACGCATACTGAACTCGTTGTAATGGCCGCCTGCCAGCACGAATTTGATGCCGTAGGGCGCGCCGTCACGCATGAAATCGTGGATGGTGCTGTAGTAGAAGTTGCCCTTCTTGATGCTGGTAAAGTTGACCACGCCGTCGATCACCACCACCCACAGGGGCAGCTTTTCCACCCGGCAGTAAGCCTCGTAGCTGTTCACCTCAGCCTGCGCGAACAGCTTCTGGCGGCGCTTGGTCTCGTCGGTGATCATCTCGAACAGGCGGTCGATGGACGGCTCGTCCTCGTCGGTCAGCACGATGCCGCAGTGCGGGATGCGGCGGAACTGGGTCAGCAGCTTGCTGGAGAAATCCAGAATGTAGAAGTTGACCTGCTCGGGCGTATAGCGCTGGGCCAGGTTCAGCAGCATGGTCTGGATCATGGCCGTCTTGCCGCAGCCGCTTTCGCCCACCAGCAGCAGGTTGTGGGTGCTCTGCAGGTCCAGCTCCATCGGGTACTGTTCCTGCTTGCCCGGGTCGTCGATCATGCCCACGAGGGCCGAGATCTTTTCCGGCGTCTTGCCGGGGAAGCGCTCCTGCAGCTGCGCCAGCGTCAGCATGGTGGGCAGCGGGGGCGGCAGCAGGGTGCGCGGGATGATGTGTTCGCGCTTTGCCATCTCGGACAGGTACTGCACCACCGCCACGATCTGCTTGGACTCGGCCTTTTTCTTTTTCTTGATGGGCTTTGCCACCAGCAGAGTCTGGGCCGTGTCGTCGATGACCTGCACCGATTCGTCCTTCTGCTGGACCACTTCGTCCTGCGGGATGTATTCGGCGCCGCACCATGCGGACTGGCCCATGGCGAAGTATTCGTTGTAGCCCACCTGCAGGTAGAACCGGCCGGTGTCCTTCAGGCTGGCGGCGTCCGGGCGCTTGAGCATGTCCTGGCTGTCGCCGGTGTCCTGCACGCGCAGGCAGACGCGGAACTTGGTGTTGCTCCAGATCTGGTCGTTGACCACGCCGGAGGGCTTCTGGGTGGCCAGGATCAGGTGGACGCCCAGGCTTCGGCCGATGCGGGCGGTACTGATCAGCTTGTCCATGAACTCCGGCTGCTGGCTTTTCAGCTCGGCAAACTCGTCCGAGATGATGAACAGGTGCGGCAGGGGTTCCTCCACCCGGTGGGCGCGGTACAGGCGCTGATAATCGTAGATGTCCAGCGTGCCTTCGTTGCAGCGGCTTTTCGCCTCATTGAAGATGCGCTGGCGGCGTTTCAGCTCGCTCTCGATGGAGATCATCGAGCGGGAGATGGCGGCACCGTCCAGGTTGGTGATGGTGCCCACCAGATGCGGCAGATGGATGCCGCGGGCCTTATCCTCAAAGGCACCGGCCAGGCCGCCGCCCTTGTAGTCGATGAGCAGGAAGGCCACCTCGTCGGGGCTGAAGTTGACCGCCATGGACAGGATGTAGGTGATGATGAACTCCGACTTGCCGGAGCCGGTCATGCCGGCCACCAGGCCGTGGGGGCCCTGACGCTTTTCGTGCAGGTCCAGCATGAACAGTTCGCCGTCGGTGCCCACGCCCACCGGCGCAGCCAGGCTGCGGGTGGGGTCGCTGTCGGCCCAGCGCTTGAGCAGGTTCAGGTGTTCCACCTTGCCCACGCCGAACATCTCCAGGAAGGTGAAGGTCTTGGGCAGGCTGTAGCTGCCTGCGATGGTCATCAGGCTGGTGTTGGCCAGCTTTTTCATGCTGGCAAGGTAGCGGTCCTCGCCGTAGCGGTCCAGCGCGAACTCCTGGGGCGGCTGGTCCGGGTGCAGCAGGTCGTAGGCCTGATGGGTGCCGGTGGAGCTCATGCGGAAGATGCGGGTGCTCTCCTTGGGCTGCTGCTCAAAGGCGGCCACCACCGAAAGGCCCACGTTGTGGTCTTCGGCCAGCACATCTTTCAGCACTTCCAGGTTATCGTAAAGGGATTTGCTCAGCGCAAACACCACATAGTGCGGGTGGGTGCGGCGGTATTTCGCCACATCTGCCTTTGCGCCGAAGGCCCCCTCCATCTCCCGGCGCAGGTATTCGCCGATGGCGCTGGCGCCGGGCTGGCTGGTGGCCAGGAAGCGGATGGTGCGCTCGTTGTTCCACACATGGGGCAGGTAGCGCACCTCGTTCAGGGCGGGCAGTTCTTCCTTTTCCAGCAGGAAGATGCACTTCACCTCGTCGTAGCTGTGGGTCATCATGAGCTGGGCCGCCAGGCTGCGCACAAAGGCCAGCACATAGGGCCGGTCGCCCACCACGCCGCAGACGTAGTCCTCCAGCAGGGAGGTCATCACCGGGGCCTTGGGGATGACGTAGGTCTGCTGCACCAGCGCATACATCTGCGCTTCCAGCGTGTCCTGCTCCATCTCAAAGCGCTCCTGTGGGTACTCCAGCGCGGCGCGCATGGGCACCGTGCCGGAGCCGATGCGCAAAGTGAGGAAGTCGTCGTCGGTGTTGCGGCGCTCCCACAGGCGGGAGACCATGCTCTCGAAGTAGCCCAGCACGCTGGACATGTTCGGGTAGTTGGCGTTCAGCACGTCGTATTCGTGCTTGCACTCCTTTTCGATCTCCTGCTTTTTGGCTTCCAGATATTCGCCGTATTTTTCCAGACGGCGGGCCTCATATTCCTTGCGCTCCTTTTCGGTGTAGCGCTGGGTGAGGAAGGGGAAGACCAGCGAGGTGAGGGCCATGCTGTAGCTGCCCATCATGATGGAGCGGCCGCCCATGACGGCCGACGAACCCATGCGCAGCACCAGCGGCATCTTGTCCGAGTTCATGGGCATAGGCGGCGCATCCACTGCGATGGCCGGCCACTCCATGGAATAACGACTGCGGGGGCCGCGGTTGTACAGCCCGCCGCGGCGGGCACCGGTGGCAACGCCCACGTCACCGCGGGGCGGGTCCAGCACCGGCAGCACCGACGGACTGACGTACATTTTGGTGTCACCGGAGCAGATGGACAGAAAGTCCGTGCCGACGATGACGCGGGGGCCCATCAGGTAGACCACATCGCCCAGCTTCAGCGCGGCGGTGCCCCTCACGCGGCAGTGGTTGACGTAAACGCCGTTGGCGCTCTCCAGGTCCTGCACCTCCCAGCCGCGCTCGGTGAGACGGAAGATGGCATGGTGGTGGCTGACGAAGCCGTTGGAGCTGACGATATCGTTGGTGTTGTCGCGGCCAAAGCGGATGGGCACATTGTAGCGTGCACGGTAGTTGCGGAACACGCTGGACGCCTTGGTGATGGTCTCGGCATACAGGATATACTGGCGGCCCGCATTGCGCAGGAAGTACATCTGCCGCAGTGCCAGCGGCGTCTGGCGGCAGTCCACCGACTGCGCGCCCACAAAGCAGGTGGCCGCGTCGCAGCACAGATACCACTGGCCGCCCAGCGCTTCGATGGAAAGGAAGCCGCTGCCCGCCTGGGAAAAACGATATTTGCCTTCTGCCACCCGGGGCAGCAGCAGCGCGTCGATGTGGCCGTTCTCGCCGATGAGGTTCACGCGCATGCCGAGGTATGCGGCGTCCTGCCCGACGTTTGCGGTCAGAGGTTTCGGTCTATCCATTCCATCCTCCCGTGATGTGGGGTATGCTCTTTATAAGTCGTTGGCTCAGTCCAGCTTTGCGCCGCAGTTGATGCAGAAGGTCGCATCCGCCGGGATGGGCTCACCGCAGCTGGGGCAGACCGAAGTCTGCGGGGCTGCCGGCTGGGCAGGCTGCTGGACCGGCTGCTGCACGGGCTGGGCGGGCTGCTGGAACGAGGGTGCCGGGGCAAATGCCGCCGACTGTGCCGGAGCTGCCGGGGCGGGAGCGGGAGCCGGGGTGGGAGCCGCGGGCTGCTCCACCCGTGTGCCGCAGCTGGTGCAGAAGGCTGCACCCGGGGCCAGCGGCGCGCCGCAGTTCTGGCAGAAAGCCTGTGCGGCGGGCTGGGCAGGCTCTGCCTGGACCAGCCGTGCACCGCAGCCGGAACAGAAGGCCATGCCCGGGCGGATCTTTGCGCCGCAGTTGGGGCAGCGGCTGGCTGCGTTGATGGTCTGGATCTGCATCCGGCAGTTCTCGATCTTATCGTGCAGGGCATTCACCTGCTCGATGAGATCGGCTGCCTCGGGCAGGGGGTGTGCGCTGTAGGCGCAGTACACCTCATAGCCGATCTGATTGTAGAGCTGGTTGATGCGGCTTTCTGCATCCGAGATCTCGCCGTTCAGCCGGGTGATCTCCGAAAACTCTTTGGCACTCTTGGCCGCGCTCTGGCTCGCCTGGGTGACCCGGTTCTTCATTTCATCGAAAAATGCCATGGTTGCGTCTCCTTTTCGCTGAATCTTAATAGCCGTACCAGCCCAGATCAATGGTGGTCCCGGCCAGCGTATCTCTGCACCACATCTGGTCCACATCGGTGAGCAGGCGGGTCTTCTCCTTGCCGTCGTAGCTGTACAGATCGTTGTCCGAGATGTACAGCGTGGTGTTCTTATCCACGCGGCGGACCCAGCTCACGCCGTCCGCGATCACGGTGCGGGTGCCGTCCTTGGCGATCAGTGCGATCTCCTTGTCGTCGTAGCTGTTATAACCGGTGTGCACCAGCAGCTGGCCGTCCTCGTACACCGTTGCGTAATCGGCTGCGATGTCCTGCGCCGCGCGGGTGGACTTGCCGTTCGCGTAGGTGTACAGGTCCACATAAGAGGTGCCGTTGCTGTCGTACTTGTTCGCAACGTAGTACAGCACACCGTCTTCCACGCTGCAGATGGAAGCGTCATCCGACACGATCTCCAGGCTGCCGATGACATTGCCGCTGACCTTGGCAGCGTACAGGGTACCCTCGTCGCTGTCCTCAACCAGGACGTAATCGCCCACCATGGCGGCATCGTCCAGTTCGGCAATGGCCTCAAGGAAGGTCTTGGACATGTTCACGGTCTTGCCCGTATCCATGTTATACACATGCACATTGGCCGGTTCCATGATATCTTCCAGATAGTCGCTGCCGTCGCTGTTCACCACATCGTCCACGGTCACGGTGCCGGTGAGGGCGTCTGCGCCGTAGTAGAAGATCGTGTTCTGGTAGTTCACGGCCGCCAGCAGGTTCTCTGCGATCACGGTCGTGGTGCCGTCCTTGTAGTTGAAGCTGTAGAGGTTATAGACCGGGGTTTCTTCCTTCATGGACTGGACCAGCTCATAGCGGCTCTGGGCAGCATAGTAGGCATCGTAATCGGTGGTACTGCCAGCCTGCTCGCAGCCCACGCACAGCTCATGCCATGCGGTGTCGCCGTACTCGCCGTAAGCCTGCGCAATGGTGACGAGGTCTGCCTTGACGGCGTCGGTCAGCGGGAAGTAGCCGTCGCCGTCCTCCTGAGAGGAATACTTGTCCACGAAGGACTTGCAGGCCAGCGCCACAGCAGAATCGGAAGAATACTGCATGTCGTCGATGGAAGCGTACTCGCCAAAGAAGCGCACCGAGGTCGAGCAGGAAGCAACGATCTGGTCATAGTCGCTCTCGTTGTCGTACTGGCCGAAGTAATAGTGCCAGTAGTAGGGGACAGAGTAATCGTCCTCGCTGGGCTCCTTGGTGTAGTTGTCGGCATCGGACAGCACCGAAGCCAGCGAATAGGTCTCGCCCGAAGCGCCCAGATAATACAGTGCGTCGTCGCCGTAGGTCACGGTCTCGTAGTCATCCACCAGCTTTTCGGTGTTGCCTGCGGTATCCACGCTGTAGAGAATGCTCTCATCATCGTCGTTTTTCTTGTAGTACAGGATGTGGTCCAGGTTCTGGGTGGACACCAGCGAGTACACGCTGCTCACCAGCTTGGTGGACTCATCCGGCTTCTTCAGGTCCACGAAGTAGAGGGTAAAGTCGCCGTTGTCGTCGGCGGTATAGTACATCACGCGGTTCTTCTCGGTGTCCACACGGAAGGAGTAGACATCCTTGCCCAGGGTGGTGGGCTGGTTGCCGTCGTAATAGTACAGCTTATCGTCGGAGTTCTTGTACACGACACCATTGTTCAGCACCGAGAAGTCCAGGTTCACGTTCGTTGCAATGGTGGTGATGTACTTGTCGTTCTTGTCCGAGCCGTCCTTCAGCTTGCCATACTCGGCACGGTTCAGGGTGCCGTAGCTGCCGTCCAGCTTGGAGATATAGTAGAAATACTTGCCGTCCGGGCTGAATGCGGTGCTCAGGCTCTCGTAACCGCTCTCGTCGGTCTTGGCCGAAGCGATCTCCACCGTGTCGGTCTTGCTCAGGCTGGGCAGCAGCTCATACTTGCCGTCCTGCAGTGCGACATAAGCGTTCTTGCTGGAGCCGCCCAGGTTGGGCAGCACGAAGAACACCACTGCCAGCACAGCCAGCACTACGGCCACGATGGCCACGATCAGCAGCGGCAGCTTGGACTTTTTGGCCGCAGCGGCACCCTGATCGGGCTGCACCGCGACCTCCTCCGGGGCCTGCACGACCGGGGCAGTGGGCTTGCGCGCCACGATGGTCTGGGTGGGCTCTGTCAGGCGTGCGCCGCAGCTGCCGCAGAATTTTGCTCCATCCGGGAGCTGCGCTCCACACTTTGGACAATTCATAATCTATTCCTCCATATTCTCGCAGGGCCGGGTGCTCTGCTCGTTTATTGAACGCGTTCGCCGTTCCGCCGATGCGTTCCTCGTATAATAAAATAGTAGTATTTATAGACCGCTCTCCAGCGGAATGCTACAATAGTTTCAGGGTGCTGTGGATTGGTGAGGCGTTACTACCGCAAAGACGGTTTTGGGGAGGCTCCAACCACAGCTTCTTTGTTGAAATGTTAATCAGTTAGATACCGCCAGACGGTTTATTTAGAACGAGGTTACAAGAGCAAAGAAGTCTGTGGTCCTGAACAGCATCGAAATAAATACGC
>OJKC01000599.1_pt1 | contig 28633 bp, 20 predicted proteins | sample 1596401 | NCBI WGS metagenome assembly OJKC01 (sample SAMEA4350162, study PRJEB24818) | metagenome | biome: human; feature: gut; material: faeces | place: Denmark | collected 2013-09 | reverse complement strand
GACACGGTGTAGCCCTTGGCTTCACTGGACTTCACTGTGACATCAATGATGTTGCCGGTTAATTTGACATCGTTGTCTTTAAGCGTATCATAGTCAGGCAGCGCTTCGGTTTTGACCTCAATGCGAGCGTTTTCTGCCGTGATGTTCTCCGTTGCCGTAAAGGTAACAGTGGCAATCTTGCCGGCGTTAAGAGTGACAGGGTCGCCTGTAGTGCTTAGGCCGGATACCCGGATGGCATTTTTACCAAGGATATCAACATTATCTCCCACTGCGCCAGTAGTGCCCGTGCCCGACATACATCCAGGTTCAAGCTCGCCGCTGGTTTTGACATAAGCAGTCTTGTCAAAATAAATTGCCCACTCCCAGTTATTCAGGTTCGTAATGGTCTTGTCGATCGACAGTGTAAGCGTAATCGTATCACCCGGCTGAACCTCTGTCTTATCAACTGTTGTTGACATCGTCGGAACATCAGCAGCAAATACAGCAGGGATAAGGCTGATAATCATGGCGATTGTCAACAGAATGGAAAGAGTTCTTTTCATTTTGTGTTTAACCTCCTTATGGTATTTAGGATTCTGCGGGGAATTTACTCATTTTCCCGTTTGTATAACGATAGATCAACGCAGCATCTGTGGAGTTTACAGCACCATCGCCGTTAACATCTGCCGACAACTTCTGAGAATCTGTCAGTGTGTATCTTCCATTAACCGAGCGATAGACGATTGCTGCATCCGTGGAATTTATGATGCCATCTCCGTTCACATCCCCATATATCACATCCGGCTTCGTGTCTGCCTTTGCATACTCAAAGGTGAACAGGGCGACGGGCCTAAAATTATTAGTGCTGCTGGATTCCAGTGTGACCGCCATCGCTGTTCCGTCCGCATTGCGGATATAACGGGTGACGGGGGTGGTGACAGTCTGGGTGCCGTCACTGTTGGCCTTGTAGCTGTTTTTCAAGGTAACAGAGCGGATAGTTGCCGAGGACACCACATCTACAGCAAGTTCCGTCTCGTAGCCGTATGCAGTAGCGTCTGCGTGGTAAATATCCACGCCCTCGTTGTAGGTAATGTCAACGCTCTCTGTTCCTTCCGGAACGATCACATGGTACTTGGGAATCTCCTCGTAGACATTTTTGAACTCCTCGTTGTCCTCGCTGCCCAGGGTAACGATGCCCTCATAGGAAATGTTCTTTGCATTCAGCTTCGTGCCGTTGACAGAGATGGACTGGAAGGGGCGCTCCAGCTCGGCGTCCGCCGCCACATTCAAGATGGCTGTGGCCGGTGCGATCTTGGCATAGTTCGTGCCGCCGCTGTCGTCCTTGGGGATCGTCCGGTTGGGGTCCATGCCCACGAGGTAGTAGGTGCCCTCCTCTGTGGGGGCGGTGAAGGAGAAAGTGCTCTTTCCGTCAGCCGCTTCCTTGTACTGCTCGATTTGCTCCCACTTGTCGTTATACAGGAACACATCCAGGTTCGAGAAGGGATAGAAGTCGCTGCCCTCAAAGGTCGTGCCGTAAGCCTGAGAGGAGATCGTCATCTCCATGCCGGGGCGGGCATTGTACGCGTCCTTGTCAAAGCAGGTAAATGCACCGCCGCTGGACCAGAAGCTCCAGTTGGTAAACATGGCCACATCCCACGTATCGCCGTCCGACAGCACGATGTAGTCGGAGGTGGAGCCCCAGCCGGGACTCATGTAGGGAAAGCAGTGGTTGCGGTAGTACATCAGGTTCTCATCATGACCCCAGAAGTTGGCCATATACAGGCTGGTGGGCGAGCCGGTGATAGTCAGAGCGGCAAAGCTGTCTGCCGTATAGGCCGGTGTTTCATCCATGTAACAAACATCTTCACCCAGCTTAAAGCTCGCCAGCGCGTCACGAGGATAGGCACCCTTGCAGCATTGCTCCTCCGGCAGGCCGATGAAGTAGCGCTCCAGCAGATAGAGATACAGGTGCAGGCCGGTGGGCCGCTCCACGATGTTCTCGTCGATGTATTTGCCTTCTCCGTTTTCCGTGTGATAGCGGTAGTATTCGTCCAAGTTGTACCGGCCCAAGTCAAAGTAGGGGACGGTGATGGCCTTGTGGCACAGCACCGTGCCGTCGCGGCCTCGGATGGGCACGCCGTCGTTGGAGATGGTCACATACACCGTGACTTCCTTGGCGGGGGTCTCATCGTAGTTATACTGTGCGTCCAATCCGTGGGGAGCTTCCGTGACCGTGATGGTAAAGGTCACTGTAAGCTCTTTGCCGTCCGAGCAGGTCGCCTTGACCTTCGGCGTATAGGTGCCGGGGTCTTTCTCTGATACATAGAGTGAGCCGTCCTTGACCTTGGTTTGGACGCTGAACTGCGCTGCGTTGGTCAGCGTGTAGGTCAGCGTATGGCCGTCCGTATCTTCAAAGACATCTGTCAGCTTGATCTCCAGCAGGCTGCCGGCCTCAACCTCACCGGTGGTGACGGCATCCGCCTTCACGGAAACGCAGGAATCCGCAGCCAGCGCCGGTATGACGCCGAATACGCCTGCCGACAGAACCAAAGTCAGTGCCAGCAGCAGAGATAGTATGCGTTTTCTCATATTTGTTTACCTCATCTATGCGTAGATTACATCCAGCGTGCGTAGAGCGTCATGTTGCTGCGCACCGGGTCTTTCTGTGTATCCCAAGGCTTGGTGAGCGCCTGATCTGCATACCAGCCGCCGAACACTGCGCCGGGCTTCGTGGGCGTCATGACTTCGCCAATGACGCTGCCTCGCTTCACGGAAACGGCCTCCAGCTCTGTGCCGCCGCTGGTCTCAAAGCGAACCTTCTTCTTGCCCAGCAGAGCCAGCAGAATCAGCAGCAGGGCCAGCAGGCCCACGCCACCGATGATCCACCAGGTGACGCTTCCTGCGGCGGCACCCTCGGCCCAGTTGGCGTAGAGGGTCATGTTGCCCTTAACGGTGTCCTTGTGGAAGTCCCACTTTTGGGTGCGGTCCAGGTCTCTGTACCACCCCTCCAGGTGGTAGCCCTCCCGGATGGGGTCCTCGGGCTTTTTCACCTTTTCACCGTACTGGACGGTCTGGGAGGGGACCTCCGTGCCGCCGTTGCTTTCAAAGGTAACGGTGCAGTCCGTGGTGACGATGACGGACACGCTATTATCCTTCACGGTGTATCCGGCCATGCCGTCCTGGGTGGAAACCAGGGTGTTGGTGGGGATAAGCTGCGACACACCCTTCGTGCCGATGACCTTCATCTGAAAGCTGCCGACTACCACCTCCGGCTCCCAAGCCTCGCCGCCCTTAAAGGACACGAAGTTCAGATAGAAGGCCCGCCCGCCGGTGCGGCGGCCTAAATCGCTCCAACGGATGCCGGGGGCGGTCATGACGCTGCCGTCCACCAGCTGGAGGAAGGTGTCGTCGTACTCGATTTCCGTCTGCATACCGTACATATCGGCGCTTTCCTGGGCGTCGGTGCGCTTGAGCACCAGGGTCACGGTGATGGTCTCGCCAGTGGTGGCCCGCACCTCAGATGCACCGCCTACGGACAGGTCAAAATTGTAGCTGCGGCTCTCGTCTGTTTTGCTGCCTGTCTGCGAGGCAAAGGCTGCGGTGGGCAGCAGACACAGCAGCAGACACAGGGCTGCCAATAGTGTAAAAATGCGTTTTCTCATGCTGATCTCCTTCTCTCTCCGACCGGTTGGGCCGTTTTTTGCCCGGCCTGGCCGGTGCGAAGCCCCCAACAGGGGATAGCCTCCCCTCCCGCCGGGGAAGGGAGGCTGGCAGGACCTTACTTAAACTGATTCACGATGGCCACAGCGTCGGTGTGATCCACCACCTTAGTGGCGTTTACATCGGCCCGCAGGAACTTCTCCACGGAAACCTTGGTGAAGTCACTGTATGTGCCGTTATACATATCGTAGACCAGCTGCGCATCGTTAACATCCACCTTCCCGGTCATGTTCACATCGAAGCCCAGGGTGATGGTGACCACATTGTCTGCGGCAGAGATGGCGACCTTGGCGGCGGCCTCCTCCTGGGTCAGAGTTTGACCCTTGTCCACGATCACCAGCCATGCATACCGGTCCGTGCCGTAGCCCTCGACCTTATACATGGTGTTGCCGTCATAGGTGAAGGCACTGCCGCCCTCGGGGGTGCCCTTGACCGTGACCAGCATCATGGTCTTGTCGTTCAGCTCCAGATATTTGGACACGGTCACTTCCTCCGCGCTGTGGGAGACCTTTTCCACCTTCACGACCAGGTTCCAGCTTCTGGCGTATCCATACAGATAGTCGTTATAATTCACGGCCTCGACCACATATTTCCCATTGCCAAGGCTGCGCACGGTGGCGGGCCTCTTAGAAGCTGTGGGAGTGCTGAGGGGCTGATAGTAAGCCGTGACGGTGTAGTCGCAGCTCTCGCGCTGGTTCAGCGTGAAGTAGTAGGGCATATTCTTGCCCATAGAGCTTGCATTCCCGGAGGCTGCGTCCTCAACGCCGTTGCCGGTGAACACGACCGGAATACCAGATTCTGTGTTGGGGTCGATCCATATTTCCACACCTCCAACGATTTCTTTTCCAGGGATCGTGTAGGTGAGGGTGCCATCGTCATTGGCAGTGGGGACCGCTATGACTGTATGGACAAAGGGATCCCCGTTGTCTACACTGTAAATTACACGGTAGGAGTAGCCGGCCCTCGGGGTGACGGTGAAGGAGTAGTCATTCAGATAGGTGACTGTCTCCGGGCCCTTGGTCACATCCTGCTCCACATCTGTGTCAATCTTGTATGTCACATCGTACTGCTTGGGGGTCTTGCCGGTGCAGGTGACCTCCACATTGCCGGAGATGTTTTCGATGGTGTAGGTATCATCTGCGCCGAAGGTTAGGCCCTCTTTGGCGGTGTCGCCCATCTTCACGGTGAAGGTGTAGGTATAGTGGCTGTCCACGGGCTTGAAGGTGAAGCTGCCGCCGTTGGGAACCAGGCGGGTCTCGTCAGAGGTGAACGCATCCGGCAGGGTCACGGTGAAGTTATTGGCGTTGACCACGGTGTCGGCGTCGGAAATGGCGGCATCCGGGGCGTCAAAGTTGATGGAGTTGGCATCCAGATCAAATTTGGCGTTGGTCAGCGTCACGGTGCTGGAGGCGGCCTTGTTGGCGGTGAATTCCAGAGCCAGAGCCTCGCCCAAAGCCTGAGTAGCGCCATAGCGGCGGACCCGAACGGTGCCGTTATTGTCCTCCACCGTCAGATTGGCGGCGTCACCGGTCTTGGTGTTCAGGGTCAAGGCTGCCGGGTCATAGGTAAAGGTCATGTCATAGGCGTTGAAGCCGGTGATGCCCTTTTCCCCGGAGGCGACGGTCACAGGGATACGCACTTGCTGGCCCGCAGCAACCTGCTGGTCAGCACCCATGGAAACAGTATAGCCGGTAGCTGTGGGGATAGGGCCAGCCCCATCAGGTGTAATAGTCACCTTAATCGGGTCGCTCTCGCCATGGTTAAACGCACCATCTTTGACATAAAGTGTTTCTTCATCCACCTCAATGCTTGAACGCGATACTCCTGTCGTACCGTTGAAAAAAGATGCCGTTTGGGCACCACTAATATTATCTAAAGAAGTAAAGGTAACGGAACAGATTTTACCCGCAACAATAGTTTCTTCATTGTCATCATTGTACTGTCTTATTCTAACAAGGGCTTGACTGTCGGCTCCATATGCGCCATTTTGAGTGGGGTTATCAAACCAAACGCTACCATCTATATCCGTACTTACGAATTGAAAGAGAGTAGCATCATACCTTAGAACAATATCAAGCGCTGTCATGTAATCCAAATCATGCGCAAGTGTATATGTTATAGTGAGTTTTTCTCCAGGTTTCACATTTGTCTTGTCGGCTGTGGATACAACAATAGGGCTGTCGCCCTCCGCCGCAAAAGCGGCGGAGGGGAGAAGCCCTATTACAAGAACCACTGCCATAAATAATGCCAGTATTCTTTTCATAGATTAACCTCTCATCAGCCAACAGGAAATACGGTAATTGTGCCTGCAACATACTGCTCCAAGAGATCAAGATCCGCCTGATTTACTACAGTGTCGCCATTCACATTTGCCTGCGCCAGTTGGTCATCGTTCAGTGTAATTGTGTTCGCCAAATATTTCCGTAGCAGTTCTACATCTTTGCTGTCCACATATCCGAAAGGATCCATATCGACATTGCCAACCTTTGGCGTTTTCAACCCCTTCAGATTCGTCTGCCAACTTAGGGCGGGGCTATACCGGCTGGAAACAAATGCGGCAGTAGTCAAGCCGGTATTCATTGCCCTGACAAAACTGCTCTTTGTCATTTCTGCTCTGGTCTTAGCAGTGGCCGTCTGAGCGGTGCTCTTGGCACTGCCAATGCCCTGACTGCAGGTGAAGTCCAGATAATACAGGTTGGACATCGCAGCGGAGGCGTTGTTGGTCATGCCGACCACTGCGCCCACATTGCTGCCGGTGCTCTCCACATAGGCCCGGTTGTAGCAGTTCTTGACAGAAGCGGACGCGCCGGAGGCAAAGGCCACGATACCCGCCACATAGTTGCCGGCACCGGTGATGCTGCCGGTGTTGTAGCAAGCGGTGACGCCCTTGGTGGTCTGACCCACGATGCCGGCCACATAGCCGTTGCCGGTGATCGCTCCGCCGTTGTAGCAGCCGGTAATGGTACCGGTAGCGTAGCCGGTGATGCCGCCCACATACTGGTAGGCACGGATAGTGCCTTCGTTGCCGCAGTTGGTGGCGTTGGAATTCACCAGACGGCCTGCAACGCCGCCCACGCTGCTCCAGTTGCCATTCACACGGGTAACGGTGATGTCAACATCGGAGACAACGCCGGAGATGTTGGTATAGTTGGCGTAGGCCACCACGCCGCCGGAATAGGCGTTGGCAACGCTGCCCGTGGAGGTCAGGTACATCTTGCCGGTCACCTTCAGATTCTGAATGGTGGCGTAGCTGCTGCTGGTGCCGTTCACATAGCCGAACAGTCCCTTATACGGAGCCGAGGTAGTGGTGGCACTATAGTAGATGCCCATGTTCTTCACGGTGTGATTATTACCGTTAAAGCTGCCCTTGAAGGCCGTGCTGGCGGTAGTGCCGCCGATGGGCGTCCAGTTATAGCCGGCCAGATCAATATCACCTGTCAGCGCACCGTTGATGGCATAGCTCCCGCCGTTGACTTGCGCCGCAAACCAAGCCAGCTCCGCTGCGGTACCAATCTGATACACGCCGTCGGTCAGAGTGGGCTGCGTCTTGGTGGTGCCGTCCCATGCGCCGGCAGCAGAGGCCGTCAGCGGAATGGTCTTGGTCAGCACACCGCCGGACACATTGGCCTTGTCTGCACTGCCCAAGTAGAAGCTGCCGTAGACATAGTCGCAGCCGGCGCAGAGCACCGCATAGGTGTAAGTGCCGTAAGGCAGGTTCTCATACTCGCCATTGCTGTTGGCGGTATGAACATTGCCTGCGGCATCCGTCAGCGTCACAGTGGGCGTGGCGGTGGTGGGATTGGTAATATTCAGCTTCAGCTTGAAGTTATAGCGCGGAGTGACCTCCACATTCACATTGGGGAAACGGTTCAAGCAGAAGTTCACCGTGACCGCATTGAAGTTCGTGCCCACGCCGGTATTCGACATGTTATACAGGGTGGCAAACGGGTTCGCCGCCGAGTACATGGAGCCGTAGGTATAACCGTTGGTGAGCTGAACATTGGCGGTGCTGCCGGAGCCAAAGTCCACATTCGTCGGGATTGTCAGCTCCAGCTTGGCCTGATCCATCTGCTGATACTGGGCGACATTGGTCTTATAGGCCGTATCGCCGATGGAATAGAACAGGTTGTAGGTAGTGGGGTTGAAGATACCACTGTACTTGTAGATGCCACGGTAGCTGCCCTCGAAGGTGAGAGACACCTTATCGCCGGGCATGATCTCCGTCTCCTGGGGATTGGAGGCGTTGGTGACCGTGGCGGTCACTTCGGCCACACGAGCCAGACTGTAGGAGGTGCCGGTGCTATCATGCATCTTGATGATCACAGTACCGCCAGCCAGCCCAGCTTCGCGGAAGCCCAGGAGGCTTGCGTGATACTTGCCGCTGGAGTCCGCCGTCAAGGTGGTCCAGCCGGAAAGATGGGTATCCAGGTCACTTGCATCGGTGGTGACGATGGCGTACTGGACCGTCGTTGTGCCGCTGCTGGACACCGAGAAGTCCAGAGTGGGAGCGGTGTCGTTACTCAGATAGAACCAGTTGTCGTAGTTATAATCCCAGGCCGACGGACGGGAAGATGTCAGACCATTGGAATTATAGGCGATATTGGCTTTCGCGTTGCCGTGTTCATCCTTGTCGTTGGTAAGCACGAACACGCTGGTGCGCTCGGGATTGGTGGCCGGGTAGAGGCCGCCGTGGGTGCCGTGCTCGTTAGCGGTCGTGTAGACATCCAGTGCCTTATAGTTCACGGCAACGATCGTTGTGCCATTGGGTGTGACATCCAGCCAGTTGCCCTTGGCGTTGCCGCCGGTCACTGCTGTGACAGCGTTTTCGTCGCCGCTCAGCACTTTGACCTTGAACTCGGGCTCGATCATGATATTTGCCGCGTCAGAGTTGATGATCTGCCACAGGCGGTAAGAACGGATACGCTCTGTCCCGCTCGTGTACTTGTAGCCGCTGGGGGACAAGAAGGTCTGAATCTCCGCTTCGTCACGGGTCTTGGCTATCGTGCCAAGATTAGAGAAGCTGTGGGAATACTGATCCGTGGAGTCTCCAGCATTGAAGGTGAATTCCTTCGCAAAACTGGTGGTGCTGCTCTGGAGCCATCCGGCCTTGGTCACATAAGTGGTGCCGCTGCGGATGTCCTTCAAGCGCCAGGTGTAGTTGGAATTGCTCTTGCTGATTTTGTAGGTCAGCGTTCTGGTAGCGTCAGCGGATGCGCTTGCATCGCCACTGGTGCTGCCCGTCTTCGGCTCAATAATCTGTGTGTTGAAATTATTATGCTGGAAAAACAGGTTGAAGTCCGCATAGGCAGGAACCGTCACCGTCAGGTTGATGGCCTGGGAAAGCGCCAGGCTCTTTGTAACAACCGTGTATCCGGCGGCAGTCGTGTTGTTGATCGCCTGAGTGAAGATGTAGTCCTCGGCACAGGTGCCGATGGGTTCCACATAGGCATTCCAAAGGGCTGCGTTTCCGGCAGAGTACAGCATGAAGGGGTAGTAAGTATAATTGCCGGAAGGATAGGGCGTACCATGCTGCACATCGCCGCCCATGCTGGGCATGACCACACGAGCCGTATAGTCATCAGCAGTAAAATAGTCGCTGCTGTTTTTTTTGCTCGTGGTATAGATGGAGTGCAGGCGCAGATAAATATCCGTGCCGCCGCCGGTGCCGCCGTCCACATTGGTCTCAGTGGGCAGGGTCAAGCTGTGGCCGCCCAGGTAAACATTTGCGCTGGTTTCCGAAGCTTTGTAGCCATAGGCGCGGAAGGAATATCTGCCGGCGGCCAGGCTGGCATAGAAATTGTTGTAGTTATCTGCCAGCGTGCCGGTGGAATTGGGGTCAGCCGTGATAAAATCACTGGCCTTAAAGGTCAGAGGGCTGTAACCTTTCAGCTCATAATCCTGCCCCTTGACAGTGATTATGTATTTGCCGTTAACCACGGCGATGGACTGGTCATGGTCCTCATAGATGTACTGGGTCTTGCCATCAACTTCATAGGAAGCCAGGTAGTCAGCGCCCTTATCGTCAAGACCAGCCGTCTTGTAGAGCTTGATCAGCGGATACTGGCTGCCATTGGTGGAATAGTTCATATCCTGACCAACATGGAAAGTATAGTGCTGCTCGATCGAGTCACTTACGGTCAGTGTCAGCGTCCAGGTGTCCGTGGACAGACCGGCAGAGTTCATGGCATGGAACTCATAGACATATGTATCGGCGGTGTTCTCCGTGATTTGGATCGTGGTAGCACCGAACAGAGCCGTGGAGAAGTAGTAAGGCCCCTTCCTTTCGCCAGTCCCGGCTGTTCTATAATAATAGTAGTCGGTGTAGCTCAAGGAAGAACCGTCCGGATTCTCGAAGATGTTGCCAGCCTGCAGATCGGACAGGTTATAGGCGTATCCTACCGAAACGGTTGCACTTGCGGTGACCGGGACGCCGCTCTTCAGCCGCGGGACCTGTGTGCCCTCCGCAGCGGTCAGAACAATGGTGTGGGTGGCCGTGCCGCTGTCGTCGGTAGCGGTAAGCACGATCGTATACTCACCAGCCGCAGTAGGGGTATAGCTCAAGGTAGAGCCGTTCAGCGTTTGCGTAGCGCCGTTGACGGTTGCCGTATAGGTCAGCGCATCGCCATCGGCATCCGTAAACATTTCAGCCACATCCAGCGTCCAGGCATTACCGAGTGTTACATTAGCTGTGGCAATTGCACCGGGAGCGACCGTAGGTGCCGACTTGCCTTCATAGGTGAAGGCGAGGAAATGGACGGGCGCATAGCTGGCGCTGCCGTCATACTCCGGCGCATAGGCAGTTCCGCTACCATCTGCACCCAGCACAAAGCTCTTTTGGACCGTAGTCCCATCCTCGGCGGTACGGGAGTAGTTCAAGGGAATTGTAATTGTGATATCCCCACCGCTCTCCGTATAGGCCATTTCTACACCGCCGCCAGTCCACTGCGGCACATCGGCGTAGTAGCCGGATGCAACACCGCTTGTGGCATTGGTCAGTATGGCAGCGTCTTTGTATGTGGCCTTTACATAGGTCGTGCCTGCGGGAACGGTGACCAAGTAGTAGGGCACATTCTCGAAAGCAGAGTAGCCGGTAAAGGTCACAGAGTTCTGCACACTGATAGTTGCCGTTCCTGTGGTCTGATCATTCGCACCATAGGGAACAATACTATCCAGCGGCGCAGCTACTGTGCCTTGTTCCGTTGCAAAGACTGCCGTGGGAAGGATGGATAGAACCATCATGAGCGCAAGCAGCATTGAAAGGAACTTTTTCGCTGTCTTTTGCATTTCCAATCTCCTCTCAGAATTTTTTTATAATAAGGCCTGCCGGCATTATTACCTTAGCTGCGAGCACATTTTCGCATCCAATAAGAAAATAACAAGGTTATATAGGGGCGCGACACCCTATTATAATTGGTGTCGCGTTCCGATCTGTCCAAGGCGAAAGGTGCTTTCGTTAAGAGGTTGGGCGGAAGGGGCTGGCTAAGCCCCTTCTGCCCATATGGAAAAGCTGGCGGATCTCCGCCCTCGACTTGGCAAACCTTACTCAAGCATTACATCTGTTGCAACGAAGGTTTCCTCTGTGGCTTCGTGAACAGCGCATTTGCTTTGGCGTTGCTTGACTCGCTCAACCCGTGCTGCCCGTTTAGCGTCACGCTCGCTCCGATGCATCTGAATTTGGATTTTCTTTTCGTTTTGATAGCGCCCGCAATCTCTATTGCGGGGTTTTTTGTATATAGGATTCAAGTGGGCGGCTCTCAGCGCATCTTTCCAATCGCCAAAGCGCTCTGCGATGTAACTGCCACCGACGATCTCGATGGGGGCAGGGGACTTTCCCCAATGTCCGGCGCAGCGCCGGAGATAGGCCGCCAGCTGATCCAGGCTGTCGCCTGCGTGTTTTTCCGCAAAAGCGCGGTCCTGCTCAGCCAATGCATCCCGTGTTCTTTTGGCAATGTGCTGCTCGTACCAATTCGCTCCGTCAAAATTTTGCGCACCTGCTACTTTACCCATGGGCACACCTCCTTAATGATTCATGACAAAAAAAGCGCTGATAAACCCATACCGGGTCATCAGCGTACACTTCTGCCATATCAGCACCACGGAGAGAGCGCCCGCTGCCTTTGAGTCCTAACTACACAATTCTACTGACTTGCGCCATGAGATACTCTCTGCGTTTATGATCTGTCTTCTCACGATTTTCTCGCAATGACGGACTTTCGTCCCAGTGGTTTCCCGCCTCGATCATATCCTTGCGCTTACAGTGCCGACCGCATGGGGAATTGCACCCCTTTCCTTTTAGGCGGTCGCCTGGCCTTTTACAGCTCGGGCAACAGCCGTGCAGCATCCTCGGACTTCTTATGAAATTTTACGGTATCATTTATCCTTTTAGGGGGATAATGATTTTGGTTGGTGTAGAGGTGAAGTTTTCTTTCGTAAATCTATACAATTTGCGAAAGTAGAATCCACCTATGTATCCACATTGTATCGTCTTTTTTGAGGGAAGTCAATACCTAAATTGCGGAAATTTAGCGAAAAGTAGGTACAAATTATAAATGCCGCATAGAATCACTTGCTACTCAAGGGCCTATTTTACAAATATTCCCAATCACAAAATCGTTTACGCCGTCAAAAACATCGTCAAGGAGGAGCGTTGGTCATGCCTAAAAGAGGAGAAAATATTTACAAGCGGAAAGACGGGCGCTGGGAGGGGCGATATATTCGCGGCCGCACAGCTTCCGGGCAGGCTGAGTATGGGTATGTTTACGCCGACAGCTATAAGGCGTGCCGGGCCAAGCGGCAGCAATGCATTGAGACGCTGCCAGAGAAGCCTGCCGTGCAAGCATCTGCTGCGACCTTGGCCCAGGCCGCAGAACTGTTTTTAAGCGAGAAAAGCCATGTTCTGAAAGCATCATCCTGGAATCGGTATTCCTATCTGACGCAGCATTATATCTTGCCTGCTTTGGGAACGGCCCCTATCTGTCAGCTGACGGCGGATCAGATTTCTGATTTCCTGCGCCGCTTGCAGCGAAGCGGACTATCCGGCAAAAGCGCCAGGGACATCGGCGTATTACTAAAGTCAATTCTGAAGTATACAGCCAAAAAGCTGGACTGCAGCTGTCCCGGTGTGAATGCCGAACTGCCCGTCTATCACCGAAAAAAGATCGAGGTATTTTTCGCAGACGAGATTGGGCGGTTGGCAAAAAAGGTCCTGGAAGCGCCCAGCATGGCGGGCGTTGGGGTCCTGCTTGCGCTGAATGCCGGTCTGCGCTTGGGGGAGCTATGTGCGCTCCAGTATAAGGATATTGATTTATGTAATGGGGTGATCCATGTCACCAAGACGGCCCAGCGAATGAAAAAGGGCATGCACACCCACCTGGTGGTGCAACCGCCGAAAACCGACAACGCCCGGCGCACGATCCCGCTGCCAGAGGATATGCTGGCCCTTTTAAGGCAAACGGTTTGCCCGGCCAGGAATGAGGAGAACTATTTTCTGTCCGGTAAGTCTGCTCCGCTGGAACCGCGGACACTGCAATACCAGTACCGCGCATTGCTGAAGGCGGCGGGGATCCCTTATCGAAATTTCCATGTGCTGCGGCACACCTATGCGTCGCGCTGCGTGGAGCAGGGTGTGGACATCAAGAGCTTGAGCGAGATGCTGGGCCATGCCGATGTCCGGACTACGCTCCAGGTCTATGTCCATTCCTCCCTGGAGCACAAGATGCGGGTGGTTCAAAGCATATGCTTCCTTTCTCTTGCCCCGGCGGCGGACTTTGCGCCGTCAACATTTCCGTCACACGGGCCGGAAACGGCGCTGCGACAACGGGTTTTTCCGAACCTTTCGCAAATTGTATAGATTTACGAAAGCTCCGCCTTGTTTTTTTGCCAAGGGCAGCTGTGCCGAGTTCGGCTTGTTATTCCTCATACAAACTCATAAAGACCCATCACTGAGAGTTTACCTCTGAGTGACGGGCTTTTTTTGTCGAAAAAGATGCGGAATTATCAAAAAAACTTTATTAAGGCTATTCCCTGGCGTATAATGAGAGCTATGCTGTGAGAAAGGATAATCGAAACAAAATGAAACAGGCAGAGCTGAGATACTATATTTCCATCAATGTAAACGGCCAACATCCATTGATGAGGTCAGCGCAGGGCTACACTGAATATTATAGTGAAGCACTGGAATTCTCCGATCTTTTTGATGCCTATCGTTTTGTTGAACGGCACGGTTTGGAAAAACTGGCATCCATCATCACACGGCCAACCTAATCGTGCGATTGCCCCTCTATTATCGACTTCCTATCGGGAGCCATACTTTAGCAACGACTGTTGTTACTGGTACAAATGGTTCGTCCCAGTAACGGGAATCATAGGAGTCATCCGCATTGTCTCCCAGCATGTAGTAGGAGCCTTCGGGTACAGACATGTTGATTCCGTTATGCATGACCACATTCCCACCAACCGCTGCAATACGCTTGACAAAAAGATTCCCGCCATGGCAAAAGATAACAACGTCTCCGACTTCAAAGCTGCCTTTGATTCGTACACCGAGGATCAAGCTACCAGCTTCGAGCGTCGGTTTCATAGAGTTAGTAGGCACATAGCCCAGGATAAAAACCGTGCGAAACATAACGAGTACAAGCAGCGCCGCTATAACAGGCAGCAAACGGCTTAGACATAACTTCTTTTTCCTCATTTTGGATACCTCTAAATAAGAAAACAGGACAACGGAAGGGAGACCGCATGAGAAAGTAGCAAGTCTTTCGACTTTTAGAATCCGTCGGAATGATTGAATTGATAGGACAAATCAAAGAATAATTATTGTGAACCAATACCGCGGTATTTGCTGCGAGTTCTACAAGAAGTACTGGTTCTGAGTGGAACTGATGAAGCAAGGGCTGAAAAGCGGCTTTTCACGAGAGTCCTGGAAGAATGCTTTATGACTCAGCCTGTAAAACAGCAGCCCAAGTTGTCAATATTCTAAAAGTAGAACATACACTACCCTTGCGGGATGGTGTATGTTCTACTAATGCACAGATAAGGGATGGCAACATCTATTTAGTAATACGAAAATCCGGAACTACAGTTACTCCTCACCTATATTCACTCGAACGATTTTTCTGGTAGGATAATTTGTCACTTGCAGCCAGATATTGCTTTGCTCTAAACGATTCCATTCAGCGGATGTGAAGCGATATCTATACAGATCAAATGGCAGCAAAATATCACATGAGGCGCCATCCTGTAACCGAATCCCGGTGGCACCGTCCAATATAGGATTGACCACACCCAAGAGATCCCAATCCATATTCATGAGCATATCCGTGGTGTATAATGATAGTTCCGTTAAAGGGAATCCTTCTGCGGGACTATTCTGCTGCGAAACAGTAACGCTGACCAATGCGACCTTATCGGGGATCCGACTTCGATCGGCCCCGTCATACTGCAAAGCTGAAGTATAGGCACGATAATCTACAATTTCAAAACGGTTGACCCGAAGCATATAGCCTTCAGCCGCCAAATTATACCCGACAAAATCCGGCGCAATAGGAACGATTTCTCCAACGGAGTATGTCTTCTCTGTATTGGCAGACCATCGTTGACGATAATCCTGATTAATTGCTTTATAGCGGATCATCCAAACAAAGAGCACTACTGCCGCAACGGAGAAAATCAGCCAGAATTTCTTTTTGTCTTTCATTTGCCTATCACCGATGTTACCCTTCCCGCTTGCATTTGAATAACAACATCCGATACGCTCTGCACAAAGTCAGCATCATGGCACGCAACGACTACTAATGCACTGCGCTGACATTCTTTACGGATCAACTGTGCGATCATAGCAACGCCCTGCTCATCCAGTGCATTTGTGGGTTCATCCAAAATCAGCAGATCGGGCTTTTCCATCAAGGCCGCAGCAATACCCAGACGTTGTTTCATGCCTAATGAATATTTTTTGAAAGTCCGTTTATCATTCGGGTCCAGGCCAACCGCCTGCAGGGTGTTATGGATGTCGGAGACCGAGATCAGCTGTTTTAGACCGGCAAGCAACTCCAGGTTTTTTTGCCCGGTATACTCGTCAATAAATGCGGGACTCTCGATCATCACGCCCACAGATTCAGGGAAATCCAGATCCTTCCCCAGGCGACGATCATTTACTGAAACACTGCCCTCTGTCGCATAGATCAACCCACACATCAGACGTAAAAGCATCGTTTTACCCGATCCATTTTCCCCTTGCAATCCGTAGACTTTTCCGCTTTCAAAATTCAAACTGATGTCTTGCAGCACGACCGCTCTGTGAATGGTTTTTGTGACATGATCCACCACAATATTCATCGTATCACCGTCCTATTTTTCAAGAGATATGAGGTCTTTTCTTTGTATCAGTAAATATCCTGCGCCTACTGATAAGAGCAACAGTAGCAGTGTAAACACCAGTTCTTTACGATAACTCAATCCATTTGCATCAAAAAGCTGGTATCGCATCACCATCGCTCCGTTGCCGACCAACCATTCAATGGGGAAATATGCGGCAGCAATATATGTGACAAAGCATATTAGAAAGCTGATGGCCGGACGGGCCACAAGGTTTAAGAGTGTTTGCAGCATACATACGGCCGTAAGCGTCACAAACGGAAGGAGCAAAGCGTATAGGATAACACTTGCCGGCGTGAGTGAAATTGTCTCTCCACACAAGACCTCCGAAAACAAGAATGCGGTGATTTCGGGCGTGTTGTTTAGGCCGAAGGTAACGGGTGTCAGAATCGCTGTGCCTATTATGGCAATCATTTCACAGGCAAAGTATAAAGTACAGCTTGCTATGCACCATATACACTTAGACAGCCACCATTTCCCACGCGATGTGCGTAGGAAAACTTGCTGACCTTGTACACTGATACCTTGCGCAGGATATGCTGCTGTTATATACAGGCAAAAGCCGCACACAATCAGCCATTCGATGGGGACCGACACCTTTTCTTCCATAGAGCCGTGTTGTATGATTGCCATGCCGCGAAATAGACACAGCATATAGTCGCCAATTGAACCCCGGCTTGAAATGGATTCCACATTGCAATAGAATTGCACAGAGCGATATACTGCGAATAAGCGCATGGAAAAGAGGAGAGTGGCAATCAGATAGTTTCTCCTTTGCAATCCCTGCCGCAGATCATAGCGCAACAGCCTATAAAACCTCATGTCTGTATTTCCTATATATCCCCGTAAGAACAGATACGAATGTCAAAAGAATAAGTTCCGCAAGTATGATCCATGTGGGACTGGGATTTGTACTTGCCAAATTGCACAGCCTTAAAGGCGAGAGCTCTATATACCAGTTCATTGCGTCGGCAAGCATGGGGGTAATGAAATCAAGTAATAGGAACAGCAGAAGTGGAGTTGCTGTCACAAAGAATCGGTGTTTTACCTTATGCCCGACGATAATGCACAGACTGGCCGCAACGCCGCCCCAGAAAAACTCAATAACGCACCAGATGATTGCATGCAGCCAAGGGTGGGTATAGTATAGCTTCGCCAAAAAGGCTGTGCCTGAACAGAATCCTGTAATAGGCAGTGCAACCCGAGGAATACAGGCGGGACATACCATCGCGGATGCAAACAGATCCGTAGTTACCGGCAATGCAATAGCAATGCCGCCACTAACAAATACAGCCGCCATTTTGGCTGTTAGGTATTGAGAATACGGAACTCTGGTAAGAATATTATTTGTCATATGAGACCTGTTGTCCTCATACAATGACCACCCATAAGGCATAGCAGCCAAAAATGGCCAAACGGCATAGAAGACTACAGCCCCGACGGTGACTCCGTTGACGCCGATCCAATTGACAAATAAGCTGCACCCATCATATCCGCCCGGGGAATGTGCATATGATGCGCCTAAGTCACTGACGGTAATTGCAGTTTGAACCAAATCAGCTATGACAAGAATAAAACCGATCAGCAATGCACTGCGCATCATTTTGTTGTGAAATGCTTTCCACATTTCGGTTCTAATACAGTTCCCCATTATGTTATTCCTCCGCTAATGTTTACTGCTCCATCTCGGCTTGTTTTGAACGCTTTGTATTTGATTTACTGTCAGGGCGTTGCATCCTTATACGAGTTTGCGCTATCAGGGCTCCATTCACCGGACATGGTTTCACCAAAAAGATTGGGGCACGAGAAGGAGAGCGTTGCCCAGCGATAGCCGTCCTCATTAATGAAGGAATGGATACTGTACTTATTCCCGTTGTGACATGTCACATAATTCACGCGAGTTCCGCCAGATACAGTACAGTTATTCATCGATCCGTTTTGTGCGGATCCACCAAGGGCTCTTGCTCTGATGTGATCGCGCTTTCCGTCACGATAATAAAAATACACAGCTGATGAATCATCTTTTGTTCTGGGTGTAAGACGATGGTAGGAATACACATTTACACTAAAACCAGTGATTGTTGTGTCGGCTGTAGATGCAAACGCAGGAACAGCCATTGCTGCGCATACGAGAAACGCCATAATCAAGGTAATAATCTTCTTCATTTTTATTTCCTTTCTTTGTACATGTTTGGGTTTCTTATGTACTTATGTAATTAATATGATTCAATCATTGGAATCACCCTCATTCTGTCAACCGCTGTATACATGGACTGTAATATAGAATATTCATCTATATTACAAGTTACCTATTATGCTGTTGCAGTAGCGGGATTCACATAAAAGCTTTGCCCATCAACTGTGCATACTACTTTTACTGTATATGTTTTCCCTTTTGTTACCTCATGAGAGCCTGTGATAAGCAGATACGATGTCCCGTTACCGCTCCAGGAGTCGATCATCGTACGGCCTTGCCATAATTGAAGTGTTGCATGGATGGTTTTTCCAGGCTTGGCGATAGACACTCTGCATGTAGCTGTTGTTCCATTGATGGTGATTGAAGCCGACGGCGTAGCTGCTTGTACGGATGTAGCTTGCGCTGTCGCGGAGCAGGATAACAACAGGATCAATGCAAGGATGAGAGAAATCGTCTTTTTTTTCATAAATACACCCCCTTTCTCTATTCTTCTAAGCATTAGAACGGAGAAAGGGGGTGCTTTTTGGACACCATAATTACATGATTTTATTATTTTGTAGGAATCGACAAAATAAGGGATTGCGCTATGTGCACTATGTCCTCGTTGCTGATATTTCCCTGTATATTAAACACAACCTGATTCGCTTCGTCCACCCATATTAAAGCTTTTTCTGGTGAAGTTTCATTGCCAATGTATAAATCCGCTGGAATTCCGTTGATATCGACTTTGACTACTTCGCTATACTCCTGTGCTGTTGTGCTCATGCTGGTATGCTGCATCAAGGTATATTCAACAGAAAACATTTTTTCTCCGGTATCGTTGGCATATACGCGAAGACAATAATCGCTATCTTGATAGTTATCTACCAGCGAAAATCCGTCCGGTATCCACGACGGCTCATAACAGATGTGATCTATTTCATTATCTTCGCTATTGAAAAGATAGATCGTTATGCTCTCGTAGATTTCTTTTATCCATTGGAAGGCGCGCTCTCTTGCCTGTATATCAACTGTCAGCCATGTGCTGACAGACAGAATCGTCACAATTAATATTACCGCAGCCCGCTGCCATATTTTATGCGCAACAACCCTACGCTTGCTTTTTTTTCGTAATATCTCCATGCTATGTTCAAAATCATCGGAAAATACATGTTCGCATTCACTGGGAGACGGGAATGAAGTAAGCATGGACTCTGCTACACGCTTTGCCGCGTTGGCCAGTTCCTGTTCTGACCATGCAATGTTTGACATTTTACGCATCTCCTTTCAAATGTTTTTGCAAAGCGGCCTTGGCTCTCCAAAGCTGCTTTTGTGCGGTATCCTTTTTTATATGCAGCATAGATGATATTTCTCGTACAGAGTATCCATTATAATAGCGCAGCAATAGGATATCACGATAGGCAGCCGGTAATCGTGCCATAGCATCGGCCAAACCATGATCACCAGGCAATGGGATTTCGATGCCATAGGTACTCTCCCAAAATTCCATATCTACCAGTTTTGATCGGCTGCGAATGATATCTATTGCTTTCCGTTCTGTAATAATAACGATATAAGCTCTAGTTTTTGGACATTTGACATCCGATATTTTTTTCAGATTCTCAATAAGGGATAGAAACGCCTGATGTACTGCATCCTCGGCATCAAATTCATTCTTCAGAATTTTCATGGCAACATGGAACATCAAGCCCTTGTACATTATGTAAAGCTGTTCAAACTTGGATTTATCTTCGTCGCTTTCTATCATCTGTAAGTAGATAATCAACGAAATTCCCTCCTACAATAATGATGTCATTATATGTCGTTAATTATATCATCACACGATGTAGAATACAAGGTTAAGCAGCTTGCTGACAGGCACCGGGAGCTGAGCAAGGCGAAGAATCGCATTGCTGAGATTGACACATTGCTCAGGAGTCAGTAACTGGTACTGGATGACAGTTACAAATTACAGTAGCTAATAAAGGCTAAAGTATCGTTCCGACGAGAAGGAAGCGAAAGACGGCATGTCCGCCGAGGATGCGGCATACGAGAGAAAAGTGAGGATAGGCAATACCCTCCGAGCTCTTTTCCCGATACTTGCATTTGTGCTTTTCGGGGTGCTCATCATGCTTCTCCAGGGCGGAAGATTCTGATCATAGGAGCTATTGTTTGTTCTTTCTCTGTCTTAATACCCTCCGATAGAGTGAGTCCTTCTGGATGCGCCATGGTGACGCTACCCTCGTGACAACTCGAGAGCGCACCTTTCCCTTGGTGGGAGGTGCGCTCTGTCTGCGTTCATTTGATGCGATACAGGCTGCTGGTCAGGCTGCCATTGGGACGACGGCGGTGGGTGCGTTCCAGAAAACCATGATGTTCCAAGTCACTTAATGCCCGCTGCACAGTGCGGCGGGACAGCTTCAAGTCCTCTGCGATCCTGCGGACGCTGGGCCAGCAGGTGCCGTCGGCGTTGGAGCGGTCCTTGAGGTACATATAGACCGTCTTGGCCCGATGGGATAGTTCCTGATCCGCATAGATGCTTCCAAAGTAACTCATGTCTTTGCATCCTCATTGTAAAGTCCCATTGCCGAATAGGGGCTTCTCCGCTCGGCAACAGGTACCTGTGTAGGCTGACTATTCTTCTTTCCGTAGGCCCGGTCGATGCGGAGGAATAGCTCCTGTCGACTGGCGTAGGTTACAGGTCGAGAGGCATGCTCCGGGGTAATATATGGCGCACCGAAGGTAATGCCCCAGTCCAGAAACAGGCGCAGCTTTGTCTGCATAGGATGCGTCCCCGTTTTCATGACCACAAAGCTGCCCTTGGGGATGGATTTCAGTTCGTCCGGCGTCATGAGGGGCCGCTCCATCATCTGCAAGCTCTGGCTTGGATCATTCTTGCTTCTGCTGACCGAGCCGGACAATACCGTGCGGCTGCCCAGTGCCTTGGAGAGCTGCTCCGCCGTCTGGCTGTTGGGGGCGAAGCCGCCGAAGATGGTATCCTGGCAGTTATCGGTCAATATCTCTGCCCCCTCTCGCCCATAGTTTTTCTCCAGCTGCGCCAGCGCCTGGATGATAGGCACCATGGTCAGCCCACGGGAGCGTCCTGCGCTGAACAGCGGCAGGATGTCAAAGGCGGGCATGGTCCCCAGCTCGTCGCAGAAGAACACAACACGACCAGGCAGCCGCCCGCCGTTTTCATCCGCCACGGCAAACAGCTCCCGTGCCAGCGTCTGGATCATCAAGCCTGCCATGAAATTTTTGGTCTGATCCTCCTCCGGCAAGATCAGGAAGATAGCGGACTTCTCCGACGCAAACCGCTCGGCGTTCATGGTGCTGTCAAAACACAGCACCTGCTCCAGCTCGGAGTCCAGAAAGGCGTTGAGGCGAGACAATACCGTGCTCATGACCGAGGCCATAGCCTGGTCGGATGTGTTCAGCGCCGCCCCGGCAAACCACCGTGCCTTGTGCTCCGGGGGCAGCTTTTCCATGAGGATGGTAAACCAGTTTTTGCCCCGTACCCCCGAGGGAGCCAGCAGTTCCTGCACCAGCTTGAACACGGACACGATGTGCCGCCGCTCCTGTTTTCTTTCCGGCGGCAGAAATTCTGCCAGCAAGAGCACCACGGAAGTCAGCAAGCCCTCCGCCGCATCGTAAAAGTAGGCGTTCTGCCCGTAGTCAGTATCGCCGTCCGGAGATACGACGGTCTTGGCCAGTATCTTGGCGTATTTCTCCGCCTTGGCGCGGGCAGCAAGGCTGCCGGTGGCCTGCGCCGCATCCATGTAGTGGTTGATGAGCGTCATGAGGTTGTAGCCATCTGAGCGGGTAGGATTTCGCAGATCCACCACGGATACATGGTAGCCGTAGTATTTTTCCGCAATGGCGCCGTAGTTGCGAGCTAAGTCACCCTTGGTATCCAATGCCAGAAAGCTCATGCCGCTGGCACAGGCGTATTCCAAATTGGGATATAGAAAGTAGGCCGTTTTGCCCACGCCGGATGCGCCGATCATAAGGCAATGCACATCGTCCTTATCCACCAGTGCGGTGATGCCGTGCTTATGGCTGATGCTGCCCAGCACCAGCCCCTGCACTTCCGGGCGGTGCAGCCCTTTGCGCCAACTTGCCGCTTGGAACGGCACGAGGGCATAGGTCTTGCGGATCTCTGCGTCAGTGGCCCAGCGGGCCGTGCCATGCTGGCCGTCGCCTACGGTTTTGGATTTAATGTTGTTGAGGGTGTAGCGATTGTTCAGCAGCGTCAGGCAGCCTATGACCGCCGCCATGACGCCGCCCGCTGCAAGGAGGATCCATAGAGCATCTGTCACGAGTTTTCTCCTTTCCTTTTTTATGGATCTATGTTACTATTATCGTGTAAAACTAAGGGAGGGACAGTACATGAGTCATCTCGTTGCCTCTGAATATAAATGTTTTGAGGATATACGCAGGACCCGTCCCGACGGGTCTGAATACTGGTGTGCCAGAGAATTGGCCCCGGTTTTGGATTATGCAAAATGGGAAAATTTTGCCAAGGTCATCAAACGCGCTATGATCGCCTGTGAAAACAGCGGCCACGACACAGCTGCCGATTTTCCTGAGGTTAGGAAAATCGTTAAAGCCGGCGCAACGACAAAAAGCATTGTCGACTATGAATTGTCCCGCTATGCCTGTTATCTGATCGTGCAGAACGGCGATCCGCGCAAAGAGGTCATTGCTTTGGGGCAAACCTACTTTGCTATCCAAACTTATCGGCAGGAGGTTGCGGACCGATTTAATCAGTTGGACGAAGACAGCCGTCGGTTGGTCGTTCGCGGCGATATAAAACAGTGGAATCAGCTGTTGGCCGAGGCCGCACGGAATGCCGGCGTGATCACAGCGGATGAGTTTGCCGTATTCCAAAACGCCGGGTACATGGGATTGTACGGCGGCATGACCGTGGACGACATACATCGGAAGAAAAATTTGGAAGTAGGGCAGAAGATCCTTGACTATATGGGCAGCACGGAACTGATCGCAAATCTGTTCCGTATTTCCCAAACAGAGGAAAAGCTTCGGAAGGATGGCGTGGATAGCGCTGATACCGCCACTGCCGTGCATTACAAAGTCGGCAGTGAGGTCCGCGAGGCTATCGAAAAAATCGGCGGCACAATGCCGGAAGATCTGCCTACACCCGAAAAGAGCATTGCCCAGCTAGAAAAAGAACAGCTCCAGCGACTAAAACAGCAGGCGCTGGATGGGCAATTGATGTTGGATGAATGAATTTACCCCGACAGCCTTATGCTGTCGGGGTTTTCGCTTTGCCCCGCTTTGCCCGCAGGTCATCGTTCCAGTCCTTCCCCTCCGGGCGCAGACGCTCCACATCGTAGCCCATATCCTCCAGGGTATCCAGCATACCGTCGCAAGCATCCTCACCCGCCTCGTCATTATCCAAACAGAGGTACACCGTGTCCAGCTTCGGGTTCTGCCGCAGGCGCTCCAGTACGGGCTGGATGGAGGTGCCGCAGCAGGCCACATAGCTGTGCTCCAGCCAACCTGCCGGGTAGAGGGTAATGTGAGACAGTAGATCAATGGGTGCTTCAAAGACATAGAGGGAACGGTCCGTCCCGTTTTTGTGGAAGCTGTGTTTTATGTCGCTGCTCTCCACATTGATGCGGAATACTTTGCCTTGGGAGCCGGTGCTGCGCAGATGTGCATGCCGGGCTTCTCCGTTTTCATCCAGACCGACAAACACGCAGTTGTGGTGTGGGTCGTCCTCATAGAGCATCTTCTCCTGCACAAACGCCGTGACCACATCCCGGTCAATGCACCTGTGCTTGGTGAGATAGGCATACATCCTGCGCATAGTCAAGTAAGGCTTCGGCAGGGCAAAGGGCTTTGGCTCCTGCGGCTCCGGTTCCTGCTTTGCAATGGGAATGATGCCCTGTCCGTCTCGGCCCAGCAGCATGGACACAGCTTCCGGGAAGGTCTTGTCATAGAACTGCCGCACGAAGCTGATGGCGTGTCCGCCCCTCCGCGCAGCATGATCATACCACCTATTACCACGCACAGTGATGCTGTGGTCGCTGGCCAGCCGGTACTCCCGTCCAGCCTGGAGGAGCTTTTCGCCCCGGTCACGCAAAAAAGATGGCAGGTCAACCTCGTTGGCCTGCCGTTTTTCTGCGGATGTGAAATATACAAATTTACCCATGCATTATACCTCCTGTTACATGGTGTTGTCGTTGACATGGTGAAGCCGCTCGTCTTCGTGGTCATCTCGCTTGTGTCCCAAGGCCATGCGCTTCTCCTGCAGCCGTCTGCGGCGCTTGGAGTCGATTCGCAGCGCAGGTGGGATGACCGGCATACTCGTCCTAAATATCTGCCCCATATGATGCAGCAGCCGCATGACCACATTTGCCGGAATATGCCTTGCAGACACAGTTTCTCCCACTGACTGCACATCAACAGAGCCACGGATAGGCGGCGTTTTCTCTGCCGATTGCTTTTCCCCCGGCTCCGTACTGTCAGCAGACATAGAAAACGAAATGTTTTCCGCCTCTCGGATGATCCAGTTTTTAAGAGAGCGAAACTCCTTTCGCTGCGTTAGCGGCTGGCGAGGCGGTGTGTTCCGCCCGTAGTAGCCCGCGATCTCGTCCTTCAGCTGCCACCATTGGTCGTAGCAAGCCGCCACCTCCGGGAGCTGCGCCAGCCGCTCCACAATGGCATCCACCTGTGCCTTGACCGATTTTGGCAGATAGGAATAGACATGTTTGCCGCCGACCTGCGCCAGTGCCTGGGAGAGTTCTTGCAGCTCTTTCGCAAGCCCGGGGTCATCGGCGGCACCGGTTTCCAACGCCCGAATGCGCTCTAGTAACAATGCCTTGGCGGTTTGTATACTCTCCTTGTAGGCGGCATCCTTCCGAATGTAAAGCTCCGTCATCTCGTCCCGAAAAATTTCGTTTGTCATCTTGGACCGAATCGATGCGATCCCCTTTTGCGTTAGAAACCCCACCTTGGGATCGTCCGACCACGCCATCATGTGTATATGCGGATGGTGTCCTTCGTCGTGATATGCCGCATACCAACGAAACTTCTCCGGTGGAATACGCATGGCCTCCGCAATGGAGTGGCTCTCCTGCTTCAATAGGTTCTGCCATGCGGCTGCTTTGCTGTATCCCAGGCGCTCCGCATCCTCCCGCCGCAGGGAGAAAATGAAGGTCCACACTTTTCCGGCGTGAGTCTCCAGTTCATTCTTTGCCGCCTTGAGATCCGTAACATCCGCCGCACTGAATAGCCCGTGACCGCCGCGCTTTTCCGCCCGGGGCCGGTTGGCGATGTAGGCCATATAGCCGCTCTCGGATTCCAATTCATGCAGATGCGTGTCCAGCGCTGCAACAATAAACGCAGACGCCGTACCCCGGTTGGGTGTCTGCAGGTAGTCGGCGTACTCGAAGAGCTCCTTTGCGTCCGGGAAGTCCTTCAGCAGTTTTGTGAGGAACTGCATCTGTTTTTTAGTCACCGGTTCGGTGCTTTGAAGGACCTCCACGCCGTCTCGCTTGGCAACATACTCCATGTATCTTGCCGCACGACCTCCTTGGATGTACCCGCTTTTCTGTATCAGCCGTGCCATCGGTTACTCCTCCCGGTGGAACAGAAGCACATCCCTAAAAGAGATGTTTCCATGCGTACCCGCCACCTCCCGGACACTGTTACCGCGCATTTTGTTGTACTCGTCCCGGGTCATGTCTATGTCGCCGCCCAGCAGATGGTTGGTCATGTTGTGCTCCACCACCAGCTTGAACAGCAGCTTGCCCAGCCTGTCGCCGAACACACCCAGTGTGCCCTCCAGCATCTCCTGTAGCGCACGGGGCAGATACGCACTTGTCCGCTCGGCGTGCAGACGACCGCAATACTGCCGCAGCGCCTTCTCCACAAACTCGTTGCGAGTAGGGCAGTTATCCAGCTTATAGAATGCGTCCACCTCTTGCCACACCTCGTCTGACAGCCAGACAGAGTGTCGGCTTTTTCCGTTTTTATCCATTGAACTGCACCTCCTTCCATTGAGAGTCAGAGCCTCCCAAAGGCCCTGCAAACACGGGGCAAACAGGCATTTTTACAAGAAATAGCGCCAAAGCATATTCGTCTCCGCATGATCAGCGTCAATTTCAAAGTGCTGCAAACCTCCGTGGCAGTCCGCACTGCGGGCTGCCGTAAGGGCCAATGGCGCAATAAAGCGCCAAAGGCTTTCTCCTGCCCCGATTTCGGCGCACCGAAAATCGGCCCAAAACCTCGCTCAACCTGCCAGGGTGCTATCCTTACCCTCCCGCGCTCCCACGAGGCCACACAGCGGCCCACAGGGGCGGACACGGGGCATCTCCTGCTCGGCATCTCAGCCGACATATATCGGAGGCGAAAAAAGAGAGCCGCACCAATTGGCACGACTCTCCAAATAGAATATTCAGTTTCACATCTCCAGCACTGGCGAAGTGTGCTGCTCCTGCTCCATCAGAAGTTCCAAGCTGTAATCCAAAATCTTCTCCTTGCGCTCGGTCAGCATGGTCAGATAGAATTCACGCTGGATCGGCAGCAGTTCTGGGACACCCTCGAGAAAGTTATGGATCGCATCGAGGTCGATTCTTGAACAGACACGCTTGAGCGCCTCATTGCAATCGGGATTCTTCAGTGAGGAGATGTAATCGAAATACGATATCTTTTTCCCGCCTTCTTCGATAGAGGAAGTTGGGAAGGTATAGATGCGTTGGTCAATTTCCGCTTCGTCTTGCAGCACGTTTTTCATCCGTTCCAAATCAAGCTGCGGGTATAGGCAGGAACCGCAATCATAGACCGGTGCCAGCTCTGCCTGCTGCTTTTCCTCATCCACGAGGAAACCCCAGTTTCCGTTGTGCCGGTCGAAGTTTCCAAGGAACGCATCCGCAATAAACATATCCCAGAAAAATTGCCGCAGCTCACCGGCTGGATAAATACTCTGCTCCTCGATGGCCTCCAGAATGGAGGACAGTTCTTTTCCGTAACCATTCTGCTCACTGTCGATGCAGGTGTTTTTCAGATGGGCAAACTCGATGAGCCGTTTTCCGCCCTCTGTAAAATCCCGACAGGCAACTACCAGCTTTGTTTTGCCGCGGCTGTCCGTATAGTTTCCGAGGAGAGTTTCCTGTGTCCGAAATCCCAACATTTCAAAAATATGACAGGCGACATATTCGCTGATACAGCCGTTGCTGTAGCTCATATCCCGATTCCTGCTGGGCTTTGGCGGGAACTTGAGCATATAACTGTGTCCTTGATAGGTGATATTGATTTTATTACCATTGGCTCCGCCATAGGCGCGGAAGCGGTTGACTGGGCAGTTGGTAAAATCAATCACGGGTTCTCACCCCCTCATAAATATTTTGCACGAAGATAGTCTGCCTGCTCCTGCGTGATGGCATTGCTCCATTGATTGGAATTGATCGCGCTATATAATTCTCCCCACAGGCAGTCCATATAAGACACTTTGTCTTTTTCGCCCTGAATGTACTCACGGAGCGCTTTATCCAAACTGGCGGGCAGATTCTTTTCCAGATAGGTTCGGTCAGTCGGCTTGCCGCCATGCATTTGTGGTTTCTCCACGGTCAGCGTAATGAGCTGCTCCATCGGGATATCCAGTGTGGAGGACAGCTTCATGAGTGTACCGGCACTGCATCGGGAAAGCGTTGTCTTGCCGGAGCAAATGTCCGCCAGCGTTGCCCAAGGCACACCGCTTTTCTTGGAGAGCTGGTAGCGGGAGAGGTTCTTTTCCCGCAGTATCTGTTGGATCGTCATATACATCACCGCTCTTATTATATCGGTGCGCCGATAATCAGTCAAGAGAAAACCTTGTAAACCTCTGCCTGCCATGCTTACATCTGCATTTCGGGAGTCTGTGATCCACTCTCCCGAAGCTGCCGGGCGTACTCGTGCAGGCTCGTGCCGGTCTGCTGCTGGCAGAACGCCTCCATCTTGCGTGCCAACACCTCCTGCTCAGCGGCGTTGAGGTGATAGCTCCAGTTTTCTTCTGTGCCATCTCCTTTGCAGAGATTCAGCTCCAGCGTGTCACAGAGACGGTCTTTCTCGATGTCGTAGTTGGCATAGATGTTGAGCCAGTCATCGTTCTGATCGGTGCAGACGAATGTACCGAAGGCGGCATCCACATCGAAGTCCGCCTGCAGATAAAAGCTGAGCTTGCCATCCGATTCGATGATCTCCTCACCGAAAGAAAAATTCCGTGCAGAGAGATGTCCCGCCGAGGTGATCTCTTTGCCATTCAGATGATCCAACAGTTTGCGCCACTTATCATCGCCAGATGCGAATTGCGACCGGGTGGCGTGATAGACCGCCACCGATACATCACGCATTGCCCAGGTCTGCCAACCATCTATAATG